>Ga0335397_10001654_pt1 | contig 30372 bp, 25 predicted proteins | sample MAT04_FD_205740 | JGI IMG/M metagenome (GOLD analysis project Ga0335397, IMG submission 205740) | Freshwater microbial communities from Lake Fryxell liftoff mats and glacier meltwater in Antarctica - MAT-04 (spades assembly) (version 2) ... | reverse complement strand
CTAAGCCTAAATACTCCCTAGTGACCGATAGCGGACTAGTACCGTGAGGGAAAGGTGAAAAGTACCCCGGGAGGGGAGTGAAAGAGTACCTGAAACCGTGTGCCTACAAGCCGTGGGAGCGTCGTCACCAGCTTGCTGGTGGCCGTGACTGCGTGCCTTTTGAAGAATGAGCCTGCGAGTTTGCGTTGTGTGGCGAGGTTAACCCGTGTGGGGAAGCCGTAGCGAAAGCGAGTCCGAACAGGGCGGTTGAGTCGCATGACCAAGACCCGAAGCTGAGTGATCTACCCATGGCCAGGTTGAAGCGCCGGTAAGACGGCGTGGAGGACCGAACCCACTTAGGTTGAAAACTGAGGGGATGAGCTGTGGGTAGGGGTGAAAGGCCAATCAAACTCAGTGATAGCTGGTTCTCCCCGAAATGCATTTAGGTGCAGCGTCACGTGTTTCTTGCCGGAGGTAGAGCTACTGGATGGTCTAGGGGGCCCAAAAGCTTACCGAAATCAGCCAAACTCCGAATGCCGGTAAGTGAGAGCGTGGCAGTGAGACGGCGGGGGATAAGCTCCGTCGTCGAGAGGGAAACAGCCCAGACCACCGGCTAAGGCCCCCAAGCGTGTGCTAAGTGGTAAAGGATGTGGAGTCGCACAGACAACCAGGAGGTTGGCTTAGAAGCAGCCACCCTTTAAAGAGTGCGTAATAGCTCACTGGTCAAGTGGTTCCGCGCCGACAATGTAGCGGGGCTCAAGCACACCGCCGAAGCCGTGGCATTCACACAACGACCTGCTTTCGAGCCAGGTGTGTGGATGGGTAGGGGAGCGTCGTGTGGGCAGTGAAGCGGCGGGGTGACCCAGTCGTGGAGCCCACACGAGTGAGAATGCAGGCATGAGTAGCGAATGAAGGGTGAGAAACCCTTCCGCCGGATGACCAAGGGTTCCTGGGGCAGGCTAATCCGCCCAGGGTAAGTCGGGACCTAAGGCGAGGCCGACAGGCGTAGTCGATGGACAACGGGTTGATATTCCCGTACCCGCTTTGATTCGCCCATGACGAGCCCAGGAGTGCTAACGGTCGGAATGGTGCAAAGCCTTCGGGTGGAGTGCCGGACTCACCGGACCCCTGCTGGTAGTAGTCAAGCGATGGGATGACGCAGGAAGGTAGTCCAGCCCAGGCGTTGGTTGTCCTGGGGTAAAGGTGTAGGGCGAGTCGTAGGCAAATCCGCGACTCATGCAGCCTGAGACCTGATGCCGAGCCGATTGAGGCGAAGTGGATGATCCTATGCTGCCGAGAAAAGTCTCTAGCGAGAATCATGGCGGCCCGTACCCCAAACCGACTCAGGTGGTCAGGTAGAGAATACCAAGGCGATCGAGCGAACTATGGTTAAGGAACTCGGCAAAATACCTCCGTAACTTCGGGAGAAGGAGGGCCTCAGGTCGTGCAGTCCTTCACGGACGTAGCGGCAGGAGGTCGCAGAGACCAGCGAGAAGCGACTGTTTACTAAAAACACAGGTCCGTGCGAAGTCGCAAGACGATGTATACGGACTGACGCCTGCCCGGTGCTGGAACGTTAAGGGGACGGGTCAACTCTTCGGGGTGAAGCTCAGAACTCAAGCGCCAGTAAACGGCGGTGGTAACTATAACCATCCTAAGGTAGCGAAATTCCTTGTCGGGTAAGTTCCGACCTGCACGAATGGCGTAACGACTTCTCGACTGTCTCAACCATAGGCTCGGCGAAATTGCACTACGAGTAAAGATGCTCGTTACGCGCGGCAGGACGGAAAGACCCCGGGACCTTTACTATAGCTTGATATTGGTGTTCGGTTCGGCTTGTGTAGGATAGGTGGGAGACGGTGAAGCTTGGACGCCAGTTCAGGTGGAGTCAACGTTGAAATACCACTCTGGTCGAATTGGATGTCTAACCTCGGTCCGTGATCCGGATCAGGGACAGTGTCAGGTGGGTAGTTTAACTGGGGCGGTTGCCTCCCAAAAAGTAACGGAGGCGCCCAAAGGTTCCCTCAGCCTGGTTGGCAATCAGGTGTCGAGTGCAAGTGCACAAGGGAGCTTGACTGTGAGACAGACATGTCGAGCAGGGACGAAAGTCGGGACTAGTGATCCGGCACTGGCTTGTGGAAGCGGTGTCGCTCAACGGATAAAAGGTACCCCGGGGATAACAGGCTGATCTTGCCCAAGAGTCCATATCGACGGCAAGGTTTGGCACCTCGATGTCGGCTCGTCACATCCTGGGGCTGGAGTAGGTCCCAAGGGTTGGGCTGTTCGCCCATTAAAGTGGCACGCGAGCTGGGTTTAGAACGTCGTGAGACAGTTCGGTCCCTATCCGCCGCGCGCGCAGGAGACTTGAGAAGAGCTGTCCCTAGTACGAGAGGACCGGGACGGACGAACCTCTGGTGTGACAGTTGTCGTGCCAACGGCACTGCTGTTTAGCTACGTTCGGCAGGGATAACCGCTGAAAGCATCTAAGCGGGAAGCTCGCTTCAAGATGAGGTCTCCCACAGGGTCAACCTGGTAAGGCCCCCCACCAGACCATGGGGTTGATAGGCCGGAAGTGGAAGCCCAGTAATGGGTGCAGCTGACCGGTACTAATAGGCCGAGGGCTTGACCACAAAATGCTACGCGTCCACTGTGCGGTTCCCGAGATACGGTCGGGAACCCCAACCCAGGCACACCCACGACCACGGGTGCGTCAGGGGTGCACCACGATATCTCCATAGCGTTACGGCGACCATGGCGAAAGGGAAACGCCCGGCTCCATTCCGAACCCGGAAGCTAAGCCTTTCAGCGCCGATGGTACTGCACGGGAGACTGTGTGGGAGAGTAGGACGTCGCCGGACATACTTTGACGAGGGTCATGCACACCGTGCATGGCCCTCGTCGCCTTTCCAGGAGGTCTGCTGGAAGTGATCGACTGCGGCAAGAAGAAGGGCCCTGCACCTCGTGCGGGGCCCTTCTTCGCGTTGGCGTGCCGGTCGCTCAGGAGTCGTCGGCGCGGATGACGTCCTCGAGCGGAGCCGGCTGCACGCGGCCGCTCGGGAAGTGCTCGAGCGCACCCCGCTCGGCGACATCCCACTCAGGGAAGGTGAGCTCGGTCTGCAGGTAGACCGCCAGCAGCTCACCGACGGCTTGGACACCGTCCAGGTGGGTGCGCTCATGGCCGTGGCTGGAGTCGACGCCGAAGCCCACCAGCGCAGTGCGCATCTCCAGGCCGGCCTCCACCGCGCTCGCGGCGTCCGACCGGTAGTGGCGGAACGTGTCCCGGGTGTAGGGGATCTCGTGCTCAGCACACAGCGCCAGCAGGCGCCGGCTGAAGTGGTAGTCGAACGGGCCGGTGGAGTCCAGCATCGCGATGTTCACCCGGTCCTCGCGGGACTGCTGACCCGGAGCGACGACCGCGTTGTCGACGGCCACCATCTCCGCGACGTCGGTGTCCAGGCCGTGCGTGGCTCCGTGGCCCACCTCCTCGGCGATCGTCACCAGCAGGTGGGCGCTCACCGGCAGCTCGAGGCCGGACTGCACGACCGCCCGGAACGCCCCGAGGGCCGCGGCGATCCCCGCCTTGTCGTCGAGGTGCCGCGACTTCACAAAGCCCTTGGGGGTCAGCACGGGGTTGGCGTCCAAGGCCACGAAGTCGCCGACCTGCAGGCCGAGGGCCTTCAGGTCCTCCACGGTGCTCACGGGTTCGTCGACCCGGACCTCGACGAGCGGCCACCCGATGCCCTGGGTGTCGACCTCGTCGCCGTACTGGTGACCGCTGCTCTTGAGCGGCAGCACAGTGCCGGTGAACGAGATGCCGTGCGCGTCCGGGAAGATCGTGACGTTCGCGCCCTCGGCGAAGCGGGCGCTGTGGGTCCCGAGCTGGGCGATCTCGAGCCGACCGTTGTCCTTGAGCCGGACGACCATGCAGCCGATCGTGTCGGCGTGCACCACGATGGCGCGATCCGGACCGGGCCGCCCGCCTTGGAGGGTCGCGTTGAGCAGCCCCCGCCGCGTGACGCTCAGGTCGAGCCCCATCGCGACCAGCTCCTCGCCGATGTACTGCACCACATGGTCGGTGCGACCGGTCGGGCTCGGCGTGCGCAGCAGGCGTAGCAGGACGGTCTCGACGTAGCCCATGTCGATCTCGAGCCGCCGCGGGCGGCTCACCGGTGCCTGGCTCATGTCGTGCCACGCGCGGGGGCGGGCTGCCAACCGGAGGGGAGCGCGGTGGTCTCCGGGAACAGCAGGTCCACGAAGCGCTCTGCCGTCGGCTGCGGCTGGTGGTTGGCGAGCCCGGGTCGTTCATTGGCCTCGATGACGACGTGATCCGGCCCCTCGACGTCCGGGACGAGCAGGTCCAGCCCGGTGACCGGGATGTCGAGGGCTCGGCTGGCCCGCACCGCTGCGCTGACGAGCGCCGGGTGCAGCTGGGCGGTGACGTCGTGGATGGTGCCTCCGGTGTGCAGGTTGGCCGTACGACGCACCTGGAGCTCGACGTCGCGGGGCAGCACGTCCCCGAGCGCGTAGCCCTGGTCGCGCACGGTCTGCACCGTAGCGTCGTCCAGGGGGATGCTCGACTCGCCGTCGGTCGCGGCGCTCCTGCGACGGCTCTGGGCCTGGATCAGGTGCTCGATCGTGGAGCGGTCGTCGCCGAGGACGCTGGCGGGCTTGCGGACGGCGGCGGCCACGACCTCGTGGCCGATCACCAGGACCCGTAGGTCCTGGCCGGGCACCAGCTCCTCCAGCAGCACATCGGGGCAGTGCTGGTGGGCGAGGACGACGGCTGCGGCCAGGCCCTCCTGGTCGGTCACGCCGACGGTGATGCCCTTGCCCTGCTCGCCCCGGGCGGGCTTGACGACGATCTCGCCGACCTCCTCGAGGAAGGCGGCGTCCTGATCGTCGCCGGTGACGGGCCGCCCGCGGGGGACCGACAGCCCGGCGCGCTCGAGGATCCGGCGGGTGATCCGCTTGTCGTCGCAGCGCGACATCGCCACGGCGCTGGTCAGCTCCGACAGCGACTCCCGCGTGACGATGCTGCGACCGCCGTGGGACAGCCGCAGCTCGCCCCACTCGGCGTCCAGCACGTCCACGCTGATGCCGCGACGGCGCGCCTCGTCGGCGATGATCCGGGCGTAGGGGTTGAGCTGCTCGTACTCGGCGGTGGGCGGACCCACGAACAGCGGCTCGTTGATCGGGTTCTTGCGCTTGACGCACAGGACGGGCACCCGCTCGAAGCCCAGTCGCTCATAGAGGCCGATGGCCCGCGTGTTGTCGTGCAGCACGGACAGGTCGAGGTAGCGGCGCCCCCGAGCCATGTACTGCTCGACGAGGGTCCGGACCAGGGCCTGACCGATGTTCGGGAGCGGGTACTGCGCGTCGACGGCCAGGCACCACAGGCTGGTGCCGCCCTCGGGGTCCCCGAAGGCGGCGGCGTGGTCGATGCCGGTGACGGTCCCGATGACCGACCCGTTCGAGGTGTCCGTGGCGATCAGGTAGGTGAAGGCCTCGTCGCGGGTGTTGGCCAGCACGACGTCGGGAGCGGCGCGCAGCATCCCCGCCCCGGCGTAGACGGCGTTGAGCTGCTCCACGTCGTCCTGGTCCTGGACCGGCCGGATCTGCACCGGCCGCGAGGTCATCGGCGGCGGGTCGTAGCGCTCGAAGTCCAGCCGGTAGACGTGCGACGGGTCGACGAACAGCTCCTGCGGTGCCCGGGCCACCAGGACGTGCGGGTCGCGCGGGTAGATGCAGATGTCGCGTCGACCGGGCTTCTCGGCGCGCAGCACCGCTGCCAGGCGCTCAAGAGAGGTGAACGTCTGCCCGAACACCAGCCGTCCCCAGCCGCACTCGAGCGTGACGTCGGGCTGCACCGACAGCTCGTCGGTGCGCTGCTCCCACGACGTGGACAGCGGCGCGGGTCCACCCGCGGTCGTCACAGCCCGCGGCCCTGGAGCCACATCTCGAGCAGGGCCAGCTGCCAGAGGGGGTTGCCGCCGAGCGGGGTCAACCGTTCATTGGGCGAGGCGAGCATCGTGTCGACGACGTCGGGGCGGAACAGGCCGCGGTGCCTGGCGGCCGGGGCGGTCAGGGCGTCCCGGACCCGGTCCAGGAACCCGCCCTCCAGGTGGGTGAGCGCCGGGACCGGGAAGTAGCCCTTGGGCCGGTCGACCACCTCGCTCGGGATGATCCGCCGGGCGGCCTGCTTGAGCACGCCCTTGCCGCCGTGCGCCAGCTTGAGCTCCGGCGGACACAGGGCTGCGAGCTCGACGACCTCGTGGTCCAGGAACGGCACGCGGGCCTCGAGGCCGAAGGCCATGGTGGTGTTGTCGACCCGCTTGACCGGGTCGTCGGCGAGCATGACCTCGGTGTCCAGGCGCAGCGCGTGGTCCACGGCGGTGTCGGCGCCGGGCCGGGCGAAGTGGGCCTCCACGAAGGCCCGGCTCTCGTCGCGGTCGGCGTGCCAGTCGGGGGAGAGCAGGGCGTTCACCCCGACGGAGTCGCGGTCGAAGAAGGCCGTGGCGTACGCGTCGAGGGGGTCCTGCGCGCCGAGCATCGGCGGGTACCAGTGGTAACCGGCGAAGACCTCGTCGGCGCCCTGGCCGGACTGCACGACGCGGACGTGCTTGGACACCTCCTGCGACAGCAGGTAGAACGCCACGACGTCGTGGCTGACCATCGGCTCGGCCATCGCCGCGACCGCGCTGTCCAGAGCCGGCAGCACCCGGTCCGGGGCGACCCTCATCTGCAGGTGCTTGGTCTGGAAGCGCTCGGCGATCTGGTCGGAGTAGACGAACTCGTCGCCCGAGCGCCCGCCGACCGCGTCGAAGCCGATGCTGAACGTGCGCAGGTCCTGCTGGCCCTGCTCGGCGAGCAGGCCGACGACCAGGCTGGAGTCGACGCCACCTGAGAGCAGCACCCCGACCTCGACGTCGGCCACCATCCGGCGGCGGACCGACACCCGGAGCGACTCCAGGACGGCCTCCTCCCAGTCTCGCTCAGACCAGTCGGCCTTGTCGGGGTCACGGACGTAAGGCGGTGCCCAGTAGGTGCGGTCGTGCGTGGTCCCGTCGGGCTCGATCGTCCGCAGCGTCGCGGGCGGGAGCTTGCGCACCCCGGTCAGCACCGTGCGCGGCGCCGGGACCACCGAGTGGAAGCTCAGGTAGGAGTGGAGCGCGGCCCGGTCGATCGTGGTGTCGACCCCGCCACCGGCCAGCAGGGCAGGCAGGGTGCTGGCGAAGCGCAGGGCCCCGGGGACCTCGGCGACGTACAGCGGCTTGATGCCGAGCCGGTCGCGGCCGAGGACCACGCGTCCGCTGTCGCGCTCGACGAGGGCGAAGGCGAACATGCCGACGAGGTGGTCGACGAAGTCCTTGCCCCACTCGGCGTAGGCCTTCAGCACGACCTCGGTGTCGCCGTGGGAGAAGAACCGGTGACCTCGGCCGATCAGCTGCTGACGCAGCTCCGGGTAGTTGTAGATGCAGCCGTTGAAGGCGATGGTCAGCCCGAGCTCGGCGTCGACCATCGGCTGCGCGGCGCACTCCGACAAGTCGATGATCTTCAGTCGGCGGTGACCGAGGGCCACGTGGCGCTGGGACCAGACGCCGAAGCCGTCCGGTCCCCGGTCGGCCATGGTCTCCGCCATCCGCGTGACCGCGGCGACATCGGCTGGACTTCCGTCGCGGCGCACCTCGCCGCTCAACCCGCACACAGTGAGTCCCCCTCGGTTCGGTCCCTGGTACGTGCACCCCCTGCGGCGTGATCAAACCCTGGTCCGCCCGATCGTCCGGCCTGGGCGGCGGCAGGCAGGATGGCGGGATGCGGATCTGGTACGACGGCGAGTTCTCCACGACGGCCCCGGAGATCGGGCTCGTCTCGCTCGGGGCGGTGGCGGAGGACGGGCGGGAGTTCTACGGCGTCTCCACCGAGTTCGACCCCGAGGGAGCCCACCCGTGGGTCAAGGCCAAGGTCCTGCCGCAGCTGCCGCCGCCGGGGGACCCGGCCTGGATGACCCGCGAGCAGCTGCGTACCGGGCTGTTGGAGTTCCTGGGGGACGACCCGGTGCTGTGGGCCTGGTTCGGCGCGTACGACCACGTCGCGCTGTGCCAGCTGTGGGGCTCGATGCCAGACCTGCCCCGGCAGCTTCCCCGGATCACGCTCGACGTCCGGCAGCTGTGGGAGCACCTGGGCCGGCCGGTTCTCCCGGTCCAGGCCAGCGGGCTGCACCACGCGCTCGACGACGCGAAGCACGCCAAGGCGCGCTGGGAGGCGCTCGCCGAACGGGCCTACCGGCTCGGTCTTTCGGTCTGACGATGGACGTCTCCGGCGCGCCACTTCCCGGGGGCCCGCCGTGGCTCTGCCATGGGACGCGGCCAGCCTGGACGCCGGCCGTGAGGAGCGCCGATGTCCACGACGTCGACCGACGGCCTGCAGGTCGTCGTCACCCCGGACACCGCCGCCGACACCACGGCCGCCAGCGTGGAGGACGCGGCTGACGCCTTCTCCGAGCGGCTGTTCACGAGCGGGCTGGCAGCGCTCGAGCTGGCGGCGGTCGACCTCGGGCGGCGCTTGGACCTCTACCGGCCGCTGCGCGGGCACGCGCTGGCGGGGCCGGAGCTGGCAGCCCGTCGGCAGGTCGCCCCTCGCTACGCACGGGAGTGGCTCGAACAGCAGGCCGTCGCGGGGATCCTGGTCTGCGAGGACCCGGGTGACGAGCCCGACCGCCGGCGCTACCTGCTGCCCGAGGCGCACGCCCGCTGTCTGCTCGACCCGGAGGACCCCGTCTTCGTGGCGGCCTGCGCCGCCTTTCCCTCGCCGTGCGCGGCGCGCTGCCGGCGCTTGTCGAGGCGTTCATGACCGGAGGTGGCGTGCCGTACGCCGACTTCGCGCTGCACGAGGCCCATGGGGAGCAGAACCGCCCCGTCTTCGCCCAGGAGCTCGCGACGTGGCTGGACGCGGTCCCCGGCCTGACCACACGGCTGCAGCGGCCGGGGGCGCACCTGGCCGACGTCGGGTGCGGCGTCGGCTGGGGCGCCATCCGGCTGGCTGACCTCTTCGCGCCGGGTGACCTGCTGGAGCGGCTCTTCCACGCCTTCAGCGTCCTGCACTGCCTGGCCGTCGGGATGGCTGAGCCCGGGTCCGAGGCGACCGGGACGGTGATGCGGCCGTCGACGCTGCGCTCCTACGCGGCGCGGGCCGGCTTCAGCCGGGTCGAGGACGTCGAGCTCGGCAGCGACGTCTTCCGGGGCTACCGGCTGGTCGACTGAACGGGCCCGGACAGCGCCAGGACCTCGATCACCACCAGCTGCGTCCCGTCGTAGCCGAGCGCGCGCGACCCTGCGCGTGACATGTCCAGGATGCGTGGCCCGACGTAGGGCCCGCGGTCGTTGACCAGGCAGCTGACCGCCCGGCCGTTGGCCGAGACCCGCACCACCGTGCCGAGCCGCAGCGTCTGGTGCGCGCAGGTGAGCCGCTCAGGGTCGTACGGCGCGCCGCTGGCGGTCGGGCTGCCGACGAAGCCGGGGCCGTACCAGGACGCCAGGCCGGTCAGCACCTCCTCGGTCGGGGCGTAACCCTGCGGGTAGCCCGAGCCGGCTGCCTCGACGAGCGCCACCAGCGGCGCCTCGTCGGTCTGCGCGCGCCGGCTGCGTCGGGTCTGGGCCGGTGTGAGCGCGGCGGTGACCTCCGCCGATGCGGCGTCGAGGGCGGTGCGGGCGGCGCTGAGCAGGGCAGCCTGGGCGGCCCGCTCGCGCTCGTCCTGCCGCTCGGCCACGTCACGGTCGGCCCTGGCCTGCTCTGCCAGCAGCTGCTCGGCCCGGGTCAGCAGGACCCGGGCGCGATCCTGGGCCTCGAGGGCGGCACCGGCCTGGACCAGCAGCCCGGCCCGGGCGGTCGCGGCCCGCTCCCGGAGCAGCCGGGCGGCGTCGGACTGCTCGGCGACCGCGTCAACCAGGTCGCGGTCGAGCCGTACACCCGCCGCGGCGCCCTGGTCGGTGATCCGGCGCAGCCCGGCGGCCGCGAGCCCGGCGGTCAGCCCGCCGAGCGGGTCGGGCCGTCGGGCCATCCACACCTGACGGACCCGGGCGTCGAGCCGTGACTGCGCGCGCTGCTGCGCGTCCTCGAGCCGCTCGAGGGCGACCCGAAGACCGCCGTCGCGCCCGGCGGTCTGCTCGAGGTCCCGGCCCAGCGCCGTGGCGCGGGCGGTGGCCTCGGACAGCGCGGCCTGCAGGACGACCAGCTCTTCGGCGTCCGCCGCGTGGGCGCTCGTGGGCACGACCAGCAGCGCGCTGACGACGGCGCCGACCAGCGCGGTCCGGCAGAGGGCTCGCACCTGTGCTGGATCGGCGTCCCGGAGGTCGCACTGGAGGCGGTGATCGGACTAGGGTCCGAGGCGACCCTGGACGAGCGACCCTGGAGGACCTGTGCGGATCGGTGTGCTGACCGGCGGAGGCGACTGCCCGGGGCTGAACGCGGTGATCCGGGCGGTGGTGCGCAAGGGCTCCGAGGTCCACGGGCACGAGTTCCTCGGCTTCCGCGACGGCTGGCGCGGCCCGCTCGAGGGGCTGACGATGCCGCTCGACGTCGAGACGACCCGCGGGATCCTGCCCCGCGGCGGCACCATCCTGGGGAGCAGCCGCACCAACGTCATGAAGGTCGACGACGGCGTCCAGAAGGTGCGCGACAACCTCGCCGCCGCCGGGGTCGACGCACTCGTCGCCATCGGCGGGGAGGACACGCTCGGCGTCGCCACCACGCTCGCGGCGGCGGGGCTCAACGTGGTCGGCGTCCCGAAGACCATCGACAACGACCTCGGCGCGACCGACTACACCTTCGGCTTCGACACGGCCGTGACGATCGCTACCGAGGCGATCGACCGACTGCACACCACCGCCGAGTCCCATCACCGGGCGCTGGTCGTCGAGGTCATGGGCCGCCACGCCGGCTGGATCGCCCTGCACTCCGGGCTCGCCGGCGGCGCCAACGTCATCCTCATCCCCGAGCGGCCGTTCGACATCGACGAGGTGTGCCGCTACGTCGAGACGCGCTTCGAGAAGCAGTACGCCCCGATCATCGTCGTGGCCGAGGGCGCAGTGCCCAAGGCCGGCCAGCTGGCGACGCAGGAGGCCGAGCTCGACTCCTTCGGCCACGTGCGGCTCGGCGGGATCGGACAGCTGCTGGAGCGCGAGATCGAGGCGCGCACCGGCAAGGAAGCCCGCGCCACCGTGCTCGGCCACGTGCAGCGCGGGGGGTCACCGACGGCCTACGACCGGGTGCTCGCCACGCGTTTCGGCCTGCACGCCGCGGACGCCGTCCACGAGGGGGACAGCGGCGTGATGGTGGCCCTGCAGGGCACCGACATCGTCCGGGTCCCGCTGGAGGAGGCGACCCGCGAGCTCAAGACCGTGCCGTTCGAGCGCTACGCCGAGGCCGAGGTCTTCTTCGGCTGACAAGCGCTGGTCGGTCACCGACGAGGGCCCCGACTAGCCTTGCCGGGGTGACAATGACGCACGGCGAGGCAGGCCTCGACAGGTGGCGGGAGCTGCCTGCCCTCCAGCAGCCCCGATGGCCCGACCCGGCGGCGCTGGCGACCGTGTTCGACACGCTGTCGCACGTCCCGCCGCTGGTGCAGCCCGGCGAGTGCGACACCCTGCGGGGCCGGCTCGCCGACGTCGCGCGGGGCGAGGCCTTCCTGCTTCAGGGCGGCGACTGCGCGGAGACCTTCGACGCCAACACGGCCGAGGGCATCCGCGGCAAGGTCCGCACGCTGCTGCAGATGGCGGTGGTGCTGACCTACGGCGCCAGCGTCCCGGTCGTGAAGGTGGGCCGGCTCGCCGGGCAGTATGCCAAGCCCCGCAGCGCGGACGTCGAGGCCGCGACCGGCCTGCCGTCCTACCGCGGCGACGCGGTCAACGACCTGCACGGCGAGCGCGCCCCCGATCCGACGCGGATGGTGCGGGCCTACGCCAACAGCGCTGCGACGATGAACTTCATGCGGGCGATGGCCACCGACGGCAGCGCCGACCTCGCTGCGGTGCACGACTGGAACACCGCCTTCGTGCAGAACAGCCCGGCGGGGCACCGCTACCAGGAGCTGGCCACCGACATCGAACGGGCTCTGGCCTTCATGAGGGCCTGCGGTCTCGACCTCGAGGCGACCCCGCAGACGCACGGTGTCGAGCTGTACTCCAGCCACGAGGCCCTGCTGCTGGAGTACGAGCGCGCGTTGACCCGCCCGGACGAGCACGGCCGGCCGTACGACCTGTCGGCGCACATGGTCTGGATCGGTGAGCGGACCCGCGACCTGGACGGCGCCCACGTCGATCTGCTGTCACGGCTCCACAACCCGATCGGGGTCAAGCTCGGCCCGTCGACGACCCCGGAGATGGCGCTCGCGCTGTGCGAGCGGCTCGACCCGGCGATGCAGCCCGGCCGGCTCACGTTGATCACCAGGATGGGTGCCGGCAAGGTCCGCGACGTCCTGCCCGCGATCGTCGAGGCGGTCGAGGACGGCCGCGGTGCGCGCAGCGTCGTGTGGGAGTGCGACCCGATGCACGGCAACACGACCGAGACGTCCAACGGCTACAAGACGCGCCACTTCGACGACGTCATGGACGAGGTGCGCGGCTTCTTCGAGGTGCACGCCGACCTCGGGTCGTGGGCCGGTGGGGTGCACGTCGAGCTGTCCGGCGACGACGTCACCGAGTGCCTCGGCGGTGCGCAGCAGCTCACTGACGCCGACCTGGCCGGGCGCTACGAGACGGCCTGCGACCCGCGGCTGAACACCAGCCAGGCGCTCGAGCTCGCGTTCCTCGTCGCCGAGATGCTGCAGGCGCGCCGCGAGAGGTAGGCGCGGTCGTCAGTCCTGCACGTCGTAGGCCGCCTCGGCCCGCGCGTCGCCGGCGAGGGCGACGACCGCGTGCGGTCCGGGGACGTTCGACGGGTCCAGCGCGGCCAGCTCGGTGCGGAAGCGCCCCTGCTCGTCGGCCACGGACGTGGCGCGGGAGCCGGTGGGCTCCCCGAGCGAGTCGAGGTAGTCGACGACCACCTCCTCGCCGGGCGGCCAGCCCACCCCGAGAACGGCGATCGTCTGTCCGTTCGGCCCGGACGGCGGGTCCAGGGTGATCCCCAGGTCCTCGGTCGGCGCGGGTGCGGGCGCCGGGGAGGGCGCGGGCGGGGGGCTGGGCGGCGGCACGGTGAACACCGACGTCTGGGGCGCGGGCGCGGTGACCGTCGGCGGGGACGCGGGGGTCACGGTCGGCTCGGCGGGCGGGGAGACCAGCGTGACGCCGGGCGGCAACGGGCCGTCGGCGCCGACCGGCTCGACCGCCTGCCGGTCACGGCTGAGCACGAGCCCGGCCCCGAGGCCCAGCAGGATCGCCAGGGCGATCGCCAGGACGGCGACGGCGGGGGAGAGGGCCAGGCCCGGCTCGCCGTCGCCCGCCTGGCGCTGAGCGCGGCCCCGGACCACGAGCGCGGCCCGGGTCGGGAGGGCTGCGTACGCGGCCTGCTCGAGGCGCAGGAGCACCGCCGCGCGCTCGTCGTCGTCGAGGGCCACGACCGTGAGGGCCCCGAGGCGCACGCGTGCCCGCTCCTGCGCGTCGACGACCTGGCGGCACGCGGCGCACGACAGCGCGTGCCGCCGGGTCTGCTCGTCCCGAGGGGCCACGGGAGGACCCTCGCCGAGCCGCGCCAGCGCTCCCAGGTCGTCCTGGTGGGCGGGCGGCGGAGGGGAGCCCGCGTCGTCCAGGAGCGGCAGGAGGGCCAGCCTGGCCTGGGCGACCTGCTCCATCACCGCGTCGGCGTCGACGCCGAGGGCTGCGCCGACCGACGCCGGGGGCAGGTCGTAGGAGTCGCGCAGCAGCAGGGGCACCCGCTGCGTCTCGGGCAGCTCCTCGAGCGCCTCGGCGAGCCGGGCCTGCTCGGCGTCGACCGCCAGCAGCCCGTGTCCGCGCGGCAGGTCGTGGGCCGCACCGGCGGCGCCGTGGCCCAGGGTGCTGGCCCGGGCGAACCACCAGCCCACGGCGTCCTCCACGGTCTCCGGATGGCCGGCGACGACGGCAACCAGGTCGAGCGCGCTGGTCTCGACGACGTCCACGGCGGCGCGCGGGCCGCAGCCGAGCCGGCGGACGGCGTCGTGCACCCGGTCCAGGTGCACCCGGACCACGGCAACCAGGTCCTCCGCCGACACCCCTGGCACGCCGAGCTCGTCTGCCACGTTGCCTAGCCTATTCGGCATGACCCCTGTCGATCTGCGCAGCGACACCCTGACCCGCCCGACACCCGGCATGCGTGCGGCGATGGCGGCCGCCGAGGTCGGTGACGACGTCTACGGCGAGGACCCGTCGGTCAACCGGCTCGAGGAGCAGGTCGCCGGGCTGTTCGGCCACGAGGCAGCGGTGCTCGTCCCGAGCGGGACCATGGGCAACCAGATCTGCCTGCGACTGGTGGTCCCGCCGGCGCACGAGCTGCTGTGCGACGCCGACGCTCACGTGGTCACCTATGAGCACGGCGGGGCCGCGCAGCACGGGGGCATCCAGTCGCGCACGGTGCCCGGCGGGCTGATGGACCGCGACGGCGTCGAGCCCTACCTGCGGCCCGAGGGCTGGGGCACGGTCGCGACGCGTGCGGTCAGCGTCGAGCAGACCCACAACCGTGGGGGAGGGGCCGTCCACCCGCTGACCGTGCTCCAGGGGCTGCGGGCGCTCACGGCCGAGCACGGCATCGCGCTGCACTGCGACGGTGCGCGGATCTGGAACGCCGCGGTCGCCTCCGGGACGTCGCTGTCGGCGTACGGCTCGGTCTTCGACACGCTGTCGGTGTGCCTGAGCAAGGGGCTCGGGGCGCCGGTCGGCTCGGTGGTGGTGACCGACGCCGAGCGCGCGGCCGAGGCCCGGGTCCTGCGCAAGCGACTGGGCGGCGGCATGCGACAGGCAGGGCTGCTCGCGGCCGGCGGGTCGTACGCCCTGGACCACCAGCTCGACCGGCTCGCGGAGGACCACCGCCGCGCTGCGGAGCTGGCACAGGCACTGGGCGCGGGTCCGGTGGACACCAACATCGTGCCGGTGGACCTGTGGGGCACGAGCTGGGACGGGCCGCGCCTGGCCGCGGCCGCCCGCGACCAGGGCGTGCTGATCTCGGTCATCGGGCCGATGCGCGTGCGCCTGGTGACCCACCTCGACGTCGACGACGCCGGTGCCAAGACCGCCGCGGACGTCGTCGGTCGGCTGCTCGAGCGCGGTCCGTCTAGCTGCTGACGCGGCGGCCCAGCATCGGGGGCAGCTCGCGGCAGGCCCGCGCCAGCTCGTCGAGCGCTCCTCCGTACAGCGCCTGGGGGCCGTCGCACAGCGCGGCGGTGGGGTCGGCGTGCACGTCGACCATGACGGCGTCGGCGCCGACCGCGATCGCGGCGCGGGTCAGCGGGACCACGAGATCGCGCATGCCGGCGCTGTGCGACGGGTCGACGATGATCGGCAGGTGCGAGAGGGCGTGCACCATCGGCACGGCGCTGACGTCAAGGGTGTTGCGGGTGGCGGTCTCGAAGGTCCGGATCCCGCGCTCGCACAGCACGATGTCGAGGTTGCCGCGCTGGGCGATGTACTCGGCCGCCATCAGCCACTCCTCGTAGGTGGCGGTGAGGCCGCGCTTGAGCATGACCGGCTTGCTCACGCTCCCGACCGCCTGCAGCAGCGGGAAGTTCTGCATGTTGCGGGTGCCGATCTGCAGCATGTCGGCGTACTCCGCGACCTGCTTCACCTCGGCCGGGTCGACGACCTCGGTCACGACCGGCAGGCCGGTGCGCTCGCGCGCCTCGGCCAGGATCTCCAGGCCGCGCAGCCCCAGCCCCTGGAAGGCGTAGGGCGAGGTCCGCGGCTTGTAGGCGCCACCGCGCAGCATCGTGGCACCGGCGTCCTTGGCCATCTGCGCTGCCTCGAAGGTCTGCTCGGGCGTCTCGACGGCGCACGGCCCGGCGATCAGGACGAAGGTGTCCGGGCCGATGTGCACGTCGCCGCGGTCGCCGACCGTGACGGTCGAGGCGTGCGGGTGGTTCTCACGGCTGACGAGCTTGTAGGGCTTGGAGACGCGGACGACCTCGCCGACCCCGGGCATCGCCCTCAGGTTGAGCCCCTGGAAGGCGATGATGTCACCCACCAGGCCGATGATGGTGCGCTGAACGCCGCGGCTGATGAAGGCCGAGCCGCCTGCGCCCTCGACCCGAGCGACGACCGCATCGACCTGCTCGGGGGCTGCGCCGGTGGTCATGACGACGACCATGGGGGACATCTCCTGGTTCGGGACCCGACGGCGTGCAGGACGACGGTGGGATCGGCAACGGCGAGAGCCCCGGGCGAGGGCCCAGGGCTCGCTGCCACGCTACCCCAGCGGGCGCGGCGCGGCGGGGGTCGGGGCGGTGCGCGGACGGTCGGTGGTGCCGAGCAGGATGGGACGCGTGACCACGCCGTTCAGCCGTCTCGGGGCGAAGAAGCGGGCTGCGGGGCTGCCGGCCAACCGGCTTCCGCCAGGGCAGTACCTCCCGCGGGGGTGGCCCGTCCTGCACTACGGACCCGTGCCCAGGTTCGTGCCGGCGACGTGGGACTTCCGGGTGTTCGGGGCGACGGCCGGCGTCGAGCGGGTCCTGGACTGGACCGGCTTCGACGCGCTTCCCCGGACGCAGGTCACCGCGGACTTCCACTGCGTCACGAAGTTCTCGGTGCTGGACAGCGCGTGGACCGGCGTGTCGACCGCGACGGTCCTCGAGCTCGCCCCGCCGGCACCGGAGACCACGCATGTCATGGTGTGGGCGGAGCACGGCTACAGCGCCAACATGCGGCTGGCCGACTTCGCCGACGTCGACGCCCTTTTCGTGACCCACCGCAACGGCGAGCGACTGACGCCCGAGCACGGCTTCCCGGTGCGCCTGGTCGTCCCGCACCTGTACGCCTGGAAGGGACCCAAGTGGGCCCGGGGCGTGGAGTACCTCGTCCAGGACCGGCGGGGGTTCTGGGAAGAGCGGGGCTACCACAACCTCGCCGACCCCTGGGGCGAGCAGCGCTACTCCTACCAGGAGGCCCCGGGAGATGGCCCGGACTGACGGCCCGGACTGACGGCCCGGACTGGCGGTCAGCCGTCGCGCAGGCTGCAGAGCAGCTCGAGGTCGCGGCGGTGGGAAGCCGCGTCACCGGGGGTCTCGACTAGGACGGGGACCCCCCGGGTCGCGGCGTGCCGGAACAGCTCGGCGAACGGCTCCTTGCCGATGTGCCCCTCGCCGATCGCCTCGTGCCGGTCGCGGGTCGAACCGAGCGGGTCCTTGGAGTCGTTGGCGTGGACCAGCCCCAGCCGGCCGCGTCCGACGGACTTGACCAGGGCGTCGAGGGTCTTCTTCATCCCGCCCGGGGCGGCCACGTCGTGGCCGGCGGCGAAGGCGTGGCAGGTGTCGAGGCAGACCTCGAGCAGGGGATGCGCGTCGAGCTGGGCGAACCACGGCTCGAGGTCCTGCACGGTCGCCGCGAGCGCCTGGCCGCCACCCGCGGTGGGCTCGACGAGCAGGCGGGGACCGTCGGGGTCAGCGGCATCGAGCAGCGGCAGCAGGTGCGAGCGCAGCTGGGCCAGGGCATCGTCGCGGTGGGCGCCGGCGACCGCGCTGCCGGCGTGCACGACGACGCCCTTGGCCCCGATCGCCTGCCCCCGGCGCAGCGCGTGCTGGACTGCGGTGACCGACCTGGTCAGCGTGGCCTCGGTGGGGGAGCCGAAGTTCACCAGATACGGCGCGTGGACGTAGACGGGGAGCCCGCTCGCGGCGCAGTCGGCGCGGAAGGCGTCGTCGGCGGCGGGGTCGCCCGCGGTCGGGGCCCAGCCGCGCGGGTTGCTCACGAAGACCTGGAGCGCTCCGGCGCCGATCTCCCGGGCGTACGCCAGGCCCTTGGCCAGACCACCGGCGACGGGGACGTGGGACCCGACGGGGGACGGTCTCCTGGGCGGCACCCCGACAGCGTGCCAGAGCGCGGCCCCGGTCGGGGTGGCCGTCAGAAGATGTAGACGGTGACGGTCGAGCCCTTGCGGACCTGCGCACCGGCGCCGGGGGCGGTGGACCGGACCCGCCCGGGGCCGGGGATCGCGATCTCGCGGACCTCCAGGCCGAGGGCCTCGAGCTCGCGCTTGGCGTCCGCGCGGGGGTCGCCGTCGACGTCGGGCACGGTGATGAGCTCGGGGCCCTTGCTGACCGCAAGCGCGACCGCTGCCCCCCGGACGGCCTGGCCGGAGGCGGGGTCCTGCGTGACGACGACGCCGGCGCCGACGGTCTCGCTGAAGACCTCGGTCACCTCGTTGCCGAAGCCGGCCGCCTCGAGGGCCGCGCCGGCCTCGTCCCGCGGCTGGCCCGTGACATCGGGGACGGCGAGCAGCTCCTGGCCGCGGCTGACCACCAGGTCGACCGCCGCGTCGGGACGCAGCGGCTCGCCGGCGGCCGGCGCGGAGGACACGACAGTGCCGGAGGGCGCGTCGGCGTAGTCCCGGGTGATCGTCCCGATCTGCAGGCCGACCTCCTCGAGCGCGGCGGTCGCGTCCTCCTGCGTGGTCCCGGCGACGACCGGGACGGCCCGCCGGTCCTGGCCCTTGGAGCCCTGCAGCGTGATGGTGCCGCCCTTGCGGACCTGCCGCGTGGGGTCGGGGTCCTGGTCCAGGACGTGCTGGGGCGGGACCTGCTCGTCGAAGGCCTCAGGCAGGTAGTCGACGGTGAAGCCGGCGGCCTGGAGGACCTCGGCGGCCTCGGCGGTCGGCAGCCCGAGCACGGCGGGGGCGTCGGTGTAGCGGCCCTCCCCGAGGTACCACCCCCCGGCCAGCGCGGCCGAGGCGAGCAGCGCCACGACCACCGACCACAGGACGGTGCGCCGCTTCCTGTCCGGCTCCGGGGCGAGCTTCGCGCTGCTGGCGACGGCGCCCCGGGGCACGACCAGCGTCGGGTGCGTACGACGGACAACGCGCTGGTCGCCGCCCTCGGGGTCGAGGTCGGCCCGGACGGTCCGCAGCTCGGCCAGGAAGGCGCCGGCGTCGACGGGACGGGCGGAGGGGTCCCGTCGGGTCGCGCTGACGACCAGCTCGTCGAGGGCTGCCGGAATGCCCTCGACCAGGCGGCTGGGTGGCGGGACGTCCTCGTGGACGTGCCGGAACACCACCGACATCGGGCTCTCGGAGGTGTAGGGAGGGCTGCCGGTCAGCAGCTCGAACAGCAGGATCCCGGCGGCGTAGACGTCGGTGCGGGTGTCGGCTCGGCCGTGCTCGACCTGCTCGGGGGCCAGGTAGGCGACGGTGCCGATCAGCAGGCCGGTGGTGGCGGTGACGTTGCTGGTCTCGATCGCCCTGGCCAGCCCGAAGTCGGCGACCTTCACCCGTCCGTCATCGCCGAGCAGGACGTTCTCCGGCTTGACGTCACGGTGCACGAGGCCTGCCGCGTGCGCGGCGGCCAGTGCCCGAAGCACCGGCTCGAGCAGGGCGAGCGCGCGTGCAGGCACCTGCGGCCCCTCGTCGACGATCACGTCGCGCAGCGTGCGTCCGGCGACGTGCTCCATCACGAGGTACGCCGTACGGGTCGACGGGTCGGTGCCCTGGTCGTGGACGGCGACGACGTCGGGGCTCGACAGGCGTGCGGCGGCCCGCGCCTCGCGGGCGAAGCGCTCGACGAAGTCGGGGTCCTCGGCCAGCGCCGGGCGCATGACCTTGACGGCGACCGTGCGGTCCAGGCGGGTGTCGGTGGCGACGTAGACCGCCGCCATCCCGCCTCGAGCGATCAGCGTCTCGAGGCGGTAGCGTCCGTCCAGCAGCACGCCCACCAGGGGGTCGGGACCGGTGGTCGCCGGCACGGCGTGCCCGCCTCCGACTGTCGTGTCCACGGACGCCAGTCTAGGCGCGACCTGTGCTGGCAGCCGCCGAGGCGCGCGGGGTCAGGCGTTCGCGAACCGCTCGCGCAGGATGTTGATGCTGCGGATGTAGTCGTAGGTCTGCGGGAGCAGGCCCTGCCGGGCGATCGAGCCGGCGCCCTGGTAGTAGCCGGCCAGGATGCCCTCGGTAGAGCCGTGGGCGCGGGCGAGCTGCCGGAGCAGGAGCACCCCCGCGGTCACGTTGTCGTCGGTCGACAGCAGGTCCAGGGACAGTCCGTACTGCTTGCCGAGCGTCGCGCCGGTCCGGGGGAGCACCTGCATGACGCCGATGGCGTTGACCGGGGAGACGACCCGCTGTTGGAACCCGCTCTCGTGGTAGGCGACGGCGACGGCCAGCGATGGCGAGACGCCGTACTTCCTCGCGGTGCTCGCGACCATCTGGCGCACCTCGTCCTTGGACGGGTGGCTGCGGTCGGCAAGCGTGGTGCGGTTCTGGCTGACCGACGCGCTGACGGTGGAGGGGATCCGCTTGCTGGCGGCGGGGGCCGCGGCGGCGCCGCCCGAGCCGCCGGGCACCGCCAGACGTCGCCCGATGACGATGCGGGTGCTGGAGAGGCCGTTGCGGCGCTGGATCGCCGTGGCGCTGGTGCCGTACTTCAGGGCGATCGCGGAGAGGGTGTCGCCGCTCTGGACGCGGTGGCTGACCTCGCCCGCACCGCCACCACCGCCACCGCCGGAGGACGACCCGGAGCCGCCGCTGCCGGAGACGCGCAGGGTCTGGCTGGCGTAGATCGTGCCGCTGCCCGGCAGATCGTTGAGCTCGCGCAGCGCCTCCACGGTGGTGCCGTGGGTCCGGGCCAGGTCCCACAGGGTGTCGCCGGGGCGCACGGTGATCAAGCCGGGCGCCGCCGCGGTGCAGGCGAGGGCGAGGGCGAGCAGGACGCCGAGCGTGGCGCGTCCCGATCGGTGGGTGGTGCGGGTCATGCGTGAGCCCCAGACGTCGGCAGCAGGAGGTGGTGCGCGGCTGACCGTACGCAAGTGGGGCGGATGTGACAAGAGATACAGGTGGGTCAGACGTTACTCGTGGGAGCTGCACATCGGCGGTGGAGCGGCGCGACACGCCGGAGCGGTCGGCTCTGCGGACCTCGACCACCCGTCTCGGGAGGCCCGCACCGCGGGCCGCCGTAGGATGGGGACGTCCAGACCGGGGAGCCCGTGGACACGGGCTGAGAGGCCGGCTCGACCCGCTTCGGCGGGCCACCGCCGGCGACCCGCAGCACCCGATCGGGGTCGTGCCCGCGTGGGGAGTCACCTGATGCCCGCTCATCCTCCTGATCCGTGGTCGGTCGGCGACCTGTCGCTGTCCAGCCGCCTGCTCGTCGGCACCGGAAAGTTCCGCTCCCACGAGGTCATGCGCGAGGCGCTGCGCGCCTCCGGCGCCGAGATCGTCACCGTCGCGCTGCGCCGGGTGGACCTCGAGCGCACCGACCAGGGCGACGTCCTGGACTTCGTGCCGACGGACATGCACCTGCTGCCCAACACCTCAGGCGCCGTTGATGCCGACGAGGCGGTCCGGCTGGCCCGCCTCGGCCGGGCCGGCACCGGCACCTCGCTGGTCAAGCTCGAGGTCACCCCGGACCCCCGTACGCTCGCTCCGGACCCGATCGAGACCCTGCGCGCGGCCGAGCGGCTCGTCGCCGAGGGCTTCACGGTCCTTCCCTACTGCAGCGCCGACCCCGTGCTGTGCCGTCACCTCGAGGAGGCTGGCTGTGCCACCGTCATGCCGCTCGGCGCCTGGATCGGCAGCAACCGCGGGCTGCGCACCCGCGACGCGATCGAGGTGATCGTGGCGCAGGCCCACGTGCCGGTGGTGGTCGACGCGGGCCTCGGCGTGCCGAGCGACGCCGCCGAGGCGATGGAGGTCGGCGCCGACGCCGTGCTGGTCAACACCGCGATCGCCGTCGCGGCCGACCCGGTGCTCATGGCGGAGGCCTTCGCGCTCGCGACCCGGGCCGGGCGGATGGGCTTCCTCGCCGGGCGCGGTGCGGTCCGGGAGACGGCCGAGGCGTCCTCTCCGCTGACCGGGTTCCTGGCGTGAGCGCGCCCCCCGGGCGCTTCGCCCGCCACCTGGCCGCCCAGGCGGTCGTGTCGTACGACGAGATGACGGACGCCCAGGTCGATGCGGCGCTGGCCCGCCCGTCGCTCGCCGGGCTCCCGGCGCTGCTGTCCGACGCGGCGCTGCCGCGGGTCGAGGAGCTCGCCCAACGGGCCCGCGAGGTGACCCTGCAGCGGTTCGGCCGCGCGGTCCGGCTGTTCGCGCCGCTCTACGTGAGCAACGCCTGCCTGTCGTCCTGCACCTACTGCGGGTTCAGCAAGGGCCTGGACGTCGCCCGCCGCACGCTGACCGTCGACGAGGTGGTCGGGGAGGCGAGGACCCTGGTCGACCGCGGCTTCCGGCACCTGCTGCTGGTCTCCGGCGAGCACCGCGTCGAGGTCTCGGCCGACTACCTCGTGTCCTGCGTCGAGGCGCTGCGACCGTTCGTCCCGTCGATCTCGGTCGAGACCCAGACCTGGAGCGACGACACCTACGCCCGGCTGGTCGCCGCCGGGCTCGAAGGCGTCGTGCACTACCAGGAGACCTACGACCGCGCGCGCTACGCCGAGACTCACCTGGCGGGCTGGAAGCGGGACTACGACCGGCGGCTGTCCTCGACCGAGCGCGCCGCCGACAGCGGTGTGCGGCGGCTCGGGATCGGCGCGCTGCTGGGCCTGTCGGCCGACTGGCGGGCCGACGTGCAGGCCGTGGCCGAGCACGCCGTGTGGCTTCAGCGGGAGTTCTGGCGGACCGAGGTCACCGTGTCGCTGCCGCGGATCAAGGCGTCCGCGTCCGGCTTCCAGCCCCTGGCGCCGGTGAGCGATGCGCAGTACGTCCAGGCGATGTGCGCGCTACGGCTCGCTGCGCCCGAGGCGGGGATCGTCCTGTCCACCCGCGAGCCGGCCGCCCTTCGCGACGGGCTGGTGCGGATCGCGGTGACGTCGATGAGCGCGGGGTCCTCGACCGAGCCCGGTGGCTACCTCACGCCGGGTGAGGCGCAGGAGCAGTTCGCCATCAGTGACGAGCGCAGCCCCGCGCAGGTCGCGGCCATGATCGAGGCCGCCGGCTACGAGCCGGTCTGGAAGGACGCCTTCCCGCTCGTGGACGTCACCGGCCAGTAGGGGTCGGCCGGCGGCAGACCCCGTCGCTCTTGCACACCATGCGCATCAGGGGCAGGAGTCGTGGGGGCGACCTAGCATTCCGGCTGTGACTTCACCCGCCTTGCGCCTGAGCGTCCTGTCGTCCGACCCGGTCGCGCCGCTGCTCGACCACCTCCGTCGGACCGGCGCCACGCTCACCCCTGCCCTCGACACGACCGCGGACGCGATCGTCGTGCTGGACGCCACGTCCCTGCCGGAGACCACCGAGGACGTCCTGCTCGCGGCCGCCGCGGCCGGGACCCCCGTCCTGCTCGTCGGACCGCGGATGAGCACGGCCCTGTCCGACGCCGCCGGCCTGGTCCCGGGCGCGGTCCTGCCGGTCCACGTCGTCCGGGTGCGGCCCGGTCGCGATGCCGGCGAGGTCGCCGCCCGGCTCGGGGGCGAGGAGCTGCTGCTGACCGACTGCTGGCCGCTGCAGGAGAAGGTCGCCGACGACGTCGAGTGGGTCCTGACGGCCAACAGCGCCTTCACCGACCACCCGGTCGCGACCTGGCGCCCGACCGCCGCCGTCGCCACCCTGACGATCGGCTCCACCGCGACGACGTACGCGGACCCGGCCTTCCACCGCCTGGTCCACCGGTTGCTGCGCCACGTCCTTGGCCTGCGCGACGCCGCGCCCGTCCGGATCGGCATGCTCGGCTACGGCGCGATCGGCCACGAGCACGCCGAGGCGATCGGGCTGACCGACGGGCTCGAGCTCACGGCCGTGTGTGACCCGAACCCGCTGCGGATCGAGGCGGCTCGCGAGTTCGCCCCTGCCGTCCGCGGCCACGCCGACGGTGAGGACCTGCTCAACGACGACGGCGTCGACCTCGTGATCGTCTCGACGCCGCCCAACACCCACGCCGACTGGGTGCTGCGGGCCCTGCAGGCCGGCAAGCACGTCGTCGTCGAGAAGCCGTTCTGCCTCACGGTCGCCGAGGCCGACCGTCAGATCGTCGCCGCCGAGGCCGCCGGGCTGACGCTCGCGGTCTACCAGAACCGCCGCTGGGACGCCGACTACCTCGCGCTGAAGCAGGCCGTCCGCAGCGGCCGGCTCGGCGAGGTCTTCCACCTCGAGAGCTTCGTCGGCGGCTACGACCACCCCTGCAACTTCTGGCACTCCGACGCCGACATCAGCGGCGGGGCGATCTACGACTGGGGCAGCCACTACCTCGACTGGGTGCTCGACCTGTTCACCCAGGAGGTCGAGTGGGTCTCGGCGACCGCCCACAAGCGGGTCTGGCACGACGTCACCAACGCCGACCACACCCGCGTGCTCCTGCACTTCGCCGACGGGGTCGAGGCCGAGTTCACCCACTCCGACCTCGCGGCGGCGCGCAAGCCCAAGTTCTACGTCCTCGGCACCCAGGGCGCGCTGGTCGGCAGCTGGCGTCAGCAGAGCATTGTCAGCCGGTCGCCGATCGGCCTGGTGCTCGAAGACCGCTTCGCGGTGTCCGACGCCCCGGCTGAGCTGTCGCTGCACGCGCCGGACGGTTCCGAGACCCGCCTGGCCGTGCCGTCACCGCCGCCGCAGCCGTTCCACCGCGAGCTCGCCGACCAGCTGCTGTCCGGCACACCGATGTCGGTGACGCCGCAGGGCAGTCGGCGCAACATCGCCGTCATGCAGGCCGCCACGATGTCGGCCGCCGACGGCGGTCGTCCGGTCGTTCCGCCCACGCAGTGACCGGTCCCGTCCGCTGGGGGTTCCTGGGTGCGGGCATGATCGCCCGTGAGGCCCTCGGTCCGGCCGTCGCGGCGGCGCAGGGCGCGGTGCTGCACGCCGCGGCGGCTCGTGACCTCGACCGCGCGGCGGCGCTCGGTCCGGTCAGGGCGTACGGCGACTATGCCGAGCTGCTCGCCGACGACGACGTCGAGGCGGTCTACGTCGCGTTGTCGAACGAGGCGCACCTGCCGTGGACGCTGGCCGCGCTGGAGGCCGGCAAGCACGTCCTGTGCGAGAAGCCGCTCGGGCTCACCGCCGCGGAGGTCGACCAGATGGCGGCGGCGGCCGGGGACCGGCTCGTGGTCGAGGCCAGCTGGTACCGGTGGCACCCGAGGGTCCGGCTCGCGCAGGCGCGGCTGGCCGAGATCGGCGCCGTGCATCACGTCGCCGCCGGCTTCACCTTCGCGGGGCAGCTCGAGGGCAACTACCGCCTCGATCCGGCCCGCGGGGGAGGGGCGCTGTACGACGTCGGCTGCTACGCCGCGTCCGCCGCGCTCTGGGCGGTCGGCCAGGGACTGCCCGCCGACGTCGTCGCCAGGTCCGAGACCGGCCCGAGCGGTGTGGATCTCGACACGCGGGCGATCCTGCGCTGGGAGTCCGGCGCCGAGGCCGAGGTGCATGCCGGCATCAGCACCGGCCAGGGCCAGTGGCTGGTGATCACCGGCGAGCGCGGCGAGCTCGAGCTGCGCGACGCGCCGTACACGTCGTGGAAGCAGGACACCGAGCTGTGGGTCTCCGACGGCGCAGGGACCAAGCGGCTGCCGGTGTCGGCCGCCGACGCCTACCGCCTGATGGTGGAGGAGGTGTCCTCCGTCCTGCGCGGCGGGCCGGGGTGGGTGCTCTCCCTCGAGCAGTCGCGGCAGACCGCCGCGGTCCTGGACGCCGCCCGGCTCAGCGCTGCACGCGGCGGTGCCGCGATCGTCCCTGGCTAGAGGACTGGTGTCGTTCACCGCGGCGGCTGATCCGACTGCAGCGTCAGGCGGACGACGCCGGCGACCTCGACGGGCAGGTCTCGGTCGACTCCAACATGATCGGGGTGACCGGCACGGCGTCACCGCCCGGCCTGATACTTCGGGTAGCCGGCTTCGTGCCTTCTTCCGGAGGGGTTGCGTCGACAGGGCGCTCCACCACCGCCGTCCGAGAGGGCCACAACGGACTGGTCACCCTTGTCTCGTTGGGCAACGAGGGTCACAGTGCTTCCGAGGGGAGGCGCGTCATGAGCATCTTCCGGCGTTCGCCAGCGCCCCCTGAGCGCCGCATCTGGGCTCAGGACGTCGCGGTCCAGGTCCGGGTCATGCGGGCGCGGTTGGCGGCTCTGCAGGCGCGGCTCGGACCCGAGGTGCCACCTGAGCAAGAGGCCGTCATCTCGGGCGTGCGGGAACTGCTCGACGCGGCGGAGAAGGCCGCCTTCCGGCGTGATCCGACGCCAAGCCGGGTCGGGAACTGGTGGCGGGGGACACTCATCGAAGCCGCCTACCAGAACATGCATGCCGCGGAGGCGGAGATCGTTGTCCTCTACGACGACGCGGAGGTCGCCGCCGAGATCCCCGAGGCTCTGGCACGGGTGGAGCAGAGCCTGCACCGGGACGACGCACGCCGGCACGCTGCCCGCTTGCTGCCGACGCTGCCCGAGGCCGAGAGGCGAGCGGCGCTGCGCAAGGCCGTCGAGGTGGGGACGGACGCCTCGGATCGTCAGCACACGCGGGTGCGCAGCTTCCGCAACGTCGTGCTGGTCACCGCCCTGCTCCTGCTCCTGCTGGTGATCTCGTGCGCCGTAGCAGCCGCCGCCAGCCCCCGGTCGCTGCCCTTGTGCTTCACCCCTGAGGGCGGGAGCGTCTGCCCTTCGGGGCCGGGTCCTGCTCGGCCGCAGGACGCCGCCGTGGTCGCCTTTGTGGGCGCAGTCGGGGGTGCGCTGGCCGCCGCGGTGTCGATCCGCAAGCTGCGCGGCACGTCAACGCCCTACGACATGCCCGTCGCGCTGTCCCTGCTGAAGGTCCCGGCCGGGGCACTCACCGCGCTGGGGGCACTGATCGCCATCCGCGGCGACTTCGTGCCCGGACTCTCGGACCTGGACTCTCAGGAGCAGATCCTCGCCTACGCCCTCGTCTTCGGTTACTCCCAGCAGCTGCTCACCCGGCTGATCGACGACCGGGCCGAATCGGTCCTGGACAGCGTGGCGAGCAAGGACGCCGCCGTCGACCGTCCCGTTTCCGAGGACCAGCCGCCACCACATCCCCCGGCGCCGGCGAACGCAGGCGCCAACGGCGCACCGGGCCCCAGCGGTCTCGTTCCTGCCCCCCGGTCGGGAGACGAGGTGACCGTGCCGGAGCAGGATGAGGTCGACGTGCTGGACCTGGTGGACACCGACCCGGTGCCGCTCGTTGCCGGGCCGGTTGGTGACGAGGCGTACGGCGTGCTGCTCGCGCAGCACTTCGGAGAGGACGAGCCGCACGACGACGAGGACCGTTTCGAGGGCGTCGGCTACGACGACGCCTCGGACGGTCACGCTGAGCTCGTCGCGCAGTCAGGGAGCCCCTTGCCAGGCCGATCCGCAGAGGGAGAGCGCTAGTGCCTTCGATCAACGGGTTCGCCGTCGACGACTCCCCGCGAGCCTTGGGCGTGCGGCCCTTCGCCATTCCCGGCACCGTTGTCACGGTCCCCGTCCGCGTGGACGTCGCGCCGCTGCTCATCGGGTTCGCGGTCGAGTTCCACCGCACCGTCGAGCCGCTCGTTCCGGGATGGAACTGGGGGTACGCCTACCGGTCGGTCCGCGGGTCGCAGCGTCCCAGCTTCCACGCGGCGGGGATCGCGATGGACCTGAACGCACCTCGCCATCCGATGGGGCGGCGGGGCACGTTCTTGCCCGACCAGGCGGATCGGATCCGCGTGCTCGCCCGCAAGTACGGCCTGCGCTGGGGCGGGGACTACCGCAAGCGGCCGGACGACATGCATGTGGAGGTCATCGTGACCGCCGCCCGGGCTCGCGAGCTGGTGCAGGCCCTGCAGCAGCGCCCACCGCTGCCCTCGCGCCCGGGAAGCCCCGTGCTGCGGCGGGGATCTTCCGGGCCGAAGGTCCGGGACGTGCAGAATGCGCTGCGGGTCGCGGGCTTTGCCGTACGACTCGACGGCGCCTTCGGTGCCGAGACGGACTCGGCGACGCGCGCGTTCCAGGCGAGTCGCGAACTCAAGCCCGACGGTGTCGTCGGTCCTGCCACCTGGGCTGCTCTGCGCAAGGCTGTTCACGGCTGAAGGTCGCCAGCGTCGCCTGACAGACCGGGCCGCCGTCAAGGCAGTGTGGCAACCGCTTGTGCCTGACCTCGGCGAAGCGCACGGCCACCGCGTCCTTCGGGTGCGCGGCAACGTCGTCCCTGGCTAGGCTGGGTCGCGTGGAGATGCTGAGCCTGACCGAGGTCGCCGAGCGCATGGGGATCGGCCCGACCGGGGTGCGCGACCTGGTCAAGGCCGGGCAGCTCCTGACCGTCCCTGACGAGGAGGGCACGCAGGTCGTCCCCGCCGATCAGCTTGACGGGCAGGCTCTGGTCAAGCACCTCGTGCCGGTCCTGACGCTGCTTCGCGACGCGGGCTACAGCGATGACGAAGCGCTGCGCTGGCTGACCACCGAGGACCAGACGCTGCCGGGCACGCCGCTGCAGGCGCTGCACGAGAACCGCGCGACCGAGATCAAGCGGCGGGCGCAGGCGCTCGGCTTCTGATCCGCTTAGGCTGGGCCCGTGGAGCTGACGGTCAATGGCAAGCCCTCCGACGTACCCGACGGGACCTCGCTGACGGCGCTGGTCGCGTCGTTCGGGCTGCGAGTGGGCTCGGTCGTGGTGGAGCACAACGGCACCGCGCTGCTGCGCTCCGAGCTCGCCGGCGTGGACCTGCACGACGGCGATCGGCTCGAGCTCGTCAGGGCGGTAGCCGGTGGCTGACACCCGGCTTGCCGATGCGCGGCTCTACCTGTGCACCCCCGACCGCCCCGACCTCGCCGAGTTCCTGGACGCGGTGCTCGCGGGTGGTGTGGACGTGGTCCAGCTGCGGGAGAAGGGCCTCGAGGCGGCTCGGGAGATCGAGCTGTCCCAGCTCGTGGCCGAGGTCGCCGCCCGACACGGCGTGCTGTGGTCGGTCAACGACCGCGCCGACGTCGCGCACGCCACCCGCGCCGACGTGCTGCACCTCGGACAGGATGACCTGCCGGTGTCGGACGCCCGCGCGATCCTCGGTCCGGACGTGCTCATCGGACGGTCCTGCCACGACGAGCAGCAGGTCGCCGCGGCCGCCGTCCAGCCCGGCGTCGACTACTTCTGCGTCGGCCCCACCTGGCCGACGCCCACCAAGCCGGGTCGGCCGGCCCCCGGATTGGCGTTGACGCGCTACGCCGCCGAGCTCGGGACGGACCGGCCCTGGTTCGCGATCGGCGGCATCGACGCCGGCAACCTCGACGAGGTGCTGGCCGCCGGAGCGACCCGCGTGGTGGTGGTCCGGGCGCTCACCGAGGCGGCCGACCCGCATGCCGCGGCCGCCGCCCTGGCGACCCGGCTGGCGATCCACTAGTCCCTTGTGACCAGGGAGCTGGGCCGTTCGGACCAGAAAGCGTGTCCGCATCGTGACGCCATGGCCTGCTTGCCCCCTTGTGGGGCATGTGGGGTGGTGCGTACGTTCAGCGGCCCCACACGCGACGGACCGGAGACGTGCATGACGAGAAGAAGGCGGATGTCGTTGTCGACATCCCTGCTGGCGACCATGGGCCTGGTGGCTGGACTGACGGTGCTGACCGCGGCCCCGGCGGTCGCGCACCCCGAGGCCTGCCAGGTCACCGACGACGCAGTGCTCGACGAGCAGTGCGAGGGCAAGGACGCCGGCGACGAGTCGGGCGTGGCGCAGTTCCTCGACGACAGCGACCAGGTCCTGTCGCAGGGCCCAGACGGTGTCTTCACCACGTCGAAGAACATGAAGCCGCTGGGCTTCTCCGAGCGCGCGGTGCCGTTCACCGGCCCCGGTTCGGCCGAGTTCAACTCCGACCTCGCGTTCTCCGGCAAGAACGTCATCCAGGGGACCTACCAGGGCTTCCGGATCATCGACGCCTCCGACCCGGCGAACCCGCGCGAGATCGTCAACTTCGAGGACTGCGTGAGCGGCAGCGCTTTGGGCAGCCAGGGCGACATCGTCGTCCAGGGCAGCATCCTGCTTCGCTCCTGGGATGCGCCGCGCCCGACGGCGCTGTCCTGCGGCGGCGTGAGCACCCCCGCCAACACCGAGGGCCTGCACGTCTTCGACATCTCCGACCCGGCCAACCCGGTCGCGCAGTCCTTCGTCCCGCTGCCCTGCGGCTCGCACACCGCCACGGCGGTGCCGGACCCGGCCAACGGCCGCCTGCTGGTCTACTCGAGCGCCTCGAGCTCGGCGTTCGCCTGCCGTGGCATCGACATCGTCTCCGTCCCGCTCGACAACCCCGCCGCCGCGAGCTACCTGCGCTTCGTGCGCTCGGGTGACCCGGGCAACGAGTTCCCCGACGTCCTCACCGTGACCGGTGGCACTGCTGCTGGCAGCTACGGCGCCGCCAGGTCG
>Ga0335397_10001653_pt1 | contig 30390 bp, 22 predicted proteins | sample MAT04_FD_205740 | JGI IMG/M metagenome (GOLD analysis project Ga0335397, IMG submission 205740) | Freshwater microbial communities from Lake Fryxell liftoff mats and glacier meltwater in Antarctica - MAT-04 (spades assembly) (version 2) ... | reverse complement strand
AACCATGGCTTTCACCAGTGGTACCGCCACCGATTATCTTGATCTGCTGAACCGCTTGAAGCAGTTCGTCACGCAGGACATGCTGCCGGCCAATGAACGCTGGTCGGTGCTGCGCTGGGTGCCCGGACCGCCCGCCGAACTGGTGCTGCAAGGCCCCGGGCTCGCCGGCACCGATCAGATCAACGTCGGCATCCTGTCCGAAGCGGGAGCCGACTACGGGAATTGGAAGCTTCGCGGCTTCGTCGGTTGGAATCCGGTGCAGACCTTCGACGGCCAATACAACCCGAGCGGGACGTTCTACGCGTTGCTCATGGCCTCGGCCATGCCGTATTGGATCGTGGCCAACGGCCGTCGCATCGTCATGGTCGCCAAGACCGGCACGTATTACGAAATGATGCACTTGGGGCTGTTTCTGCCCTACGCCACACCGTCGCAGTATCCGTATCCACTGTTGGTGGGTGGGACCTACAACAGTCCGACGCGCTGGAGCAACAGCTACACCTATCGCAACCATCTGCCAAAGTCCTCCGGTTACTCGGGCGCGTACTACTCGCCAACTGGCGTCTGGACCGGCGTATCGGCGATGTGGCCGAACACTTGGGGCGGCACCATGCGCGAATGCCCGGACGGCTCCTATCCGCTCCTGCCGTACATCCACATAGGTCTGGGCGAAATGGACGGTTGCTACGCCGTTCCAGGATATGCCAATGCCGTCGAAAACATCATCAACGTCGGTGGCGTCGATCATCTGGTGGTGCAGGACGTGTATCGCACCGGTTACAGCGACTACTGGGCTTTGAAGCTCGCGTGAGGTCAATGATGAACCCCCACGCTCGCATAATCTGCTCGCTGCCCCCCGAGGGGGCCTCATTTGCAACTGAGGCCTCCTTCGGGACGGCCCGTCAGGAGGCATGATGGCCTTCCAATCCGGCGTCACCACCTCACCCAACGACCTGCTCGACAAGATCCGGCTCTTTGCCACCGGCTCCTGCGGCTATACGCAACTGATGTATCAGGCGGATGCTGGGTATTTCCGCCTGCATCTCCAACATGCTGCGACCGGACAGTTCGTCAATCTGCATTCCTACGCGAGCAGCGTCTCGTGCTACGGGTCGACCAATTTCAGCAGCGGACTGGCCTACGGGTCGCAAACCGTCCCCTCAGGCACTTACTCCCTGTCGCAGATGTCAGGCAGCGCCGAGTATTTTCTCTTCGGTGGCGACGGCTGGTGTTATTGCGTCGCACAGACGGCGAGCACTACCTATGCGCCAATCATCTTCGGCGCGATTACCAAGACCTGCACGTTCACCGGCGGCGCCTTCCTTTCGGATACCTACAGCAACTCTGTGCGGGCAGATATCGACGGCAACACCAACAAGTGGAAAGCCGGCACATCGGGCGTCGATGGCGTGCGCTCCTTTTATAACGCGACCACCCGGGGCCTCGACAGTTACTCGCCGATTGCGTTTAACGGTGTCACGCCGCTCTATCCGGCCACGGTTGAAGTGGGACGCCCAACCCCGAGCAACTTCTATTCGATGATGGGCTATGCGCCAGGCGTGCGTCTGCTGCGCATCAACGGGCAATACGTGAACAAGGATGTGGTGACGTTGGGCGGCAGTGACTGGATGGTCTTCAGCATGAGTTATGGCGGATACGGATTCCTGAAATGACGACCTACGCCGGAGCCATCCTACCGTCCGGGTTGCCGGCCAATCCTGGCTACGGTAATGCCTACAAGTTCCTGCCGGCGCCCCTGACACAGCCCTATGCAGGAGCGTTGGCCAACAACCCGCCAAATGCGGGCGCAAAGACCAATAACCTGCCGGTCAGCGAGATCGTTTCCGTCTTCTCGGGAAACAGGGTGCGCCAATTCGAGCAGGACTGGTACCACCACGTCCATCTGCTGCCGGCCAAGATCGCGCTGGGTAATCTGCTCTCCACGCAAATGCGCCAGGTCGAGGTCTGGAATGCCCACTTCTCGCCGCAGAACTTGTCGGCGGTCATCGGCGAGAACGATGGCGGTATCACGCTCGCTGCCCCGGCGAATCCACCGACCACCTACGGCATGCTCGAATCGCGGCTACACAACGTGTCGGTGAGCCTCGACGGGCCACCGGTGATCGAAGCAGATTTTACTTTCCAGTTTCCGAATGAAGCCCCGACCCTGTCCATCTCCGGGCGGCGGGTGGTGGTGTTCGGCCTGAAACCCAACTGGACGGATGGCTGGCTGGAACGTTTGATGTGGACCACCGACGTGCTCACCGCCCGCGACGGATCCGAGCAGCGCGTCAGTCTACGGGCCAAGCCGCGCCGCTCGCTGGAGTTCTCGATCCTGGTGGGTAGCAGCGATGCTGCACTGCTGGACGTGTTGCTGTCGGCCTGGCAATCCAGAGTCTATGCACTCCCCATCTGGCCCGACAAAGGCGTCCTGACCGCCCCGGTGACGGCCGGCAGCACGGTGATTCCGCTGACCACCACAAACCTGGAATACGAGGCTGATGGGCTGCTGGTAATTGGTTCCGACAGCCGCAACACGGAGGCGGCCGAAGTGCTGTCGGTGGCGAGCAATGCCGTGACCTTGAAGCAACCGTTGCTGCAATCTTGGCCAGCAGGCGCGTTTGTCACGCCATCCCGCACCGCCCGACTACGAGTGACGCAGGCGGTCTCCCGGGTGACGGATGCCATCGCCACGGCGCGCCTCGTATTCGATATCGCCGGCACCACGACCATTACGAAGCAGGAGTCGGCAACCACCTTCAATTCCACCCCGGTCTGGATCACCCGTCCCAACCGCGTCCGCAATGTCGATGCCGACTATTTGCGACTGGCCGAGGTACTGGACTTCGACACAGGCATCACGGCGGTGGATGATCACGCCGCGCGTCCCTTCGTGCACCGCTCGTTCGACTACATCTTCAAGAGCCGCGCCGAGATCGCCGCCTTCAAGGGCTGGCTAACCGCCCGCCAGGGTCGCTTGACCGCGTTCTGGCATCCGACCTGGGAAGCCTCCCTCGTTCCGACCCAGAGAATTCTCTCGAACCAGACCGTGATGACGGTGGCCTCGCGCGGTTATGCGCTCTATTTCAATCCGATGCCGGGGCGCACCGAAGCCGCGTTCCTCTACAAGAACGGCTCCTGGTATTTCCGCACGATCCTGAGTTTTGGTTCAGGCACCACCGGTGAAGAAGAAGTGATGACGATCAACCAGTCCTTCGGCTTCGATGCCAACCCCGAAGACTGGCTCGCAATCTACTTTCTGGAAAAGACCCGGCTCGACGCCGACCAGATCGAGATCAACTGGCAGACGGATAGCGTAGCGGAAGCGTCCGTCCCGATGCGGAGTGTGAAAGCATGACCTACACCACACAGGAAACGTCGTTAGCCGCGGGCCAGCCGGTCGAGCTTTACCGCTTCGTCCTCGGTCAGCAGGTGTGGACCGTGACGAGTGCCCGGGATGTCATCACCTATCAGGTTGAGAGCTATCAACCCGCCGTGATCCGCCGCTCGGCCGTTGAGCAGTCGCCCGACTTTGCCCGTAACGGCATTGACCTCGAATGCGCCCGCGACTTTGCGGTGGCGCAACTCTTCGCGGCGGCACGACCCAATGGCGTGGTGTCGATCACGCTGTTTCGCAACCATCTGGGCGACGCCGAGTACATCACATGGTGGAAGGGGCGTGTGGCCTCCGTGGTGTTCAGCGGCAGTACCGCGAAAATTCGCTGCGAGTCGATATTTACGGCCCTGAAACGGCCCGGCTTGCGCGCCCACTACCAGACCGGTTGCCGCCATGCGCTGTTCGATCCCGGCTGCGGGATGAACAACCAAGCCTACAAGGTGGCCGGCACCGTGGGTGCGCTGTCGGGCTTGAACGTGACGTCCAGCGCCTTGCTCTCGCAGGCCACCGGCTGGCTGACGGGCGGCTATCTCCGGGTCGGCGGCGTGCCACGCATGATCACCAATCACTCCGGGGACACGGTCACGCTCTCGGCGGTGCTGCCGGGTATAGCCGTGGGCTCGGCGTTTGAAGCCTTTGCCGGCTGTGACCGGACGTTTGCCACCTGCCAGAGCAAGTTCGGCAACAGCCTCAACTTCGGCGGGTTTCCCTGGATTCCCGTCAAGAACCCCTTCGCCGGGGATTCGATTGTCTGAGGGCTGAATCATGTGGGCACAAATCCTCGTCTGGGTCATCACCACGGTCATCGGCGCATTGCTCACGCCGCGACCGCCAAAACCGCTCGCCCCGACCCCCGGCAATCTTGATGTGCCGGTGGCGGAATCCGGCAAAGCCATTCCGGTGTTGTTCGGCACGCGTGTCATCCGACAGGCCAATGTGGTCTGGTACGGCGACGTCAAAACCACCGAGATTCGCCAATCGTCGGGCAGTGGAGGCAAGAAATGATTGTGACGCACGACGACGCCAAGGCCTTCGGCTATTGCAATGCGGGACTGCGCAAGTGGTTCCCGCGTGAAGGCGTGAGCTTCGATGACTTTCGCCAGAACGGTGTGACGACCGATTGGTTGCGCGCCACGGGAGATGCGATGGCGAGCCGCCTCGCGGACAAGATGGAACAGCAGACCGAAGCACAACAGGAGACCGTGTAAATGGGCGGCGGCGGGAAAGGCGGTGGCGGTTCCTCCACCTATGTCGTCGGCCATCGCTACTACGCCGGCCTGCACCTGGCGCTCTGCCACGGGCCGGTGGATGCGGTGACGCGCATCATCGTCGGCGAGCGCACGGCCTGGAGTGGCAGCATCACGTCCTCCCAGACGATCTACGTCAACGCGCCGGAACTCTTCGGTGGCGAATCCCGCGAGGGTGGCGTCCAGGGCTACGTCGAGATCAAGATGGGTGGGCCGGCAGAAACTGTTTCCGGCTACCTGCAGCAGAAACTCGGCAGTGTGATTCCCGCTTTCCGGGGTGTGGTGTCGCTGATCGCCCAGCAATGTCTGCTCTCCAGCATGAACCCTTATGTCAAGCCATGGAGCGTCGAAGCGCGGCGCATTCCCGCACCGGCGGCCCTGGGTGGTGGCAACATCAGCAATGACGCCAACCCGGCGCACATCATCTACGAGTCTCTGAACAACGCGACGTGGGGTCTCGGATACGCGGCAAGTGAGATCGATGCCACCAGTTTCCAGACCTCGGCCAATACGCTGGCCTCGGAGCAGTACGGTCTGTCGATCTTGTGGGATCGTGAGCAGCCCCTGGAGGAATTCATCGCCGAGGTGCTGCGACATATCGACGGCACCCTCTATGTGCATCCCCGCACCGGGAAGTTTGTTCTGAAACTCGCCCGGGCGGACTACACCGTAGCCAGTTTGTTGGTGCTCGATGCGTCGAACATTCTGGAACTGGAGAGTTTCTCGCGACCGGCGGAATCGGAACTGATCAATCAGGTCACCGTGCGCTATCGCGATCGCAGCACCGACAAGGATGCCGCCATCACGGTGCATGATTTGGCCGCGCTGGAACTGGCGGGTGGCGTGGTGTCCTCGGCGACGGTTGATTATCCGGGGATTACCAATGGCAGCCTCGCTTCGCGGGTCGCGCTGGGGGACCTCAAGCAACTCTCGGTGCCACTGGCCAAGGCCACGCTCATTGCCAATCGCAAGGCCGCCAACCTCAACATCGGCGACGTATTCAAATTCACCTGGCCCGAGTTTGGCATCGCGCAGCTGGTGATGCGGGTGGTGCGCATCTCCTACGGCACGCTGACCGATGGCCGGGTGCGGATCGAGTGTGTGGAAGATATCTTCGGCCTGCCATCGGCCTCCTATGTTTTGCCGACGCCGACCTCGTGGATATCCCCACTGACGTCACCCGCCCCGGTGCCGTTTCGCCGACTGGCGGAAGCGCCTTGGTGGTCGGTGGTCAAACGACTGGTCGGGGAGTCGGCCACGGCACGCGCCGAACTCGACCCCCAGGGCGGCTTTCTGATCGCCTGTGCCAGCCGGCCTTCGGGTGACTCGCTTAACGTCAAACTGCTGACCCGCCAGGGCAGTGCCGCCTACGCCGAAGTCGAAACGATGGGCTTTACGCCCAATGCAACGGTCACCAATGCCATTGACGAACAGGCCACGGTACTCGCCATTGGTAATGGGCAGGACCTGGACGTTGTGAAACTCGACACCATTGCCTATCTCGACAACGAGATCGTGGCGGTCAAGGCGATCAACCTGGTGGCCGGCACGGTCACGGTGGATCGGGGTGTCCTCGATACAGTACCAGCAACGCATCTGGCAGCGGCGCGCCTCTGGTTTGCTGACGCGGTAGAAGCGCTGATCACGGAGCAGTACCTCTCTGCTGAAACACTGCAGGTGAAGATGCTGCCCGCCACCGGTCTCGGACGCTTGGCAGAATCGGCCGCACCCGCAGACAGCTATACCTTTGCCGGGCGGATGATCCGGCCCTATCCGCCGGGGAACGTGAAGGTCAACAACGTAATGTGGCCGACGGTCCTTCTTGGCCAGGCATCAATCACTTGGTCCTTCCGTGATCGGATGCAGCAGACGGTGTATCTGGTGACGCAGTCTGAGGCCAACATCGGCCCCGAGCCAGGCACCACCTACACGATCCGGGTCTATGGCGAGAGCGGCGCTCTCCGAAAAACCGTCACCGGCATCGCCACGACCTCCTGGACTTATCTCGTCGCCGACGAGGCAACCGACAGTGGTCTGGGCCGCCTCAATGGAAAACTCAAGATCGAAGTCGAAGCGGTGCGCGATGGCTATGCCAGTTGGCAACGGCAGACGCGCAGTTTCGATCGCGCTGGCTTCGGGCTCAACTACGGCAAATACTACGGAGGCATCTGATGGCAAGCACTGATCCCAATCTCGGACTCACCTACGGCTGGGCCTTGGGTGAGTCTGGCTGGAACTCCAGCATGGATAGCAACTTGAAGCGCGTCGGCGCAATCGTCGGACTCTCGGTCAAGGACCGGGATCTGACCACGCCGCCCGCGAGTCCCGTCGATGGCGATCGGTACATCGTGCCGGCCGCCGCTACAGGAGTTTGGGTCGGCAAGACCAACCAGATCGCCGTGCGCGTGGCGAGCGCCTGGGAGTATTACGTTCCCAAGATTGGCTGGCTGTGCTTCATCGAGGACGAAGCCGTGCTGTCGGCCTACAAGGTTGCCGGCTGGAGTTCAGGCGTCGCGATCTGATCGATCGAACATCAACCCACCGAACCCGCCCCTGAGGCGGGTTTTGTATTTCTGGAGGATAAAAACATGGATGCAACCCAAGTGGAGCGGCGAAAGATGGTGACGATGCCGCACGAAGAATTCGAAGACATGCTCGAACGCGCCGCCGAGCGCGGTGCCCGGCATGCCCTGCACGAGGTTGGCCTGGACGGCGAGGATGCCGCGCACGATATCCGTGAGTTGCGAAATCTGCTCGATGCCTTCAACGAGGCCAAGAAAACCGCCGGCCTGACCATCGTGAAGATGTTGGTCACTGGCTTGGTGATGGCGCTGCTGGCCGGTGCGTTCGTGAAACTCAAACTGTTCGGAGGTGGGCAATGATCGAGACGCTGCTGGGCGGTTTGTTGGGTGGCGCGTTTCGCCTGGCACCTGAGTTCCTCAAGTGGCTCGACCGCAAGGGCGAACGCGGCCACGAGCTGTCCATGCAGGACAAGGCGCTCGAATTCGAGAAGCTACGCGGTGCGCAGCGCATGGACGAAATCGGTGCCGGCGCCGATGCGGCATGGAACGTGGGCGCGATCGAGACGCTGCGTGAAGCCGTCCGCACTCAGGGGGAGAAAACTGGCGTCCGCTGGGCCGATGCCCTGTCGAGCAGCGTCCGTCCGGTGATTACCTACTGGTTCATGGCGCTTTACTGCGCCGCCAAGACCGCCGCCTTCGTGGCTGCCATCGAAGGTGGTGCTGACTGGGGCGTCGCCATCGTCCACGCATGGACCGACGCCGACCAAGCCCTGTGGGCCGGTGTACTGAACTTCTGGTTCATCGGGCGCGTGTTTGATCGGGTTCGACAGTGAGCAAGATTCCCCATGCCGCCATCGTCCTGGCGAAGCGGTTCGAAGGATTCCACCGCGTGCCGAAGCTCGACCCTGGCCGGGCTCACCCTTACATCTGCTCCGCTGGCTACTGGACCATCGGTTACGGCCACCTCTGCAACCCAAAGCATCCGCCGATCACCGAGGGCGAAGCAGAGCTCTATCTGGCGCAAGACCTGACGACTGCACTCAACGCCACACTGCGCTATTGCCCGCTGCTGGCCACGGAGTCAGGGGGACGTCTCGCGGCCATCGTGGATTTCACCTTCAACCTCGGCGCGGGGCGACTTCAGACGTCGACGCTGCGGCGGCGGATCAATCAGCGGGACTGGCATGGTGCGGGCCAGGAGCTGCGGCGCTGGGTCTACGGGGGCGGGAAGGTGCTGCCGGGATTAGTGGTTCGACGAGATGCCGAATTTATGTTGCTGACGATGGAAGCTGGAGCAAGGTAGTCGTTCCCTACAACAGGCAGCCAAGGTAAACTGTGCCGTATATCCGAAAATGACCGACAACACAAGACCCCATAAAGTGGCCCTGGCATATAGCAAAGAAAATGCGCTGAACGCAATCTGTCCTTATTTCACGATGTTTCCGCTCGAGTATCCGCTGCGAGTGCTCAAGAAACACAAAAAGGACAACCCAGTCGTGCTCGACCCATTCTGCGGCCGGGGCACAACTCTATTTGCTGCCCGAAACCTGGGGATGAATGCGTGGGGAATTGATTCGTCGCCTGTTGCAGTGGCGATTGCGAAAGCCAAGCTGGCCTCTTGCGATATCGAAGATCCTATTGCACTTGCGGAAGATCTGATTGCAAGCACTGATCCCATCGATATTCCTAAGAGTCCATTTTTCAAGCACGCATACCATCAGCAGACGCTTCGCGATCTGTGTAAGTTAAGAGAGGCTTTATTGGTGCTACCTGAGGATTCTGACGCATCCGCAATACTTCGCGCCGCTGCACTAGGATGCCTACACGGCCCCTTGCCAAAGGACCTCACGAACGCTGGGTACTTCTCCAATCAAATGCCGAGGACCTATGCATCAAAGCCGGACTACGCAGTTCGCTACTGGAAAGAAAGGGGTCTAAAGGCTCCAAAGCTTGACGTCATAACGGTTCTACGGCGAAAAATTGCGCGCCTAACAGGGCTGAGCTTCACGTCACCGAACTCCATTCTCCAAGTGTTCCAGGGCGACTCACAAGAGGCGGATTCCTACGATGCAATCAACGCCAAGCCATCTCTAGTAGTCACATCCCCCCCGTATTACGGCATGCGAACATATGTACAAGATCAGTGGTTGAGAAACTGGTTTTTAGGAGGCCCTAGCGAAATTGACTATGCGGCAGGCCCCCAACTAAATCACGGCGGGAAAGATGTATTTGCCAGATCTCTTGGATCGGTATGGAGGAATACTTCGAGCATTTCCTCCGATCGACTGGAGATGTATGTTAGGTTTGGAATCATTCCTTCCTCTGCAGTCAACGTGAAGGAACTATTCAAGAACTCCCTCGAGGAGTCTGGTATCAAGTGGCGATTGGTTTCAGTTCGCGCTGCCGCTTCAGCCGATGCAGGAAAGCGGCAAGCAGATCAGATGAAGACTGATTCTGCCGCTGCCGTCGAGTTTGATTTTCACGTCGAGCGCATTTAGCTCGACACAATCGCTACCGGTGATAACGCAGCTTCGCTTGCTTTGACGTCGGCCCAGACATGATTTGATCCACAATTTCGTGATTGCAGAACTCATCGACGTAGTCTTTGATGGCGTGTGCCGTCTCGAGCGCTTTCTTGTCCTGCGGTACGTGCCCCGCAAGAGTCATAGGCATGATCACCAGGCATTTGGCCATTGCGCGTGAAATCGCCACGTTGGTGCGTTCGAGCTGCATGAGGAATGCCTCCTCGCCCATTATCACGTCGGCATCACCAACTCCGAAAGTGACGATGATGGTGTGCCGCTGGCCACCTTGGAACTTTTCTACGGTATCAACCGCTGAGTCGATCAGTTCGGGCGGGTCAGTAGGGAAAATCGCCCTTAGCTCGCGTACCACCAGCGCACGCTGTGCTCTGTGCGGAGTGACAATACCGATGCACTGACCCCAGAACTGATCAGGTGCAGGTGAAGTGTGAGTGGCAGCGCCTCGTCCATCGAGCTCAGCGCTCACGGTATTTTTCAGACACCAGGTCAGCGCCGCGACAATTTTTGCCTCAACCGAGTTGCTCTGCGACGAAAGATCGTCGTCATGCAGAAGCGCCAATACTTTCTTGTCCGCATCCAGGGCTTGCGGCCATAGAGAAGACCAGGGTAGAGATATCGGAAAGCCCGTTGCCGGTGTTGGCACTGCGGCTAGAAAATGGAGTGCCGTTGCCGGGTTTGAAGCTTGGAGCGTTGCTCGATACCCGATCGTTCGCGCATAGGCAACAATGTCTTCCGCTGATCGGTAGTTTTCTTCGAGCGGGCACGTATTAATCTTGCCGGCAAATGGTCTGGTGAGTAGGTATTTCTGGATGCTGCCCACCAAGTATTCCGCGCCGACAGGCGGCTCAAGCGCCATTATCGGTGGCATTTGGAGATGATCTCCTGCAATGATCAAACGAGAATCTTCTTTCAATGTTGCCAAAGGCGAAATCGCCGTGGTCAATTGAACTTGAGAACTTTCGTCGACGATAACAACGTCGAAAATTGGCCCAACGTATCGAGCGCATGTCCATTCGGAGAGCTTGTAGGACTGCATTGTTGATGTAGCGACGATCGTGACGACATCCGTTTTCGCCAGGCTGCTGAGGCAATCCTGAGTCTCTTGGTTACTTTGATGCAGATTGAAGGACTCCACCCGCAGGTGAGCGCTCGTTGCAACGAAGGATCGTGGGGATTGTGACGACGAGTACGCGATGAATACTTCGGCTGGGCAGGTCGTGTCGCTGTCCAAAGAACTTACCACTCGACCAATGAGTTCTTCCACTGCCTTGTAGGTGGGCCCGGCCACCAATAACTTTAATGGCTGGCCGCGCTGCACGGCGTCATGGACTAAGCCATGAATGCAGCCAGCAAGGGTCTGGGTCTTCCCTGTTCCAGGTGGGCCCCAAATGATCGTCAGCCCTTTCTCTGCGGCATGGGCCACGGCATCTGTCTGACTGCTGTTCAGATTGTGCCTGGTTCTGGCATATACGGCGATTGATGCTGCTTCGGTCGATGCAACGACGGACGTTCCATGAACAGCATCAGCCGTCCAAAGCACTCGCGCGAGTGGAGTGACGGCATCTGAGCCAGCCCTCGGCGTCCTGGCACCCATGGCCACCGCCGCGTTGCTGTCGGCAACCGCAATCGAGGGATTGCCGACGGCAGTCAAAATCGCTTTTGCCGTTTCATACCACTTGAATGAACCCTGCCCCTTGGTGATGAAGATATCGTTCATCAGATCAATCGTTGAATTAGCAAGAAGGTACGGAAAAAACGCCGGCTCTCGCCAGTTAGACAACCTCAATACGGCCTTGCGGGTGCTTCGGTCGAACGACACGAGATTGACAGACAGTGCCGACCACAATGGCGTGGTGAGGGTCTGGTCCGAGCCTGAATACGCAGGTGCACCGGTCGCAATGATGTCTCGTGCTCGCTGCAGAGGGAGGCCAGGATTCCCCTCTTTTCCTAGAGCAAGGTAGCCTTCAGTGTCGTCGAGTTTTGCTTCAGTTGATCCTGCCAACACGTCAAACACATATTCATTAAGCAATGCTGTCGGGAGCCCGTTGGTAAGGCGAACCGCCTCATAGCTCGCTTCCAACGCTTCGGCATCAAGCGCCAGGCGCTGATGAGACTCCAACTTCCTGGTGTGATACTGAAGCTCTTCCCACCACACCCAAAGCTTGCTATCGAAGGCTACGTCGCGGGTTCCTTGTGGAATCGAGAGAGTTAGCTTTGGCGCATTCGCCTTAAGTTGACCTCTGAAATCCGTACGGAGCTTTTCGACAACACTGTTCAACGCCCGACATTGCTTTTCGAGCGCGTTACCGAATTCTTGAATGACAGTATTTCGAGGGACAGTGACCGAGCCGCGCTTGATCGTGGTCACATTGCTCCAGATCTCGTAGATGCGCTCTCTCGGAATACCGTTAGTCAGGAACTCACGATAGAAGGCATCACCCTGCCGAATCGGACCTGGACCGGAGTAGTAGGTTTCGGCGGTATCAAATAGAGTGATGACATGAGGAGTCGGCGCGAAAACAACTCGCCGAACGATTTCGTCAACAAACACAACGCAAGGACTAACCGCACCATCTGGCTTCTCTATCAGCTCATCGGCAGGAAAGAGCCATGCCAGCGCCTTGGTCTTGCGGTTGGTGAGGTTCAGTACTCTTGGCAAATGGCGACCCATCGCGCCGCACAACTCCTCGAACTGGCGCTTTTCCCAGAATGCGACTTGAGCAGTGAGGGGTGTTTTCCCGGCGGCGCGAACGAATGCCTCGGCCTGATCGACCATGTCGGACAGCGTTGATAGCAGTCCCTCAAGAGCAACCCATTCGTCGGCGAGACTTTTCTGGTCCACGACAAAGCACTTCGTGGCGAATTGTCGCGGGGTCTGTCCGCTCACATAGGCCGTTGCTCTTCCAAATATTGATAAGCCAGTAAGAAGTCCTGCACTCGGATCGAAGTTGACGGTAATAGCCACGTGCAATTGCGGCCATGGTGCCAGGCTTGCCAGAACCGCTGCATTGTCGACCGTCGTCGTCGATGCTATCAACGCTTGAGCACGAGCCGGAATACGACTGCGCTCCTTCTTGAGATGGCTGTGCTGCTGAAAAGCTGGATGTGCTGACGGCGTACTTGCGGCGCTCGCCGTATCCTGAATCGCGTTAATTTGGAGCGTCTTTCTTGCACCGCGAGTCATACCCGCGATCTGACTCAGATGCCCTGTCAATTTTGCTGCTGGGTAGCAATAGTGTGTGGGCTGTGCAGCAATTTTGGCTTTATCCTTCGGGTTTGCCCATTTTTCGTGCCCAAGCCAGTCACACGAGCTGCAGCGGCCATCGACATGCCATTCCAGATCTTGCCAGCCATTAGCTGATGCATCACCGATGGTGATAACTCGAAGCAAATCCTCCCTGAAGAAATGGAGCACTGTTGGCAAATAGAAACGAAGGTTGGCATCCTCGCTGTCAGCAATAAGCGCATCAAGATATTGATCCGGAGTTGCGGTCGTCGTCACAGTCATTAATGCATCGAGTGCTGACTTCCCTTGTTTGAAGCGAGTCCACAAATAGCTGCGTATCGTTACGAAGTATTTGTTCTGCATCCCTTGGTCAGCGATCCAGTTAGCCAAGAAGATGGCGTAAAGCGCGACTTCTGCCGAATAGCTCGGGTTAGCCTCGCTCGTATGCTTGACATCAATGATGCTCAGTGCGTGACGCGTCTCTGTAGTGATGTCAATGTGTCTGCGACAGCCGTTTGCACCGACTTCTTCATCATCGACTACAGCCTGGCGCACAACAATGATGTCTGGAATGAGTCCAGCAATTGGAGGAACCTGGGCGGTTTGAACGGCATCAAGACCGATGTTCGTCAAGACCGTGTTCTGAAAGGTCGAATGGTCGAATTTCCCTTGCAAGAGGATTGCGGGGAGTGCTGTAACCTTGCCAAGCAGCGTGGCGAGCGGAGCCTTAACCGGCTTGGTCGCTCCCTTTTCGGGCTGATATATGACCAAGCTGCCGAACGCCTGTATCAATTGATCATTGCGTTCATCCTCAAAGTCCCGTCCTGCCGTTTGCAGAACACCAATTCCTGGTCGAGCCTGCAACGGAACTGGCATGCTGTGTGTCGCAAGCTCAGAATCCTCATGCAAGGACAAGTAGAGTTCTCGATCACACTTTGTCCGGAGGAACATGGACAGGGCGCTTTTGGAGATACTTTTTTTCGCAGTGCTCGGCATAAATTCTATTTCCAGAAAAACTCGACGAATTGCATGTGATCGATGAGGTAGCAGTGTTGGTCATCCATACGTCTGCTGAATCGCATCGCGGCCAAACTCACTCAACACTGTCTATACATCACGCCCGAAAGATGTCTACCTTGGTCTCCATGCATTTCCGCAGGCTCAGATCGTTTGCCCCCACCTCAAACCACCCCCCAGGCTTCTGGTAGAAGTCGAGCCCGCGACCAATCTTGATGATCCAGCCGTTGTCGAGACGGATTTCGCGGTCGTGGATGTTGGGGTTGAGTTTCACCTCAAGTTCGACATCCAACTCCAGCAGGCTCTGCTTAAGCTCGTCGAGCTTCTCGGCGATGTCGGCCAGCTGGGTCTTGTCATCGTAGCCGGTGATCAGGCTGATCTTCTTCACGGTGCCGGCCTTCAACACCGTCTCGCAGAACCGGACGAAGTTCTGAATCTGATGTTGCAGTCGGATATACGGGTCTTCGATGACGACGGCCTTCGCGCCCTGTAAGTAGGGGCCGAGGATCGACTCGTAGCTGTAACCGGTGTCGCCATACAGGATGCTGAAATGCTGTTCCTTGAGCTCCACTGCTGGTGGCTCAACCACCGCTGGTGTCGGCGCAATCGGCGACGAGGTCACTGAAGGTTCTACCGCAGTAACTGGCGCCCGCTGCACGGCGGGCTGCGCGTCGACTGCCTCGCTGGGCTGCTCACTCGCCTGGCTCAAACGACGACGAGCCGGCTGCTGTGTTGCCGCCGCATCCTTCGACTCCGGGCAGAACACCACCACTTCCTCACCGCTGACCTTGAAGTAGGACAGATTGATGCGCGCAAACTCGTCGTCCGGCTTGCGCTTGTTCATCTGCTCCTTGACGCGACGGCGGCACTCGGTCGCGTAGGCCACGTACTCTTCGAACTCGTCGTCCGTCGGCGGTCCGTGTGGGTGCAGGATCTTCAGGAAAGCGCAAACCGTTTTCTTGATACCCTTCTCGTCGCGCCCCTCGATTGATTTGCCGAGGCGAATACGCTTGCTGACTTCTTCATACCGGTTGGTGTGCTTGAACTGGTAGTGGAAGGCCTCGGCCAGGTAGTCGGTGATGAACCCGTAGTTGTTGGTCAGGAACTCGCTGCTGTTCTTGGGCATTTCCCAGCCCGGGATATACGCGGCAAAGCGATCCATCACCGCCAGATCAAGTTCGGGGGGCAGCGGCTGAAACAAGTCGAACTCGTTGGAGTTCACGACCTGCTGCACCGAGACATCGATATTGCCAACGAAGCTCAAACTGGCATCGGCGATGACCTCGGCGCCGCGCGAGAAGCGGCCATTGGCCATGAAGTCCTTCATGATCTGGATGGTGTCCGGATCACGCACCTTGATCCCGCCGACTTCATCAAAGGCCACGGTGTCCCAATAGCCAACCAGGCCCACCTTGCGCCGCGCGTTGTTGTAGAACAGCGTGGCCTTGGTCGCCTGGCCGCCCGAGATCAGCGTGGCATAGGGCGAGAACTCGCTGAAGAAGTAGGACTTGCCAGTGCCGCGTGGGCCCAATTCGATGTAGTTGTAATTGGGCTCCACCAACGCAGCCAGCCGGGCGATAAAGTGCATCTGCACGCGTTTCGACAGCTTGCCTGGCTCCAGGCCAACCGAACGCAGAACCGCTGCGATCCACTCGTCACGTGTGAACGCGGCCCGGCCTTCGGTGTAGCGCTCGAAATCAAAGCGCGAGAGCTGAATGGGCCGCAGATCCTCGATCGAAAACGCGTAGTCGTCCTCATCAATATCGTTGTGCGCCAGAGTCACCTCGGCCCAGATCCCGCCTTCCAACAGCCGATCGTTGTCGCGGTAGAACTTCTCGCCAATCGCAATGCGCTGCGAGTTGAAATTCTCCAGGGATGCCCAGTGGCGCTTCTCCTTCTCGACATAGCGGACGTGAACTTTATCGATGAAGCGGTGCTTGCCCTTGGTGGCCACCTTGGACTGCGCGGCATTGGCCTCGTCCGGCTTAACGTAGTTCTCCTGCAAGGAGGACAGCACCGCCTCCATGCCTGCATCCATTTCCGCCTGGTCGTTGCTGGCGCAATACTTGGCGAGCAGGAATTCCAGGACGAACGTCGGGACGTTGGTGCCTTTCTTGATTCGATGCAGCAAGTCTTTGCGCAGCACTTTGCCGTCGAATGTGGCGTTTAGCTTTTGGTCCAGTTCGTCCATAGGGTTCATTCCGTATAGTCGGTTTCAATCGCAAGAGCGCTGTAGGCTGCGAGCGTGGTGGGGTTCAGCGCTTTGACCGAGAACTTGCCTCTGAACTCGTCATCCATGCGCAGCGCAATTTGCTTGCGCTGGCCTGCCATCAAGGTCACGGTCCGAGTTGCGGGATTCACATCGCCGCCCGGGCGCGGTTCACCCACCACATTGCCCTTGCTGTCCTGCGCTTCCAGCAAGATCTCAACGCTCATGCCCTGCGAGAACATATCGTCGGCAACCAGTATCACTTCGATGACCGGCAACCTCGTAGTAATTCGTTTGGCACCGTTTTTGTAGCTCAGCTCGACCACCACCTTGCGCAGTTCAGCATGGGCGACCGTATCCAAACGTGCCACCAGCACAGGCACAACGGCCTCCGCCAGGGATGCCCCGCCGTGGAAATACAAATGCCCCGCGCGATAGGGCGCCATGCTGCGGGGTAGCGCCACTTGGGAGAAATCACCGCGAATGCCGACCTTCTCCGCGCTGACGACCAGGCTGTGACCGTCTGCCGTTCCGTCGCCCAGCATCATGCGGTCGTGCGCATTCACAGGCCATTTCCCTTGCGGCTTCACGCACACATCGCCTGCCTCTGCTTGCGCGTTGAGGAAGAAGCCGTGGTCGGTCACGATGACCGCCTCCTTGAAGCCCATGCCGCGCAGCTTGTGCAGCGCGACGCGAATCAGCTTCAGCGTGCCGGGTATCAGACCCAGTGTCGTCTCGGGGTTGCTTTCCAGCTGGCTGTCGATTTCAGTGGACCGCAGTACCAGCAGATCGACAGTCTCGGCAATCTTCGGTTTGCCGCGCACAAAATCGTTGAGCGGCATTTCAGCAAAGCGATCCCCGTACCGCTTGGCCAGCACATTCATACGCTGCGGGACGTTGCCCACCGGCGCCCCGGCCAGCTTGGGCAGGAGTGACTCGTTCTCCAGCGAAAGGGTTAAACCCGTGCGTGCTCCAGGCAACAGGCTCGCCATACCCACCAGGGTGATGGTCGGCAGCTGCGCATAGGCCGCTTGCAGCTCGACCGGCCCATCCTCAGCCAGCAGTTTTTCGAGGGCCACGCCCAACTCGTAGCGCAGGGCGTCCACCATCAGATAGGCCACCTTGCGCCCGCTTTCCTTGAGTCGATCCGCCACCAGACGATCAAAGGTATCGGCGTTGGCCAAGCGCCCGGTAGGTGGCCAACCAGCGGTCTCGACGTGCTTCACGAACACGCCCTGAACCTTTTCGGCCAGGCGCCGATAGCGGGCGCGGGCCTGGCTGATGACTTCATGCATCAAGCCGTGCTGGTCGAGAAAGTCACCTGCCGCCTGCTCAAACTCGCGTTGCAGGCGGTCGGCCTCGCGCAGGCTGCCCAGGTAGAAATCGATCAGATCAACCTGTGAGCGGGCGTGGTCGGGCAACTGTCGCTCAAAGTCTTCGCAGGCTTCGACCAGGCTCAGCCCCGACCGCACCAGCTCCCACTGCGCCTGGCTTTCGCCCTTGCCCAGCCACACGGAACTCTTATGGCGGGTTAGCACCCGGCGAGTGGCATCGGTGTCGCCGGTAACGATGCCCTTGATCGCCGTGCGCAGGAACGTCCGCTCTTCGAAGGGGAAGGTGTCGCGCTCACCCAGGTCCTCAATCGCTCCACACAGATCGCTCAGATTAAGCTCCGCCTCGATGGCTTCGGCCCGCTCGATATAAACCGCGCGTGACTTGGGGTCGCTGCGCAGGCGGTCGCACACATCCTCGACGATCGGTCTGGCTTCCATCGGGGCATGCGGCACCCCTTTCAGGGTCTCCGGCAGCGCCACTGGCAAATCAAATACGAACTCGCTGAACAGGACGTAGCGCCACAATTCATCCGCCAGAGCAGCCCAGGTTTTGCCGCGCGTCTTCACGCTCAGGCCCAAGGTGGCGCGGAGGAAGTCGCGCGCCTCTTGCACCCAACCTTCCTGCCCCTTCAGCGCATCGGTTTGGCTAACGCTTGGCGCCAGCAGTGCTGCCAGAATCTCCCGGCCAGACTCGACCCGCAAAGTGGCTCGCAGCTGCGGCCAACTCACGCCACCACCAATGGCATCGATCACTGCAAAGGTCGGCCCTGAAGGCGACCCGGCGAACACCTGGCGGATCTGGGTCGCGTGATCCGGCCTGGCACGCAGACACAGGCTCAGGTACTCGTCGCCATCGTCTTGCGGGAATACGGCGCCGCATTCTGCATACAGGGCGAATGGGTCAGCCTGCTTCTGCTCGTCGGTTTCGGGTCGCTTGGTCGGCACATAGATCAACACCCCTTCCAGTGGGGCCTTGGGCTGCCCAACCTCGCGCAGCGCCAGCAATGCAGCCTCCCGGCTTTCGATGCTGCTTTCGGAGGTGTCGATGACTCGTACCTTGTCAGCGGCCAGATCGAAACACTGCTCGTGGTAGCGCTTGTCGGCGTCGTACACCACCAGGGCGCCGGCCTGTTTCAAGCGCGGCCGCAGCACGCTTTCGCGGATAAATTCAGCAATACTCATTCATCACCCCCGGCCTTCCTTTTGCCGCGCGCCTTCTTCGGTTTGGCCTCGGGCTCGATGTACAGATCTTCCAGGCCATGTGCGATGGCCAGCGATTTGTCAGTCTTGCACTTCTCACGCACACGCTCTGGCCAGTAGTTCATAGCCAGGTGCGCCCAGTCGTAGTCGCCTTTTTCCAGCTTGGCCCAGGTGTCTTTGAGCACTTTCTGCCAGGGTTTGTGGCGGAACAGCGGCCACAGCGGCGCGGCGCTGATCTGCACACCGTCGTCGTGGTTGGGCTTGTAGGTCGGCGCAAGCTTGAGCAAGGTGTCGCACAGTTCGATCAGTTCCAACTCGAGGGCTTGCAGGGCTTCGAACTGCTTTTCGTCGTCGCGGGTACGGACCGAGCCCTTGTTGCGCAGCGCCGTCACGTCGCCGCCGACTCGTTTGAGCTTGGGCTCGATGAAGTCGTTGATGGCGGTGTACAACGTTTGGCTGGTGAGGCTGGGGTAGTAGACCCACAGCGTGTAGCTGCCGGAGGTGGTGGACAGCGGCCAGTAAATGGGCGCTTTGCGGCGGCTCTTGGAATAGCGCTGCAAGTGAAAAGCGAAAAATTCTCGCTGCAGCCAGCGGGGAACATCGTCTGGCGGGGTCACGTTGACGCGCGCCAGCACTTCCTCAATTAGACGCGCCAGGTCATCTGGGTGTCCCTGGTCGTCAACCAAGATGCCAGATCGCCCGTGAAATACTTCGGCGCCATCGGAAAGCATACCGGGGCTTTGAGCTGGCAACGGGTCAAACGGCGCCGGCTCGGGTGCAGCTTGTCGCTCGCCTGTGGCAAGCCTCCAGTCAAAGCGGCCGAAGGCCACACCTACTGCCCACGATTGACGCGAGGACGATTCGTCAACTATCTCATCGGTGTCGGCGATAATCTCATCACTCTGTTCCTCATCCTCCTCAACGTCTACCGCGCCCGACGTTCGCATCAACGCCTCGTTATGATCTCGCTGCAGGGCACGAAATTCGTCTGACGTGAGTCCGCACAACTCCGCTACACGCTTATCAAAGGTGGCGCCGATCAGAGTCTCACGGTTGAATGCCTGACGTTTTTCACCTTCACCGTTAAGGGAGGGTGACGTGAAAAGAATTTCGGTCTCATCACGCTTGAACCTTTCAGCCATCCGTCCACGCACATCTGAAATAATGCGCGATGCTTCATTCAAGTCATTGGATTCCGGCTTGATGTAAGGAATTGCCGAAACCATTGAGTTCTGGAACTTAGGCTGCCAGAACGCTTCGCCGCGAAAGCGAGCAACAGCAGTGGCAAGATTGGATGACAACAGGGCGGCAAGCCAGATTTCAGAGCCTTCCTTTGGGTACACCTGGCTTCTGCCCGCTGTCGGAATAACCCCCAAAGGCACGATGTAGGGTACCAAGCGACTTGAGCGAAGCATGTAGCTGAAGCCTGGCCTGAAGTACATTGACTCAGACATTACGTACTTTGATGCAGAGTGACCGTTTCCAACGTGATAGGCCTTAATCTCGGCTCCGTCATCAAACCAGTTGACATATAAGTGTATCGAGGAAAGGACCGGTGACGCTGATTCAGTTTTCGAGTACCACGCCCACCTTTTCTTCTTGCTCAACTCGATAGATTGGCGTCGAAGTTCTTCTATATCGTGGTTCTTGGTGGGGATAACGACTTGATCACTACTTACCTCCCACCAAAGCCTCAGGAATCTAAAATCATCTCCAGTCTGCAAACCAACCCGTATGGAGCATTCCAACGGCTCGATCACGGAGCGCGCTGCGATTTTTTCGGCAATTGAGTGATTGATCCAATACACGTACGGCATATCGGTAAAAACTGAAAACTGCTCGACTTTTCTCCTGAATAGGTTGTCACCATCGCGCCCGGTTTTTAAGCAGAGAATTGATTCGAGTAGACTGCTGTTTTTATCGACCCGGTTGAGCTCACGAAAGAAGATAGCTTCATCTCCCTTTTCGCTGCTCCTCTCCCAAGTGACAGCTGCTGTTTCCACCATCGCATCGAGCACCCCCTGCCCAAGATCGACAAAACTCTCCAGTGCGAGATCCTCAGCCAGTACCGACTTGCGAAATGCGGAGAAGCTTTGCAGGAAGAAGCATGTGCGGCTCACGATTGCCCCAACACGCCCCCCCGGCCGAACCAATTGTGTTGCTCGCTCGATAAACTGAGTGAGAATATTCCCCTTGGATCGTGGCAGAGTCTCTTCGAGGTAGGCTTTTGTCGAGCGTGTAGGCTCGCCAAAGGGTGGATTCATTACCAAGACATCAAATCGCTCCCGCGAGAGGTCAATCAGGCGGAGCCCATCCAGCGCATCTTGAGCAAACAGCCGTGCTTGATATGTTGATTTCGCTGCGTGAGAAAAATTAAGGAGCGCTTCTCGCAATCTAGCTTCGGCTTGCCACCAAGTCTCTTGCTCCTGTTCAGCGAATAGACCTGTCCCTCTCCCCACATATATCTCTCTGGTTAGCCTTGGGAGGTCTTTCTCAACTTGTAGCAACACGCCTAATTCGGGAAGTCCCTTCAGAAGCTGAAGTGTTTTCTCAAATAGCTCAGCGTCGCGCTTATCTAGACTCGCCGAGAACTGCTGGCGCAGGTCACGCTCTGCTGGCGGCGCGGTAGCGGCCACAACATGGCCCCGCCCAATCAGGGGACGATCTTTGGATTTGACACCGGCACCGTGCCAAGCACGCTGCGCCCGCAGCCACAGTGCCAGGGAAGCGATCTGCGCGGCGCGCGGGTCGATGTCGACGCCGTAGATGTTGTGCTCGATGATCAGGCGCGGAACGTCGCGCAGAAAGGCAGCCTCGTCTTCGTAGGTCTGGCTCAGTGGCTTGAGCGCAGCTTGGGGCTGGGTAGAGACGTCCAGCGAACCGGGGCCATGTTGCAGCTCCCAGGCCCATGCCTCGCGATAGATCTCGGCGAACAGATCGAAGGCATACAGGCCAAAATGCATGGAGCCGCAGGCCGGGTCCAGTAACTTCAGGGTGCGCGGGTCGCGCAGCTTGGTGGAAGACTGGGGCGCCTCGTCGGGCTTGACCAGCAGGTACGGGCAGCGGTCACGCAGATGGGTATCGCCGCCTGTGGCGTTGAACCAGAGACGGCCCAGGGTGTTGTCCACCAGAAACTCGACCACGTAGCGCGGCGTGAAGAACTGGTTGCGCACCGCCAGCTCGCGGCTGTTGCGCGGCGCCTGCGAGGCATCGCGCATTGCCTTGCGCTCTTCTTTGGAGTTGAAGTACTGGTAGATCCAGCCGATGGTTTCGTCCTCGCTCCACAGCGGAGCGATGTCGGCGTCGTTGATGAGGTTGAGCACCTGCAGCAGCGCGGCTTCGCGCGGGAACAAGCGGCCCTGCGGCGAGTAGCGATCAAACAGACCTGGCAGGTCTTGGCTCAGCTCATCGAACACACTGAACAAATAGGCACGGTAGGCATCGCCGGTTTCGCCCAGGCCGGTGCCGGCCAGCCGTGCGTAGAGCTGAAAGCCCTTGGCCTGGAAGCCATTGCCCACCGACTCGACCAACAAACCGCGCGCCTCGGCCATACGCAAGGCTGCTAAGCGGTTCAGCACCGTGAACGCCTGCTCACGAACGATACGATCCAGCCCCTGCTTGGCATCCATGTCACCACCAGCGCAGTAGTGCGCCAGGGTGTCGCGCAAGATTCGCGCGGATTCGCGCTGTGCGTCGTTGATATGGCGCAGGCTGTTGAGTTCCGCAACGCTGCCCGCATTCGGGTCCATACCGTAGTCGTTCTGGAGTTGGCGGGTGAACTCCTCCTCCAGCACGCGGCGCGTGTCATTGACGAAGCGTTGCAGGCGGTTTCTTGTTATTTGGTCGAAGGCCATTTACTGATCGCCCCCGTTGCCCACAGAGAAGGTCACTTCGATCTCTGCATAGAGGCCGAGCTGCGCCTTGATCTCGTGCAGTTGCTGAATCAACGCGTCGATGTCTGCGGCAGACGTCATCTTCACCGGCACCAAGATCGATTTGGTGAGCTTGGCTGGGCCTTTATCACCGGTCTTGGCTCGATCTTCTTCCATGCGCTGACGTAGCCGATCCTGACCCTGGCGCTGGATGGAGCGCTTGAGGTCTTCGAGGGTGCTGTTGATGTCGTAGTCACGGGCCAGCAGCTTCTTCAGTCCCGCCAGATCCTGCGTGGCTGCCAGGGCGAGGCCATCCAGCCGGTTCACGGCATTGCCGCGCTCTTCCTGGGTAAGCTCTTCCCATTCGGGGATGCGCTGCAGGTCCTCTACGCCATCCTTCAAGCGCAGCTTTTGTTGTTCCGACAGGGTGATGACCGCATCGCGCACCCGGCCCTTCAGGTGGGTCAGCTGCGAATTGAAGTCGGCAGTGTGTTTGTAGAAGTCCTCTTTGCCCAGGCGCTCTGACAGCGCTCCCAGGTCTTCCGCGAGTTCGCGGCGTAGCTCGCCCGGTACGCCGGTGTCGGGTAAGGCCTCGATGTCGCGGCGATGGGCCTGTAGGTCACGCAACGTCGCGTCGAGCCCGTTGTCGAGCACGCGCTTCACTTCCAGCGCCCACTTGAGGTTGTCGTAAATGGCAGAGGTTTCGGCACCCAGGCGCTGGGGTGCGTCGGACGCATCGGTGAACAAGACGTCGGCAATGTCCTGGTTAAGGGTGCGGATTCGGTCGCTGCCGGCTAGCCCGAGGCCGCTGAGCTTCTCGGCCAAGGAGCCATAGTCGTGCTGGAAGCGCGGAAAGTGCTTGGCCGCCGCTTTGCTGATCTCCTGCTCCAACGGAATGACCATGTCACCGACCAGCTCGGTGAGCCGCTCCGCCGCCCGACCGAGGGTTTCGATGGACGGGCGCTCGTCGCGCAGCGCGACGCCGATCTGCTTGAAGGAGTTGTTGGTCTTCAGGGCATCAATCGCTTGCTGGCCTGCGGCCGTGACTTCACGGCCGGACACCTTGAGTTTGATTTCGCCGGCCATGAGCATGGCGGCCACGATGTAGCGCGTGGTATCTGGCGACCAACCGAACGGATCGCTGCTGAAGTCGTCGAGCAGGCGCTTGCCATCGACGGTGCCGCGCTTGTCGATGTAGTCGCGGATGCTGATCATCGCCTTGTGGTCGGTCTTGAACGAGGCACGACCCGCAACCGTCTGCACCAGGCCAAGCGGGTCCAGACTGCTGCCAATGGCGGCAGGGTTAGCGACTTTCAGGAATTTCTCAGCGGTGTCGGTGCCCGCGCGTACTGGTGCTTCTACATAGCGGTCGAACACCTGGTCAGCCACATCGGAGAGCAGCTTCTTGGCTGCCTCCAGCAGGTCGGCATCCAGCGCTGATACCGCTGTTGCCTGGCCCCTGAAAACAAAAGAACCTGCCTGCAGGGTTTGCTTGATCTTGCTCTGGAGCTGGGTCGCGAGCTTGGCGGCGCGGTCAAGTTGGCCGGTGCAGTAGTCTTTGACCTCTTGGTCGGGCTCGTTGCGGTGCAGTTCAGCGATGCGCTGGCAGCGATAGATTTCGTTGGACAGATCGTCCAGCTCAGGATTGGAGCGGGCCAACAGCCCGATGATGTTGCGACCGGCGCGGCTGCGGGAGTCATCCAGCATCCGGTTTTTGGCAGCCTCGTAGTCGCTGGCAGCCACCAGCTCGACGACGGTTTGAATGGTGCTCTGATCACCGGCCAAGCTGGTAATGGCGCTGCCGGCCTGGACCTTCAAGCCCGTTGCGACAGCCATCGTGCTGTGCAGGCTGATGCGGGGCAGCGGGTCGAAGGACTCGCGCAGGGCGTCATTGAAGATGCGCTTCACATCGACGGTACGCAGTGCAATAGCACCGCGCTCTTGTTCGATGTCGCGGAGCTTCTCGCTGAGGAACACGAGGTTGCCGTCTTTCTCACCGAGCGGCACATGCACGTCACCCAGCATCTCCTCTACTGCCTTGCGCACCGTATCGAGCTGCGAGGACGCAGTAATCGACGGGTGCATCAGGCTGGCGACGTTCTGCACCGACACCGGCAAATTGCCGAGGATCTGCAACACGGCGACGGACTTAGCGATGTCTTGATGGAGTTGCGAGTCCGGAAAGCGGATCTGGACCTTGCCAACCGCCTGGTGAACGGAGGTAAAGGCACGGCGAATGTCCTTTTCCAGCTCGTCGTACAGCGTGACGGTGGTGGCAAGCCAGCCCACGGGCTGATCGGCCATTGCCTTGGAGCCGCCTTCGCCTTTCAGAACGTCCTGAATCACCTTGATCGCCGAGCGCAGGCCGATGCCACCGGTGGATTTGGCCAGTGCGCCCAGCAGGTGCAGCAGGATGTCGAAGTGAGCCGGCAGGAACGGGTAGAGATTGGTGAAGCTCTCCTTACTGAAGTCCGCGTCGTAATACTTGGCGTCTTGCAGCTTGGTGTTGTGCCGCAGCGCTTGGCCGTGGGCATCGAACAGCTTTCCGAGTTCGGTCTCGCCAGCCGGTGATTTGCCGAGCAGGCGGCGGTAGCAGATCTCTTTGATGTCACTCGATTCGAGATCGATCTGGATCGGGAAACGGTCCTTGAGCTTGTAGAGCTTGTCCGAGTTCAGTGCTGCGCGAGGATCGTCTTCAGTGAGCGTCTGCTGCGCGGTGGAGATGATCCAGGCCTTGCCGTCGCCCAGCCGCTTTAGGTTCTTGGCCAGACCATCGAGGTTGAGGATCAGGTTGTCGCGTGAGGCCACGTACTGGCCGACTTCGTCGACGATGAAGATGATGTTCTGCTTTCCGCTTTTTTCGCGGACGATGTCGATCATCTCCTGCACGCGCTGGTCTTCGAACTGGAAGAAGCCCTCGGTGCTGGATGAGAAGGACTTGGCCTCGGGGAAGAGCGCGGGGTACATCTCGTGAGCGATCTTCGGGATCAGCCCGTCGATGGCCAGTGGGTTGTTCTGCACGCGCGCCCAAGTGGCACCCGGCAGCGCTTGCGCGATGCGTTCGTGCAACTCGGGCGTGCGGCCGTCTTTCTCGACCATGCGCTCGAAGGCGGCAACCTTGAGGTTGCGGGAGTAACCCGCCCACTGGAGCACCTTGAAGTAAAGGACGGTGGAGACGTCTTCCATCGTAGCGCCGGCGAGCATTTCGCTCGCGAGGTCCAGCATGACCACGGCAGCCGGAAACCGCTGTGCCACGGTGCTGAGCAGGGCCTTGGTTTGCGGCTTGTGCAGGCGGTCCTGCAGGTATTTGATGAATGGTGTGCCGTCGATGGTGCGCTGATCATCGAATGCCAGGCCGAGGTACTTGGTGAACGAGCTCTTACCTGACCCGTAGAAGCCCGAGACCCAGACGCCGACCTCATTCTCACCACCGGACTCCATCGCCAGCTGCATGCGGTCGAGGAGCTTGCGGAACTGCTCCTCAATGCTCTCGGTGACCACATACTCGGAGATCTCAGCCTTGAGGCGACCTTCTTGCGAGGCGCCATAGGTGATGACCTTCTCGATGGTCCGGTAGATGTCCTTGCTTGGGTCGAATAGTGATCGGATGGTCATAGGTATGTCCCAGGGTTCTTTTGTCTGTTCAGCCGCCGACGTGGACGGAGCGGTAGTTGCCGTCTTCCGGGTAGAAGCCGAGAAACTTCAGGCGCGTCTTGCCGGTCCGCACGCCGGGGTACAGAAAAATCGTCGGCACGTGAAATTTGCCTTGGAGCTGGCTTTCGATTGCGCCAATGCGCAGAAACGGGTGCAATGCTTCAAGGTCCGTGACCAAGAGCAGCGCGTTCTGCTGGCCCTCCAGAGGCTGCAGGGCCTCTTCAAGGCGCTTCAGCAGGCCGTTATCCGCCGTCAGGATGTCCGCCAGTGCCTTATTGGTGCGCGGCCAATCCAGCGGAGCGGACTTGTCCTCCATCACGCAGAGCGACCAGAACGGGTCGTCTTTGAGCAAGGCCCAGATCTGTTCGGCGATGGAAAACGTGTGCACGGCCCAGCCTTCCTGGTGGAGTTTGGCCACCCAGGCAGGCGTTTGCCGCTTCACCTCGAGGATCTGCTCTGGCGGAAAGACCAGGTAGTAAATCGGCTCGAAACTCGCATGGCCGAGCTCGCGTCCGTGCCGGATGCGCTCGCGCAGTTCGTCGAAATCAGCTTTGAGTGAGGACATCGCAGAGCGCCTCCATGTCTTGTTGTTTCCAGCTGATCCGAATCACATCGCCCGCCGCTTGGACGATGAGCAATCCTTTCAGCGAAAGCCGCTTGATCTCTTCCAGCACGTCTTCACGCGCCAGGCCAAACAACTGCCAGTCCTCGTGTGTCAGTAGGGCGTTATCACCGACACCTGAAAAATGCAGCTCGTAGGCAAGATAAGCGGCCACGGATGGGGAAATACGGAACGGCAGGATGCGACGGTTTGAGCGCAGCCCTCGTTCGAGCATTCCATAGTCAGCGCAGCATCCGGTCAGATAGGCTGAGACACGCCGCACTGTGGTTTCGGACCAGCGTTTGATCGTCTTGCCGTCATCGATGCCGCGCTCGACAAAGGTGCGCGCGTCGTCATTGGTGATTTGCGTGTACCCACCGGCGTACCGGGCCCAGTAAACGTGGCGCACGAAGTCGCCGAGGATCGGGTTGGCTCGACTCGTAAACACGAGCATGAGCTGCGTCAGGTCAGCCGTGGATATCGTTGTGGACAACTGCTTGAGATGCGCCGCCGGTGCGCCGCCTGCTACGAGGTAGCGTGGAGCGAAGCATTCAACGACGATGTTGCGAAGTCGGCGCGCCGTGACAGTCGGGAATCGACCCGATTCCAGCGCGACCTGATGTAACTGGTTTGCCGACATGCCAGGCGACCACAGATCAAGCAGCGTCTTGGTCTCGTTGACGAGCCCAAGTCCTGCTTGCAACTGAGTCGTGTAGGGCTTGTTGTCGGCCACGGTCACCCCACCAGATACGGATAGGTTTTGGCGTTCTGTGTGAACGCCGACAGGTAGGCCGCTGCGATGGCCTTCAGGGTATCGGTGGAATCGATATCCTTAATGCTTCCGACCGCCGTTGGACCCACGCTGGACGAGCTGCCCGTGGCGGCCAATCGCTTCAACTCATCCAGCGCAGCATCTTTGCTTTGTGGCGCCTGGCTGGCGAGTTCTTCTCCCACGCTGCTTTGCACGACCGCGTGCAGATCTTGCTCGACCTCCTCCGGCAACCGGAATAGGTGGTAGCTGCCCACGCTCAGATGCTCGTCGTGCAATCGCCTGGCGGCTTCCAGCACACCGTGGTACTGAGCGAGACGAGACGTTTTCGAGAAGACCGGCTCCAGGAAGAGCTTGCTCGATGCCTCATAGAACGCCGTTGGCCACCAGGCGCACTGAGCACGCTCGCCAAGGAAGCCGACGAGCATCCTCATTTGCAGCAATGTCGGTAGGTAGGATTCTTTCATCTCAATTCTCGTCATTCGTTTGTTCTACCGACGCGACCGGCGCCGGCAGTGGTAGCCATTGTTCAGTCACATTCCGCTCCTGCCCGGGCCGCATCCAAGGTCGCATACCCTGGTGCCAGCACGGCGTTTTTTACGCCGTACAACGCCAAGTGGTCCTTGAGCCAAAGCCTGTACTCAGGTCCGCGAAGACCGTGATCTGCGGAGCAGTCGACGCTCCACTTCCGCAAGATGTAGCCGGCAGTCGCTGCACGGAGCTTCATCTTCACCATGCCGCCAGTCATGCCGTAATCCATCTCCGCGATCTCGGGACGCGGTTGATCGGGGTGCGGCACCAGTTCCAGTTCCACGATCCGGGTCCACTGGATGTCCTGGTCACTTTTTTCGTGTGGCAGAACGTCGCGGTCTTTCAGCATCGCCGTGCGCTGCATGCGCGTGATGACAAAGTCCCTGAAATCCTTGCTGCGTCGATCGAAGGCTCGGACATGCCAGCGCAGGCCGTTGTCGATCAACGCAAAGGGGACGATCTCGCGCTCAGTCTCGCCACTCGACAGGGAGTGGTAGATGACCTTGAGGGGGCGCTCCTGGTGGATGGCCCGGGTGACACATGCGAGCGTGTCGAGCCCTGGTTTTGTGAGCCGGGAGGGGATCTCACAGGTAATCCAGGACTTGAGGGCGGAAGGCTCGCCATCACCGAAGCCCTGCGACAGCCACGCTAATACTCGCTCTGCCGGGAAATCAAAGACAGGCGTAAAGCCGTCCGCGTACCCGTACACCTTGTTTTTGGTGTCGTAGTCCAGGTTGCCCGGGGCGAGATCCTTGTAGATCCCGATGTCCCGGGTCGCTGCTGCTGCCTGGATGCCAAAACGCGACACCAGGTCTTGACGACGAATCTCTCCGATGAAGCGCAGGCGCAACTCAATAAACGCAAGCCGGTCGCGCTGGGGCTGGGTCAGGTCTGCAAGCTGTTCGTTGGACATCCTGGCTGCCGTTTCGGGTTAATGATCGCTAGTTAGTGCTCTTACGGGTAGTATATGCCTTGCACGATAGCATGTCGATCAATTGTAGATGCGCATCAGTCCATCGCATTTTGTTACCGACAGGAGGCTGCGATAAGCGGAAATCGATGGAACCAGGCCGGCGTGCCCCACAAAGGGTGGCACTGCGTGGACGTGGTCGACCTGCGGGCCGACGGCGGGCCGGCACTTGATGAGCCAGGAGAAACGAGAAATGGCTAAACCTGTCGTAATTGGCTCACGGAGCTTCCCGACCCAGAGCAGCGCCCTTGACCACTTCAAGGCCTTGCTACGCCGGCATCAGGATGGTCAGCGTGTCAGCGACCCCGCTGACCACACAGACCTGGTGGCGCTCATCGATCGCTTTGATCCGGTCCTCGAAGCTGTCGGCGAACCCACAAAGGGTGCCGGCCAGATTGCTCACTTTGAGCGACGCCTGAATACCGGGACCGGCTGGAGCACGTCGGGGTTCTGGATTGTTCGGCAGGACGGCACTGAAACCGACTTCTCGTACATCGATGCGGTCAAGGGTAAGCCGAAGGGGCGCTCCCAAGACTTCTACAACGCATGCCGGCAGGCGGTCGCACTCGACCTCATCCTGGCCAAGAAGCAGGCCTTTGCCGAGTACGGCGACGATCAGAGCCGGGTTGAGTGCGAGTTGACCGGAAAGATGGTCACCATCGACGACGCACACCTTGACCACGCATGGCCGTACTTCTCGCACATGGTGAGCGGATTCCGGGCTGCCAGGGGCTGGTCGAGGGACATCCCGGATGGCATCGTTTCTGCTCCGGCTGACGGCCAGACCACGGCAACATTCCTGGACAGCGCTGTGACTGAGGCATTCCGGGCGTTTCACCATGACCAAGCGATACTTCGGATTCTCTGCCGGGAAGCAAACCTGCAGACCGCAAGTTCAGCTCGTCGACCGAAGGTTGCACGGCCGGTCCGGTTGGCGTGACCCGCTCCGGTCGCCTGCGATCGAGCCAGCGTAGACGTCTGGCGGACGCGGGTTCAATTCCTCAAATGGGAATCGAAATGGCGGCTGGTTGCCGGCACATCGCTGATGCCAACCGCAGGTGGGAACTGGTAGGATTACCAGCGCCAGGGGCCGGATTCCGCACCTTTCCGCAGGAGTTCGAAGCGGTTCTAAGGCGCTGAGTTACATAGGTTTGGCGCAGGGTTCCACCCCACCACCATAATGTGAAATCCCAACCCTTATCAGGTTGGGATTTTTTTTGCCTGTTCCCCCAGTGTTGGCGCGGTTTCGGGCCTTGGCCTCTTGAGCACGATCCTCCCGAAGTCGCCGTTTCTGGCGC
>Ga0335397_10001649_pt1 | contig 30407 bp, 20 predicted proteins | sample MAT04_FD_205740 | JGI IMG/M metagenome (GOLD analysis project Ga0335397, IMG submission 205740) | Freshwater microbial communities from Lake Fryxell liftoff mats and glacier meltwater in Antarctica - MAT-04 (spades assembly) (version 2) ... | reverse complement strand
AAAGCATATAAGCCCAGTTGCCGGTAGAAATAGCCAAAAAACTCAAAAGAGTTGACCAAAAGGCTAAAGTACGCATTTGTGGCAAGATTTTACCGGCACCACGCATTAAGGGAAATGCGAGATGTCCTGTATAAACCATCACGACTAATGCCAACATTGCACCCATGCCGTGAATTGCTCCCATCCACCGCTGCCAAGGGCTCGGATGCAATAGGTTAACTAATGGTAAAAACAGGAATAAACCAGCGGATAAAAAGCTCAGTCCATAGATAGTAACTTGAGCGATATCTAACTGTTTGGGAAATTCTGAGGGAACTAAATCGGTATTGGAATCTGGCGTTGAGTGTTGCACCACTGGCAAACCTCCTGTAGGTTGTTTGGAAAATTACTTGAGAATAGTTGCATTAGAATTTTGAGGTTCTTGAGAATACACCGTGCGGAAAAAGCCGTGAAGCGTAGCTATCCCGTAGGGAATCGCACTTTCACCCGATCGACATCCGCAAAAACACTGCTTCAGACAGATTTACAGCAACAATATCTATATTTTTAGTTTTTGCAACACCAAAAAGTCTTGCTTTTACTAGCTTATAGGCAATTTTGCTACTTTTATTTTTAGGCAACTAATGCTACTAATTCTCAAGAAATTAGGATAAAACTAAATATTGACATTTGTTCAGAATTTTATAATTTTTTAAGATTTTTGTCATAGCGTAAGATTCCGCAGTTAAAATGTACAAAATTATTGATAAGTATTATCAAAAAGCTGGAAAGTACGGGCTGTCGGTACAAAATTCGATTAATTTTTAACAATTATTTAATCTCCGATCGCAAATCATGAAAATTCTGGCTTCACAGCCGGAATCCTCGTCAAATCAGCCATCGCCCGCCATGAATTGCCCAATCGCTCCCCCGCACCAATGCCCCCAGAGGGTATTGTGAATTTTTGTAAAAAATAGTTTGCTAAAGGGTTGGGATTCTCTCGTTTGGGATACATCGATGCACATACCTGATGGTTTTCTTTCACCGCCCGTAGCCATTGTCACCGGCGTAGCAAGTGCAGCAGTAATTGCAGTTGCCCTAAGTCGAACCCGCACCAGTCTGGGATCGCGGCAAGCCCCAATCATGGGCTTAACTACAGCTTTCGTGTTTGCAGCCCAAATGATCAACTTTCCCGTAGCCGGCGGCACCAGCGGACACTTGTTGGGAGGGGCGCTGGCATCCGTGGTTTTGGGGAGCCCTTGGGCGGCAACTTTGGCCATGAGTACCGTTTTTATCATTCAAAGCGTCTTGTTTGCCGACGGGGGCATCACCGCACTGGGAGCGAATATTTTTAATATGGGGCTAGTCGGAATTTGGGTTGGCTGGTGGCTGTTGCAGCCATTGCAGCAACTCTTGGGAGGTTCCCGAAATCGCTTACCCCTAGCTGCGGGTATCGCCGCCGCCCTCAGTGTCGTTGCTGCTTCGATTTGTGTGGCTATTGAATTGGCAATTTCGGGAACAGTAGCGCTGAATATCGCATTACCCGCAATGGTAGGCGTACATATTTTAATTGGCATTGGTGAAGGGGTAATTACAGGTGGCGTTTTAAGTTATCTCGTCAAAGTTCGGCCGGATTTACTGCCAGGAGAACAGCCGCAATTGCAGAAATGGCTAGTGCCAGTAATCGGAGTGTTATTAATTTCCGGCGTGCTTTCCCTGTTCGCTTCAAGTTGGCCCGACGGGTTAGATTCGGTAGCGGAAAAATACGGCTTTAAAGATAAAGAAGCTGCGGCAATCGAAAATCCGACTCCTTTAGCAGATTACACAGTTAAAGGATTAGAAGAACAGCCGATTGGTACTAGCATTGCCGGACTTTTAGGTTCTGCTGTCAGCTTCGGCGCCGCCTTTGGCATTGCTCAATTGGTAAAACCTAAAGATGTCTAAACTCTCCATACCTTTTCGATTGCGGCTGTCTTTGACAATTGTCATCGGCATTGGTTTTATGAAGATGGGCGCTTGGTTGTGGTTGGGGATTTATGGGGCGATCGCACTTTTGTGGTCATTTTCGCTCAGAGCTCCGGTGCGGACGCTAGCGCAACTGTTGGGAGCAGAATTGCTTTTTCTCTCCTTATTAGTGCTGCCCCAAGGTTGGGAACGTGCTAGTTTTCTGTTGCTGCGTTCCCTAATTTGTCTGCTAGTTATGAACAGTTTTCTACTAACTTTGCCGCCCCACAGTTTCGGCATCGCCCTCAAAGGATTACCCCTACCAGCAGGTTTGCAAGAGATAGTTCTTTTAGCGGGACAATATTTAGAAATCTTGCTAGCCGAAGTCAACCGCATGAAAAGATCCGCGCAACTCCGAGGCTTATCCGGTACGGGAGGATGGTTGCGCTACGCCAGCGCTTCCATGATCGGAGCGCTTTATTTGCGAAGTCTCGATCGCGCAGAAAGAGTACACGCAGCCATGATGATTCGTGGCTATCAAGGAAGTTTGCCCTCTGATTCAAAATCAACACCAAAACAGCGACTGTGGCTGACACTCGCGATTTTAACCGCAACAGGATTAACAATAGCTTCTTACGGTAATTGGGCATAGGGCATAGGAAATTGATTAATTCATCCCTCTATCTTTTTCCTTATCCCCTCCCCTCTCTGCGTTCTCTGCGCCCTCTGCGGTTAAAAACTCTTAATCCTAAAATCGAGGCAAATAAAAATTGACTAATCTCAAATCACCGCCAACAATCGAAGTGCAAAACCTAGTATTTAGCTATCCCCAGCAAAAACCAGTATTGCGGGGAATATCCTTTAATTTGCAACCCGGAGAAAGAGTTGGTTTAATGGGTTTAACAGGGGCTGGAAAAAGCACCTTGCTCGAAAACTTAATCGGCTTAAAAATGCCTCAATCCGGCGAGATTAGAGTGCAGGGAACAAAGCTGGAACAGGCTACCTTATCGCAAGTGCGGAAGCAAATAGGATTTTGTTTTCAAGATGCTAATGACCAGCTATTTATGCCGACTATTTTGGAGGATGTGATGTTCGGGCCGCGCAATTATGGAGTGTCGCTTGGGGAAGCGCGCGATCGAGCTTTAGATTTATTAGACGAATTCGGTTTAGTCGAATTTGCCAACCGTTCGGCCCACGAACTTTCCGGCGGTCAAAGAAGGTTAGCAGCATTAGCCGCAATTTTAGCACTAGAGCCGGCAATTTTAATTTTAGATGAGCCGACAAGTGGACTAGATCCGTCGTGGCGCAGGCATTTGGCTAAGGTTTTGTCGCAATTACCGATCGAGGTAATTTTGATCGCTTCCCACGATTTGAATTGGATTGGGAAAACGACTCAAAGGGCGTTAATTTTGGCTGATGGTCAGATTCGGGTGGATGAACAAACTCAAGAATTGCTGAAAGATAAATCAACTCTTGAATATTACAATTTGCCGCCAGATTGGTAATTATTGATTGTTTGTCGTAGGGTGTGCACTGCGCACCAATTGACTTTGTAGGGTGTGCATTGCGCACCGGCTAATCTTGTAACTAACTGTAAGGTGCGTCAGGGTAGAATTTTTTAGTTGGTGGTCGTCACATTAGCCCGCTAAGCACCCTATAATACAATACGGTTCAGTTAACAAGGTAATCGCTCGGCGCGCATCTCAATTAAGTGAGAAGTACCATAGTCTCTGCGATTGCAACGCTCGTGAGATCGCAATGATAAATAGCGTTAACTGAACCGTATTGCCCTATAATAACTTAGTCAACCGGTGCGCAATGCGCACCCTACAAATTCAACTACAATAACATCCGTTACATCCGTTACATCCGCTACAAAATCCGTTGCCGAACTTCCTTGTCCTGTAATTAAAGCTGGAATTTGCGGACGGCATCATTGTACAGATGAATAGCTAAATCGCGAAGGATTTGTTCGTTTTCAAAATCACTTCCCAACTTCTGTTTCGCCGTTTGAACGCACATTTTCATCAACTCGGATGAACTTTCGACGTGAAGTGCGATCGCCCTTTGCTGTTCTTCAAAACTAACCTCGACTTCCCCTAACATTTGTACCGATTGACAATTAGCCGATAGGTCTAAATTAGCGGTATTTTTTTCCTGCTTTTTCCTTTGCACTTCCTCGGAAAAACCCGAAGCAATTATCCCCGCAGGCAAAGCAAAAATTCCTATACCCAAAAATGCTAAAATTGCTCCTAAAAATTTGCCTAAAGGAGTGATTGGATAAATATCACCGTAACCGACAGTAGTTAATGTCACAACTCCCCACCACATTGCATCGGGGATGCTCCCAAAAGCTTCGGGATGCGCCTCGTATTCAACAAAATACATGACGCTAGAGGCAAATATTAACAGAATGAAAACTGCAAATGCCGTGGCGAATAGCTCCTCTTTTTTAGCGTACAATACTGCTCCCAGAGTTCGGAATGACTCTGAATATCGGCTCATTTTTAGCAAGCGCAACAAGCGCAGCAGGCGAATTAAATTAACGAAGCTTAAATTGGGAAATAATAGCAAGGCGTAAAACGGTAAGATTGAAACTAAATCTATCAGACTTAGCGGTGTCATAGCGTATCTCAATCTTCCCCAAAGTGGGTGGCTGTATCTGCGATCGACCGTACACACCCACAGCCTCAAAACATATTCTATTGTAAATACTAAGGATGCAACAATTTCGATCTTTTCCAAAAGCGACTTGTGTTCTGGCGATAAGCTGGGCGAAGTAGAAACAATAAAAGCTGCGACGTTTATCAGAATCAAACAAGGAATAATAATGTCATCTGCTAAACGGTATAAATTGCGGTTTTCTGAGGATTCTAAAATTTCATAAAGTATTTGTCTGAGTTGTTGACGCATCGGATTTTCTCCTGAAGATTTAGCAATTAACGCTTTCACTCTACTACAGTCTAAGAAGTTTTATGCCAAAAGTCAGCAGGACTGGCGCGCGCGACCTAAAAATCTGGTTTCTTTATAGATGCTCTCATTACATAACCCCATATTTTTCATGGAAACCGGGTTTTTAGGGGCAACGGCGTTCTCGTAGAGTTTAGAGTTAATCTGGAAAGAATTTCTAACTTTTACGGGATTTGCAGGCAAAAATCATGAAGGTAGCCGTATTCAGCACCAAATCCTACGATCGCACTTTTTTGGAAGCAGCCAACGCTGGCCAACACGAGTTGGTGTTTTTTGAACCGCGCCTGAACCTGGAAACGAGCGTTTTAACTGCGGGATTTCCGGCTGTCTGCGCGTTCGTTAACGACTCTTTGGACGCAAAAACGCTCCGGGCGATCGCCCAAAATGGTGTGCGCTTGCTGGCGCTGCGATCGGCCGGATTCAATCACGTCGATTTAGCAGCAGCCCGCGATTTAGACTTAACTCTGCTGCGAGTTCCCGCTTATTCTCCCTACGCCGTCGCCGAACACGCAGTCGCCATGATTTTGTCCCTCAACCGCAAAATCCACCGCGCCTACAACCGCGTCCGCGAAGGCAATTTTGCCCTAGATGGCTTGTTGGGTTTTGACCTCCACGGTAAAACGGTGGGAATTGTCGGTACTGGCAAAATTGGCGCGCTTACTGCCAAAATTCTACACGGATTCGGGTGTCGCCTGCTGGGATACGATGTTTCCCAAAACCCGGATTGCTTAGCCCTGGGGATGGAATACGTGGCGATTGGGGAACTGTTCGCCAACTCGGATATTGTCAGCCTCCACTGTCCGCTGCTACCGGAAACTTACCATTTGATCAATGCAGGGGCGATCGGGCAAATGAAACCGGGGATGATGTTGATCAACACCAGTCGCGGTCAGTTGATTGACACTAAAGCTGTTACCAAAGGACTGAAGTCTGGTAAAATTGGCTACCTCGGCTTAGATGTTTATGAACAAGAGACGGATCTGTTTTTTGAGGATTTGTCAAATCAGGTTATTCAAGACGACGTATTTCAGCGCTTGCTGACTTTCCCAAACGTCCTGATTACCGGACATCAAGCTTTTTTCACGGAGGAAGCTTTGAAAAATATCGCCGAAACCACGATCGCCAATATCACCGATTTTGAACAAGGGCGCACTTGTCCCCATAAAATCGACCTCGGAGAATTGAAAAAATGAGTCAAAAGAGCGATTTGACAGCGGAGGCAATTGTTTACAATTAAGTCATATCCTTATTTTTGCTTGCAATTTGTGAAAGTCTGCCTTAATCTCATCAATTAGCCCCGGCTGCCTGAATGCTGTGTTAATTGCCGGGGAATTATACTGGCAGCAACTCAAAGCCTGCAATTTTACTTAACAACTGAGGAAGTACCCAATGACAGAACCTAACTTTTCTGACGAAACACAAACAATGACTGAAGTCATCACAGTAGACGTGGTGAATGAACAGCCAGGGGTGATGACTACAGTGACAACCGCAGAAACACCGACAAGCCAGTTACAAGATATTAAAGACCAAGTTCTCACAATTTTGTCGGAACTTCCAGTTTATCTCTCCAATTTTTTTACTGAATACCAAAAGCCTCTGATCACAGTGGGTTTAATCCTGGCAGGCGGTGTTAGTATTAAGGTAATGCTGGGAGTTTTAGCGGCTCTTAATGATGTCCCTTTGGTAGCTCCAATTTTTGAGTTGATTGGCATCGGATACACGGGTTGGTTTGTTTACCGCTATCTCCTCAAGGCTTCTACTCGTCAAGAGTTATTAACGGAAGTTGATTCTTTTAAAGAACAAGTTGTAGGCAAAGATTCTTAATTGGTCAGTTGACTGTTGACTGTTGACTGTTGACTGTTGACTGTTAACTGTTGACTGTTGACTGTTGACTGTTGACTGTTGACTGTTATTAGAAGGAAGAGGGGATATTGGGAGCATCTCAGTTTTGCATTTTTTTAAAAGATGAGATGCTCTCGGCAATATTTGCCAAATCTCCCCCTCTCCCACTCTCCCTTTCTCCCCTTCTCAATTTGGATGGCAAAGTTGTTGCAAAGTGGCGGTAAAATCGGGGTAGGAAATGGCAGCGGCTTCGGCCCGCTGAATGTTGGTAACACCTTTGGCATTCAGGGCTGCGATCGCCAAACTCATCGCTATTCTGTGGTCGGTGTAGCTGTCAACATCCGCGCCAGTTAAAGGAGTTCCCCCGGTAATTTCTAAACCGTCGGGTAACTCGGTAATTTTGGCTCCCATGCGGTTGAGTTCCGCCGCAGTCACGGCTAGTCGATCGCTCTCTTTGACTCGCAACTCCGCAGCATCTCGAATTATAGTAGTACCGTTGGCAAAAGCCGCCGCTACTGCCAAAATCGGGATTTCGTCAATTAGTCGGGGAATTAAGTCGCCAGCAATGGTGCATCCCCGCAACTCACTGGAATAGCGAACCAAGATATCCGCTACCGGTTCGCCAGCCGCCTCTCGCTGATTTTGTAGTTGAATGTCAGCCCCCATCATCTCCAAAGCTTCCAAAATGCCTGTACGAGTTGGGTTAACACCGACATTTTCGACTACGAGCTCGGAACCTGGGACGATCGCCCCAGCAACTAGCCAAAATGCCGCCGAACTAATATCTCCTGGTACAATTACCTTCTGTCCTTGCAGTTGCGCCTGGCCTCTCACTGTGACACTACAAGTTTCTGGATCGACGGTTAATTTAGCTCCAAACGCCCGCAACATCCGCTCGCTGTGATCCCGCGATAGAGCAGGTTCTGTGACTGTAGTTTCTCCGCTTGCCATCAAACCGGCTAGCAAAATGCAGGATTTAACTTGAGCTGAGGCGATCGGCGAATGGTAGTGAATCCCTTTTAACTGCTGTCCAAGTATCGCTAAAGGAGCTAAAGAATTGCCCTTTCTACCCCAAATTTGTGCTCCCATTTGTTGCAGCGGTTTAATGACTCGTGACATGGGGCGCGATCGCAAAGAACTATCACCCGTTACCGCATAAAAACGCCCCGGATGAGACGCTAAAATTCCCAACATCAAGCGCATCGTCGTGCCGGAATTACCCGCATCCAAGACTTCCACAGGCTCCTGTAACTCGCCAATTCCGACACCCTTGACTGTCACCAGTTCCGCGTTGAGTTCAGAAACGGAGGCTCCCAGGAGCGAGAAACATTTAGCAGTGCTGCGGGGGTCTTCTCCTAGCAGCAGTCCTTCAATTGTAGTTTCACCGTGGGCGATCGCACCCAACATCAAAGCTCGGTGAGAAATCGACTTATCGCCTGGAACTCGAATCCTGCCTCGCAGCGACAAGCCCGCAGCAGGTTTTTGAATGCTTAAAGTTTGATTTTCGCTCTGAAGCGAAGTAGTTATAATGGCAGCTTGCATGAGATAGACTAGGATGGGACGGCGTTAGCTATCCTACCCTTTTCCCAGTCCTAAGTCATACCATTTTAGATTTGAGATTTTAGATTGGGTAACAACAGACGGCATAAGGGTTTGGAGCAGGTGCATACAGTTCCATTATTTGCTGAAAATGATATCAGCGACAGGGGAGAGCAGATGCAACTGCACGGATTTTACCTGAATTTCACAATTATTGTCCGTATATCTGCTGAGATTTCATGTCTAGATCTCAGTTATCGATCGAATAATTGACTTTGGATTGAACAATTTTATATTTCTGACTGCGAGTTGTAGAGTTTTCCTTTTTTTAAGCAAAAGCTCCGGAATTTGGCACCCAGATCATCTAAAATCTAAAATCAAAAGTCTAAAATCTCAAATATCAAACTGCCCGAACCACAATAACTCCTAAACTTTTATTTATGCTGACACATCATCGCAAGCCTGTAAGTTTATCGCTGGTATCCACAGATTTACCTTTGTGGTCAGTTGTTGAAACCGCTGGTACTCTGTATCAAAAAGACCGCGATCGCTTTCACTTGTTGTTGCACGAACCAGCAATACTCGATCGCCAATTTTCCGACGAATCTGGCGAGGAAGTTGCTATTTTGCCAACAACCACAAAACCCCGGTTGCTCTGGCTAGAAGTGTCGCCCTATCGAGTCGTTATGACCATGCAAGGAAACGGCAAATACAGTTACCGTCACTGCTGGGAACGCGGAATGTACGGCCTGAGCCGTTATTGGCTTCAGGGCGAATCGCTGGCGACTCCCGAACAGTTGCGCCTGCGGAACTTCACCCGCAACTTGACGCTGACAGGCAAGCCGGAACCGGGACACTTGCGGTTAGAATATGAGTTGTGGTCGGAAAAAGTACAACTCGGTCGCTATATTTTGAATCTAGAAATTCATCATTAGTCATTAGTCATTAGTCATTAGTCATTAGTCATTAGTCATTAGTCATTAGTCATTAGTCATTAGTCATTAGTCATTAAGTAGGCGATCGCCAAAAACAATCACATCTTGCAGGGTATTATAATTGATGTTCTGGTTTTTTTTGCAATTACCTATTTACCGATCGCTCTTACAATATTTAATCAGTTTCTCAGTCAAAGCGTCTAGATTGTCCGCTGCTTGATTCGCCTGCTGTCCGGTTCGGAGAATATCTGCGCGAGCTGTTTTGATTTGCTCTCGACCTTTTATACTGGTAGAAGCCTGATTTGCTGTCTCAAGAGCTTTGGCTATGTCGCCTAGTCCTTGACCCATTTCCCGGAAGGATTTAACCGATGGGCCTTGAATCTCTTTGAGGGTGGGATCTGTGACTTGCAAAGCCTCAAGTTGTTTCGCTGTCTGGTTCAAATCTTTAGCTAAGTTCTTGCTCGTTGCAGCATCGTAGCTGCCTTTCTTAATATCGATGAGAGTCTTGCCTTTGGTGACAATTTCTGTAAAATTAGTACACTGGACAGTTCGGTTCTCGCCGCAACTAATCGTCAGGGTACAGCAAGCAACAACTAGGCACAGGATGGCAATCTGTTTGCGAAAAAAGTACATAAATCCTCGGTTATAAAAAAAGTAGATTCTGGGATTTTATATAGCAATCCTAAATGATTTATACAGATATGTAGGGGTAGTGCCCCCGTGCCTACCCCAGCAGGCGCAAGGAGGGCAACCACGGGGGGTTGCCCCTACAAGAATTGCTCGTTACTTTCGCTCTGCCTGGTAATGCAGATCCGGAGGCTCTGCCTCCTTTGATCTCGCAACTTACACGAGAGAGGACTGTAGGAGATGCTTAAGTTATTAAGTTTTCGATCCTAAGTCGCCGTACAAGTTTGAGATTGAAAAATTGACTCAGCTAGATGAATCAAAGAAGCTGGAACTTCGGTCTAAAATTAGGATTGTTCACTTAGGAGTGTGGGGTTTTATCCGTTATTGGGCGGATAGCGATTAGCGGATTTAGACAGCGATATATCTAGTGTCTAAAAACTAGACTCCCTTCAGACAAGCACGGCGTTAGCGAAAGTACATACCTGTTCAGGAACTATGGTCAAAAACAGCAATAACCTACAGAAGGGCAGCATTGGGGGATATCTTACCCTGCTTTTGCCTATTTGCTTGACGGCGGTTGCCAGTTTCGAGTCGGGAACGATGTTTTGGGCGATCGCCACCACAGCCGGCATTGCTTGGGCTTACAAGTTTTACCAGCAGCAGCAAAAACATAAAATCGCTCATTTAGACTCGGTTTTCTACAGGTTGATCAAGGAAAATCAAGGGCGAGTTACGGCTTTGGATTTGGCGATGAATGCGAAACTCCCAGGATCAAAGGTTCAAGAATATCTTGACAAACGAGCCTATGAGTTTGCCGCCGATTTTGAAGTGACGGAACAAGGAGGAATTTTGTATTATTTTCAAATAGCTCCAACTGTCAATCCAAGCGCCACACCTAACGTGGCAATAGCTGTTAAAGAGCATCCCACAAATGGGGAAAAAGCACAAGAAAAAAAACCTAATTTATTTCCGATCGCTCAAACCAAGACTCCTCAAAAGCCGAAAATCTCTTTTACCCAGACGGAACTTTCCCGCCGGTTCAAAGTTCACGCCACTACGATCGGCAAATGGAAAGTTAAGCCAGAATTTGCTCAGTGGAGTCGCGAAAAAGACCCGGAGGCGATCGCCTGGGAATATTCTACAGACAACAAGCGATTTTATCCCAAAGATTGAGCGGAACAGTTGACAGTTGACAGTTGACAGTTGACAGTTGACAGTTGATAGTTGACAGTTGACAGTTGATAGTTGACAGTTGACAGTTGACAGTTGACAGTTGGAAGAGGGAAGTTCGGCAACGGATTCGCTCGACGGATTTAACGGATGGGAGGAAGAAGGAGGGGGGAAGAGGGAAGAGGGAAGAGGGAAGAGGGAAGAAGGTAGAATATACCAAGAAACCCGGTTTTTACGACTTTCTGCGGTTGGTAACGAAAAATTTGGAAAGAAACCGGGTTTCTGAGACTTGAGCGCGTCCTGGAAAGATTATGCTGGCTGTTGACCGATCGACCTCTTTCGGTTATTTTAAGTAAAATCCTGTTTAATTGAGTTTGCCCGATAAAAATCGGTAAAGTCGATCGCCATATCTATTAATTTTTTCTCCTATGTCCACACCAACCTTGCGAGTAGTCGCCCGCCTCACAGCCTTTCCCGACAAAGTAGCAGAACTTAAATCTCTGCTGTTGAGCATTATCGAACCCAGTCGCCAAGACGAAGGCTGCATCAAATACGAACTCCTGCAAAATCAAGCCGATCCTACAGATTTCACCTTTGTTGAAGAGTGGGAAAGTGCAGCTTTGCTCGAAGTACATCTGGCTTCAAATCACCTTCAAGCTGCTGTGCAGAAATTAGACGGTTTAGCAGTTGCACCTCCAGATATTCGCCGCTATGAATTGCTAGCTTAATCGGAGATTTTTATGGCATTAGCAACAATCAAACAATTATTTACTTATCCAATTAAAGGGCTGACACCGCAAGCAATGTCGGAGTTTGCTTTAACAGCAGGACATGGCATTAAGGGCGATCGCGCTTTTGCGCTCCTGTTTGCAGATAATCCTGAATTGGCACAAATGCCCGCAGAAAATGCGCCTTGGAAGAGCAAAAAATCTTTTGCAGTTCAAAACGATTGGCCTCTGTTAGCAGCTTTAGAATGCCATTATCAACCGGAAACGACCGTTTTAACAGTACAGCGTCAAGGAGTTACAGTATTATCGGCAGAAACAAATACAGCAGCGGGGCGCGATCGCATCAGCACCTTTTTTACCGAATATCTGGCCGCCATTGAACCGACAAAAGAAGCGAGACACCCGCAGTTTGCACCTTTACGGTTAGTTGGTGACAGCAGTGGCGAAACTCGTTATCCCGATCGACAACCGGTACATATTTCTCTCCTGAGTCAAGCCACACTAGACCAATTAACCGACATCGCCCAGCAAAACATAGACGTGGGCAGATTTCGCCCGAACATAGTGCTAGAAGGCGTTTCAGCTTGGTCGGAATTTGAGTTAATCGGACAACAGTTTCAATTAGGTACGGCGCGGATCGAAGTGACAGCACGAATTGGTCGCTGTGTCAACGTAGAAGTAAATCCACAAACGGGCGATCGGGATATTCCCCTACTCAGTTTACTACAAAAAGAATTCGGTCACGCACAAACCGGAGTTTTAGCCAAAATCATCAACAGCGGCACAGTTAAAATTGGCGATGTTTTAAATCCGTAGAAAACCGTGCGGTTGAAGAAAACCCGGCGGTTGAAACCGCGTCTATACAAACAAAACCTGCCTCCGCAGGTTGAAGAAAACCGGGCGGTTGAAGAAAACCCGGCGGTTGAAACCGCGTCTATACAAACAAAACCTGCCTCCGCAGGTTGAAGAAAACCGGGCGGTTTCAACCGCTTCATTCCGCGGAGGCGGAATTCGTTTGTGTAGGCGCGGTTTCAACCGCCGTCTTATCTTGCTTCTTCCGAAATCCTCACCTTATTACCAATCAACTTGAGAAAACTCGCCCCAAAATGTTGAATCTCCAAAAAATTAGCATAAGTAGGAGTTGACTTGTAAACCCTAAAAGTCCGCATAATTCCCAAAGTCGCCGCACTTTCCAGCGGGCCAATAAAGCTAGTATCCCTATCCAAAAAATGAGACTGCTTAGCCCAGTGAGCCATCTGCTCCGCATTCAAAAAATAGCAGCCAGAATGAGGATTCAAAGCCCGCTCAAAAGAAATTGGCTGTTCCATAATTTTCCCCATTAACTGCGGCTGTTCCTCCACATTTTGAAACTTAGCAGTAACTCCTTCCGCTAAGTTACCGTCAATATATGCTTTAAAAACAGCCCCTTGAGGCGATATTTCATAGCGATTCGGCTGCAGCAAATTTCCATTTCCGCCGTGATGTGTAAACCAATTTAATTTGCTAAAAAGCCAAGAATCGTGCAGAATTAAATCATCTTCCAAATAACAGAAATAATCGTATTTGTCAAGACACGCTCGCAAAACTGCTTGACACTCAAACCCCAAAAGCAGCGGCTCGCATTTTGTAGCGTGGTGCATAAAAGACCTCGGCTGTAGCGGCAGTTGAGCCAACAAATGATAGCCTTGAGTAGTGCAAACAACAATATCAATTTCGTGTTTTTGAGCTTGATTGGCTGGAATAGTTGCACATTCGCGAATGTCAATCATCGACTGAGATTGGCCGTACAAAGCTTGCAGCGATGTCACGCAAGCGGTTAAAGCATTCAGTCTCGGTTGCGGGTCATTCCGCTGGGAAGCGTGTTTCCTGTCGCCGCTGGGATTGTAGAAGTGAGCAATAGTGAATAGGATTCGCATTGGTGTCGATTAACAATTAAAAATTAAACAATAAAACAAGATACCGGGCGGTTGAAACCGCGTCTATACAGACAAAACCTGCCTCCGTGGGTTGAAGACCGGGTAGTTAAAATTACGTTATTCTCGACCGTCCGCGGAGGCGGACATCGTTTGTATAGCAGCGGTTTCAACCGCCGTCTTATCCGATCCCAAGCGTATCGCACAATAACTATAAATCTTACCGCACTTAGTCACCAAATAACTCCGGCAATCTTCCTCGCAACTCAGCATTCAAACGCGGCAACTCGTCCCGCATTTGCAAGTACCAGTCTCGGCGCTGCCGGTAGTGCCCGCACAGCAAGCGGTTGTCGCGCACCCATTCGTAAGCATTCGCGGCTATTTGTTGGCGCAGAACACTATCATTAATTAGCGAATTTAGCTTGATTTCAAACTCTTTTTCATGCCTGTAAATTAACCCGGTTTCACCTTCGATAATTGAATGTTCGTAGACTGTGGGACTTGCCAAAACCGCAACTCCCCGCGCCGCACATTCAATGAATTTTAAATCGGATTTCATTTCATTAACTGGGTTTGCAACTAGCGGCAACAAAGCTATATCGCAACTGTACATAATTTCTTGATAGCGTTCGTAACTGCAAAACGGTTCAAATTCCTTTTGCTGTATTTCCAGCGATTCAAAAAAACGGCGGTCGTGGATTACTTTAACTCGAATCCGATGTTTGTGTGCGACCAAAATCCGATTGAGAGCTGCCATAATCGGCTGCCAATCTTGTTCGCGGTTGAGCGCACCAAAAAATAGAGTGACTGTATTTTCTGTTTGGTAAATTCGCGCTGGGGGCAGATAAGCTAATTGATTGGGAAATACGGCAACATTGGGATTGTAGTGTCGCAAAATTTTGGCTAGCGGTTCTGTCGTTGTTTGAACGCAGTGACAGCCGCGATAGCTGAGGTAATTGTTGTCTGCATATTCGCGGCGGCGGATGGGATTGTCGTCAATTTCAGCTACTATTAAGTAGTCTTGTTGCAGCAGTTCTTTGAGTTTCGGAATGTAGGCGGGATATTGCATGATTGTCCGCTGCCAGATCAAGATTTTTTCTTCTCCAGCTAGCGGACTAATTGATTCTACTGTTTTCACGCTGGAGACGGTGCGGACTCCGGGAATTGTGGCGCTAAATTGGTCAGGTTCCAAAACTCGCAGGCGATCGCACCCTGTAGGAGCCATAATAATGGTTTGGATCAGCAGTCTGCGGGGCGGTACGGCAGATTTGGTCGATCGCACGATATAATATTGAGCACCGGTTTGCGTAGTAAAATCGATCGATGTCAACTCTAAAGCCTTCACCATTGGATGCAGCAATTGCTCGAAGCGGGCAAAAGTTTCAGTTTTGTGTCCCTTTCCTTGCAATTCGTAAACTTGCAATCCGGCATCAGCAAATAGTGATTTAATACTTTCTAGGGTAAACCAGTGCTGCATCTTGCCATCGGGATTTTCCCAATGTCCCCGCAACAGATTGACAATGCGCCGCCAGTATTGAGCGTTGGGGATTGTGGCGAGAATTTGCCCTTCAGGGTTAAGCAAAGCACTGTACTGCTTGAGGACATCCCAGGGATTTTTGAAATAGGGTAGCAAGTCGCCAAAAATCAAGCAATCGACGCTTCCGGGAGCGATGTCGAGACTTTCTACCGCCAGTTCTTCAATATCGGCTACCGTCACCCAGTTTAGCCGATCGACCGCAATAGCGGCTTTTTCTCGATCGCGCTCAATGCCAATATACTGACAGTGGGGATTTATCTGCCTGTATTCTTCCCCCGTCGAGCCAGTACCGCAGCCAATTTCGACTACGACTTTAGCATCCGGCGCTAGCAGTTTCAAAAGGTCGTGGTTGACGCGATCGCTCACTTTCCCTAAAATTCCTGATTAGTTTATCGTAAAATCAAACTGAGCAACCCATGCCGACCTACAGCCAGCCGAAGGTTAGCATTGCGATGCCAGTATACAATGGCGATCGGCACATTTGTCAACAAATAAATTTTCAGGTGCAAACTCTTGCTCTTTTCTATTTTCTCTTCTCTCTCTGCTTTCTCTTTTCTGCTTCTGCGTCCCCAGCAGAACAATTAAATCCCGTTCAACCATCCCGAAAAAATTGCCCTATGAGTCATTAACGTACCGGCAACAGAAACCGACTTTTTCACCAAAACATTTGCTTAAAACCCTAGAATTATTGCATAAGTGTTCGAGCAATACATTAACCGCAGATACAAGGCAGATGCAACACAAATCAACGCAGATAATTTCAGATAATTTGTAATTTTTGCAATCGGTATCCTCTATCTGAGTTAAAAAAACCGGTTGACTTGTGAGATTTGCGCCTTTGCTAACTATATAGCGGTTCTCAAAAAAGTGAGGATAGCCCATAGCCCAACCCTGTCTGGCGTGTCTGCTGAGTCTGGGTAAAAGTCTCTCAAACACCTAAAATCTCGTAGTTTGTAGGGTGCGCAATGCGCACCGGCTCATCTTGTAGGGTGCGCAATGTCTACCAAAAAAGTCAACCAGTACGAATTTCGATGAGTATCAAAGTCAACCGGTGCGCAGTGCACACCCTACAAATTACCAAATTTGCTCGTTACTTTCGCTCTGCCTGGTAATGCAGATCCGGAGGCTCTGCCTCCTTTTAGATCGCAACTTACACGAGAGAGGAGTGTAGGAGATGCTTAAGTTATTAAGTTTTCGATCCTGATCTCAATAAAATAACACAACACTTAGCTCAGTACATTAAAAACTATGAATCAAAATCTAGGAATTAACATCGCCGGCTACATCAACGGCGAATTTGGAGTCGGAGAAGGTGTCCGAGCAAACATCCGAGCAACAGAAGCAGCCAAAATCCCCTTTAACATCAACAATTTTGCCCGCAGTCCCCACCGCCAACAAGATAGCACCTATCAAAATTTTAGCTCTGACAATCCCCACCCAGTAAACTTAATTCAAGTCAACGCCGACGAAGTGGCAACATTTATCAAACATACAGGTTCCAGCTATTTTCAAAACAAATATAACATCGGATTTTGGGCATGGGAAATTCCCGCATTTCCCACCAAATGGCAGACAGCATTTAATCACTTTCACGAAATCTGGACTTACAGCAATTATTGTGCCGAAACCATTTCCCAAGTTTCGCCAATTCCCGTCATCAAAATCATGCCCAGCATTGCTCTCCCCGCACCTTCCCTCAGCAGAAAAGTGCTTGGTTTGCCTAAAGATAAATTTATTTTCCTGTTTATCTTCGACTTTTGCAGCCGCATCGAACGCAAAAATCCTTTAGCTACAATTCAAGCATTCAAACAAGCTTTCGGCGAAGATGACCGCCTATTGTTAATTATCAAATCTTCCAATTCACATCAATTTTCCGAAGCTAAAACAGCCTTGAACTCAGCCATAGCAAACAATTCAAACATCAAACATCTAGACTGGTATTTGTCCAAAGATAAAATTAACGGTTTGCTCTACAATTGCGACTGCTACGTCTCGCTGCACCGCTGCGAAGGATTCGGCTTAACAATGGCTGAGGCGATGTTTTATGGCAAACCTGTAATTGCTACCGACTATTCATCAAATACAGAATTTATGAATGTCGGTAACAGCTTTTTAGTCAAGTATAAATTAATCCCGATTGAGCAAGATTGCGGGCCTTATAAAAAAGGCAATGTTTGGGCCAAACCGGATGTTGAACACGCGGCTGATTTAATGCGAGAAGTTTTCAACAATTACCAAAAAGCTCAAGAAATTGGAGCGGTAGCTGCTGAGGAAATTCAGACTTTACTAAACCCGCAAGTTACGGGTAGTAAAATTAGAAAACGTCTCGAATATATTGCCGAGATTACTGATAATTTTCACAACTTGCCTCTGTCAGCAACAGCCAAAACAGAGTCTGCAAAAATTAAGGCTGACTTGCAATCATCACACCCCAAAACTCAATCAAAAGCCCAACTGCAAAACCGGCAGCCGAAGGTGAGCATTTGCATTCCGACGTACAACGGAGAAGCGTTTATTGAGGAAACAATCAAAAGTGCTTTGGCTCAGACATATCCCAACATAGAACTGATTGTATCCGATGACGGCTCCACGGACCGCACAATTGCGATCGCCCAAACCTTCCAATCCCAGACATCCGCCGACTTCCGCATCATCCTGCACCGCAACTACGGCTTATCACAAAACTGGAACTTCTGCATCGAGCAAGCCAAAGGTGAATACATTAAATTTCTGTTTCAAGACGACTTGCTAGCACCAGAATGTATTGAAAAAATGGTCGCCCTCGCCCAACAAAACCGAGAAATCGGTATGGTTTTCTCCCCGCGCGCTATCACCATCGCCGCCGATGAAACTCACCCGATTTTGCGTAAAGCTTCCCAATCAATTAAAGATTTACACAAAAATTGGTCGAATTTAAAATCTATTCAACCCGGAAAAGAATTGCTCGCAGATGCAAACTGCTTGAGCAACCCCATCAACAAAATTGGCGAACCGAGTACGGTGTTAATTGCCGCCAGAGTTTTTACCGAAATAGGATTGTTTGATTCAGGATTATCTCAGTATGTAGACTTAGATATGTGGTGGCGCATCATGGGCAATTATCACATCGGATTTGTAGACGAAAAACTGTCGTCACTCAGGATTCATCCCAACCAACAAACCTGGAAAAACTTCGCTGCTGGGGAAAATCATAAAGATGTGGTCAGATTTTACAAAAAACTGCTAAATAGTCCTGATTACAGTTTCCTGAAGCCTGAAATCAAACATACAATCCGCCAAAAGCTGGCATTAAGAACCCAGCCTAATATATCTAACTTGTCAGCGCTGGTAGAACAGTACAAAAAATCTCCATCAAACCAGTTGATTCTGGAAAAAATGCGCCAGTACCGCCAACATTTAGCGGAGTATTGGCTGAATTTCCCAGCCGAAAACTTAGAAAGCGCTTACTCGCAAGCAGCGGGGAAAGCTCATAAATTGTTAATGGATAGCCACCTCAAACATGAAATTTTAACTGATTCAGAAGAAAGTTTTATGCAGCAGTTAGCCTCCCAATTTACTGACGCAGGGGAAATTGCTGAGCAGATTCAATATCTCCTCGCAGCGATGCTGTACGGCGAGGCTTATCAGTTGCCGCTAGAGTATAAAAATGCAGCGATTCCTCAGTGGTTTTTTGAGGATTTTCTGAAATTTTTATTTCAATCTCCGACTTTGTTTCAGCAGAGGGGAGATGTTGAAAGATACTCGGAATATTTCCAGGGGTTGATAGAGTACGTTGCTGCTAATATTGCCCGTTTTCCCGATGCGGAAGTTTGGCGTTATTTGGCGGCTTTTATTGCTAAGAGTGTTAGCTTCAAGGCTTTGTATTTGAGCGAGGCTAATCTGCTAGATGTCTTGATTCGGCGAGCTGATATTTTGGAATTTTATTTAAAAAATATTGGCTGTCAAATAGACTGGATTTTTGCGGAAAGAGCAGTTGAACGAACTAAAATTAGAGCGGGATTTTTGCTGGATAAAATTAGTTTAAATTCAGAGACTTTTGGTGCTATTCCTGCTTTTGAATATTTGGATAGAACCAAATTTGAAGTTATCGTGTATCATTTCCAGGTAGAGGATGAGCGATTGGGGAAATATTGCGAAAGCTGCGCTGACAAACTGGTGCAACTTTCGGGGGATTTGCCAGAGCAAGTACAGGAAATTCGATCGCACGATTTAGATATTCTGCTAATTTGCACTAATATTGCCGAAACTTCCCAAACAACCGCGCTGCTGTGTTTGCACCGATTGGCGCGGGTGCAAATGGCTACTGCTGCATCAAATCCAGCCACCACTGCTGCGCGAAATATCGATTATTTGATTGCTGGGGATTTGACATTGCCGGCAAATGCTGCAGCACAGTATCGGGAAAAATTAATTACTTTAGAAGGTTCGGGAGTTTGTTTCAGCTATCCCGTAGCATCAGCGCCTGCTACAGTTGAACCGACTCGCAGCAGTTGGGGGGCTACCGATGAATCTGTAGTGTTCATCTCCTGTGCTCGGGCTTGGACAATTATCCCAGAATTGCGAGAAACTTGGGCAAAAATTATTGCCGCCGTACCGAATTCTATTTTAGTTTTGTATCCCTTTGGCTCCCGCGCCGAAAACTACGCGGCGGTGCCTTTTTACAACCAAATTCGATCGACCTTGGGGGAATTTGGGCTTGACAAACAGCGGATAGTTGTGATACGGGCGCTAAAAAATCGCGCAGATTGCATAAAATGTCTGAAATTAGCTGATATATATTTAGAGGCCTATCCATACAGCGATGCCGGTTCAGGTTCAGAAGCGCTGTTGGTAGGGTTGCCAGTAGTGGCAAGAAAAGGGCAAAAAACTCGCGACTCGCGACAATCAGCAGCAGTCCTCGAAGAACTACAACTTCCGGAACTGGTAGCAAACAGCGAGAACTCTTATCTAGAGCTAAGTACAGCACTGGGAACCAACCCAAAACTGCGCCGGCACTATCGGGATCGAGTCCAGCAAACAATGGCGACAAACCCCAAAATTCTTGATAGCCTCGCTTACTCCTCCCTGATAGGCAAACTATTTGAAAGGAACCCGTAGCCAAGTAAAGCGTCAAGAAATAGATAGCAATAGCGCTAGCTTTCTTGACGCTCTGCTATCATCGGGAGATTGAGAGGTTAGTGGTTGTCGCTCTTTTCCTGCCACAGCTAAATTAAAAGGGAAAGCGCAAGTCAGTTGGAGATTAAAAAATGACAGGACTTTTTCAAATAGGCGATAAATTACTTCAAGCTCAGGATATGCCATCGCTCCTGAAGCGGTATCAGTTGATGCCCCAATTTTTGCGGGGTGTAATCATCGACCAAGCGATCGCATCATTTAGTTGCAGCGACGAAGAACGACAAGGGGCCGTCGAGAACTTTCTGGCACAGCACCAACTGACAGCGCCCGAAGCCAGAGAAGCTTGGCTCCGCAGCCAAAACATGACTGCAGCAGAACTTCAAGAAATGGCCGTCAGACCCTTGCTGATCGAAAAATTTAAGCAAGAGACTTGGAGACCTAAAGTTGATAATTATTTTTTAACCCGCAAAGCCAGCCTAGACCACGTAGTCTATTCCCTGGTTCGCACCAAAAATCCAGCACTAGCAAACGAACTTTACTTTCGCATCCTCGAAGGCGAACAAAGCTTTGCCGAAGTGGCCCGCAACTTTTCCGAAGGCCCAGAGTCCAAGTCCGACGGCCTGTTGGGCCCTGTACCCCTGAGCCAGCCTCACCCGGCCATCAGCAAACTTTTGTCCGTCAGCAAGGCAAATCAACTCTGGACGCCGCGTCCTCTGGCAGAATGGATGGTCATTATTCGACTAGAACAGTTCATGCCGGCCCAGCTCGACGAATCGATGCGGCTGCGCTTGATTAACGAACTCTTTGAAAGCTGGGTTGCCGAACAGGTATCGCAAATTGGCCCGCTACAGCCCCTGTCTTCGGTGTCTGCAATATCGTGACCGAAAGCAATTTTGTCTGGGGGCCCCCGGCTTGATCCGTGGAAACTTTAAAAGCGTAGCATCCTGACAAAAAGCCTCCGGATTGATCTGTGGATTCAATCTAAAATCTAAAATCTAAAATCTAAAATCTAAAATCGGATGACTTCTGCCGCTGTTTCCCTCTCCCAGATTCAGGATTTCTTAGCTACAATATCTCCCTTTGACCGACTCTCAGAGACTGCTCTCCTAGCGTTGGTGGCTAAATGCCAGCTCCTAGGCTACAGCACGGGGCAACCCCTGTTTGAACGGGAAAAAATGCCGGCTCAGGTGGCAATTATCTATCAAGGCCAGGCCAGGCTGCTGGGCTTTGACCAGCGATCGCAGCGCCACGTCAGTTTGCGTTTGGTGCAGTCAAAGGAAATTATAGGCTGGGCTGGCTTGATCAGGGGCATTCCCTGCGAAACGGCGATTGCCTCTACAGATGTAGTCGCGATCGTCATACCTGCTGAAGATTTCCTGAGTGTAGTGGAAAAACAGCCGACATTCGGAGAAGCTTTTCGCGCTCACTCTTCCTTAAGCGAAGTATTTGAACTGTTGAGCCTGGAATTGCAGCGCCAAGCCGACGGTACTTCCAATCTCAAGGAACTCACCCTGCAAGCTTGGGAAGACGCGACAGTTGTCAACGTGCCAAAGGGCAACAAAAAAACCCAAGAGCTCGCCCAAGAGTTAGATGCCGATCGAATTTGGCTCGTCAGCAGCGGTGTCTTGGGCGAGTTTCCCACCGGCAGCCGTTTCTCTGTGGAAAACGCAGCCAAATCCTTAAAAGTAGAAGGCAACGCCGGCGCGCGCTTGGTGGGCTTCCGCGAACCCCCAGAACCGCAACCAGAGTCACAAATCGAAACTCCGACACAAGACTCCGGCGTGAGGTCGCTTGGTGGTGAAAAATCGCTGGTGATTAAGCCCGCCCCACCTCCTGCAGACCCGCGAGCCGAAGTACCAAAGGATACGAAATATCCGATTTTCCGCGCCAAGGGAACAATAGATGCGCCCCTAGCTTGCTTCCAAATGTTGAGCAAGTATTTCGGCATCAAATTTCGTCGGGATATCATCCGCAAAGTCCTAGAAAATCAGTTAAAAACGGCTGGTGCGATCAACTTGCAAGCCTGCGGGGCGATCGCCCAAAGCATCGGCCTCACGCCCCAATTAGCGCAAGTCCCAGCCGAAGCCATCAACCGCATCAAAGCTCCCGTAATGATTAAATGGGAAAATAGCTTTGCCATTATTTACAGTATCACCGAGCAAGAATTGGTGATGGGAACCCCTGAAAAGGGGCTGATACGGAAGCGGATACCTCAGTTTAAAGAAATCTGGGGAGAACTAGGAGAAGTCCTGCTGCTGCAAGCTCCCCAAGTCGAACAAAAAGAGCAGTTTAGCTTCTGGTGGTTTGTGCCGGCCCTGATGGAACACAAAACAGTGTTTTTTGAAGTGCTGTTAGCCTCGTTTTTTGTACAGTTATTCGGTCTTGCCAACCCATTAATCACTCAAGTAATTATTGATAAAGTATTAGGTCAGCGCAGCATCGACACCTTGGATATTTTGGGGGCGTTTCTATTAGGTGTTGCCCTGTTTGAAGGACTGCTAAACGGTTTGCGTACCTTCTTGTTTATAGATACTTCCAACCGCATCGATGTTAAATTGAGTGCGGAAGTAATCGACCACTTGCTCCGGCTGCCCCAGAATTACTTTGACAACCGGCGCGTCGGAGATTTGGTTTACAAATTCAGCATGATGGGCCAGATTCGGGAATTCATGACGAGTACAGCTTTGACAGTTGTTCTCGATGCAGTATTCTCGGTGGTCTACGTCGCTGTGATGCTTTCCTACAGCGTGAAGCTAACCTTCGTATCTTTGGCAGTGATACCGATACTGGCCCTGATGATTATTCTGATCAATCCGCTGGTGCTGCGCCTGATCAAACAAAGAAATATGCGTTTTTCTGACTCTCAATCTTATCTAGTAGAAGTAGTCAGCGGGATTCAAACTGTTAAGGCTCAAAATATTGAATTGAAATCCCGCTGGGAGTGGTCTAGCCGCTACGCTAAATACATTACAGCTAGTTTTAAAACAATTATCACGGGGACTACAGCAGGTACGGTTAGCAGCTTTTTAAACCAGGTGGGTAACTTGGCTCAGTTGTGGGTGGGAACTTATTTGGTACTGGGAAATGACATGACTTTGGGTCAGTTGATTGCTTTCCGAATTTTTTCGGGGAACGTGACTGGTTCGCTGCTGCGTTTTGTGAGTGTGTGGCAGAGTTTCCAAGAAGTCTCGATGTCGATCGATATGCTCAAGGATGTGGTCGATACGCCGACGGAAACCAGCGAGGAAGACAGGAACAATATCCCGCTGCCGGCAATTCAAGGGGATGTTAGGTATGAGGAGGTTTCCTTCCGATTCCTCGAAAGCGGCTCATTGCAATTGGCGAATGTGAATTTGGAATTTCCCGCTGGCAGTTTTGTAGGAATTGTGGGGGGGAGTGGTTCCGGTAAAAGTACGGCGATGAAGATGTTGCAGCGTCTCTATCCGCCGCTGTCGGGCAGGATATTTATTGACGGCTATGACATTGCTAAGGTGGAGTTATATTCGCTGCGCGGTCAACTTGGAGTAGTGCTACAAGATACTTTGCTGTTTAACTGCTCTGTACAAGAAAACATTGCTCTAAGTAATCCCGACGCGAGTACGGATGAGATTGTCCGAGCTGCAAGACTAGCGGTAGCTCACGATTTTATTATGGGCTTGCCTGCTGGCTACAATACAGTAGTTGGAGAGCGAGGATCTTCGCTTTCTGGGGGTCAAAAGCAACGGATCGCGATCGCCCGCACGATTTTGCAAAACCCGAAACTGCTAATTTTGGACGAAGCTACAAGCGCCCTCGACTATCATTCCGAACGCCAAGTTTGCAATAACTTAGCAGAATCTTTCGCAGGCCGCACGGTGTTTTTCATTACTCACCGCCTGACTACCATCCAAAACGCCGACATAATTATTATGATGGATCAGGGCTCTGTAGTCGAGCAGGGCAGTCACAAAGAATTAATGGCTCTTAAAGGACGTTACTATTGCCTCTTCCAACAGCAAGAGTCATCGAATACTTGATATCTCACAACTCACAACTCACAACCGATAACGAACAATTAATAATTAGGAAGTAACAAATGGCTATGAAATCGATCACGCTTTCTGAGCAACCAATCATTCTCGAAAAACCAGCGATTTGGTCGCACTTGTTTTTGTGGATGATCATGCTGATGACCACTTCGGGAGTCGTTTGGGCTTATTTTGCTAGCGTAGAACAAGCTGTCCCGGCGGTGGGCCAATTGGAACTAAAAGATGGTGCTAGAGACATCCAAGCACCCGCTACAGGGGCGGTGGTGAGACTTCACGTTGAAAATGGCGATCGCGTGGAAAAAAACCAGCCTCTGCTAACTTTCAACCCCCTAGCACCCGCTGCCGATTTAACATCGATCCAGAAAACTAAAGAAGCACTGGAAAAAGAAAATAAATTTTATGAAGATGTTGTAAACGGCAAAGTTCAAGGCGCTGTTCCTTCTAACCTAGAATCAACAATCAAGGACAGACAGAACCTCACAGCACAAAATCAAGTGCTGCAAGCTCTGATTGACGAGCTGTACCTCAACAGGGGAGCGAGCGGAAATTTTGATTCAGCTCAGCAAGGACTTTATGTTAATTATCGATCGGAATTTCTCTCTCGCGTAGCCGCAGCCCAAGGTCAAGTTCAGGAGTTGGACAAACAACTGAAGCAAGCTGAGAATGCTGAAAAAGCCGCCGGCGCTCAAATGACCGTAGCACAGCAACAATTGGGTTTTGCTCAGAACCAATTAAATTATTCTCAACAGCAGTTAGGTTCTTCTCAAGAGCAAATCAAATCAGCCCTGGCTCAGAAAGATTTGGCTGACGAACAGTTAGCAAAATCCCAACAAGTCTTGAAGTCTAATCAAAACATTCTGGGCAGACTCGCTCCCCTGGTAGAGCAAGGAGCGATCGCTGAACTGCAAAAAGAAAAGCAAGAACAAGATGTTTTCAGAGGCCAAAGCGAGGTTCTCAAACAGCAAGATCAAATCAAGCAGCGCGAAGGTGAAATCAACGCCCGCAAAGGCGAAATTAACACGCGCCGAGGCGAGCTCAATACCCGCCGGGGTGAAATTAACGCCCGTCAAGGTGACATCGAAAAAATTACCGCAGAAGTAGAGCGCCAGCAAGGAGAGCAAGCGCGCATTCAGGAGTCGATCGCCCGCGCCCAAGAACAGTTAAAAAACACTAAAGATTCCTGGGCCAGAGAACTTTATACCAAAATTGCTGAAAACCAGAAACAAATTGCCAGCAGCGATTCTCAGCTAAGCCGCTTCAAAGTGGAAAACCTCAAAAAGCTGTCCGAGGTAAATGCTCAGCTAGAAAAAGCGCAGCAAAACCGCGACACTCAAGTGCTGAAGTCTCCAGTATCGGGGGTAATCTTTGATTTGAAACCTTCTAAGAAGCAGGATGCGAAGTTGGATATAGCGAAAGATCCGATTTGCCAATCCATCATTAACTCAGTGGTAAAGCCTGGGGAACCCCGCCCGAAACGCTGCGAAGAAGCTTATTATGAAGCGCAGCAAACTGAGAAGCTGCTCAAGGTTTTGGACGACGAAAACGGTCTGGAAGCAGTTGTTTACCTGGAAAACAGCAACGTAGCTCTCGTATTGGATGCTTTGAGACAAAAGCGCGATAAATTGGAGCAGTATCACGGCAAACAATTAGACGGAGAAAAGATTGACTGCGAAAAAGGTAAAAGCTGCGTTTGTCCTGAGAAGGAAGTTAATAGAGAGAAATTGGGTTTGACCAAATACCAATGCGTGCCTGTTGATGTAAATGTTGAAGCTTTCCCGGCGATGGAGTTTGGTACTGCTGAAGGTGAAGTGATTGAGATTAGCAAGGATGCTGAGCCTCCTACCGAATTGCGGAAATATTACGCTTTCAAAACTAAAATTAAGCTCAAGAATCAAAAGTTTTTGTTGAACAAGGGCAAGCCAACTCAACAGGAAGTTAACTTGCAGTCGGGAATGGCCGTAAACTCTAATATCAATATCGGCAAGCGAACTGTTTTGCAGATGTTTATCAACCGATTTACTGGCAAACTGGATACGTTCAAGACTGTTAAGTAATGATTTAGGGGTAGCCAGAAACCGGGTTTTTCACCGAGATACGCGCCCCAAGCGGTCAATTTCAATAAAAACCCGGTTTCTTGAGCCTCAGAGTAGGGGTAGCCAGAAACCGGGTTTTTCACCAAGATACGCGCCCCAAACCGTCAATTTCAATAAAAACCCGGTTTCTTGAGCCTCAGAGTAGGGGTAGCCAGAAACCGGGTTTTTCACCCAGATACACGCCCAAAACCATCAATTTAAATAAAAACCCGGTTTCTTGAGTCTCATGGAAAATTTAAGCCTGATTAATATAAAATGGTGAGGGTAATTAGTGCGATCGCACTTCCATGAAAAAAACTATTTTATTGGCGTTATATCTGATTCCTGTTGTCGTGTTAATCGGATTTGTAGCGAATTTTAGCATCAACGTTCCCATTGATGACGAGTGGAGGTTAGCCACCCTGTTTGAGAAAATCGCTGCAGGAAACGTAACTTTTAACGATTTTTGGGCCTTGCACAGCAATCACCGCATAGTGTTCCCGAAAATAATTATTTCGCTGCTGGCTTTTGCTTCTCGATGGAATATTAATTATCAGTTGTGTCTCAGTATAGGTTTGGCGGGGCTAACTTTTATCGCCACCTACAAGTTATCTTCTCTGCAAGTTAAGAATGGGGATAATTTGTGGCATTTAGCTAATATTTTAACTTGTATTTTGGTTTTCTCCCTGGTTCAGTACGAAAACTGGCTTTGGGGATTTCAATTAGCATGGTTTTTGGTTAATTTGTGTTTTGTATCAGCGGTTAGTGTGCTGGTCTTAAATTACAAATTTTCGCCTAAGATTAGAATATTTCTTGCTGCTATATTCTGCTTTATTGCTAGTTTTTCCCTGGCTCAAGGTTTGCTTTCTTGGTTGGCGGCGATTCCGGCTGTGATGGCTTTAGAAGGAAAAGGATTACATAAAAAAACAAGATTAATTGTCTGGCTGTTGCTGTTTGTGGCAACTTGTGCTATTTACTCAATAGATTATCATCCTAGCCGGAAAACAAGTATTATTTCATTGTTGAATAAGCCGCTTGTGGTAATTGATTATTTTTTAAGTTTGTTGGGTTCGCCAATTGTGCGATCGCCCGGAGTTTCAGCATTTGCAGGATTGGTAATATTTACAAGTTTTGTATTTTTTGTATGGCATTTTGGGAATAAAATTATATCAATTTCGGTAGTTTCAAATGATATAGCAAGTGATTTATCTGTGAGTTATAGCAATTCATCTGTTGTCATTGCGAGAGAAGCGAAGCAATCTCAAGTCCCGGCGATTGCTTCGTCCCTCGCAATGACAGAGGGAGGCGAATCTCAAGTCCCGGCGATTGCTTCGTCCCTCGCAATGACAGAGGAGGCTTTACCTTGGCTGTCAATAGGTTTGTTTTCTATTTTATCTTCTTTGTTAATCGCGCTTGGTAGGGCTGAATTTGGGGCGATTCAGGCGATCGCATCTTCGAGATATACGACTAATACGATTTTGCTGTTAATTGCTATAGTTCAGCTAGGACAATTGTTTGTTAGAGAAACAAAAGCTCCGTTTAAACTTAACTATAAATTTATTTATCGGGGATTTGCAGGGCTATTAATTGCTATAATTATTGTTAACTCTCAGCAGGCGATCGCCCAAACTCGCTCGGCACTTCTTTACAAACAAGGCGCTCAAAATTGTTTGCAGTTAATTAACTATTTGGAACCGTCGGAGTTTTTCAAGAATTCGCCGGAAAGCTGTTTGAGAGTGCTGAGCAAAAAAACTTGGCTGGTGAGAGAAGGCGCTGCAATTATCGATCGCATAGCTTGGAGAAAATTCGCGAAAAATGTAGAGTTTATTGCTAATCCAGAGAAAGTTTACGGCTATTTAGACAAACCTCAAACCAGCCAAAAATTTTTCAAGGCTGCTGGTTGGGCGGTTTTGCCAGAAAACAGGAAACAGCCGACTATTGTACTGCTATCTGTCGGCGACAAACAATCTTTTTTTGCTAACGCTTATGTAAATTTGGATAGTCCCGATATTGCTAAGATTTTGAAATCCCAGTTGTACAATAATGCGAGGTGGGCGGTTGATGTGTCGGGTGCCGATTGGGCGATCGCTCCTACAGATATCAAAGCTTGGGTGTATAATCCTGTTGACAACCAGTTTGTCCAGTTGCGCGGAGGATGAGGAGTGAAAATTTCGGTGATTATACCAGCCCACAACGAGGAGGGCTGTTTGTATGGTACTGTGCGGGCGATCGCCCAAACGCTCGATTTAGAAGGGATTCCGCACGAAATTTTGATTGTGAATGACAATAGCACTGATAAAACTATTGACATTTGCCAGGAATTGTCAGAGACTTTTTCCACAGTTAGATACATCAACAATCAACCTCCCAACGGTTTCGGATTTGCCGTGCGCCGGGGATTGGCGGAATTTGACGGCGATGCTGCGGCAATTGTGATGGCGGATGCTTCCGACGATCCGATCGATTTGGTAGCAGGATACCGCAAATTACAAGAAGGATATGATTGCGTTTTCGGTTCCCGATTTATCAAAGGCGGCTTTGTCGTTGATTATCCAATTCACAAATTAGCAATTAACCGCTTAGCAAACTGGTTTGTCAAAAGTATTTTCGGCTGGCGTTACAACGATATTACCAATGCTTTTAAACTCTACCGTCGAGAAGTGATTGAAGGCGTGCAGCCGATTTTGAGCCATCATTTTAATTTGACAGTGGAACTGCCTTTGAAAGCAATTGTCCGGGGTTTTTCCTATACGGTGATTCCTCTGAGGTGGTACAATCGGACTGCTGGTATTTCTAAGTTAAAAATCAAAGAGATGGGGAGCAGATATTTGTTTATTGTCTTGTATGTCTGGCTCGAAAAACATCTCTCTCGCGGCGACTACCACCGGACTAGAAAGATGAATGAGTTAAAATTAGATTTATTGCCAAAGTCAAGGACTGAAGTCCTGACTACGAACGAATGATCGCTAATACTAAATCCGGCTTTTAGTCCGCGAAGGCGGACTTAGTTTGTGTAGTCGCGGTTTCAACCGCCGACTCTTTAGTCCGCGAAGGCGGACTTAGTTTGTGTAGTCGCGGTTTCAACCGCCGACTCTTTAGTCCGCGAAGGCGGACTTAGTTTGTGTAGTCGCGGTTTCAACCGCCGACTCTTATCTGCGAACCATATTTGAGCAATAAATTTAGTGATGCCTGAGAGAATTTTAATTGTGGGCGGTGCGGGTTTTATCGGCAGTTGTTTGGCAATTGGCCTGAAGAAACTGCACCCGGAATGGCAAATAATTTGTTTGGATAACCTGCGCCGCCGGGGCTCGGAATTGAATTTGCCTCGGCTTAAAAGTTGCGGGATTCAGTTTGTTTACGGGGATATTCGCACAGCGGCTGATTTAGATCCAGTTGCACTCAACGCCGACTGCATTATCGATTGCGCTGCGGAGCCTTCTGTGCTGGCGGGTTTTAGTTCACCTCAGTACGTTTTGCAGACGAATTTACTGGGCACTGTGAATGTTTTGGAGTTGGCGAGACAGACTGGTGCGAGTTTGTTGTTTTTGTCTACGAGTCGGGTTTATCCGATCGCAAGTGTGAAATCTGTTAAGCTGTTGGAGTTGGATGATAGATTTGCGATCGCCCCTGAGCAAACATTACCCGGTATATCGGAGTTAGGCATATCAGAAGACTTCCCATTAAAAGGACACCGTTCGCTTTACGGAGCAACTAAATTAGCATCGGAATTGCTGATTGAGGAATACAGAGAAGCATACAACGTGCCTGCTATTATTAACCGCTGCGGCTTAATTACCGGTGCTTGGCAAATGGGTAAAGTGGATCAGGGAGTTTACGGTTTGTGGGTGGCCGCGCACTATTTTCAAAAGTCGCTGAGTTATATCGGTTTTGGCGGCAGCGGCAAGCAAGTTAGGGATTTGCTGCACGTTGAAGATTTGCTGAGTTTAGTTAATTATCAGTTAGAACATTTTGCTGAATTTGACGGCGAAGTGTTTAATGTTGGCG
>Ga0335397_10001647_pt1 | contig 30414 bp, 22 predicted proteins | sample MAT04_FD_205740 | JGI IMG/M metagenome (GOLD analysis project Ga0335397, IMG submission 205740) | Freshwater microbial communities from Lake Fryxell liftoff mats and glacier meltwater in Antarctica - MAT-04 (spades assembly) (version 2) ... | reverse complement strand
AATACTTTTCTCGTTATCCCTCCGTCAGATGAGACTAGGCCGGATTCGCGTCGCTTCCCGGTTTTTGCCCCATAGGGCTTCAGTTCCTGCGTGCACGTCCGTTAATTAAGTCCAGACATTGACTCTGCGCCGGGCGACCCAGTGATGGGGGCGGCCCGCGCCAACGACAAATGCAGAGCGGGAAGGGGATAACATGACGACTGCTTTCGGCCTTTCGCAAATTTTTCGCTTAGCACGTAGGCTTTGCGTGCTGGCGTATGTCGCGTGTTGGTTCGGTGTGGCGCAGGCCGAACCACGCGGCACTTCTTCCGAGTTGACGTCGTTCTCCATCGAAGACCTGATGAATATCCAGGTCACCTCGGTCTCTAAGAAGCCGCAGAGAATCGCCGACACCGCTGCTGCAATCTACGTCATCACCTCTGAGGATATACGTCGTTCCGGCATGTCTTCGGTGCCGGAACTACTGCGCCTAGTGCCTGGCGTGAATGTCGCCCATATTGACGCCAACAAGTGGGCGATCAGCGTGCGTGGTTTCAACGGGCAGTTTGCCAACAAACTGCAAGTTCTAATCGATGGGCGTAGCGTTTATAACACCTGGTTCGCTGGCGTGTATTGGGACGTTCAAGACATGGTGCTGGACGATATCGAGCGCATCGAGGTCATCCGCGGACCGGGCGCCACGTTATGGGGCGCCAATGCGGTGAATGGCGTCATCAATATCATCACCAAGCACACGCAAGACACGCAGGGTAGCCTGATCGCCGCGCGCGCCGGTAGCTCGGCGCAGGGCGAGATTGACGTCCGCTACGGCGGCAAGCTCAGCGAAACCGACGACGCGGGTACCTACCGCATTTACGCCAAGGCAAGCAAAAACGGCAATATGCGCGCTGTAGCGGGCGGCGACGCAAATGACCGCTGGACGACCACGCGAGCCGGATTCCGCATGGATATGAAGCCGACTGCGGCGGATACGTTGCAACTCCAGGGTGATATCTATCACCATGATTTCAATCAGACGGCGGGAAACTTGCAGGCGCCAGCCTACACTTGGTTCGCCGACCAAGGCCATGCTGGTGGCCGGAACCTACTGGCGCGGTGGCAGCGTGCTTTCTCCGAGACTTCGCAGCTCGATGCCACCTTCTATTATGACGCAACCCGTCGCCTGAGCGTTGCCGGTAGCGAGGAATGCCTGGATACCTATGACCTCGACCTGCAACACCGTTTCAAGTTGAGTGATGTGCAGGACTTCGTCTGGGGCCTTGGCTATCGAAGCAGCAGCGATCACTTTGCTGGTTCGTTCAATATTTCCTTTGTTCCAGAAAGTCGCAAGCTTCAACTCTTTAGCACCTTCGTGCAGGACGAGATCGCTTTGAGGGACGACCTGCGTCTCACCCTGGGTTCGAAGTTCGAGCACAACAGTTTCTCAGGCTTTGAAGTTCAGCCCAATGTGCGCTTACTATGGAAGCTCGATGAACGCAACACCGTGTGGGGCGCGGTGTCACGCGCTGTGCGTTCGCCCTCTCGCAACGACACCGATGCGCAAGTCAGTTTCATGACGCCAGTGGTGCTGGTGCATGGTAGCGGCAACCGGAACTTCGTGTCGGAAAAGGTGATGACTTATGAGCTGGGTTATCGTGGCGAACCGAGAAATAGTCTCACTTTCGACGTTGCCGCGTTTTACAGTGGTTTTCGGAAGTTGTTTACCATCGAAGCGGGTGTGCCATATTTAGTTGGTACGCCCCCAACGTTGATCTTGCCGCAAACCATCGATAATCGCGCCAGTGGTCATACTTACGGCGCCGAGGCCTCAGTGCGTTGGCAGGCCACCGATGCCTGGAATATTTCCGGCAGTTACACCTGGCTGCAAATGCGCTTGCAACGCGATCCTGGCAGTACCGATGAGACGGTGGCGCTTACTCCTGGGATCAATCCTGCGCACCAATGGCAAGTGACGTCGAGACTCAACATTACCAAGCAATTGGAATGGGATACCAGCGTCTATCATGTCGCTGCCTTGCCTGCCTATCCGGGCGTACCGGCCTACACGCGCACCGACTTGCGTTTAGGCTGGCGACCGAGTCCGCAGTTGCAAGTGAGTGTCGGTGTGCAGAACCTGTTTGATCCCAGTCATCTCGAATTTGCTACTGGGCAGATGAATGCGGTACCCAGCATGGTGCCGCGCAGTGTCTATGCCCAAGCAGTGTGGCATTTTTAGGCATAAGGATTAGCGAATCACAGCTAGTATTGCGATGAACTGGCCAGCATCATGGCCCTTTTGGCCTCGCCTCTATGGCGCTCAAGAGGGCTTTAGTTCCTATTTGCTTGACCGTTAATTTATTAATACGGATTATGTGCGGGCCGTTGCCCTGCACGTGCCGCCTCGATGAGGTCAATATCGCTGCGGCACCCAAAATATTGGGCGGCTAGGAAGAAATGTGAAAAGCACTTTCAGATATTCGCAAACCTTCGGACTGGCGCTGAGCATTTGCGCGCTGGGTAGTGCTGCTTTGTGGCCCACGCTGGCGCAGGCTGACGCTCGCGGCACTTCGTCTGAGTTGACCTCATTCTCCATTGAGGACCTGATGAATATCCAGGTCACCTCGGTCTCTAAGAAGCCGCAGAGAATCGCCGATACTGCTGCTGCAATCTACGTCATCACCTCGGAAGATATACGTCGCTCCGGCATGGCCAGCGTACCGGAATTGCTGCGTCTGGTGCCTGGCGTGGATATCGGGCAGATCGATGCCAATAAGTGGGCCATCAGCGTACGTGGTTTCAACGGGCAGTTTGCCAACAAACTGCAAGTGCTCATTGATGGTCGCAGCGTTTACAACACCTGGTTCGCTGGCGTGTATTGGGACGTTCAAGACATGGTGCTGGAAGACATCGAACGCATCGAAGTCATCCGTGGCCCCGGCGCCACGCTGTGGGGCGCCAATGCCGTCAATGGCGTGGTCAACATTATCACCAAGCATTCCCAAGACACCCAAGGCACCTTGATCGGCGCGCGGGCGGGTAACGTCAAAGGCGATTTTGAAGTTCGCCACGGGGGCAAGCTGAGCGAGACCGATGACATCGGCACTTATCGCATCTATGCCAAAGCGCTCGAATACCCCAATATGGTTGACTTGAACGGCGGTGATGCGCATGACCGTTGGAAGGCCGCGAGAGTGGGCTTTCGCATGGACATCAAGCCGACGGCGGTGGATACGCTGCAATTACAAGGCGATATCTATCACGAAAACTTCGATCAGACGACGGGCAATGTGAGGGCGCCACGCTTCATCTGGATCGCCGAACAAGGCCGTGCCCGCGGCGCCAATCTCTTGGCTCGTTGGCGGCGCGCTTTTTCAGAGTCATCTCAACTTGATGTCACCTTTTACTACGACCACACCCATCGCATGAGTGTAGAGGGCAGCGAAGACCATCTGGCAACCTATGACCTGGACCTGCAACATCATTTCAAGTTGAGCGATTCGCAGGACTTTGTTTGGGGCCTCGGTGCGCGCACCAGTCGCGATCATTTCGATGCGAGCCCCACCGTAGAATTTGTGCCGAACAGCCGCAGGCTTAATCTCTTCAGCGCATTTGTGCAGGACGAGATTGCCTTGCGGGATGACTTGCACCTCACGCTCGGTTCAAAGTTTGAGCACAACAGTTTCACTGGCATGGAAATTCAGCCCAATGCGCGCTTGCTCTGGAAGATGGATGAGCGCAGCGCGTTGTGGGGCGCCGTCTCGCGCGCTGTGCGTACGCCTGTTCGCAATGACACCGATGTTAAGTTGTCTATCGTAACGCGTGGGGCGCTGCTACTTGCCAGTGGCAACCCGGATTTCGTGTCCGAAAAGGTCGTGTCCTACGAGCTCGGCTATCGCAACGAGCCGAACAAGCGACTTTCTTATGATATAGCCACCTTCTACAACGATGTGCGCGATTTGTTTACGGTCGAAAACGGCAGGCCTTACTTGAGCGGGACGCCACCGACGCTAAAGGTGCCGCAGTTGATCGATAACCGTGGCAATGGGCATACCTATGGCGCGGAAGTTTCGGCGCGCTGGCAGGCCACCGAGGATTGGTATCTCTCCGGCAGTTACAGTTGGCTGCAGATGCACGTGCAGCGCGATGCCGAGAGTACGGACGTCTTGGTGGCAATGGTTGGCGGGACTAATCCCAAACACCAGGCGCAACTGACCTCGCGACTCAACATCACCAAGGATTGGGAGTTCGATACCAGCGTCTATTACGTCGCCAAGTTGCCCGACCCCCGCATACCAGGCTACACCCGCACTGACTTGCGTTTGGGCTGGCGGCCGAATCCGGAACTGGAGCTTAGCGTTGGTGTACAGAACCTATTCGATATCCACCACCCCGAATTCTCTGCGGAGCAAATGAATGTTGTATCGAGCCAGATCCCGCGCAGTGTCTATGCCCAAGCAGTGTGGCATTTTTAGGCATACGGATTAGCGAATCACAGCTACTATTGCGATGAATTGGTCAGCATTATGGCTCTTTTGGCCTCGCCTTTATGGCGCCCAAGAGGGCTTCAGTTCCTATTTGCTTGACCGTTAATTTATTAATGCGGATTATGTGCGGGCCGTTGCCCTGCAGGTGCAGCATCGATGAGGACAATATCGCTGCGGCACCCAAAATATTGGGCGGCTAGGAGGAAATGTGAAAAGCACTTTCAGATATTCGCAAACTTTCGGACTGGCGCTGAGCATTTGCGCGCTGGGTAGTGCTGCTTTGTGGCCCACGCTGGCGCAGGCTGACGCTCGCGGCACTTCGTCTGAGTTGACCTCATTCTCCATTGAGGACCTGATGAATATCCAGGTCACCTCGGTCTCTAAGAAGCCGCAGAGAATCGCCGACACCGCTGCTGCAATCTACGTCCTCACCTCCGAGGATATACGTCGTTCCGGCATGTCTTCGGTGCCGGAACTACTGCGCCTGGTGCCGGGGGTCATTGTTGGACAAATAGACGCCAACAAGTGGGCGATCAGCGTGCGTGGTTTCAACGGGCAATTTGCCAACAAACTGCAAGTTCTAATCGATGGCCGTAGCGTTTATAACACCTGGTTTGCCGGCGTTTATTGGGACGTGCAGGACTTGGTGCTGGACGATATCGAGCGCATCGAGGTCATCCGCGGACCGGGCGCCACGTTGTGGGGCGCCAATGCGGTGAATGGCGTCATCAACATCATCACCAAGCACACTCGAGACACGCAGGGTAGCCTGATCGCCGCGCGCGCCGGTAGCTCGGCGCAGGGCGAGATTGACGTCCGCTATGGCGGCAAGCTCAGCGAAACCGACGACGCGGGTACCTACCGCATTTACGCCAAGACAAGCAAAATCGGCAATATGCGCGCCTTGGCGGGCGGCGACGCAAATGACCGCTGGACGACCACGCGCGCCGGATTCCGCATGGATATGAAGCCGAGTGTGGCGGATACGCTGCAATTGCAAGGTGATATTTATCACGAGCGTTACAACGAGATGGCGGGGAGTGTGCAGGCGCCCGTATTCACGTGGTCCGCCCAACAAGCACACGCCGCTGGCGGCAACCTGTTAGCCCGTTGGCGGCGTGCCTTTTCCAATACCTCACAGCTTGATGTCACCTTCTATTACGACACGACTCGTCGTTTGATCAACGGCGGCAGTGAGGAATATGCGGACATCTACGACCTCGATCTGCAACATCATTTCAAGCTGAGCGATGCGCAAGACGTGGTGTGGGGCTTGGGCTACCGCACCGGCAACGATCATTTTGTTGAATCCTTCACGGTAGCCTTTTTCCCGGATAGCCGCAAAACTCATCTTCTTAGCGCTTTCGTGCAGGATGAGATCGCTTTGAGGGACAACCTGCATCTCACCCTGGGCTCGAAGTTCGAGCACAACAGTTTCTCAGGCTTTGAAGTTCAGCCCAATGTGCGCTTGCTGTGGAAGCCAGACGAGATCAGTACCTTATGGGGCGCCGTGTCGCGCGCCGTGCGTACGCCCAATCGGAATGACACCGATGTTCAACTGCACTTCATCGCACCCCCCGTACTGGTGGAGGGACGTGGCAACCCGAACTTCGTTGCGGAAAAGACAATTGCTTATGAGCTAGGCTATCGCAGCGAGCCGAGCAAGCGACTTTCATTCGATGTCGCCACCTTCTACAACGACATGAGCAAGCTATTTTCGATTGAAACGGGTGTGCCGTACATAGGCGGTACGCCACCGATGTTGATCTTGCCGCAAACCATCGATAATCGCGGCAGTGGTCATACCTATGGCGCTGAGGCGTCGATGCGTTGGCAGGCCACCGATGCCTGGAATATTTCCGCTAGTTACACCTGGCTGCAAATGCGTTTGCAACGCGATCCTGGCAGTACCGATGTGACGGTGGCGACGTTGGCGGGGACCAACCCAACCCATCAATGGCAATTGACTTCGCGTTTCAATATCACCAAGCAATTGGACTTCGACACCAATTTTTTCTATGTCGCCGCTCTGCCCGATCCGGGCGTGCCGGCTTACAGCCGCATGGATTTTCGTTTGGGCTGGCGGCCGACGCCGCCGCTGGAAGTGAGTGTCGGTGTCCAAAATTTGTTCGACAGCCATCACCCCGAATTCGCCTCGGCAATAATGAACGTTGTGCCCAGCGAAGTGCCGCGCAGCGTCTACGCGCAGGCGGTATGGCGCTTCTAGGCATGTACAAGAGCGAATCATGGGTGCATGGGCGATGAGCGGGCTTGCGCGGCGTTTCGGCATGTGTCGATGGTGGTGCGCTGCCTACGTCTTGCTGTTTTCCGCGACGGTCGCCGCTGCGCCGACGGAATACGAGGTGAAGGCTGCCTTCATCCACAACGTCGTGAAGTTTGTGGATTGGCCGATGCAGCCGGCGTCGGCGGATGGCATGTTGCGCTTCTGCGTCGTCGGGCAAGACGTGTTCGGTCGTGCCCTGGACGTGCTGCGCGATAAGCCGATCGGCGCCATGACCTGGCAAGTCGTTGTCGTCAACGGAAAAACTGACCTGAGGGAGTGTCGGGTCCTGTTTATTTCTGGTTCGGAAACAGGCAACGTCAAACGTGTACTCGACAGCTTGAAATCCAGCCCGGTACTCACCATTGGCGATACAGAAAGCTATGGCGAATTGGGCGTTATCGTTAATTTTTACCTGGAGGACGGTAAGGTGCGCTTCGAAATCAATCCCGAGGCCGCCAAGCGGGTAGGGTTGAAAATGAGTTCGCAGCTATTGAAACTCGCACGCATCGTTCAGTGATGGGGAATGCACGGGAACTACGATGAGTCTGACCGCATCATTTAGAGACGCGCCCATCAAACGCAAGTTGATGCTGATCGGCTTGCTGACCTCGGGCCTGGCGCTGATTGCGATCAGTCTGATTCTCACGAGTCGCGACATCGTCGAGTGGCGCGCGCGCACCGTGTCGGAGCTGAACACCTACGCCACCATGATAGGTATGAACGTCGTGCCGGCCATGCTGTTCGATGACACGAAAGCGGCAACGGAAACGCTGTCTGCTCTCTCGGCCAATCCGGACATCACCCGCGCCATCGTGCTCGACAAGGAGCGCAAGGTTTTCGCGGTTTATAACGCCTCACGTCACCCGTCCGCGCCTATGGTGCGCCCGGAAATTGGTCAATACCGATTCAGTTACGAGAGCTTGGTTATTTCGCAACCTGTACGTCTGAGCAAAGATGTTCTGGGTACCATCTACCTTGAAGCTGATCTGGAAAATCTCTACGTCGGTGTTTTGCGTGGCACCAGTCTGATCTTTCTGGCCGCTCTGTTGGTGTTCCTGGTCGCGGCCTCGTTCTTTGCCAGATTGCAGAAGGCAATCGCCGGACCTATTCTCGATTTGGCCTCTGTGATGCAAGAGGTGTCGGCCAAGCAGGATTACGCGGCGCGAGCAAGGATTCACGGCCGCGACGAAATCGGTAGCCTGGCGGGGGCTTTCAACGGCATGCTGGAGCGTATGCAGGAACGCGACGTCGAGTTGGCCTTGTACAGACAACATCTCGAAGATGAAGTCGCACAGCGGACGGCCGATTTGAAGGAGTCCAACACTCGGCTCGGTCGAGAACTCATTGAACGCAAGCGCGCCGAAGAGGCCATCCAAAAACTCAACGAAGAACTCGAGGCCAAGGTTCAGGAGCGCACCAAGCAATTGATGGATGCGCAAGAAACGCTGGTGCGTAACGAGAAGCTGGCGGTACTCGGCCAAGTGGCCGGCAGCGTCGGCCACGAGCTACGCAATCCGCTTGGCGTCATGAACAATGCGGTGTATTTCCTGCAAACAGTTTTGTCCGAGGCCGACGAAGGCGTCAAGGAGTACCTGGGGATTATTAAAGATGAGATCGCCGGCTCCGAGCGCATCGTCTCGGACTTACTCGATTCGGTACGCACCAAGGCGCCGCACCCGGAGACCGTCGGCGTACGTGAAGTGATCAGCCAAGCGCTACGCAAATGCACCGTGCCATCCAGCGTGACGCTGGATATTGTCCTACCGGATGAGTTGCCGCCCATCAAGGTTGATCCCCTTCAAATGCACCAGGTCTTCCGCAATTTGCTGTGCAATGGTATCGATGCCATGCCCGAAGGGGGCAAACTCACCGTGATGGGCGTTTGCGATGACCGTAGCAAAATGGTGACCGTTTCCATTTGCGACTCCGGTACGGGCATTGCGCCGGACAATATACCCAAGTTGTTTCAGCCGCTATTTACGACCAAGGCGCGTGGTATCGGCTTGGGGTTGGTGGTGGTCAAAAATTTAACCGAAGCCAATGGTGGTCGGATAGAGGTTATGAGCGTGCTCGATACTGGCACAACGTTTTCAGTTGTCTTGCCGAGCGGCACGGCGCTGGCCTGATGGCTTAGGGAGCATGCAATGAAAATTCTCGTCGTGGATGATGATCGGCGCATCGTCAAAACAACCTGCGATATTCTGAAAATCAAGGGATATGAAGCCGTTGCCGCCTTCTCCGGTGAAGAAGGTGTTGAGCAAGTGGTCGCAGCAGTACCGGATTGCGTACTGATGGATATCAAAATGACGGGCATCAGCGGCGTCGAGGCCATGAAACGCATGAAAGCGATTGTACCCACGCTGCCCGTGGTGCTAGTCAGTGCCTATGCCACTGAAGATCTTATCCAGGATGCGAAACAGTCTGGCGCTTATGCCGTGCTTTCCAAGCCGCTCAACTTTCAAATGATTCTGTCTTTTCTCGCGCTATTGCGTAAAGAGGAGAACATTCTGGTAGTCGACGACGATCCCAATTTTTGCAAGACGCTGAAGGGTGTGTTGAATCTGCGCGGCTTCCGCGTTGAGACTGAGGGGGAGTCGGACAAGGTTCTGAGCGACATGGAGAAGGACTACAAGCTGGTGGTCTTACTAGATCTCGATCTAGGCACTGCTTGTGGTGTCGACGTTCTGAAAAAGATCCGCGCGAAGTATCCGTCGAAGCCTGTCGTTCTGGTAACCGGCTATCGCAGTGAGATGGGCGATAGCATCGATCAGGCGCTGAAAATTGGTGCATACACTTGCTTGTACAAGCCATTCGAAACCGATTCCTTGATCGCATTGATCGAGGAAATTCGAATGAAAAAGCTGAAGAACCTACTGACCACTACTTGAATGAAAGCTAGCGCCAAAATTCTGGTGGTCGACGACGATCCGAATCTCCGCAAGACACTCGCCGACATACTACGAATCAAGGGCTATGACCCGGTCATCGCCGGCAGCGGCGCGGAAGCTGTCGCCGCCGCCGAACGCGAGAACGTCAGCCTCGCGTTGATCGATCTCATGCTGCCGGACATGACGGGCTTGGAAGTCATGGCACGCATCAAGGTGGTCTCGCCCTTATCCGAGGCCATCATCCTGACCGGCCACGCGTCCATGGACACCGCAATCAAGGCCACCAAGCAGGGCGCCTTCTCATACTTGCTCAAGCCATACCAGATGGACGACCTTTTGCTCAATATTCGTCACGGTGTCGAACGTCGCCAAGCGCAGGAAGAAATCATCCGACTCGCGTCGCATCCTAGGCTCAACCCGAATCCTGTCGTTGAACTGAGTCCCGCCGGTGAAATTACCTACGTCAATCCCGCTGCGGAAAGCCTGTTTCCCGATTTGGTCGAACGAGGGCGCGAGCATCCCTTGCTGGCGGGCATCGACAGTGTGTACAACGATCTGCAAGCCAGCAAGCAACACGACCATGTGCGTGAAGTACTCATAGTGTCAGCCACCTATGAACAGCACATCTCCTATGTGCAGGAGGTGAACCTCATCCGCATCCATATCTTGGATATTTCCAAGCGCAAACAGGCCGAGGCGGCGGTAGCTGCAAGAGAGCGCGCGCAGGCCGCTGTTGCCGAACTCGGTACCTTGGCGTTGACCGGCCTCGATCTGCCGGCCGTCAATGAGAAGGCTGCGACGCTGGTGGCTCAGACCTTGGGTGTTGAGCACAGTATGATTTTTGACCTGATGCCGGATAAGACGCTGCTCCTGCGGACGGGGATGGGCTGGAGCCCGGCCTTATATGGCAAGTTTCATCGCGAGGTGACGCCGAATAGTCTGGCCGCCTTCGTACTGGCCGCGAACGAGCCAGTGCGCATAGACGACATGCGTACCGATGCACGCTTTGATTATCCAGAGCTGCTGGCCGGCGCCGGGGTGATTAGCGGCGTCAGTCTGACAGTCGGTGCGCGCGAGAATGCTTTCGGTATATTGAGCGCTTTTGCCACCAGCAAGCGCGAGTTCACGATTGACGATGTCCACTTTATGCAGGCTATTGCCAACGTGCTGGCCGCCGCCGTTCAGCGCAAGCGTACCGAAGAGGAAATTCACGCGTTGGCCACCACCGATAGTCTGACAGGGCTGGCTAATCGTCGCGCTTTCACGGCCATAATCGAGCGGGAGATTGATCGCGCCCATCGTTATGGCAGCAATCTCGCACTCATCATGTATGACATCGATCACTTTAAGAGCGTCAATGACTGTCACGGTCACGATGTAGGCGATCAGGTATTGCGGGCTGTTACCGAACTGGTCAAGAAAAGCGTCCGAACAGTAGATGTCGTGGCGCGCTGGGGTGGCGAGGAGTTTATGGCGCTCTTGCCGGCGGCCGATCTGGCAGCGGCGAAGATAGTCGCGGAAAAATTGCGCGCCGCTATTGCCGGCCATCGCTTCGAAACACTGGGTTCACTCACGGCGAGCTTCGGTGTGACTGTCTACAAACCCGACGATAATATGAATACGCTGTCGAAAAGGGTCGATGACGCGCTCTATATTGCCAAGGAAAACGGTAGAAATTGCGTAGAAGCGCTGGCGGATTAGAACAGGTAATCGATGCGGCGGTGATTCTTCCAGCGATCAGTGGCAAACTGTCGCCTGGCCAAATTTCGTACTTCAATCATGACTATCCTTGTGACCGGCGGCGCCGGTTTTATTGGTTCCAATTTCGTTCATCAATGGCTGCGTGAGGTAGGCGAGCCACTAATCAATCTCGACAAGCTGACCTACGCTGGCAATCTTGAGAATCTGACGGCATGGACTGGTGATGCACGGCATAAGTTTGTGCATGGCGACATTGGCGATGCGGCTTTGCTGGCGCGCTTGCTCGATGCGCAGCAGCCGCGCGCCATCATCCACTTCGCTGCAGAAAGTCATGTCGATCGCTCCATACTCGGGCCCGCAGAGTTTGTGCAAACCAATGTGGTGGGCACGCTAACGCTGCTCGAAGCGGCGCGCTCCTATTGGGAGAAGCTGGATGCATCGGCGCGCGCGGGTTTTCGCTTCCTGCATGTCTCAACGGACGAAGTCTACGGCTCGTTGGCCAACGACGATCCCGCCTTCAGCGAGACCACGCCCTATCAGCCCAACAGCCCCTATGCCGCATCCAAGGCTGGTTCCGATCATCTCGTTCGCGCCTGGCATCACACTTACGGATTGCCGACACTGACGACCAATTGCTCGAACAACTACGGCCCCTATCAGTTTCCCGAAAAACTTATTCCGCTCATGATCCTCAACGCGCGGGCCGGCAAGCCCTTGCCGGTATATGGCGATGGCAAGAATGTGCGCGACTGGCTGCATGTGGAGGATCACTGCCGCGCTATACGGCTGGTGCTCGCGCGCGGGCGCGTCGGTGAAACCTACAACGTCGGCGGGAACGCCGAGCGCACCAATATGGAGGTGGTGACTAACTTGTGTGCGCTGTTGGATGAACTGCATACCCGGGCGTCTGGCAAGCACAGCGAGTTGATCACCTACGTCAAGGATCGCCCTGGCCATGACCGTCGCTACGCCATAGACGCCGGGAAAATTGCTGGCGAGCTGGGCTGGCAGCCGGCCGAAAGCTTCGAGAGCGGCATACGCAAGACCGTGGCGTGGTACCTGGCGAACCAAGCATGGGTGGCGCGAGTGCAAAGTGGCGCTTATCGCGAGTGGGTGGCCAAACAGTATGGCGAGGCGGCGGCATGAACGTCATTCCGGGCGCGATTACGGGCACCTTGATTTTGGAGCCGCGTGTGTTCGGTGATGCGCGTGGCTTCTTTATGGAAAGTTATAACAAGCGCATGCTGGCGGAAGCTGGTATTTCCGCAGATTTTGTGCAAGACAATCATTCGCGTTCACTGCGTGGCGTGCTGCGCGGCTTGCATTATCAGATCAAACAGCCGCAGGGCAAGTTGGTGCGGGTGGTCGCTGGCGCGGTCTTCGCGGCAGTGGTGGATCTGCGCCGCAGCTCGCCGGATTTTGGTCGTCATATGACGCTGGAACTCTCGGCGGAAAATCAGCGCATCTTATGGGTGCCGCCGGGTTTGGCGAACGGCTTTCTGGTGCTCTCGCAGCAGGCCGACTATCTCTACAAGACCAGCGATTACTATTCGCCCGAGCATGAGCGCTGCATCGCCTGGAACGATCCACAACTCGCCATTCCTTGGCCCAGCAGCGGTACACCGTCGTTGGCGGAGAAAGATACACGCGGCGTCTTGTTTCGCGATGCCGAGGTCTTTCCGTGACACGCATACTGCTGCTCGGCAAAGCGGGCCAAGTTGGCTGGGAATTGCAGCGCAGCTTACAACCGTTGGGCGAAGTGGTGGCGTTGGGACGCGACTCGGCTGACCTATCTGACCTGGATGCGCTACGCCGTTTACTGATTGCGACCAAGCCGAATATCATCGTCAATGCCGCCGCTTATACGGCGGTGGATCGCGCCGAAACCGAGCGCGAACTGGCCATGCGGCTTAACGGCGCGGCACCCGCCTTGCTGGCCGAAGAGGCCGCCAAGCAAGGCGCTTTGCTGGTGCATTACTCGACCGATTACGTTTTCGATGGACGTCGCGAAAGCGCTTACGCCGAAGATGACGCTACCGCGCCGCTCAACCACTATGGGGTCTCGAAACTTGCTGGTGAAACCGCCATACGCGCCTCCGCCGCGCGACATCTGATTTTTCGCACCAGTTGGGTGTATGGCGGGCGAGGCAACAATTTCCTGCGCACCATCTTGCGGCTGGCGCGGCAGCGTGAGGAGTTGCGCATCGTGGCCGATCAATTGGGCGCGCCGACTTCGTCACGCTTGATCGCGGATACCACCGCCGCGGTACTCGCGCGTTTTCTGCGCCGGGATTACGAAGATGGTGTGTATCACATGACTGCGGCGGGAGCCACGAGCTGGCATGGCTTTGCGAATGCCATCGTGGAAGGTGCGCGACGTCGATTGCCGGCAGGCTTCGTCAAGACGCAAAAGGTCACGCCCATCACCACGGCCGAATACCTGCTATCAGCGGTACGGCCTGGCAATTCTCGCCTCGATTGCAAAAAAATAACCCGGCAATTCGCGATCGAACTGCCGGGCTGGGAGGTGGGCCTTGCGCTATGCCTGGAAGAGCTGGCCGCAGCGCAAGGCAACTGATCGCATCAGCCGCCCGAGATCATCGGGAAGACCGTGACGCGGTCGCCGTTCTTCAGCGCCACGGCTTGCTCTCCCGACAATACCATTTCGCCATTCACGGCCACGTTGAGATTGCGGTCACCCAGCTTGTCGGCCGCTTCTGGCAGACGGCGCGTGAGCATTTGACGCAACTCGATGACGTTGGACACCGGCTCATCAAGAATGATGGCGTGCTCGGGTGCACCCAACACGTCGTTCGGCAGATCGACACGCAAGGAGAAGCCGGTCGTGGCCTTGGCAAGTTTTTCGTGCCAGTCCAGTTTGGGCATGCCCTCGGTGTTTAGGCCGGTGAGCGTGTAGAAACGCCCCTTCATGGATTCGAATTCCGTACGGTCAATCTTTTCGCCCTTGAAGGGGCCGAACGTATTGCCTTCTTCGAACCAACGCGGCGGCAGCGTATCGTCCTTGGCGCGCAGGCCGAGACGGAAGTTGAGCAGGCGTTCCAGGCCGATGATGTTACGACCGCACTGCTCGATTTCTGTTTCGTTTATCGTCTGTCCGGTCAGGCCGCTGACTTCGCCGGAGAAGTCGTTGGTATCTGGCAGAGTGGGCGAGTTGAACAGCTTGGTGTCGAAGCGGCACATGCCTACAGAATCGCCGACGGCATACACGTCTTCGCACTTGCGCACGGCAACTTCCTTGCCGAGATAGCTATTCGGCTCGGCCGACACGGTACCGCCATAAAGTGCGGCCTTGTAAACCGGGTCGTCGTTGATGCGGGCATTGATTTCCAGCGTGACGCGGTTGCGCAGGTGATCCATGCCGCGCGTGGCGACGGACAGACCCAAGGCAAAGGCCTTGAGGATGCGGGCGTCGTGCGGGTCGGACTGGAACAGGCCCTTGACGGCCATGCGGTACTGGAGCGCTTCTTTAGGGTAGTGACCCAGATCGACGGCGCGCGCGGAGTCGGCGATGACGTTGCCAAAGCCTTCGCGCTTGGCAGTCATGAACAGCAGCTTCTCAATAACCGGGTAGTTGCCCCAAGTTAGTTCGAGGCCGCCGGTGGTTTCCTTGTTGATGATGCCGCGCTGATACAGCTCCATGGCCCAGGAGATCGAGCTGCCGGTGCTGGCGGAATCGAGACCCAGGTCATTGAGGATGTTGTTCAGTCGCAGCACATGCTCGGGTTCCTTCAGGCCTATCATGGGGCCGAATTTGCCCAGCGTGACGTACTCGGGGCCGTCGCCCTTGTCGTACTGGTCGTACTTGCCGTCGTTGTTGATGCCGTTGTAAGTGTGCTTCTTCTCGTGATCGACTTCGGCTTGGGCCTTGTCGTAGCTGGCGTTGCCTTTGAGACCCATCAGCGCGCCAGCGCCCCAGCCGCTCTTGGCACCGGGCGTCATGTCGTTCTGATTGCGGCACTGCACCGGGCACTTGTAGCAGCCGTCCATGCCGGGGCGGTAGACGTCGAAGTTGTCGGCGTCCAGTGTATCCACCCAGTGGGTCTGCTGGTTGTTCAGGGTGCTCATGGCGCCTAGGACGCGGCTGGGCTTGTAGAGGTAGGGCGTACCGGTCATCTTCAGCGCGTTCTTGATGACGCTGGCGCTGGTGATCTTCTTGCCGATGACCTTGTTTTGCGCCTTGATGTCCGGCGGGAAGGCCGCGCTTTCCGGCTTGCCGTGCACCATGATGCCTTTGAGGTTGAGCGAACCCATTTTGGCGCCGGTGCCGCCGCGCGCCCAGATGGCCTTGATGCCGCCCATGATGCCGGCGCAGCGCACCATGTTTTCACCGGCGACGCCGATGCGCGCCAGCGCCATGTCTTTGCGTTCTACGCATTGGAAATCACGCTCGACGGCATGGGTGAATTCCATGTTGTTCATGCCCTTATAGGGCAGGGCGTCGACAAAAGTAATTTCGTCGCGGGCGATTCTAAGCATCGTTAATTTCTGCGCGCGGCCGTAAACCACAATATGGTCATAACCATGCAGCTTGACGAAGGCCGGGAAGTAGTCGCCGCCATTGGAGTCCATGATGGCGTAGGAGTCGGGCGACTTGCTGGTGAAATTGCCGCGCGTGGCGCTGGGCATCACGCTGGTGAGGACGCCTGAGCCGAAAATCAGCGGAATTTCCGCATCAAGAGCGTCTTTTTCCTCTTGCAGGAGGTTGTACAGCAGCCACATATTGGCACCGCGGCCACCGAGGAAATTTTTCAGGACATCGACGGGGAGATATTTGCGGCGGAATTCGCGCTTCTCCAGGTCGACGAACAGCGTATAACCTTGGGTGGTGAACTGGGGCGTGTCGTGCAGACGGTCGCAGAGCCGGTCTACCAAAGTGTGGATGCTCATATTTCCTCCTGACTCAATGGATTGCGTTCATCACGTTGATGCTGTGAGTGTATGCCGAACATTGTCGCAATTTTTGACTCAAATCAAAAACGCTGGATTCCAAATTGTTTGAAATCCAATTATACTTGAAAGATAGTTCGTGTCACCCCCTTTTCGGGCCGGTTCGGCGCGCTAAGGTGGGTGAGGAAACCTGAAGAGGAGCAGTGCTATGGAAACAGTGGAGCAGGGCGCCGGTACGACGTCGGCTGCCAGTGGCGCGAAGCGTCACATCGAGGAACTCGACAGCGTCGTGATTCGATTCGTCGGCGACTCCGGCGACGGCATGCAGCTGACTGGAACGGAGTTTTCCAAGGCGGTGGCCAAGGCCGGCCACGATTTCGCTACCCACCCGGATTATCCGGCCGAAATTCGCGCCCCGGCGGGCACGTTGTTCGGTGTATCCGGTTACCAGATCCAGTATTCCTCGCGCCCCGTGTTTACTTCCGGCGACGCGCCCGATGTGCTGGTCGCCATGAACCCGGCCGCACTGAAGACCAATATCGGCGACGTCAAGCGCGGCGGCATGGTCATCGCCAATACCGGCTCTTTCACCGAAAACAACCTGGCCAAGGCCGGCTACACATCCAACCCGCTGGAAGATGGTTCGCTCAACAACTACCGCCTGTTCTCCATTGATATCGCTGAATTGACCGCAGCCTCGCTGCGTGATTCGGGTCTGGGCAAGAAGGAAGTTGGTCGCTGCAAGAACTACTACGCGCTGGGGCTCATGCTGTGCCTTTACAGCCGGCCGCTCAACAAGGAAATCGAGGACATCCAGGCCAAGTTCGCCAAGAAGCCGCAATTGGCCGACGCCAACATCACCGCGCTGAAGGCCGGCTATGCTTACGCCGACGTCACCGAGATGTTCCCGACTTCCTACCTGGTGCGTCAGTCGCATGTGCGCCCTGGCAAATATCGCAGCATCACCGGCAACCAGGCTACTGCCCTGGGTTTCGCCGCCGCTTCGGAGTTGTCGGGTACGCCGCTGTTCCTCGGTTCCTACCCGATCACGCCGGCGACGGACATCCTGCAAGAACTCGCCGCGCTCAAGCACTTCAACATCACCACTTTTCAGGCGGAAGACGAAATCGCCGGCATTTGCTCCGCGATTGGCGCCTCCTACGGCGGCTCGCTGGCGCTGACCACCACCTCCGGCCCGGGCATGGCGCTCAAAACCGAAGCCATGGGTCTGGCGGTCATGATGGAACTGCCGCTGGTTATTGTCGATGTCCAGCGCGGTGGCCCATCCACCGGCTTGCCCACCAAGGTTGAGCAGGCCGACCTGCTACAGGCGGTATATGGCCGTAACGGCGAATGCCCAGTGCCTGTCATCGCCGCCAGCTCGCCCGCCAACTGTTTTGAAAGCGCATTGGAAGCCATGCGCATCGCGGTGAAGTACATGACGCCGGTGATTCTGCTTACCGACGGCGGCATCGCCAATGCGGCCGAACCCTGGCTTATCCCGGATGTTGCCAGCCTGCCGAAGTTCGATGTCAAGTACCGCACCGATGCTGAGGATTACCAGGTCTATGCCCGCGACGAAAACCTGGCGCGCGCCTGGGTCAAGCCCGGTACGCCGGGCATGGAGCATCGCGTTGGCGGCCTAGAAAAAGACTTTCTCACCGGCAATATTTCGCAGGATCCGTTGAACCACCAGAAGATGGTGGCGATCAGAGCAGAGAAGGTCGCCAGCATCACGCGCGATATTCCGCCGCAACAGGTTGATGGTCCCGAGACCGGTGACTTGTTGATCGTCGGCTGGGGCGGCACCTATGGCAGCATCACCCAGGCGCGCGAACTCGCCGCCAACGAAGGCAAGTCAGTGGCGCACCTGCACCTCCGCCACATCAACCCCCTGCCGTCTGATTTGGAGGACATACTCAAGCGCTACAAGAAGGTGCTGGTGCCTGAACTGAACATGGGCCAGCTTTCGAAGCTGCTGCGCGAACGCTTCCTGGTCGATGCTATTTCGTACTCGAAAGTGCAGGGCCAGCCTTTCAAAGTGTCTGAACTTTACAACCGCATCCTGGAATTGTGCTAAGGAGTCAGCGATGAGCAACATGACTGAAACCGCCGTTCTCACCAATCTGACGAAGAAGGACTTCGAATCCAACCAGGATGTGCGCTGGTGTCCTGGCTGCGGCGACTACGCCGTGCTGTCGCAGATTCAAAAGCTCATGCCCACGCTGGGCATCCCGCGCGAGAAATTCGCCTTTGTGTCCGGCATTGGCTGCTCGAGCCGGTTTCCTTACTACATGGAAACCTATGGCATGCACAGCATCCACGGTCGTGCGCCCGCTATTGCCACCGGCCTCAAGCTGACGCGCCCCGAGCTGTCCGTGTGGCTGGTGACCGGCGACGGTGATGCGCTGGCCATCGGCGGCAACCACTTCATTCACGCCATGCGTCGTAACATCGGTATGAAGGTGATCCTGCTCAACAACCGTATCTACGGCTTGACCAAGGGCCAGTATTCCCCGACCTCGGAACTCGGCAAGAAGACCAAGACCACGCCCATGGGCAGCATCGACCGGCCTTTCAACCCGGTGGCCATGGCGCTGGGCGCCGGCGCGACCTTTGTGGCCCGCACCATCGACACCGATCTCAATCACATGGCGCAAATGCTGGCGCGTGCCGCCGAGCACAATGGTACGGCCTTCGTCGAAGTCTTCCAGAACTGCATCGTCTTCAATGACGGCGCTTTCGAGGCTGTCAGCGACAAGGCCACCCGCGCCGATGCGCGTGTGCTGCTGGAGCATGGCAAGCCGCTCAAGTTCGGCAAGGAAAACAACAAGGGCATACTCATGCGCGGTCTGTCGCCGGAAGTCGTTACCGTAGGCGAGAACGGCGTCACCGAAGCGGATCTGCTGGTGCATGACGAAAAGGCCCCGCACACTGGCCCAGCTTTCTTCCTGTCGCAATTCGAAGCGCCGGATTTCCCTGTGCCGCTGGGCGTTTTCCGTGCGGTCGACAAGCCGGCTTATGAAGAGCTGAACGGACAAATCGCCGCGGACGCGCGCGCCGCCAAGGGCGCGCCCAGTCTGGCCAAGCTGCTGGCTGGCGGGGATACCTGGACCATCGAGTAAATAGCGGACCGCGAAATACCAGCCATAGGCTGGTTGAAACCCTGACGTCTAGAAAACGCCGCGATCATCGCGGCGTTTTTTTTGGTGACGCTGATTTATTTCGGTCGCTTGTCGATGACGCGCTTGGCCTTGCCGACGGAGCGTTCGATGATACCGGTGGGCACCACGCGCACGTGTGTCGAGATGCCGATGTAAGACTTGATGTGGTGTTGCAAGTCGGCCGCCGCTTGTTTTCGCCGGGGCTCGTCGCAATCCCCTAGTTCCGGTTTCAATTCCACCAGCACCTCCATGGTGTCGAGGTGATGCTCGCGTGAAATTTCCAGCACGTAATGCGGCGCGAGATCCTTGTTGCGCAGAATTTGTTCTTCGATCTGGCTGGGGAAGACATTCACGCCACGGATGATGAGCATGTCGTCGGAGCGGCCGGTGATCTTGTCCATGCGCCGCATGGGGCGCGCCGTGCCAGGCAGGAGCCGCGTCAGATCGCGGGTGCGATAGCGGATCACCGGCAGCGCCTCTTTGGTGAGCGAGGTAAACACCAGCTCGCCGATTTCGCCATCCGGCAACACTTCGCCGGTGGCCGGATCGACGATCTCCGGGTAGAAGTGGTCTTCCCACAGATGCGGGCCATCCTTGGTTTCCACGCATTCCACACCAACGCCGGGGCCGATCACTTCAGACAGGCCATAAATGTCGACAGCATCGATGTCGAATAGCGTTTCGATCTCGCGGCGCATTTCGTTGGTCCACGGTTCCGCGCCAAAGAGACCGAGGCGCAGACCGGTGGAATCGGGTGCGATACCCTGGCGCTGAAATTCTTCCGCCAGCGCGAGCATGTAAGACGGCGTGGCACAGATGATGTCCGGCTTGAAGTCGACGATGAGCTGCACTTGCTTTTCGCTCTGGCCGCCGGACATCGGAATCACCGTGCAGCCTAAGCGTTCTGCGCCGTAATGCATGCCCAGCCCGCCGGTGAACAAGCCATAGCCGTAGGCGTTATGCACGAGGTCAGTGGCGCGTCCGCCAGCAGCGTAGATGGAACGCGCCATCACGTCGGCCCACATCTCAATGTCGCCTTTGGTATAGCCCACCACGGTCGGGCGTCCGGTGGTGCCGCTGGAGGCATGCACGCGAACCACGTCTTTCATCGGTACGGCGAACATGCCAAAGGGATAGGTTTCACGCAGATCAGCTTTGGTCGTGAAGGGAAATTTCGCCAGGTCGGCGAGTTGTTTCAAGTCATCGGGGTGAACCTGGCTGGCCTTACATTTGTTGCGGAAGTGCGCCACGTTGTCGTAGGCGTGGCGTATGGATTTCTGCATACGCGCCAGTTGCAATGCATGCAATTCATCCAGCGAGGCTCGCTCAATGGGGTCGTACACTTCTCTCGCAGCTTCGGCTGTAGTCATGTCTACTCCCAACTGATGTTTGCGCCCTGATGGGGCATGCCGCCTATTGTAGTCACCACCTTGATGGTGACGAATCTTGATTCCGAGGAATGGCCTAGTTATGATACAAACTAATTAGACTATAATGCAACATGTGAATCATCAAGCATTCTATGGAATACCGACAGACCGTCTTCACACTGGCGGGACCGGGTCGTACTAAGGTCACTCATAGAGGAGTTAGCGCATGAAAGCCATATCAGTCGGCGCCACTACGACGCGGCATATCACCATCGACAAGCCGCGCACCATCGATTTCCTCGGCGAAGCCTTGCGGGTGTATGCCACGCCCGAACTGGTGCGCGATATCGAAGTCACTTGCCGCGAATTTCTGCTCGGCTATGCCGATGCCGGCGAAGACTCGGTTGGCATAGGCATCAACGTCACCCACGGCGGCGCGACCTTGCTGGGTATGCATGTGGATATCACCATCACCGTCACGGCCGTTGAAGGGCGCAAAGTCAGCTTTGCCGTGGTGGCCAAGGACGATGCGGAGGAAATTAGTCGCGGTGAGCACGGCCGCTTTGTGGTCGAGGTGGAAAAACTGCGCGGCAAGGTGGCTGCTAAAGCCGCCAAGATCGCGGCGCAAGCTTAGTGCTTCGATAACGCGGCGTTTCCATCATGGCCGTCAAGAAAGTGCCGCAGTACTGCTACCAGTGTGTGGCCGGGCCTGATTTGCTCACGGTCAAAGTGGTGGATGGCGTCGCCACCGAGATCGAGCCGAACATCGCCGCAGGCTCGGTACATCCTGGCGCAGGCAAGTGTTGCGTCAAGGCATTCGGCCTCATCCAGAAAACCTACAATCCGAATCGTTTGCTTCAGCCCATGAAGCGCACCAATCCAAAAAAGGGGCGTCATGAAGAGCCGGGCTTCGTGCCGATCTCCTGGGATGAAGCGCTGGACATCGTCGCCGCCAAACTGAATGAAGTGCGTGCCAAGGGGCTGATGGACGAAGTCGGTTACCCGCGCGTGGCGGCGAGCTTTGGCGGTGGCGGCACGCCGACTTACTACATGGGCAGCTTCCCCGCTTTCCTCTCCGCCTGGGGAGCGATCGATTTTAGTTTTGGCAGCGGGCAGGGCGTGAAGTGCTATCACTCCGAGCATCTTTACGGCGAGTTGTGGCATCGCGCCTTCACCGTTTCGCCGGACACGCCCAGCGTTGATTACATACTTTCATTCGGCGCCAATTCGGAAGCGTCGGCCGGCGTGGCCGGCACCTGGCGGCATGCCGCGGCGCGCGTGCGCGGCGCCAAGCGCGTGCAGTTCGAGCCGCATATTTCCATTACTGGCGGTCAGTCGGCGGAGTGGGTGCCGCTGAAACCCAAGACGGACGCGGCTTTCATGTTCGCCATGATCCACGTCATGCTGCATGAGCATGGCCGTGAGCGCCTGGACATCCCGTTCCTCAAGCATCACACCGGCTCGCCATATCTCATCGGCCCGAACGGGTTTTATTTGCGTGACGTGCAAAGCAAAAAGCCGCTGCTGTGGGACTTGAAACGCAATGCCGCTGTGCCCTTCGATACACCCGACACCGATCCGGCGCTAGAGGGCAGCTACACCGTCGATGCCATGGAGATCGGCGCGGATAAAGCGTCTTGGCAGCATCAGGGCATCGCCACACAGCCGGCTTTCGATCAACTCGTCAAGCATGTCCAGCCCTACACACCCGATTGGGCCGAGCGAATTTGCGACATCAAAAGCGGCACCGTGCGCCGCATCACCCAAAGCTATCTCGATCACGCCCGTGTCGGCGCAACGACTGAAATTGATGGTGTCACGCTGCCTTTTCGCCCGGTCGCTATTGCGCTGGGCAAGACCGTTACCAACGGCTGGGGTGGTTATGAATGCTGCTGGGCGCGCACCTTGCTCGCCTGCCTGGTTGGCGCGCTGGAAGTGCCGGGCGGCACACTGGGTACGACGGTGCGCTTGAATCGCCCAGCCACCTCACGCCAGGCCAGCGTGAAAAAAGGTGAAGACGGTTTCATGTCCTACCCCATGAACGCCACTGACAAAGAGCACTGGCAGAAGCAGCCCAAGGTGCGCAATGCGCACAATACGCTGGTGCCGCTCTCGGCCAACTCGCCTTGGAGCACAGCGCTCGGCCCTACCCATCTCGCCTGGATGTTCCGCAAGCAGTCGCCGGAGAATTGGCCCGAGGTGACGGCGCCCGACATCTGGTTTTGTTATCGCACCAATCCGTCGATTTCATTCTGGGACACCAAGGCCATCGTCGAGCGCGTCGCCGAGTTTCCTTTCATCGTCGCCTTCGCCTACACGCGCGACGAAACCAACCACATGGCGGACGTCTTGCTGCCTGAGTGCAACGACATCGAAAGCACTCAGCTCATCCGCGTGGGCGGCACCAAATTCATGGAGCAGTTCTGGGACCACGAGGGATTTGCCTTGCGTCAGCCCGCAGTCGAACCCGCCGGCGACACGCGCGACTTCACCGACATCGCGACCGAGCTGGCAGCGCGCACCGGACTGCTGGAGAAATACAATGAATCCATCAATCGCGGCGCGGCCGGGGTGGCGCTCTCGGGTACGAACTACGATTTCCGGCTGAAGCCCGATGAGAAGCACGACGCTCGCACTATCTGGGACCATTCCTGCCGCGCCGCCAGCGCCGAATTAACCGACGGCAAGGAGACAGACGGCCTCGATTGGTTTGCCGAAAAGGGCATCCGCACGCGACCCATTTCGCGCCTCACCTGGTATCTTTTCCCCGAGCTATTGAAGCAGGGCATACGTTTTGAGATGCCCTTCCAGGAGCGCCTTTATCGCATTGGCATCGAGCTGGGCAATCGCATGCATGAGGCCGGCATCGACTGGTGGGACACCCAACTCACCGAGTACCAATCCCTGCCTGTTGTGAAAGACTTCCCCGGCATCTGGGAAAAAGACACCGCACAACATGGGCGGCTAGCAGATTACCCCTTCTGGCTGGTCACCTCGCGCAGCATGCAGTATTCCTGGGGCAGCAATGTCGGCATACAGTTGATGGACGAGATGGCGAGCAATATCGTCGGCCATCGCGGCGTCGTCATCAACACGTCCAAAGCAGCCGAGTTGGGCATCAACGACGGCGATATGGTGGAAGTGTCGTCCTACCTCGGCAGCACGCGCGGCCCCGCCGTGCTGCGCCAGGGCATACGCCCCGACACCTTGCTCATGCTAGGCCAGTTCGACCACTGGGCCACGCCCTACGCCAAAGACATGCATGCACCCAGCATGAACAGCCTCACCCCCATGTCCCTGGAACTCACCGACGCCACCGGCTCCGCGGCCGATCTGGTACGTGTTGGCGTGCGCAAGTTTGAGTAAGGTCCGCGCTTAGACTTTCGGTGTAGGGGTATCTACGGCAACCGAAAACCCTGTCTTGTTCCGTTTGGCCTCGTACATTGCTTGATCCGCACTATCTATCAACTCGATTGCGCTTGCGCCGTGTTTCGGGAACATTGAGACTCCGATACTCGCGTTAATGTTGAGTCTTACTATCACGTCACGGACCACGATATCGATTGGTGATTGCACTGTTTGGATAATCTTTTGTGCGATCAAATCAAGGTCCCGTTCGTCTTGAATGTCCATCAGCACGTAAAGGAATTCATCCCCACCATGGCGACAAACGGTGTCATCGTCGCGGGTATTTTCCTTGAGACGCGCCGCTATCGTTTGCAACACCTCGTCACCCGTCTCGTGCCCATACGTATCGTTGATGGTTTTGAAATTATCCAAATCGACAAACATCAGTGCCAATGGATAACCATGTCGCCGCGCCTGAGCCAGTCCATGTTCCAATCGATCATTGAACAAAGCCCGGTTAGGTAGGCCCGTCAAGGGATCGTGTAGTGACGCATGGAGCGCTTCTTGTCCCTGCTTAGTGGTTTCAGCCAATTGCTCTTCCAAGATGTGTCGCTCATTAACCTCATTTTCGAGCGACGAATTGAGATTTGAAAGCTTGTCGGCCGCAAGCTGCACCTTTTCTTCGACCGCCTCACTTTGTTGGAGCGCATCTTCAACGCCGGATGGAGAATTCCCGCCCTTAAGCTCTTGCTTAAGCCCAGTGTTGACTGACGAAAGTTCTTCGGCGCACTCATCCACCAACTCTTTGACCTGCTCGCTTTCTCCAAGAACCGTGACCAGGTTATTGACTAGCGGGTTGTCTTTGGGCAATTTTTCGCTTTGATCGATTGTCATTTAATTCCTTTCAGATCGCTTGTCTCTATTGGTTGGTGAGAGAACCGAGAAGAGATGTGGGGCGAATCGGAAACCACGAAAGACTCAAGCAAACAAGAAGTCAAACTAGAGTGACAAGATGTCGTGCCTGCTAGGCCAACGATTAACCAGACGGATGTAGCCAAAAATATAATTTTGAGAATGACGCATTGTTCAAATGCGGTCTGTACGGCACCGAACGATAAATTCACTTTATTTCTCTGCTATTGGCGCGACAAAGCCAGGCAAGCCGTCTATCGTTCCCTGTTCCAAGGGCATCTGGTGCAAGCCGCCAATGACGATATCCGGCTGGCGCTCAACCAGAATCAGCCACTCGGCAATGCGCGGTTTTACGCTATTGAGCCGGCTGCCCTGAACTTGAATCAAGCTGCATAGCGAACGGGGGTATGTTGAAAGTAGCTGCGAACACGATCCGGTTGCTTCTGAACGCTGCGAAGATGGCGGGAAGCCGCCTTGACCAGTTGCAACTTGGTGCGCGCCGGCGCTTGCTTTGTCACCGCCTGCTTGATGTCGGCGTTGGCCATTTTCGTCAGGGTTGAGTTCTGGACTGTAGCTGGGCAACTAGAACACCTCGATAGCCTCCGTGTGCTTGGCAAGCCATGCCTTGACCAGTTTGTTGTGATGGACCCGCAGGTTGTCTAGGATGAGGAACACCTTTTTGGTTGCCCCCTTGATCAGTCGGCGCAGGAAGTCGATCAGGATGTCGGCGTTGAGCGCGCCATCGAAGATCTTCCAACGCATCTGCCCTTTAGTGGGCACCGTCGAGACGATCGACAGACCTTCTGTGGAAAAGGTTCCATGGAAAAGGTTCCAGGCTCGAACTAAATTCCCCAGGCCGCAGTGAGCCTTGAGCCCACTGCGGCCTGGCCATCGTCCGGGGGTAAATTGGCTTTGCCAGTACTGCAATTTCGTGGTGTCGCGTGCCATGCCGGCCCTCTCGGTTTAAATCGAGGGAGTGTGAGAGCGGCAAGCAAAAAATTCTAGGTGGGGCGGTTGCGGTTACTGTTATCTGTTGCTGTTTACAGAAATAAAAAAGCCACCTCACCGCGCTATGCGCGGTGAGGTGCTAAAGAGAAGCGTTGCGCCTGCGGCGCTTCGTTATGTGCTGATCAATTGCACCGCCTGCGCCGGCGTCACGATAGCGATGCCGCTGTACTCACCGCCCAGGCTGTGCAAATGTTTATCACCGGAGACGATCAACTCCGCCTGACCGGCCAGGGCGCATGCCAAGACGTGATCATCGTCGGCATCTTGTTCGATCACGCGCGGCACTTGGGTCGGCGACACCAGCGTCACCAGTGCAGCGTACTCCGCCACCAGCGCCGCCGGTGTGGCGCCGACCTGCGCCATGCGCCGCGTCAGCTTCGCATAGCCCAGCGTGCGCGCCAGTTCCTCGATCAGCGCCAGACTACTATAGAGTGTGACTGCCTCATTGATCGCACTCTCCAGCAGACGGCGCGGCGGTCCGGCCCAGAGCAGGCCGGCGACCACCACGTTGGTGTCGAGCACCAGCCGCATCAACTGGCGTTCTTTTTACGGCGTTCGGCCCGCACTGCGCGGACTTCATCGACGACCATCTGCTCGATCTCCGGCGTCAGCTCCTCCTGCGGCATACGCCCCCACATCGCGCGTAAGGCCTCGCCGGCCTGCTTGCGCAGTTGCTCGCGCAACATCCCTTCGATGGCCTCCGGCGTGAGCAGACCAGCGGCCTGCGCATCCTGCACCAACTCATCGGGCAACTGGATTTGAATCGTCGTCATGGTCAGGCCTCCTGTGCGCTGATGCGCTGCTTGAGTTTCTCGCGCTCGATGAATGTATCGAGCAACTGGGTAATCTGGCGCTTCGCCTTGGGATTGAGTTTCTCGATCTCCAGCATCCGGCGCTCTAGGCGGTTTGTCGCCAGCTTCTTCGGTCGGCGTGGCTGGCTCATCCCCAGCAGCACATCCACGCTCACCTCCAGCACCTGGGCCATCTGCGGCAACAGATGGGCGGGAGGGTGGGCGTCGGGCGCCTCATAGTAAGCCACCATCCGCTGCGTGATGCCGACCTCGTTGGCAAATGCCATCTGCGTATAGCCAGCGGTCTTGCGCAATTGGGCCAGGCGCACTCCAAAGCGCTCGATCACTTCCGTCTTCCGTTCTGGCATGGCTGCACTTTCAATAAGACTTACGTCGCTGATGCTAAGGCCAACTTTGAAATGAGGTTACCACGTTATACGAGTAACGTATATTGTTGCGCAAGCGCTTTTGCCTACCGGCATTCAGTAGAATGCCGGGCATGTTGATTTCTGCCGCTGAATGTCTCGCGCCGCTGCTGACGCCGCACGGCCACCTTTTGTTGGCGCCGGATGCTGACGCACCATCCTTGCCTGCCGCGCTTTTGCAGCGACTCACCGACGCTTTTGCTCGTGGGTCCGGGCAGGGCCTGTTGCATCTCGGGGTGGCTGAAGTTGGCAGCATTTTGCCGCCTGCTTGGGCCTGGTGGCGTGATTTTTCCGCGCGCTATGTGACCACCTTGTGCGCCACGCCCGAGGGCGGCGCCATCGCCACGCCCGACGACCAGACGTTCGATGCCTTAATCGCCGACGCCCCGCCGATGACCGGCTTGGAGTATCTAACGGCGGAAGTATTGGCCGCGCTGTGGGCAGAACTCGATTGCGCCTTGTGCGACGAACTTGCCGCATCGAAAAACTCGCTTCTGGCGTTTCTCAAGGCGCGTCATCCGGTGTGGAATCTGGTGGGGCGGGTGCATTTCAATCTCGCCGAAAACCGTAAAGATATCGAGGCGCCGTTCGCTTTTCTCGCCACCTACACTTCGCGTCTGTCCGCTCACGGCAAGGCGCAGCATTTGCCGCTCTCGCGGGCGCTGGCGGAGTTTTCGGACGGTAAGAGCCAGGCGCGGCTGCTCTCTCTCCTGATACCGGTGCAGCGTGCGGCGGAACAATGCGGCTGGTTGCGCGCGATGGTGGATAGCGGCGATATCTATCACCCGCTGCGCTGGCTGCCTGCCGACGCCTATCAGTTCCTCACTGACGTACCCAAGCTCGAAGCGGCCGGCATCATAGTGCGGGCGCCGGGCACGTGGCAGGCAGGGCGTCCCGCTCGCCCGCTGGTCAAGGCCAGCGTGGGCGCGCGATCTCCGTCGTTGCTGGGAACAGACGCGCTGCTGGACTTCAGCATGGAGGTCACCCTCGATGGCGAGCGGCTTAGTGCGGCCGAGATCAGGGCGCTGCTGGCCGGTGGCAACGGTCTGCAACTGATCCGTGGACGTTGGGTCGAGGTCGACCGCAAAAAGCTAGGGCGTATGCTGGAGCGATTCCGGGCTATCGAACATGCGGCGGCCGAAAATGGTCTGCCCTTCGCCGACGCGATGCGTCTGTTGGCCGGAGCCTCGCTCGAGGAGACGGGTGAGGCGGGTGATCTGGCCGATGCCGACTGGTCGCAACTGGTCGCCGGCCCTTGGCTCGCCGAAACCTTGCAGGGGTTGCGTCAGCCAGAGGGGCTGGCGCAGGTCAGCGCCGGGCCGGAACTCAAGGCCACATTGCGCCCGTATCAGGAGGCCGGTGTGCGCTGGCTTTATCTACTCAGCCGCTTGGGGCTGGGGGCGTGTCTCGCCGATGACATGGGCCTGGGCAAGACCATTCAGGTGCTCGCGCTGCTGCTGATACTCAAGCGCGAGCGCAAAGAATTGGAGTGCCGCCCCAGTCTGCTGGTCGCGCCGGCGTCGCTATTGGCTAACTGGGCTGCGGAAGCGGAGCGTTTCTCCCCCGGCCTGCGTCTTTTGATTGCACATCCCTCGGCGTTCCCGGCTGCTGAATTGCGCGCGCTGGATGCGGCGCGATTGAGCGGTGTCGATCTCGTCGTGACTTCCTACGGCGCGCTGCTGCGCTTGCCGGCGCTGCAAGATGTGCGGTGGCGCTTGGTCGTGCTGGATGAAGCTCAGGCCATCAAGAATCCGGGTGCGAAGCAGACGCGGCTTGTGAAGAAGTTAAATGCCCAGTCGCGCATTGCCCTCACTGGCACGCCCGTCGAAAACCGCCTTTCCGATCTTTGGTCGATATTCGACTTCACTCACCCCGGCCTCTTGGGCACGCAGAAAGTCTTTGCCGGTTTTAGCAAACGCCTGGCCAACGCCGAGCACTTCGGCCCCTTGCGTGCGCTGGTACGACCCTACATTTTGCGGCGCTTGAAAACCGACAAGCGGGTCATTGCCGATTTGCCGGACAAGACCGAACTCAAGGCATGGTGCCACCTCAGTCCGGCGCAGGCGGCGCTATATCAGCGTGCGGTGAAGGATCTGGCCGGCGCGCTGGAAGATGCCGAAGGCATGGGCCGAAAAGGGACGGTCCTGGCCTTCCTGATGCGCTTCAAGCAGATATGCAATCATCCCTCGCAATGGCTGGGCGACGGCGCCTGGCGCGCGGAAGACAGCGGCAAATTCGCCCGCCTGCGCGAGCTGGTCGAGGTGATCGCCGCCAAGCAGGAAAAAGTGCTGGTGTTCACCCAGTTCCGCGAAACGACCGAGCCGCTGGCGGCCTTCCTTGGCGCCATCTTCGGTCGCGCCGGGTTGGTGCTGCATGGGGGCACGCCGGTGGCCAAGCGCCGCGAGTTGGTTCAGCGCTTTCAGGAGGACGAACTGATTCCCTTCTTCGTGCTCTCGCTCAAGGCCGGCGGCGCGGGGCTCAATCTTACCGCCGCCTCGCACGTCATCCATTTCGACCGCTGGTGGAATCCCGCTGTGGAAAATCAGGCCACCGATCGCGCTTTTCGTATCGGCCAGCAGCGCAACGTCCTGGTGCACAAGTTCGTGTGTCGTGGCACCATCGAAGATCGCATCGACCAGTTGATCGAGTCGAAACAGCAACTCGTCAAAGAGGTGCTAGAGGGCGGCGCGGAACTTCTACTCACCGAGATGAGCGACGGCGAGCTACTCGATTTGGTGAAGCTCGACATTCATGCCGCGCAAGAAAGTTAGGCCCTAATCGTAACGGAGAAATCAGATGAGTTTCTATGGCTGGAAGCCCTATGTCTCGGTCGCCGAGCGTCGCAAAAAAGCGGAAAAGGCGGTCGCCAAGGCCAAAAAAGCGGGAGCGAATTTGTCGCCAGTGGCCGCCTCGCGCGGCGCTATCGCCAAGACCTTTTGGGGCAAGGCCTGGTGCGACAACCTGGAGCGTTACAGCGACTATGACAACCGCTTGCCGCGCGGACGCACCTATGTGCGTAATGGTTCGGTGATCGACCTCAAGATCACCGAAGGGCAAGTGCAGGCGCAGGTCATGGGATCGAGTCTGTACAAGATCGCTGTGCGTGTCAACGCAGTTCCCAGCCAGTTGTGGCAATCCATCAGCGCGGATTG
>Ga0335397_10001646_pt1 | contig 30420 bp, 28 predicted proteins | sample MAT04_FD_205740 | JGI IMG/M metagenome (GOLD analysis project Ga0335397, IMG submission 205740) | Freshwater microbial communities from Lake Fryxell liftoff mats and glacier meltwater in Antarctica - MAT-04 (spades assembly) (version 2) ... | reverse complement strand
CCGCAGGCGGGTTTCGACACGGTCGCTACGCGACCTGCTCAACCGGCAGAAATGCCCAGCGGCAGCAGGTACCCGCGCAGAAACTCGTCAAAGGCGGCGGGCATGTCGACGCTCTCGTCGAGCAGCCACTGCTGCTGGAGCCCGTCCATTACGGCCGTGATGAGGCGCGAGGCATGCCGCACATTGAGGTCGGCGCGCACGAGACCGTCGCGTTGCGCCTCGGCAAGAACGCTCTCGGTATCGGCGGCGGTCGCCGCATACCGCTCGACGAAGTACTCGTGTGCCGGATGCCCATCGTCCGTGGCCTCGGCAGAGATGACTGTATAGAGCGACGTCAGTCCGCGCGTGGTCTGGTTGTACGCAACGACCTTGCGCATCTGCTCGAGAAGCGTGTTCTCGCTGACATCGCCGGCGGCAGTTCGCACATGCTCGTCGCGCTGCCTCAGCACCTCGGTGAACAGCTCTTCCTTCGACGCGAAATGGTGCAGCACGCCGGCTGGCGTGAGCTCGACACGCTTGGCGATCTCGCGCAGTGAGCCGCTGTGGAATCCGCCCTTACCGAATACGAGGAGCGCGGCATTCAGAATCTCCTGACGTCGGGCCTGACCCTTGGGATAGCTGCCGCGCTTACGGTCCTGAGTGTCTGTCATAGAAGAAACCTATCGCATGTAAGGTTTTTGGGCTAGGGTCGGAATCCAACGAGGGGCTTCACCCCTCGGCGGCCGTTTCGAGTAGTCGCAACTCTGCCATGCGGCAGGGGTCGAACCAATGGAGGCACGACATGAATCGATGGGGATCAATCGCGGCAATGGGCCTGGTAGGGGTTATCGCCCTGACCGGCTGTGGCCGTACCGACAGCGAGAACGCCGCGACGAGCGGTGCTGCAATCGACGACAAGCCGGCGACGGGCGAGGTCACGATCTGGGCAATGGGCAACGAGGGCGAAGTTCTCGACGAGCTCGCGACCAAGTTCGAGGATGAGAATCCGGATGTCACGATCAACGTGACGGCGGTGCCGTGGGATTCCGCGCACGACCGTATCGCCACGTCGATCGCCGGCGGCGAAACACCGGATATTTCAATGCTCGGCACCACCTGGGTCGGCGAGTTCGCCGCGACCGGCGCGCTCGAGCCCACCCCGGACGGCCTCGTCGACGAGGAATCCTTCTTCGAGGGCTCATGGGGCACCGCGGTTGTCGACGACGTCGCATACGGTGTGCCGTGGTACGTCGACTCGCGCGTTCTCTATTACCGCACCGATCTTGCCGAGGCCGCCGGCGTTGAGGCACCCACCACATGGGACGAATACAAGGCCTTCGCTCTCGCGCTCAAGGACGGCGGCGCCACGTCTGGCGTCTCCCTTCCGCCGGGCGGTTTCGACTCTTGGCAGTATGTCGCCCCTCTCGCCTGGCAGGCAGGCGGCGACATCCTGAACGAGGATGGCACCGAGTTCACCTTCGACACCCCCGAGTGGGCTGAGGCGTTCGAGTTCTACAAGAGCTTCTTCGACGAGGGCGCCTCCGAGGCTGTCCGCCTCGAGGGCGGCGAGATCGAGCAGAAGTTCATCGATGGATCGGTCGGCTCGTTCTTCAGCGGCCCGTTCCATGTCGGACTGCTCCGCGAGCAGGGCGGCCCCGACTTCGCCGACAAGTTCGCCGTCGCGCAGGTTCCCGGAGCCGACACCCGCACGAGCTTCACTGGCGGCGGAAACCTCGCCGTCTTCGGCGACAGCGAGAACCGTGACGCGTCGTGGAAGTTCGTGCGCTGGCTCAGCCAGCCCGAGACCCAGCTCGCCTGGTACGACATCTCGACCGACCTCCCGTCGGTGCAGGCCGCGTTCGAGGATCCGATCTTCGCCGACGACCCCTACCTGAGCGTGTTCGCCGAGCAGCTCGCCGACTCGAAGGCGCCGCCCGCGATCCCGACCTGGGCGCAGGTGTCTGCCGTCATCGACCAGGAGCTTGAAAAGGTTACGCGCGGCGACCAGACCGTCGACGCCGCCCTCAAGGCGATCCAGCAGCAGGCGGAGACGATCGGTACCGGCAACTAATCATGGCCGTCCTCGCACCAGCAACCGGGCGGGCGCCCTCACCGCGCCCGCCCGCGCCGGCGGCGCGTCGGCGCTCGCCCGGTCGGCGCAAGATGACCTGGATCGCGTGGGGCTTTGCGGCCCCATTTATGATCCTGTTCGTCGTCTTCATGGCAGGCCCCATCCTCGCGTCCTTCGCGATGAGCTTCACCGACCTCACGACCCGCGACCTCCGATCGCCGTTCAACGTGAACTTCGTCGGTGTCGAGAACTACATCAACCTCTTCAACGACCCGCGGTTCATCAAGGCGCTCACGAACACCGCGGTCTTCGTGATCGCCGGCGTACCGCTCACGATCGTGCTCGCGCTGCTCGTGGCCCTCGCCCTCAACAATGGGATCAACAAGTTCCGCACGGCCTTCCGGGTCGGCTACTACGCCCCCGTCGTCACAAGCATTGTGGCAATCGCGATCGTCTGGAAGTTCATCCTTCAACCGGACGGGTTGCTCAACGGGTTTCTCGCGATCTTCGGGATCTCCGGCCCCAACTGGCTCGAGAACACCACCTTCGCCCTGCCGTCGCTGATAGCCATGGCGATCTGGCGCAACATCGGAACCCTCATGGTGATCTTCCTCGCGGGGCTCCAAGGGGTGTCGCAGGAGCAGCTCGAGGCGGCAATGATGGACGGCGCCGGCCCGGTGAAGCGTTTCCTCAACGTGGTCATCCCGGCCATGCGTCCGACCCTGCTGTTCGCGGCGGTCATCACGGGCATCGGGTTCCTGCAGTTCTTCGAGGAGCCGTTTGTTATGACTCGCGGCGGGCCACTCGATGCGACCCTCTCGACGGCGATGTACACGTTCAACCAGTTCGGGTTCGGCAACTACTCCTATGCCTCCGCGGCCAGCTATGTGCTGTTCCTGGGCATCGTGATCCTGTCGCTCGTGCAGTTCCGATTCCTCCGACAGAAGGACTGACCATGCAACGCAAACCGAGATGGTGGCTCTACGTCGTGCTCGCCACGGGGTTCGTCGCGATGATTTTCCCGTTTATCTGGATGCTGCTCGGCTCGTTCAAGACGAACGCCGAGATCCGCCGCGCCCCGCTGAACTTCCTCCCGGAGGAGCCGACACTCGAGAACTACGTGCAGCTGTTCGGCCGGCTCGACTTCACGACCTACTTCACCAACAGTGTGATCGTCGCGGTTGTTGTGACCCTCGGCAACATCGCGTTCTCGTCGATGCTCGGCTACGCGCTCGCAAAGCTCGAGTTCGCCGGCAAGAAGGTGCTGTTCGGCCTCGTGCTCGGCACGCTCATGGTGCCGGGCGTCGTCACCTTCGTCCCGCTGTTCGTGCTGACGTCGAACCTCGGACTGGTGAACTCGTATCCTGGCCTCATCCTGCCGTTCCTGATCACGCCGCTCGGTGTCTTCTTGATGCGGCAGTTCATCCTGAGCCTTCCTGACGACATCATCGAGGCCGCCAGAATCGACGGGGCGAGCGAGTGGCGGATCTTCCTCCGGGTGATCATGCCGCTGTGTGGGCCGGCCGTCGCGACCCTCGCGATCCTGACCTTCTTGGGCAGCTGGAACAACTTCCTCTGGCCGCTCGTCGTCGCGACCAGCGAGGACAAATACACGCTTCCGGTCGCCCTCGCGCTCTATTCGGTCGGGCAGAACGCCTCGCAGTACGGCCTCATGATGGCGGGCGCCGTCGTGGTCGTCGTGCCCGTGCTCGCGATCTTCATCGCTCTGCAGCGCTACTTCGTTCAGGGCATCGCCCTGACCGGAATCAAATAGTAAGGAACGCAATGACATTTCCCAAGGGATTCCTCTGGGGTGCCGCCACCGCGCCGCACCAGGTCGAAGGCAACAACACCTCCAGCGACTGGTGGCTGCGCGAGCACGGCCAGCTGCCGAGCCCGCATCCCGTCGAGTCTCCGAGCGGCGACGCGGCAGACAGCTACCACCGCTACCCGGTGGACATGGGCCTGCTCGCCGACGCGGGCCTCACGAGCTATCGATTCGGTATCGAGTGGGCCAGGATCGAGCCCGAGGAGGGCTTCATCTCCCGTGCCCAGCTCGATCACTACCGCCGGATGATCGACACGGCACTCGGTCTCGGGCTGACGCCCATGGTCACGCTCCACCACTTCACCAACCCGGCGTGGCTCGCGCGCGACGGCGACTGGCGCAACCCCGCGGTCATCGACCGGTTCGCGAGGTTCGTCGAGACGGCGCTGCCGATCCTCTCGGACGTCGACCTCGTCTGCACGATCAACGAGCCGAACATGGTCGCGATCATGGCGAACTCGAACGAGGCGTTCCCGCACGTCGGCCTTCCCGCGGGCGACCCCGTCGTCACCGAGAATCTCGTCGCGGGCCACAAACGCGCGGTCGAGATTCTGCGCGGCGCCGGCAAGCTCGCCGGGTGGTCGGTCGCGACGCAGGCCTACCAGCCCGAGCCGGGTGCCGAGCAGGCGGCCGACGACTACGGGTACTCGCGCGAAGACGTCTTCATGGATGCGGCATGCGGTGACGACTGGATCGGCATCCAGGCCTACACGCGCACGCGGATTGGCACGGACGGGCCGATCACGATTCCGGATGCGGCGGAGCGCACCCTCACCGGCTGGGAGTATTACCCCGGAGCGATCGAATTCGGCATCCGTCGCTCCTGGCAGCGCACCGGCGGCGTACCGATCTACGTGACGGAAAACGGCATCGCGACCGCTGATGACGCGCGCCGCATCGACTACACGACGGGAGCGCTCGAGGGGGTTATGAGTGCCATTGCCGATGGCATCGACGTGCGCGGCTATCTGCACTGGAGCGCGCTGGACAACTACGAGTGGGGCAGCTACAAGCCGACCTTCGGGCTCATCGGCTGGGATAGCGAGACCTTCGAGCGTCACCCTAAGCCGAGCCTCGCGTGGCTCGGCGAGGTCGCCCGGTCGGGCGCGCTCTAGGCCGAGGCACATCACGCGCCAGCCTTCGTGGCCAGCACAGCCGTCAGGCGGCTCGCCCGCTTCGTGTTCGAACGTGGTCGAGCCGCCCCGGGTGGGTCAGCTGAGGCGTGCCCGAAGTGCCGCCAGCTGCTTCGCGAGGGCATGCGGCAGCTTCCCGCCGAACGTCGCAAAGTATTCCTCGGTCGACTCGACCTCGGCGAGCCATGACTGCGGGTCGACCTTGAACAGCTTCTCGAGGTCGCCCTCGGGGAGGTCGAGACCCTCGACGTTGAGGCCGTCGGGGGTGGGGACGAGCCCGAGCGGCCCATCGGCTGCAGGTAGCTTGCCGTCGGCGCGCTCAAGGATCCACGCAAGAACACGGGAGTTCTCGCCGAACCCGGGCCAAAGGAAGCTGCCGTCCTCGTCCTTGCGGAACCAGTTCACCTGGAAGATGCGGGGCATCCGACCGCCGGGGCGCAACGTGTCGCCGACCTTGAGCCAGTTAGCCCAGTAGTCGGCCATGTTGTAGCCGCAGAAGGGCAGCATTGCGAACGGGTCGCGGCGCAGCTCGCCGACGGTGCCCTCCGCAGCGGCGGTCTTCTCCGAGGAGATCGTCGCACCGAGGTAGACGCCGTGCTCCCAGTCGCGGGCTTCGACGACGAGAGGCACGTTGGTGGCGCGGCGGCCGCCGAAGATGATCGCATCAATGACGACGCCCTCCGGGTCGTCCCAGTCGTCCGAGATCGACGGGCACTGGCGCGCGGCCACGGTGAAGCGGGAATTGGGATGCGCGGCGGTGCGCCCAGAGGCCGGGGTCCAGTCCTTGCCCTGCCAGTCGGTCAGGTGCTCCGGGACCTTGTCGGTGAGCCCTTCCCACCAGACGTCGCCGTCGTCGCGGAGGGCGACGTTCGTGAAGATCGTGTTGCCCCAGATCGTCTCGACGGCGGTTGCGTTCGTCGAGGCACCGGTGCCGGGAGCGACGCCGAAGAAGCCGGCCTCGGGGTTGATGGCGCGGAGGGTGCCGTCGGCGGAGGGATGCAACCAGGCGATGTCATCGCCGATCGTCTCAACCTTCCAGCCGGGGATGGTCGGCTTCAGCATGGCGAGGTTCGTCTTGCCGCACGCGGAGGGGAACGCCGCGACGACGTGGAACACCTTGCCGCGCGGGTTGGTGACCTTGAGGATGAGCATGTGCTCGGCCATCCAGCCCTCGTCGCGGGCCATGGTCGAGGCGATCCGCAGCGCGAAGGACTTCTTGGCCAGAAGCGCGTTGCCGCCGTACGCCGAGCCGTACGACCAGATCTCGCGGGTCTCGGGGAAGTGGGTGATGTACTTCTTGTCGTTGTTACACGGCCAGGGCACGTCGGTCTCGCCCTGGGCGAGCGGCTTGCCGACGCTGTGGACGGCCGGAACCCAGTTCGTGTCGCTGTCGATGAGCTTGAGTGCGGCCGATCCCATGCGGGTCATGACCGACATGCTCGCGACAACGTAGGGGGAGTCGGTGACCTGCACGCCGAGCCGGGAGAGGCGTGAGCCGAGGGGCCCCATCGAGAAGGGCATCACGTACATGCGGCGTCCGCGCATTGCGCCGGCAAACAGGCCATCGAGGGTGTGACGCATCTCGGTCGGGTCGGCCCAGTTGTTGGTTGGTCCGGCATCCTCCTCCGACTCGGAGCAGATGAAGGTGCGGTCCTCGACGCGGGCTACATCGTTGGGGTCGCTGCGGGCGAGGAAGCTGTAGGGACGGTGCTCCGGGTTGACGCGCACGATCGTGCCCTGCTTGAGCATGACCTGGATGAGACCGTCGAACTCCTGGGGGCTGCCGTCACACCAGACGACGTCGTCGGGCAGGGTGAGGGCCGCTATCTGGGCGACCCACTCGATGACGCCGGGGTCGGTTCCTTCGGGGGGCGTGTGCGCCATGGCCCGGGTCTGGACAATTCTCGTCGGTCCGGTCGTTGTGGGCCTGTTGAGGGTCGAGCTGCTCATGGGGTTCTCCTCTGAACGCGTGGCGGCGGGGATCCACTCAAGATCGCCCTTCTCTTCCATAGTTGACCTTCCTCAGACACGTGACAGCCCCTTTTGGGTAGAAAGATCGGTAATTCTTTCGGTATTCTGAATGGATGCAAGATCTTGCCACGCTCGGACAGAGAATCCGACACTTCCGCAACCAGGCCGGACTCACCCTTGACCAGCTCGGGGCGGAGGTCAGCATCGCGGGGAGCCAACTCTCGCTCATCGAGAACGGCCGCAAAGAGCCGCGCCTCTCGCTCCTCGCCCGAATCGCCTCGGCACTCGGCACCGATGTGAACGCGCTCCTCGACGATGCGGCGCCGAACCCGCGGGCAGCCCTCGAGATCGAGCTCGATCGGTTGCAGCGCTCATCCGTCTACGCGGCCCTCGGACTTCCGCAGGTTAAGCCGTCGCGTGCGATCAGCGACGAGACCCTCGCCGCGATCGTCGGGCTCAACCGCGAGCTGGCCCGGCGTGAGCGTGAGGCGATCGCGACGCCGGAGGAGGCCCGGCGGGCGAACACTGAACTGCGTCAGCAGATGCGCGCACTCGACAACTACCTCCCCGACATCGAGAAGCTGGCCGAGGATACCCTGCGCGGGGTTGGGCATGTCTCCGGCGCCCTGACCCACCGCTCGGTGAGCCGGATTGCGGAGCAGTTGGGCTTCGAGCTTGTCCATGTGGGAGACCTCCCGCACTCAGCTCGATCGGTCACAGATCTTGAGAACGGTCGGATCTACCTGCCACCGGCATCCATCCCCGGCGGGCACGGACTGCGCTCGATGGCGCTGCAGGCGATGGCCCACCGGCTGCTGGGCCACGCGGAACCCGAGAGCTATGCGGACTTCCTCCGCCAGCGCCTCGAGATCAATTACTTCGCTGCCGCCTGCCTCATGCCGTTGACCCAGTCGGTCGAATTCTTGCGGGCGGCCAAGGCCGAGCGCAACATCGCGGTCGAGGACTTCCGCGATGCCTTTGGGGTCACGCACGAGGCAGCCGCGCTGCGGCTGACGAACCTCGGCACGGCGCACCTCGACATGCAGCTGCACTTCCTGCGGGTCGGCGGCGACGGCGCGGTATACAAGGCCTACGAAAACGACGCTCTGCGGCTGCCGGTCGACGTGACCGGGTCGACCGAGGGGCAGCTGGTCTGTCGGCAGTGGAGCGCGCGCAAGGCCTTCGAGCACACCAACCGCACGACGGAGTTCTACCAGTACACCGACACTCCGGAGGGCACCTTCTTCGACTCGACCCAGACGGGCACGACCTCAGCGGAGGAGTTTTCCATCACTATCGGGGTGCCCTTTGCGCACTCGAAGTGGTTCCGCGGGCGCGAGACGACCGCCCGCGCAGTCTCGACCTGCCCGGACAAGAACTGCTGCATGCTGCCATCCGGAGGCCTCGCGTCGCGCTGGTCGGGCAAGGCCTGGTCGAGCGCCAAGCTGCACGCGCACATTCTTGCGCCGCTGCCATCCGGCACCTTCCCCGGCGTCGACGACCGCGAGCTGTACGAATTTCTCGAGGCACACGCGGCGCCGGAGCGCTGAGCCGACCCGCGTAATTCCTTTCATTATTCAGGAGTCTGCCGGCGGGGCCCTGTCATCGTTCAGGAGAGTGGGAGCGGGGCTCGGTTCATCATTCAGGAGTCGGGCAGTCGGGCAGATGTCGGCGTTCCGGAGCGGGCCCCGCCATCAGCACTTTTCCGCCCCAAACACACATTGCCAACTCTCATCAGTCACCTTGACCACATCAATTTCCTGAATGATGAAAGCAGACGCTAGGGGGTGGGGACGAGGTTCTGCCGCTGCTGGCCGAGACCATCGATGCCGAGCTCGAGCGCGTCGCCCGCCGCGAGGTAGGGGTAGTTGCCCGACAGCGCCACCCCCTCGGGGGTGCCCGTGTTGATGAGATCGCCGGCGTCGAGGACGAGGTACTGAGACAGGTGCCAGACGATGTAGGCGGCCGAAAAGATCATGTCGGCAGTACTCGAGTCCTGCCGCTTCTCGCCGTTCACGCGCGACCAGATGCGCAGCGCCTGCACGTCCGCTATCTCGTCGGCCGGCACGAGCACTGGCCCGAGCGGATTGAAGGTGGCGCAGCACTTGCCCTTGGACCACTGCCCGCCGGACTGCTCACGCTGGAAGGCGCGCTCCGACACATCATTGCTCACGGTGAACCCGGCGATATGGCCGAGCGCATCCTCGGGGGAGGCGAGGTAGCTCGCCCGCGAACCCATCACGATTCCGAGCTCGACCTCCCAGTCGACCTTCGCGGCGCCCGGAGGGATGAGCACGTCGTCGTACGCGCCGACGATGGTATTCGGATGCTTGAAGAAGAGGATCGGGACCTCCGGCGGCGCCGATCCCGACTCGGCCGCATGGGCGGCATAGTTCTGGCCGATGCACAGCACCGCTCCCGGCCTTGCGATCGGGGCACCGACGCGGAACTGTTGGGCATCCTCGACGAGGCCGAGCGCGCCCGGCGTTGCGAGGGCATCGCGCACCCGCTGGATGCCGCCGCTCTCGAAGAAGGCGCCGTCGAGGTCGGCGGTGATCCCTGACAGATCGAAGACCTCCCCGCTCGGGATCCGGACGGCAGGAATTTCGCGGCCGATCGGCCCGAGGCGCATCAGTTCCATGAGTTCAGCCTCTCAGCTGGCGGCGCCCGACGCGACATTCGACGCGCTGCCCGCCGCGGCCGGGGCCGGAGCACTCTTTCGCGCCCGCGACGCCGCTGGCTCGGCTGCCGCGACCATCGACGGTGCGACGGCGCGCGGCACCAGGCGCTCAAGCTGCAGCACGTGGCCGGGGTTGAGCTCCTCGAGCGAGTTCACGCCGAGCAGCCGCATGGTGCGCGTGATCTGCTCCGACAGGATCTCAATCGTGCGGTCGACGCCCTCGCGGCCGCCGGCCATCAGGCCGTAGAGGTACGCGCGGCCGATCATCGTGAACCTGGCCCCGAGGGCGACGGATGCGACAATGTCGGCGCCCGACATGATGCCCGTATCGAGGTGCACCTCGAGGTCCTTCCCGACCTCGCGCGCAACATCCGGCAGCAGGTGGAACGGGATCGGTGCGCGGTCGAGCTGACGCCCCCCGTGGTTCGACAGGGTGATGCCGTCGACGCCCATCTCGGCGAGGCGGCGGGCGTCATCGAGGCTCTGCACGCCCTTGACGACGACCTTGCCCGGCCACTGCGCCGTGATCCAGGCGAGGTCGTCGAAGGTCACGGTCGGGTCGAACATCGAGTCGAGGAGTTCGCCGACGGTGCCCGACCAGCGGTCGAGCGACGCGAACGCGAGCGGCTCGGTGGTGAGGAAGTTGATCCACCACTCCGGCCGCGGCAGCGCGTTCAGCACGGTGCCGACGGTGAGCTGCGGTGGGATCGAGAATCCGTTGCGCTTGTCGCGCAGGCGCGCCCCCGCGACGGGCACGTCGACCGTGACGAGCAGCGTGTCGTAGCCGGCGGCCGCGGCGCGCTCGACGAGCGCCATGGAGCGGTCGCGGTCCTTCCACATGTACAGCTGGAACCAGTTGCGGCCGTGGGGGTTCTCGGCCTTGACGTCTTCGATCGAGGTGGTGCCCATGGTGGAGAGGGCGAAGGGGATACCCGCGGCTCCCGCCGCCCCGGCTCCCGCGATCTCGCCCTCGGTCTGCATCATGCGGGTGAAGCCGGTTGGGGCGATGCCGAACGGCTGCGCGACGGGCGCACCGAGCACGTCCCAGCCCGTTGACACCCTCGAGACGTCGCGCAGGATCGCGGGGTTGAACTGAATGTCCTGGAAGGCCTGGCGTGCGCGGGCGAGGCTGATCTCGGCCTCGGCGGCGCCCTCGGTGTAGTCGAAGGCCGCCTTGGGGGTGCGGCGCTGCGCGATTTTCTGCAGGTCCTGAATGGTGAGCGCCTTGGCGAGGCGGCGCTTCTTCGCGTTGAGCTCCGGTGTCGCGAAGTTCATGAGCGGTGCGAGGTCTTTGTAGCGCGGCATTCGACGTTGAACCATGGTGGTCTACCTTTCGAGGGGGGCGAGCTTGCTGTCGGCGTAATAGCCGGTGATGTGGTTGTGGACGAGCGTGCGGGCGAGCGGGGCGTCGCGGGATTCGATCGCGCCGACGATCGCGCGGTGTTCCGCCCGCAGTCGCTGGGCCATCAGCGCCCACGACGGGAGGAACGCAGCCCCGGCGAGCACGTAGCCCTCGACCGAGCTGCGCAGACCGGTCATGACCGCGGCGATGACGTCGTTGCCGGATGCCGCGGCGAGGGACACGTGGAAGGCGGCGTCGATCGCGAGAAATTCGGCGGTCGTGAGTTCGCCGTCCATCGCCGCGAGTAGCTCCGCGGGCGCGGTGAGATCAACGGCTCCCGATTCGGCCAGCGTAGTGACGACGGCCACTTCGAGCACGAGTCTCGTCGCGACGACGTCCGCGACGTCGAAGCCCCCGGCGGCAACCTGCAGCCGCATGAGCGCCGCCATGCCGCCCGAGGGGCGGGCGACGACGATTGCGCCGGCCTGTGGGCCGGAGCCGCTCTGAGTGCGGATGAGACCGAGCACCTCGAGCACCCGCAGCGCCTCGCGCACCGACGAGCGGCCGACGCCGAGCTCGGTCGCGAGGGTGCGCTCGGGGGGAAGGCGGTCGCCGGGGCCGATTGTGCCAGCGACCAGATCGCCTTCGACGCGCGCGAGCACGGCCTGCCAGGCGCGGCGATCGGTGGACGGCACGGTGCTCCCTCGCTCCGGACGTGGTCCGGTCATGTGGTCTGACCACACCATACACGCGCGGAGAGGACCGCGTCGAGAGCGCTAGCCGCCCAGCACCGGATTGAGCGGCGGCTCGCCCGCCTGCAGCCGGCGCACCTGCTCGAGTACGACCCGGTCGATGCGGCCGGCCATGGCGTCGGTGTGCCCGCCGAGATGCGGGGTGACGATGACCCCAGCGAGGGCCCACAGCGGGTGGTCGGCGGGAAGTGGCTCCGGGTCGGTCACGTCGAGCGCCGCCCGACCGCGGCCGGCAGCGAGCCAGTCCACGAGGGCCGCGGTGTCGACGACGCCGCCCCGCGCAACGTTGACCACGAGCGCACCCGGACGCAGCAGCCCGAGGAACTCCGCGTCGATGAGATGGCGCGTGTCGCCCGCGAGCGGGACGGCGAGCACCACGATGTCGGCCTCCGGCACCAGCGCGGCAAGCGACTCCATGCCGTGCACCTCGCCGCGGGCATCCGTCCTCGCCGACCTGGCGACGCGCACGATTCGTGCATCGAAGGGGGTAAGGCGCCTTTCGATCTCGCGGCCGACCCCGCCGACGCCGATCAGCAGCACCGTCTTGCCCGCGAGCCCCGGATGCTGGGCGTGCGCCCACTCGCCGCGTGACTGCGCCGTCACGGCCTCGCCGATGCCGCGCTGGCTCGCGAGGATGAGCGCCAGGGTGAGCTCGCCGGTCGAAGCCTCGTGCACGTCGACCGCGTTGCAGTAGACGATGCCGGCCGGCAGTGACTCGCTCACCCCGTCGAAGCCGAGGGTCTGGCTCTGCACGACCCTCACGGACACCGCCTCGAGCCCTCTCAGCTCGGCCGGGGGGATCATGTATCGGAGAACAAGCAGGTCGATCGCCGCGTCGGGGGCAGGGTCGCCGAGGTCCCAGACGATGGTGCGCACGCCGTCCGGCGGAGGGGACAGGCGCCGGGCGATCTCCGCGTCGGGCAGGGCGATGGTCAGTGTTCTCTGCACGACGCTCACGCTACCGGGCGGCTCGGGCCGAGGCGTCGGCCACGGTCTAGGCTCGCGATGAGGCGCGACCGCCCAGCCTCGTCGAACGAAAGGTCTCCCGTGTCCACTGGAGGCAAGCCACCCGTGCGCCGGCGAACAGGCCTGCGATCGCGCCCGATGCTGCTGATCGCGTTCGCGTTCGCCGTGATGGCTGACCCCGTGTCGTCGGTGGCCTATGCGGTCGAGGCCGCCCTGCGCGCCCTTGACGGCGACCTGACCCTGCTCGTACCGACCATGGGCCTCGTTGTCGGCATCGTCGCGATTGTCATCATCAACTACCGGCAGCTCATTGCACGCTACCCCGGCGGCGGTGGCGCGGCAGGCGCTGTCGGCGAGGCCTTCGGCGATGCCTGGTCGTTCCTGCCGATCGGCGCACTGATAGTCGACTTCGTGCTGACCATTGCGATCAGCGTGTCGGCGGGGGCATCCGCCGTGATCGCCTACTTCCCGCAGCTTGCGCCGATGCGACTTGCCCTCGCCCTCGGGCTCGTGCTCGTCGTGGGCGGAATCACGCTATTCGGGCACCTCGGCCGGGTCGTGTTCGCGGTCATGACGATCTCGTTCATCGTCGTCGCCGTGATCGTGCTGGCCTATGGGCTCGGCGCAGACCCCCAGCCGGCGACGGATGCTGCGGTGACGCCTCCCGGCGGGGCCAGCATCTTCGCGGTGCTGCTTGCATTCCCGGTGGCAATGGCCCTCGCGACGGGCGTCGAGGCGCCGTCGTCGGCGATCGCCCAGCTCGGGCAACTCGACAACGAGGGCCGCCGCCGATTCGGCCAACTCACCCTCTGGCTCACATTGGGCGTGGTTGGCACGATCACGATCGGCCTCGCGGTCGAGATCGCCCGGCTGCAGATCGCGCTGCCGTCGGCCGACTCCACCCTCGTCGCCGAGCTGGCCAGGATCGCGGCGCCGGCGCCCGTATTCGCGGCCTTCCAGCTCGTCACTGCGCTGCTTCTGCTCGCCGCCGCGAGCTCGTCGTTCCAGGCCGGTCCCGGTCTGCTCGCCGCGCTCGCGGTGCGCTCGATCGGCCATGGCCACGACATCGGCATCCTGCCTGGCGTGCTGGGCCGCACCAACCGGGCGCGCACGCCCTACTGGGGAGTTGCTCTCTTCGGCGCGCTCGCCATGGTGATCGTGGTAGTTGGCGGCGGGCGCGACCAGGTGCTGGTGCTCTTCTACGCCGTCGCGGTGTTCATCAGCTTTCTTGCGGGCCTGGCTGCGATGGCCAGGTTTTCGCGGCAGGACGGACGCCGCGGGTATTTCGCCCTGAACGTGTTCGGGGCGGTTGTCGTCGGTTTCACCCTCGTCGCGAACCTCACCCGCGGCTACCCGCTCGTGAGCCTCGCGGCGACGCTCCTCATTGCGGGTGTCTTGCTCTGGATGTGGGTACGCGCCGGTCGCCCACGCGGGGTGCGCAATGTCGCGGCCGAGGCCGAGCTCGAGGCGGCGGAGCTCGCGGGTGACGACCCCGTCGACCCCGTGATCACCTCGTCCTAGCTCCGCAGCCGGATGTGTTCGATCGCCCGCTCCTACGCGGAGGCGAGCCAGAGGTCCGGCCCGAAGACCTCGTAGTGGATTTTCGCGGCGGGAACCCCCGACTGGAGCGCCTGGTTGCGGATGGCGCGCATGAACGGGAGCGGTCCGCACAGGTAGAGCGTGGCATCGGCCGGGATCTCGACGTTGTCGAGAGACATGAAGCCGGTGTGGGAGCCATCGTCGGTGCCCTCCACAGGGTTCTCGAGCCAGAGCTCGAGCTCGGCGAAGTCGAGCTGGTCAACGTCGTCGACCATCTGCTCGCGCATGGCCCAGCGCTCCAGGGTGCTCTCGGCGTGTAGTACCGTGACGGCGCGCTGGGAATTCATCTCGACGAGTGATCGCAGAATGGATGCGCTCGGTGTGCAGCCGATTCCGGCCGAGGCGAGGATGAGGGCGCCATCGCCGTCGGCGAGGGTCACGTCACCACACGGGTGCGAGAGGACGAGCGTGTCGCCGACGTGCACGTCACGGTGCAGAACGGGGGAGACCTCGCCGCCAGTGTCGAGCTTGGCCGTGAAGACCCGTACGTTGGTGCCGGTCCCCGCGGACAGCGAGTATTGGCGCACCTGGTGGATGCCGTCGGGCATCATGACGGTCACACTGACGTACTGCCCGGGGAGCGACTTCGACACGGGGGTGCCGTCGGCGGGCGCGAGGGTGAAGGTCATCGCCTCGGTACCGGCGGCCGTCTTTTCGGTGACGATCCACGGGGCGAGGGCGTTGCCGCTTGCGAGGCCGGCATAGAGGCCGTTCTCCAGCTTGATCAGGGCGTGCGCCATCAGCCAGTACACCTCGGTCCAGGCGGCGGCGATCTCGGCCGTGATGACGTCGCTGAGCTCGTCGGCGATTCCCTCGAACAGGTACTTGTAGACCACGTCGTACTGCTCGGGCCGGATGTCGAGGGATACGTGCTTGTGGGCGATCCGGCTCAGAAGCGCCTCGGGGGTTGTGCCGGGGTTCGCGATCACGTGGGTTGCGAAAGCGGCGATGCTCCCGGCGAGTGCCTGTTGCTGCGAGCCGTTCTTCTGATTGGAACGGCTGAACAGCCCGTCGAACAGCTCCGGATGCGCGGTGAGCATGCGGCTATAGAAGTTGCGCGCGATCGCGGGCATCCGCTCGCCGACAAGCGGCAGGGTGGCTTCGATGATCGGGGTCGAGGATGCTGAGAGCATTCGTGCGCCTTCTTCCATTGGGAAGTCCCAAAACTAGCATCAAATATGCAAGTATTTGACGCTGATCAGTCGGGGCGGACGGTGAGCCCCACGAGAACCGGTCCCGCGAGGCTGCCGTGCGGCAGGCTCGCGATGATGAGCGGGTCGAGCTCGGTGTAGAAGGCTTCGCGCGCGCGGCCGAGAGCGCTTCGCAGACCGCAGCCGTCCAGCAGAGGGCACTGGCCGTGGGGCGTTTCGCAGGCGGCGACATCCGTTCGAGTGTCGAGGCGGCGCAGCAGCCAGCCGACCGTGGCCTGGCGGCCCGGGGCACTCAGGCGCACACCGCCGCTGCGGCCGCGAACCACCTCGACAAGGCCGAGTTCCCGGAGCCGGATGACGGCTTTGCTCACATGGTTGTAGGGCGTGCCCACGCGTTCTGCGATCACTCGCGCCGTTGTCAGGCCCGGGTCGGAGGGCTCAGCAAGCACCATCAGCACCCGGAGGCAGACGTCAGAAAATGCGCTGATCCTCATGGGTCAAGAGTAGGTCCGTCACAAGGTTGGAAAGATCTGGGCTGGCGCCGGATGGCGGCGCATCTCGAAACATCACGGCAACACCCCGGCGCTAGGCTCGTGAAATGGGCGATCTCTTTGACGGCTACGCGGCTGCGACCGCCGCGACGAAGATGCGCAAGGGCGCGCATCCGTTCGACGAAATGTTCGAAACGCCCGATTCTGCTCGCGCGGCGTATCGGGAGATCCACGCCGCGCTCTCCCACATGACGCAGGACGAGTTGCGCGGCCGCGCCGAGGCTCTCGCGAGCTCCTACCTCGCCCAGGGCGTCACATTCGACTTCGCCGGCGAGGAGCGGCCCTTCCCGCTGGATGCCGTGCCGCGCGTGATCGACCAGGCCGAGTGGTCCAACGTCGAGGCGGGCGTCACGCAGCGCGTACTCGCCCTCGAGGCGTTCCTTGCCGACATCTACGGCCCGCAGACCGCTGTGCGCGACGGCGTTATCCCCGCGAAGCTCATCAGTTCGTCGAGCCACTTCCACCGCCAGGCCGCGGGCATCGACCCGGCCAACGGCGTACGCATCCAGGTCTCCGGCATCGATCTCATCCGCGACGAGGCCGGCGCGTGGCGCGTGCTCGAAGACAACGTGCGGGTACCGAGCGGCGTCAGCTACGTGATCTCCAATCGTCGGGTCATGGCGCAGACGCTGCCCGAGCTGTTCGTGAGCATGAGGGTGCGCCCGGTCGGGGACTACCCCAACAAGCTGCTGCACGCCCTGCGCGCGAGCGCCCCGGAGGGCGTCGACGATCCGACGATCGTCGTGCTCACGCCCGGCGTCTACAACTCCGCGTACTTCGAGCACACCCTGCTCGCCCGACTCATGGGCATCGAGCTCGTCGAGGGCCGCGACCTGTTCTGCTCCGGCGGCAAGGTCTGGATGCGTACGACCTCCGGCCCGACGCGCGTCGATGTGATCTACCGCCGCGTCGACGACGAGTTCCTCGATCCGCTGCAATTCCGCGCCGATTCGATGCTCGGCTCGCCCGGGCTGCTGCTGGCCGCGCGGCTCGGCAACGTCACGATCGCGAACGCGATCGGCAACGGCGTCGCCGACGACAAGCTCGTCTATACCTACCTGCCCGACCTCACCCGCTACTACCTCGGGCAGGAGCCGATCCTGCCGAACGTCGACACCTGGCGGCTCGAGGATCCGGGCGCGCTCGAGGAGGTGCTCGACCGGCTCGACCAGCTCGTCGTGAAGCCCGTCGACGGCTCGGGCGGCAAGGGCCTGGTCGTCGGACCGGATGCCTCGCGCGCCGAGCTCGAGACGCTGCGTAATCGACTCATCGCCGACCCGCGCGGGTGGATTGCCCAGCCGGTGGTGCAGCTCTCGACAATCCCGACGCTCGTCGACGATGGGCTCCGCGCCCGCCACGCAGACCTGCGCCCGTTCGCGGTCAATGACGGCAGCGACGTCTGGGTGCTCCCGGGAGGACTCACACGCGTGGCGCTGCCCGAGGGGCAACTCGTCGTCAACAGCAGCCAAGGCGGCGGATCGAAAGACACCTGGGTGGTCGGGCGCGAGAGCCTTCAGGTGTCGCGGCACAGCATCCAGGGCCTCGTCGCCGATCAGGCGGCGCCGACCGAGTCGATCACGATCATCACCCCGGAGATGCTCGACGATCATGCCGCGCAGGATCATCCGCCGATGGACCGGCCGCGCGACCACGGGCAGCAGGAACAGCAACAGCAGCAGTCCACCGAGGAGCCATCATGCTGAGCCGGATCGCCGAGAGCCTCTTCTGGATCGGCCGCTACATCGAACGCAGCGACGGCACGGCGCGCATCCTCGACGTGCACTTGCAGCTGCTGCTCGAGGACCCGTGGATCGAGGAGAACCTCGCCTGCCGATCGCTGCTCAGCGTGATGGGCGCCGAGGTTCCCGAGGACCGCGAGATCTCCCGCGCCGACGTGCTCGCGCTCCTCGCGGTCGACCGCTCGGAGCCGGCATCCATTGCCTACTCGCTCGGCGCCGCACGGGAGAACGCGAGGCGCGCCCGCGAGATTGTCTCAAGCGAACTCTGGGAGTGCCTCAACACGACGAGGGCCCGGATGCCGCGCAAGGTCGCCGGCGACAAGGTGCACGAGTTCTTTGGCTGGGTTCGCGAGCGTTCCGCCCTCGCGGTCGGAATCATCGAGTCGGCCACGAGCCGCGATGAGGCGTGGCAATTCTTCACTCTCGGCCGCAGCATCGAGCGGGCCGATATGACGGCCAGGCTGCTCGCGACGCGCTCGCTCACCGAGGCGAGCGGGCCGTCGTGGACCACGATCCTGCGATCCTGTGGCGCCTACGAGGCCTATCTGCGCACCTACCGCGGGGTCCCGAGCGCCAAGAACGCGGCCGAGTTCCTGCTGCTCGACCGGCTGTTCCCCCGATCGATCCTCTTCTCGGTGCGCCGGGCCGAGGCGTGCATGCGCGACATCGACCCGCGAGCCGACCGCTCGGGCACGAGCGACCAGGCGCAGCGGCTGCTCGGCCAGATCCGCAGCCAGCTCGAGTACCGGCCGATCGCCGAGATCCTCGACGACCTGCCCCACCACATGGACAGCGTGCAGCTCGCCACGAGCGCCGCATCCGAGGCCATCCGGCAACGCTATTTCCCGTCCAACGCGGCACCGAACTGGGTAAGTGAGAACTCGTGAACCGTCTGCGCATCACGCACACGACTGGTTTCCACTACGGCGGCGAGGTCACCGCGTCGTACAACGAGGCGCGGATGCTGCCCACGAGCGCCAACGGGCAGCTCGTTCTCTACTCCAACCTCGAGATCCGTCCGATGTCGGCGAGCCATAACTACGTCGACTACTGGGGCAGCCGAGTCTCGACGTTTGAGATTCTCACCCCGCACCGCGAGCTCGCCCTCACCGCGACGAGCCTCGTCGAGGTGCGGCCCAAGGTGCACTCGGTGCACACCATCAGCTGGGATGAGCTCGCCGTCCAGGCCGAGCGCGCGACCGAGTTCGTCGAGCAGCGCGGGCAGACGCCGCGCACCGACCCGCCGGACGAGGTCATCGCGCTCGCGCGTGGGATCGCCGACGACTGCGTGAGCCCCTGCGAGGCTGCCGAGCGCATCTGCGTCGCGATCGGCAACGAGGTCGAGTACATGCAGGGCGTTACCGCGGTCACGACCACCGCGAAAGAGGCCTGGGACCATGGCAAGGGCGTCTGCCAGGACATCGCGCACCTCGCGATCGGTGCGCTTCGCTCGGTCGGGATCCCGGCGCGGTACGTGTCGGGCTACCTGCACCCGAAGCCGAATGCCGCGATCGGCGAGACCGTCATCGGGGAGTCGCATGCGTGGGTCGAGTGGTTCTGCGGCGAGTGGCGCGGCTACGACCCGACGAACCTCATCGACATCGGCGACCGGCACGTGACCGTCGGCCGAGGTCGCGACTACAACGACGTGCCGCCGCTGCGTGGGGTGTATGCCGGCCCGTTCACGTCGCAGCTCTTCGTCAAGGTCGAGATCACCCGCGAGAGCTGAGCCGCGACTCAGGAGCGTTGCACCGCAGCCTCGTCGATGACGGCGATCTCCTCCGCGCGCCCCGCTCCGTCGTGGGTCAAGCCGACCCGCCAGCCCGTGCGCCAGGCCCGCAGGTGCTGGTGCCGAACCATCCAGACGAGACCGACGATCGCTGCCGCGAATCCGGATGCCGCGCCGACACCGAGCGAAAACCTCGGCCCCAGTTCGTTCGCGACGAAGCCGACGATGGGCGCTCCGATCGGGGTGCCGCCCATGAAAATGGCCATGTAGATCGCCATCACCCGGCCCCGCACGGCCGGCTCGGTCGAGAGCTGAACCATGCCGTTGGCCGTGGTCATGAAGGTCTGCGCGGCGACCCCGACGAGCACGAGGGCGAGCCCGAACGACCAGAGCGTCGGCACGATCGCGGCGACGAGGCATCCGATCCCGAATACGGCCGCCGAGGCGAGCAGGAACCGCAGGCGCGGGGTCTCGCGGCGGGCCGACAGGAGTGCGCCGGTGACCGAGCCGACGGCCATCACCGACGAGAGCACGCCGAACTCGGCGGCCCCCGCCCCGTACTCGACCCGCGCCATCGTCGCGATGAAGATGCCGAAGTTGAGCCCGAAGGTGCCGATGAGGAAGACCATCACGAGGATCACGAGGATGTCGGGCCGCCGGGCGACGTAGCGGAAGCCGCCGACGAGGTTGCCGCGCTCGCGCACCGCCCGCGGTGCCGGCCGGAGCTCGCGCACCCGCAGGAAGCTGAGCGAGAGGAGAACGGCGGCGAAGGAGGCGGCGTTGATGAGGAACACGGGACCGGCACCGACGAGCACGGTGAGCAGGCCCGCGACGGCCGGCCCGATCATCCGCGCGGCGCTGAACGACGCCGAGTTCAAGGCGACGGCGTTGGAGAGGTTGCCGCGGCCGACGAGCTGCGACACGAAGGTCTGCCGGGCCGGCGCGTCGAATGCCGCGACGCAGCCGAGCAGGGCCGCGAAGACGTACACGTGCCAGAGCTCGACGACATCGGTGATGGTCAGGATCCCGAGGGCGAGGCCGAGCACCCCCATCAGCGCCTGGGTGGTCATGAGGATGCGACGCTGATCGAATCGATCGGCGACGAGTCCGGTCAGCGGGAGCAGGATCAGTTGCGGGCCGAACTGCAGTGCCATCACGATGCCGACCGCGACCGCGTCGTTGTCGGTCAGCTGGGTGAGCACGAGCCAGTCCTGGGCGGTGCGCTGCATCCAGGTGCCGACGTTCGACACGAGAGCGCCGGCCGCCCAGACACGATAGTTGAACCCGCCGAGCGAGCGGAACATGGTGCTCAACTCTCGGCGAGTCCCTGCAGCACCGCCGCCGCCTCGGAGAGCGTGATGCGCTGTGCCGGCGTCAGCGTCTCGAGTCGACCGCACAGCCACTCGTCCCGCCGACGCCGGGTCTCGCGCACGATGTCGGTTCCGCCCGCGCTGAGGTCCAGCAGCACCTTGCGTCGGTCGTCCGTCGATGGATGCCGCTCCACGTAGCCGGCTGCGACGAGGGTGTTCACGGTGCGGTTCATCGACGGGAGGGTGACCCGCTCGATCTCGCTGAGCTGGCTGAGGGTCTGGGCGCCGCGCACGGCGAGCACCCCGAGCACGGTCGTCTGCCCGTCGGTCAGCCCATCGTCGGCCTTCTCTGTCCGCAACCGCCGAGCAAGCCGGATGACGGAGGCGCGCAGTTCTGAGCTCAGGTCATGGATGTCGCGCTCGTCGGTCACGATTGCTTAGCCTAACAAATTAGCCTAGCTAAGCAAAAAGGTTACCGCCGCACGAGCAGCGCGTCGATGCGCGCGAGCAGCTCTTTTGAGTTGAACGGCTTGAGGATGTACTCGTCGGCGCCCGACTCGAACGCGCGCTCGACGTCCTCCCCCTGTGCCTTCGCCGTCAGCATCAGGATGCGGGTCCTCGACACCGCGGGATCCTCGCGCACGGCGTGGCAGACCTCGAGTCCGGTCATCCTCGGCATCATCCAGTCGAGAATCACGAGCTCCGGGTGCTCCGCGCGGACGGCGGCCAGACCGGCCTCGCCGTCCATCGCCGACGTCACCTCGTGACCGGCCCGCCGCAGCTTGTGCACCACGAGAGTCAGCACGTCCGGATCGTCTTCGACCACGAGAATTCGCGCCATTGCCGCCGTCCCCCTTCGTGCGCCGGTAAGTTTACGAGTAACGCGGACCAATCTTGTCATCTTCTGGGGCCGTCGAGGGGGAGCGTTATGGCTGGACAAAACGTCGTGTCGTCCGTGCGCGCCGCACGCGGACGCACGCGGCTGCTCGCTCACGTGTTCACACTGTTTCTCATCTACGTACTCGGCCTCGCCGCTGCCCTCCTCACCCCACCGGGATCGATCTTCGCCGCGTGGTGGCCGGCGGCGGGGGTGAGCGTCGCGGCAATGCTCTGCGTGAAAGGCCCCGCCTGGCGGATGGCGATCGCCATCGCGCTGGTCACCACGGCGTCGAACTACGTGGCCGGCCAGCCGCTCACCGTCTCGGTGCTGTTCGGCGTGGCGAACGCAGCCGAGGCCTGGCTGGTAGCCACGCTCATCACCCGCGGCGGCCGGGCAGCGCGGCTCGAGGGCATGCCCGACGTCGGACGACTGCTCGTCGCCGTACTGGCGGGTGCCGCGGTCTTCGGTGTGCTTGCCGGGGGAATGGTATCGCTGCTGCTCGGCGGCGACTTCGTTGCGAGCGTCGTCGCGCTTGCGGCATCCCATGCCTCGGCGGTGATCGTGATCGTGCCGACCGTGCTTGCGAGCGCCTCGTCGCTGCGCGTCGGCCGCGGCGTCGAGCGGCTCATCCAACTCATGGCGCTCGCCGCCGTCGTTTTCCTGGTCTTCTCGCCGGGCCAGAACGTCTCTCTTGCTTTCTTGACCTTCCCCGTGCTCGCCTGGGCCACGTTCCGGTTCGGCGTGAAGTTGGTCGCGGTGGAGATTCTCATGACCGCCATCTGTGTCACTGTGCTTACCGCGATCGGCGGCGGTCCGTTTGTCGGAGACGGGCTCGGTGTGCTGACCACCTCCCAGTTGCTTCAGATCTACCTGATCTCTCTGGCGGCATCGATGCTCTTCCTCTCGACCGCCCGGCGCGAGCGCGAGACACTCGCGCTCGAGGTGGAGGCGAGGGAGCAGCTTCTGCGCGGCGGTTTCGTCGGCGCCCAAGTGGGATTCGTGATCCTCGCGCAGCACGACAGTGAATCGATCAGGGCGGTGGAGGGTAACTCCGTCGCGGCCCAGCTCCTCGACTGGCCCGAGCTTGCCACACCGTTGTGCAACGGGATGCTGGTCTCGATCCGCGGCGACAATCCGTTCATCGAGATCGTCGCGGCAGTGCTGACCGATGCCGGGGGCGAATTCAGCGGCGATCTCGAGCTGCCGAACGGGAGATTCATCGAGCTCTTCGTGACGAGGTTCGGCGGCGAGGACGGCGCAGCCGTCGCAACGGCACAGCTCATCGACGTGACCGCACGGCGGGAGGCGGAGCGGGCCATCCTCGACGCCCTGCGCCAGGAGAAGGATATTGCCGAACGGCTTCGCGACCTGAGCCGCCAGAAGGACAACTTCGCGTCGTCGATGAGCCACGAGCTGCGTACCCCCATCACGAGCATCCTCGGCTTCGCGGAGGAGCTCGAGGAGACGACGACGGGCGACGACCAGGCCTACGTGCGCATCATCCTGCGGAACGCCCGGCGGCTCACCGACCTCGTCGAGAACCTTCTCGAGATTTCCCGCATGACGACGCAGAACTCGATCCGCCCGGTCTCGGCCGTCGACGTGAACACCGTGCTCCGTGCCTGCATCGGCCAGCAGGGCCCAGCGGCCGTCGGCCGCAACCAGACCGTCACGGTGCGCGTCGACCTCGCGGACCCCGAGGTGCTGTGCGACGTGCGCGACCTCTCGCGCATCGTCTCGAACGTGCTGTCGAACGCCCTCAAGTTCACGCCGGAGCATGGCTCCGTGGAGCTCTCGTCGTCGCTGCGCGGCGACCACGTCGAGGTGGTCGTGACTGACAGCGGCCCCGGCATCCCGTCGGAGGACGTGGAGCACGTGTTCGAGCGCTTCTATCGCTCGCCCGCCGCCGTACTCAAAGGTGTGCCGGGAACGGGCCTCGGCCTGTCGATCGTGCACTCGCTCGTCGAGCGGCTTGGCGGGTACGTGACCATCACCGACGCGGAGCCGCACGGGACGACCGTCAAGATCGCCCTGCCCGCCGTGACAGCTGTGCTGGCTGTGCCGGAGGTGCCGGCGACCGCGGCTGGATAGGCGCGCGCCGCCACCCGCCCGCCCTCGGCGCGCCAATACAATGGAGGCGTTCGAGGAGGACACACGGTGATCCAGTTCACTGCGGCACGGCAGGACCACACCTTCACCGACGCCTACGGTGTGGCGGTTCACTACTACGTGTGGAAGACCGGCAAACCGCGCGGAATCGTGCAGATCGCGCACGGGCTCGGCGAATACGCCTCCCGCTACGAACGGCTCGCCCAGACGCTTGTCAACGACGGCTACACCGTCTACGCCGACGACCACCGGGGGCACGGCCAGACCGGCCTCGGACAGCACGGAGGTGACCGCTCCCTCCTCGGCCGTCTCGGCCCCGGCGGCATGAAGGCGACCGTCGAGGCGGTGCGCGACCTGAGCGCCATCATCCGCGGCGAGAACCCCAACGTTCCCTGTGCACTGTTCGGTCACAGCTGGGGGTCGATCATCGTGCAGAAGATCATCAACGGCCACTCAGACGAGTACGACGCCGTTGTGCTGTCGGGAACCGCGTACCGCACCTTTGTGCACATGAAGGGCGGTGACCTCAACGCCCGACACGCGCACCTCGGCGACACCGGCTACGAGTGGCTGAGCCGCGACGAGAAGGTCTCGGCGGCGTTTCTCGCCGACGACCTCGCGTTCACCGCCGATGCAATCAAGCTCTTTGGGCTGCGCGACGCACTGGGGCTTCTCGGTAAGCCGGCGAAGCAGCTGAAGCACGACATCCCGCTGCTCATCCAGGTGGGCAGCGACGACGCGTTCGGCGGCACGACGAGTGCGGAACTGCTCGCCCAGGCCTACGTGACCCGTTCGCGGCTCACTGACGTCGAACTGATCATCTACACCGATGCGCGGCACGAGATCTACAACGAGACGAACTACCCCGAGGTCACGGCAGATCTGTTGAAGTGGCTCGCCGGCCACTTCGCTCGGGGTAGGTGACCTGGGTCAGCTCCTCGGAGAGGCTCCAGAGCCGCGCCGCGACGGCGGGGTCGGATGCCGCGCCGGATCGCTTCACGAGAACCGGTGCGCCCTTGAGCTCGCCCCGGCCGGCCGGGCCGACGTAGCTGCCGCCCGGAACGTCCGCCGTCGCGGCGAACAGCGTCGGCAGGGCGCCGCCCACGGCATCCTGGGAGAGGAGCCGGTTGCCGAGCTTCACGAGCGCCGTGCCGAATCGGTTCTCGGACTTCTGCAGGTTCGTCGCCGCCCACCCGGGATGGGCTGCCGTCGCGATCACGGGGGACCCGCCCTCGCTGAGGCGGCGCTGCAACTCGAGGGTGAAGAGCAGGTTCGCGAGCTTGGACTGGCCGTACGCTTCCCAGCGCCGGTAGGTGCGGGTGTTCCAGTTCGGGTCGACGCTGTCGATCCTGGCTGCGCGGTGGGCGAGGCTCGCGACCGTCACGACCCGGCCGGTGATACGCGGGAGAAGGAGGTTGGTGAGCGCGAAGTGGCCGAGGTGGTTCGTGCCGAACTGTGCCTCGAAACCGTCCTTGGTGCGGGACAGCGGGGGTGCCATGATCCCGGCGTTGTTGATGAGCGCGTGGATGTCGCCGCTCCAGTCCTGCGCGAACTCGCGCACCGAGGCGAGGTCGGCGAGATCGAGCCTGCGCACCTCGACCGATCCGGCGATCGCGCCCGCGGCATCCGCCCCGCGCTTCGGATCCCGCACGGCGAGCACGACTCGTGCGCCGCGACCGGCCAGGGCCCGGGCGGCTTCGAAACCGATGCCGCTGTTGCCGCCAGTCACGATCACGGTGCGGTCAGCGAGTTCGGGAAGGTCGGCGGTGGTCCAGATGGGTGCGGGCATGATTCAACCGTAGTTCGTCGATCTTGAACGTAGTCTGGTCGTCGTTCCCTGCCTCTGGAGGTCATCGTGCCGCTCGTCGACAACGCTGTGTATGTGGATGGACACCGCACAGAGAACCCGCGCAGCGTTGAGGAGACCTTCGAGGTGCTGCGGGAGCGCAAGGGTATGGCCTGGATCGGGCTCTACCGTCCGGATGCCGAGGAGATCAGAGGCGTCGCCGCCGAGTTCGGATTGCACTTTCTGGCCGTGGACGACGCGCTCGCCGGTCACCAGCGAGCGAAGCTCGAGCGTTATGGCGACACCCTGTTCGTCGTGTTGCGACCGGCTCGATACCTCGATGCAGAGGAGAAGGTGGAGTTTGGCGAGCTGCATGTCTTCCTGGGCCCCGGATTCGTGGTCACGATTCGGCATGCCGAGTCCCCCGACCTGAAGCGGGTGCGGCGGCGCCTCGAGGAGAACCCCGAGCTGCTGGCACTCGGCCCCGAGTCGGTGCTTTACGCGGTGCTTGACCAGGTCGTCGACGAGTACGGCCCAGTGCTTGCTGGCCTCGAGAACGACATCGACGAAATCGAGGACCAGCTCTTCGCGAACGATGCCGAGGTGTCTCGCCGCATCTATGAGCTCCATCGCGAGGTCACCGAGTTCCAGCGGGCGTCGTTCCCGCTCGTAGCGATGCTCGAGAGCCTGCTTCGCGGCTCGGACAAGTACCAACTCGACCTCGAGCTCCAGCGCTTACTGCGAGATGTTCTCGACCATGCCCTCAAGGTGACTGAGCGCGCCGACGCCTTCCGCCTGTTGCTGCAGAACGCTCTCGCGGTCAACACCACTCTCGTGAGCCAGCAGCAGAATGACGAGATGCGCCGGTTGACCGAGGCGAGCCTCGCCCAGAACGAGGAGACGAGAAGGTTGTCCGAGACGACCCTTGCGCAGACTGAGCAGACCAAGAAGATCTCGTCGTGGGCAGCGATCCTTTTCGCCCCAACGCTCATCGGCACGATCTACGGGATGAATTTTGATGTGATGCCCGAGTTGCACTGGACGTTCGGGTACCCGCTCGCGGTCGTGGCGATGGTCGCGATGGGCGCGGTGCTCTACTCGGTGTTCAGGGCGAAACGCTGGTTGTGAGAGCGCGATGACGTCCATCTTCAGCAAAATCATTCGCGGTGAGTTGCCGGCGCGCTTCGTCTGGAACGACGACGTCGCGGTCGCGTTCCTCACGATCGAGCCGCGCTCGCCGGGGCACGTGCTCGTGGTGTCGCGCATCGAGGTGGACCGTTGGCTCGATCTCGGCGAGCAGACGATGGCGCACCTGATGGCGATTGCGCACAAGATCGGCGAGGCGCAGCGCGAGGAGTGGGGAAGCGACCGCGCTGGCCTCATGATCGAGGGCTATATGGTTCCGCACGTGCACATCCACGTGTGGCCGTCATGGTCGCCGTACGAGTTCCATCCCGCCGGGATCGATCGGGCAGCCAGGCCAGCGGACCTCGACGAGGCCGCCTCGCGGTTGCGGTCGCGGATGCGATCGCACGGGCATAGCGAATTCGTTCCGGAAGACTGACCTCCGGGGCGCTTAGGCTGGGTGTCGACGAAAGGCACGACAATGCACGGTGAGTTCAAGGTTCCCGGCGGCAAGCTCGTCGTCGTCGATCTCGACGTCGAACAGGGGGCAATCGCAAACTTCCGGCTCGCGGGCGACTTCTTCCTCGAGCCCGACAGCGCGCTCGAGGCGATCAACGCGGCCGTGAACGGCCTGCCCGAGACGAGCGACGCCAAGCGCATCGCCGCGGCGGTGCGCGCCGCGCTTCCCGATGACGCGCTGCTGCTCGGGTTCTCGCCGGAGTCGGTCGCCGTCGCCGTGCGCCGGTCGTTGGCGCGGGCCACGAACTGGGGCGACTACAACTGGCAGGTCATCCACGGCACGGCCTACTCGCCGCTGATGCAGATGGCGCTCGACCAAGTGCTCGCTGAGGAGGTGGGCGCTGGACGCCGCGAGCCGACCCTGCGGCTCTGGGAGTGGGACGCCCCCGCCGTCGTCATCGGCAGCTTCCAGTCGGTGAAGAACGAGGTCGACCTTGTGAACGCCGACAAGCACGGCTTCTCGGTTGTGCGCCGGATCAGCGGGGGCGGGGCAATGTTCATGGAGGCCGGAACCGCGATCACCTATTCGATCTATGCGCCGTCGGATCTGGTGCAGGGCATGACCTTCGCCGACTCTTACGCGTACCTCGACGAATGGGTGATCGTCGCGCTCAAGAACCTCGGGATCGACGCCTCCTACCAGCCGCTCAATGACATCACGAGCCCCACCGGCAAGATCGGTGGTGCCGCGCAGAAGCGGCTCGGCACCGGCGCTGTGCTTCACCACGTGACCATGAGCTACGACATGGACGGCGACAAGATGGTGCAGGTTCTCCGCATCGGCCGCGAGAAGATGAGTGACAAGGGCACCAAAAGCGCCGCGAAGCGCGTGGACCCGCTGCGCAGCCAGACCGGCCTGAGCCGCTCGGCGATCATCGATCAGATGGTGGCCACGTTCACTGGACTGTATGGTTCGACCCCGAGCAGCGTCACGCCGGACGAGCTCGAGAAGGCGTCGCTTCTCGTCGTCGAGAAGTTCGGCACGGAGGACTGGCTGCAGCGCGTTCCCTAAGGAGCGCTTGCCCGGCGGGTCTGAAGCTCCGCATACTCGGGATTGCGGCGAAGGAACTCGCGCACGAAGCCGCAGTCGGCGACGACGCGGTAGTCGGTGTCGGCGCGGATGCTGTCGAGCAACGCTCGAACCATCCGTGCCCCGAGCCCCGAGCCGCGCAGCCGGGGCGTGATCTCGGTGTGGGTGATGTGGATCTCTCCGCCGATCACACGGTAGTCGGCGAGGCCCACCTCCTCGCCGTCGACGATATAGAGATACCGGTTTTCGGCCACAAGATTCCGAAGTTCATTCATCGATCCAGCGTACGTTCGTGCGCCGGATGCGGCAACGCGAGTGGGAGAGAATGGATTATGCCCGCAGCCTGGACCCCGACATCCGCGAATCGGGTGATTCAGGGCGACAACCTTGCCGTCGTCTCCGCTCTGCCCGATGGCGCATTCACCGCCGTCTACCTCGATCCGCCGTTCAACACCGGGCGCAGCCAGTCCCGCCAGTCAACGACGAGCGTGCGGTCGGCCACCGGAGCGATCACGGGTTTCAAGGGCCAGCAGTACGATCGGATCCGCGGCGATCTGATGAGCTACGACGACCGCTTCGAGGACTACTGGTCGTTTCTCGAGCCCCGGCTGGCCGAGGCCTGGCGCCTGCTGTCCGACGACGGCACGCTCTACCTGCACCTCGACTACCGCGAGGCGCACTACGCGAAGGTGCTGCTCGACGCGCTGTTCGGCCGGGAGTGCTTTCTCAACGAGATCATCTGGGCCTACGACTACGGGGCCAAGAGCAAGAGCCGCTGGCCGGCCAAGCACGACACGATCCTCGTCTACGTTCGCAACCCCGCGAAGTACCACTTCGATTCTGCAGAGGTCGACCGCGAACCGTATATGGCGCCCGGGTTGGTGACGCCGGAGAAGGTCGCGAAGGGCAAGTTGCCGACGGATGTCTGGTGGCACACGATCGTCAGCCCGACGGGCAAGGAGAAGACCGGATACCCGACCCAGAAGCCGGAGGGCATTCTGCGTCGCATGATCCAGGCTTCGACCCGCGAGGGCGACTGGGTGCTGGACTTCTTTGCCGGCAGCGGCACGACGGGCGCCGCGGCGGCGAGCCTTGGGCGCCGGTTCCTGCTGGTCGACGAGAGCCCGGATGCCGTGGCCGTCATCCGCGAGCGCCTCGACAAGGCGGGCGTGGCGTTCGAGTAGAGGTGGCTGCGCCGGCGACTGTTGGTGGGCCGGGGAAATGGGAAGCCGCAGCGACGTTTGGCGGGTTGGGCAGGTCGCGCAGCGACCGTGCCGTAGCCCGAGACCGCCGGGTGGGCAGGTTGTGCCGCGACCGTGGATCTGCCCGTTGGGGAGGTCGAGCAGCGACCGTGCCGTAGCCCGCGACCGCCGGTTGAGGAGGTCGCGGAGCGACCGTGTCGAAGCCGGGCTGCCACGTGTCTTAGAACGGTGGCGGGTCCTCGTCCTCGGCGTCCGCTCCCCGGGCGTCGGCTCTCTGGTCGTCGGTTCTCTGGGCACGCGCTGCTTCGTCCGCTCCCTCGTCCGCTTCCTGGTCGCGCACGGCGGTATGGAGGGCGCGTTGGAGGTTGTCGTGCACGCCGCTGGTGATAATGGTTGCCGGTTCGGTGATGTGCGTCCGCCCCGCGGGGGAGGTCCATTCCAGTGCGCCGGTGCCATCGCGCGTGTGGGCGACTGCCCAGTTGGTTTCGTCTTTGATGGTGTGATGTTTCGGGCATAAAAGGGCAAGGTTGTAGTGGGCGGTCGAATGTTGGTGTTGCCATTGCAGGGTGTGGTCGATGTCGCATTGTTCCGCTTGCCTGCTGCAGCCCGGGAAGCGGCAGGTCTCATCGCGTACCCGTAGGAAGTTGCGCAGATCGGTGGGTACTCGGTACCTGTCCCTGCCGACGGAGAGGATTGCTCCGGTCTCGGGGTGGGTGAGGAGGCGGATCATGCCCGGCGCGCCGGCGGCGAGCAGCCTCGCCGTGTTTGGATCGATCGGCCCGTACCCGTCGAGGGACCCGGGTTCCTCGCTCATCCCGAGGAGCACGAGAGCCGGCACGGTGACGCTGAGCCTCGGTCGGGTGTCGAAGTACCGGTCCCGGAGCGACTTTCTCCCGGGGATCCCCGACCGCCCCCAGCCGACCCTCCCACCGGTCTCGCGCCGCCCAGCGCGGGTCCAGCCGGCGCGG
>Ga0335397_10001645_pt1 | contig 30427 bp, 35 predicted proteins | sample MAT04_FD_205740 | JGI IMG/M metagenome (GOLD analysis project Ga0335397, IMG submission 205740) | Freshwater microbial communities from Lake Fryxell liftoff mats and glacier meltwater in Antarctica - MAT-04 (spades assembly) (version 2) ... | reverse complement strand
AATTCAGTAGTAATCATTGTTTTGTTCCCTAAAAAACTATTTATTTAATGTTAGCGTTGCTATGTAAGTATATTTGATTCGTTAATTCTTAGACTTTCTACCTTGAACATTTTGTTAAGTAATAAAGTTATAAATCATGAATTATCATGATAAAAAATTCGATAATTCATAATTTATAATTGCTAATTTTCTCATTATTTAGTGGGTAGAAGGACAATAAATACACTCCCTTTGCCCAACTCAGAATTTAGCAAAATAATGCCTTGATGTGCCTCGACAATTCGGCGAGCAAGGTAGAGTCCTAAGCCACTACCAGAACTCTTGTGGCTACCTTGACGAAATCGTTCAAATATGGTGGCTTGTTCTTCAGCAGGAATACCTGGGCCAGTATCCGCTATCTCAATACTAATATATTCAACAGAATTGGATTTTCCAGAGAACTGAGATTGACTACTTTTGTCTAACTGGCGTTGAGAAGTGAAACGAATAGTTACAGACCCGGAGTCGGTAAATTTGATCGCATTGCCGATAAGATTTGTAAATAGACGATGTAATTCTAAGCGATCGCCCATCACTGTGTTTGACTCTTCAGTAAAATCTAAATTTAGCGACAGTGTTTTATCTTGAGCTAGAGGTGCTAATTCTCCAGTCACCTCCTCTAGCAATTGGCCCAGATTAACTGGTTGAAATGCCAAAGTTTTGCGACCTGCTTCAAAGCGATAAACTTCCAATAAGGTATTGACCATAGAAAGCAGGTTGATATTGCTACGCGCCATGATGGCGATTACTTCCTGCATTTGCGATGATAATGCTCCCAATGCACCTTGCTGAAATAGCATCAACATGCGATCGGCGGCTACCAAGGGAGTGCGTAAATCGTGGGTGAGACGGGAGACAAAATCTTCTCGCTGGCGGGCAATTTCATCACGTTCATCCATACTATGCTTCAAACGCAGGAGCGATCGCACTCGTGCCAGCAATTCATCTACTGTTACAGGTTTGCGGATAAAATCATCAGCACCCAAGTCTAATCCGTGGGCGACGTTGGGCGCATCGTGGGCAGTGATCAGTAGTATGGGAATATATTGTGGCAATTTCATATCTCCACGAATGTGCTTGGTGACTTCGTACCCATCCATATCTGGCATCATCAGATCCAGCAGAACCAAGTCACAAGGAGAAGCTTTCAATTCTGCTAAGGCCGAAATTCCATTTTCTGCGGTGCTAATCGTGTAACCTTGTTCTTCCAAAATAGTTTTGATTAAAAACACGTTATCAGGAGAGTCATCAACAACCAGAATTTTGTCGGAGTGAGAAGATTGTGAACTCATGAAACTGCGAGGTATGGGGTAAAAGTAGCCGGTTTATTGGTATAGTCTCATTAGATATTGAACTTGAATATACTTTCTCTAAAGAAAAAATTGTTTACCGAGAAATTTAGATAAATTTACTTTCAAAATAACTTTACTTAGCTTTTTTAGATATAGTCACAAACTAATTAAATTATGGCTCGTAAGCTTCTAGAACTGAATACAGAGGATGGAGGTACGATTCTGGTAGCAGTTGAACTACCAGATGCATCAGTAGGTCGTGTATCGCCCATTGGTGAGTTACCTATAGAAAAAATAGACGCTAACTTCGATGCAGTTAAGGATTTGATTGTTCGCGGGTGTCGCCCAATTACAAAGGCGTTTCGTACCTTGCAGCAAGAATCGCAACCCGTAAGCGGAGAAGTTGAGTTTGGGGTGAATTTTACTGCCAAAGGCTCGGTCTATGTGGTCGAATCCACTGGGCAAGCATCATTGAAAGTGAAAATAACTTGGAAATTGACACAAGAAGAAAATAAGTAATAATTTGTCATGAGTTGGCATTTAGTTAGAGCTTGTACCGTTGCGATCGCTACCCCAGAAGGTTATATCCAAGGCACGGGCTTTTTTATCTCACCCAATGGACATTTACTCACCTGCGCCCATGTAGTTGAGTCGGCAGGGGGTTGGGAAGAGGTGCGGGTTAATGGGCAAGGGGTTGAGTTAGTTTATTTAGGCGATCGCACCCGCGATGATTTTGCCATATTGCAATTATCTAGTTATCAAGGTCAAGGTGTACCCTTGTTGCTAACTTTTGCGCCAGGGAGTCAATTCGGTTATTAAAAATTGTAATTGCCAATGATAGTAATCAACCAAGCAAAGCTAAAAAAGTGGCGCAGCAGTTAATTCAAGACCAAAATGTTCTAGGAGTGATTGGACATTTCACTAGCGTAACCAGTCAAGCGGCACTAGCTGATTATGAAAAAGCTAGCATAGCGATGATTTCTCCAAATAGCACCAGTACTTCACTAAGTGGATTAAAAAATAAAGTCTTCTTTAGAACAGTAACTTCTGACATAGAAAGTACTAAAAAACTAGCAGACTATGCTGCAATTAAGGGTTACAAGAAAGTTGTTATCTTCTATAATCCTGATAATATTTATAGTCAGAGCCTATATACAGAGTTTAAAAAATCATTTAGAAATGGAGAAGTTATCCGAAGTATTAATTTAGCTCTTCCTACACTAAATGCCTCTGCCGAAGTTTTACTTAGTGTTTTTAAAGATCAAGCCGATGCAATTATTTTGTTTCCGAATACAGAGTTAATTTCTGTGGTGATTGAAATTATCCGCGCTCAAGAAAAATTGGTAAATCAAGGAAGCAAAAAATTACCTATGAAATTACCTATGTTAGGAGTAGATGCTTTATACAATCCAGAAATTTTGGAGTCAGGTGGAGAAGCTGTTGAAGGTTTGGTTCTAGCTGTTCCCTGGTTTGCGGGAGAGGAAAACTCAAAAGAATTTGCAGATAAAGCTAGCAAAAGATGGGGAGGTCAGATTAGCTGGCGCACGGCTACTACTTACGATGCAACTCAGGCTTTTATTAAAGCTATTTCTATGTCTAACAATCCTTCTCGCCAGACTGTTTTGCAAAATCTTAAATCTGTTAATATTTTATCAAACGAAACTTCAGGATATCCACTCAAATTTGATAGTAAAGGCGATCGCCAACAAGAACCTGTTCTTGTCAAAGTAGTAAAAGGTCGCGGCGGGCTTTTTGAAAGCGGATTTAAATTTGAACAAGTTAAGGAATAAAGACATCCAAAATATTTGCTGACAATGCATCAGAGCGATCGCATTTATTTTCACAAAGGCGAAGTTATCTAAAACTTGCTGGTATTATGGCATGGAAGGAATAGCGATCGCACCCATTACACAATTTGCACTGACTGAGTATTAATTTCTGTTAAATTAACCAATCTTACATCATTTGTAAACAATGTTGCATTTAGGGATTTTGCAGTTGCTGCAATTATTGCGTCAGGAAGCCTGAGTTTGTATTGTTTGCGAAATGCAATTGTTAAATTTTTAATATTACTATCAATACCAATGATTGTAATTTTATTTAAAAAATCAATAATTTGTGTTTCTTCTTCTAAAGTGAGACTCGGATAAGAGAACAATTCAATTTCAGTAATCACTGAAATAAAATATTGTCCTGATGGTAGTGGGTTTACCAAACGACCACCCAAAAAATACAAGACTATATTTGTATCTAACAAAATTAAAGGTTGTCTCAACACCACTCATCCCTAATTTGCTGCTGATATTCCAAAGGGTCTTGAGTTAGTTGAATTACACCCGCATACTGGTTTAAATTAAACTCTTGTTTTTGTTGTGATTGATGAGCTTCTAATATCTTCTCAATTTGCTGCCAGTCCTGATAATCAATCAACACTGCTACCGGACGCATGGCTTCATCAGTCACAATTTTTTTCTTAAAAGGTAGCATTATTTTCTATATCAGATACAACGTTTTACTATTTGATCGTAACTCCAAAACAAAAAATTGATGAGGGCAATGTTACTCTCATCTTTAAGAGGGATATCTCGTAATCAACCGCTCGATGTCTACGCTTATTTCTCAGAGGTGAGACTATCCAAAACTTGTTGAAATTCTGCTGTGGAAGGAATTGCGATCGCACTTTTATGAAGCATTTTTAGCACAGATGGTTCTTCTATCTTATTGATAACTTCGACAATAGAGCTTGGCACTTCTCCAAACCTTGTTTCTAGAACTGTAATTATGCTTTCTCTAGCATTTTCGACAATTCCTTCTTCTTTTGCTAGCCTTTCAATACTAGTTACGTACCGCATTCTATCTGCCTCCTCGTAACTTCTTACTTCTGTTTTAAAACTAAGTGCCAACTCTTTTGGCAAAACCATTATCCAATCGATAAACCGAAATAGTTCCCGAATATCTTCCCGGCTATATCCCCGTTCATACAGCCGTCTGACTAGGCTTAGTTTCCACTGTAGCCGATTTTCTGGGTTTCGTTGCGTTGCCTTGGTCTTGAGATGTGCCATCACAATTACACCAAAGGGATTGATGGTTTGCTCTAGGGTTTCCCAACCTTGCTCATAGTCCAACAGTTTCGCCACAGGAAACTCTAAGCTGACGCGACATCCCCCTAGTTGATAGCTGTAGCTGGAAGGTCGCCAATTCGCTTGTTCATCTGCTAAAACTGCTAAACTAATGACTCGCTTTTTATGGCGGTCAAACAAGCGGTAATTATATGTGTACATCCGTTCGGCGAATTGGCTGTCATATTGCCCTTGGACTTCCACATGAACTAATACCCAAGCTTCCTCTCCATCCAGTAGCCAAACTTTTGCGACTTTATCAACCAAACGCCGCCCAATTTCTGCATCCGGTTCTAGCTGTTGTAGTTCTGTATCCAGAAATTCATAAGGTCGCGTCCAGTCGATTTCGGCATAAGCTTGAGTGAAAAAGAATTCCAGAAAGCGGGGAAAATATAGCTCAATGACTTCTTTCCAAGGACTATCGTAATCAGTAAGTTGCTCGGTCATGAATTAAAACAAAAAGTACCTCTGTGCCATTGGTAAAACTGTCGCAGGTTCACAAATCAGCAACTCACCATCTGCCCTTACTTCGTATGTTTCTGGATCAACTTCAATATGCGGTAGTGCATCATTCAACTTCATATCCCGCTTACTCAATTGGCGTGTTCCAGAAACTGCAACTGCTGTCTTTTGTAAACCTAGCTGGCTGGGAATTTCTTTCTCTAAAGCTGCTTGCGAAACAAAAGTTAATGATGTGGCATGACGCGCCCCTGCAAAACTACCAAACATCGGTCGCATATACACTGGTTGCGGTGTGGGAATACTGGCGTTAGCATCGCCCATTTGCGACCATGCAATCATTCCGCCTTTAATCACTATCTCTGGTTTCACACCAAAAAACGCCGATCGCCACAAACATAAATCTGCTAATTTTCCCTCTTCCACTGAACCGACATATTGAGCAATTCCATGAGCGATCGCTGGATTAATTGTATATTTTGCAACATATCGCTTTGCCCGATTATTATCAGCTTGTCCATCTCCTGTAAGACTTCCCCGTTGCACCTTCATTTTGTGAGATGTCTGCCAAGTGCGAATTATCACTTCGCCTACTCTTCCCATTGCTTGAGAATCGGAAGAAATCATGCTAAATGCCCCTAAGTCGTGTAAAATGTCTTCGGCAGCAATGGTTTCCCGGCGGATGCGAGACTCGGCAAAAGCGACATCTTCAGCGATCGCTGGGTCGAGATGATGACATACCATCAACATATCTAGGTGTTCATCTAAGGTGTTGAGGGTGTAAGGGCGTGTGGGGTTGGTGGAAGATGGTAAAACGTTTGCCTGGCCGCAAACCTTGATGATATCTGGTGCATGTCCGCCACCTGCGCCTTCGGTGTGGTATGTGTGGATGACACGATTCTTAAAAGCTGCGATCGTATCTTCCACAAATCCCGCTTCGTTCAGCGTATCAGTATGAATCGCTACTTGCACATCATATTCATCGGCAACACTGAGGCAAGTATCAATTGCTGCGGGTGTAGTTCCCCAGTCTTCATGCAGTTTTAACCCCATTGCGCCGGCGGCTACTTGTTCTATAAGTCCTTGGGGTTGACTGGCGTTACCTTTGCCCAAAAATCCTAAGTTGACAGGAAAAGCATCAGCAGCTTGCAGCATCCGGTAAATGTTCCAAGGTCCGGGGGTGCAGGTAGTGGCATTTGTACCCGTGGCGGGGCCAGTACCGCCGCCGATCATGGTGGTAATCCCAGAAGCGATCGCCACTTCAATTTGTTGGGGACAAATAAAATGAATATGAGCATCAATACCGCCAGCAGTGAGGATCATTCCTTCACCAGCTAAGGCTTCAGTTCCGGGGCCGATAATAATATCTACATTATTTTGAATATAAGGATTTCCAGCCTTACCAATTTTGAAAATCTTGCCATCTTTAATGCCAATATCCGCTTTGACAATACCCCACCAATCGAGAATTAAGGCATTGGTAATTACTAAATCTACAGCACCATCGGCGTTAGAAATGGGGGATTGTCCCATCCCGTCTCGGATGACTTTACCGCCGCCAAATTTCACTTCATCGCCGTAGGTGGTGAAATCTTGTTCAACTTCAATAAATAATTCTGTGTCTGCAAGTCGGATGCGATCGCCTACTGTTGGCCCATAGGTTTCGGCGTAGGCGCGGCGATCCATTCTGTAAGGCATAATGCTACTCCTGATGATGGTGTTGATTTTAATATTTTTCAGCAATATTTGGGTTTATGTTGTAAATGAGCGTTGTTGGAGGCTTAGACAGAATGACCTTAGCAGACCTAATTCCCATAGCTCGAAAGCTTTCTCCATCAGAAAAGCTCAAGCTAATTCGCATCCTTGCCGAAGATTTAGATACGGTTGAGGATATTTATCCATTGGAACCCTTCAAAACCTACGATTTACCTACTCTTTATAATAGCTTTGGATCTGGTCGCAATTCTAATGCAAGCACTTCAACAAAAGGATTCCAGTGATTAAATTTCGACGTATACGCGGCAATCCATTACATAATTCATATCGTATTACTCCTAGCTTCATTTAACTTTGTTAAGAAGTGGTTAGCTGATTCCTCAGTTGCAAAAAATCCTTGCACAACTAAACCAGACCATTCTTCTTGCAAAACTGGCTCAATATTTGGTAGAAATTCAGTTATTGCCTCTTCTGATTTATTTAAATATTTTGATAATCTAGTTAGATAAATTTTAAACTTCAGCCCCAATTCTTGATTACTCTCAATAGGTATTAAATTAAATATCGCACTTCTACTTTTACCAGTACCAGTAAAAGTAATACAGCTTTTTGTCGTATTTGTCCAAAAAGGATATTTAATTAAGCCTTGGTAAACTAATTTATATATGTGATTAACACCATTATTTTCTGCTGTTTCTTCTAATTCTTTGTAAGTCAAGTTAGTTTTTCGTGATGACTTACTAGCAATATTTTCTTTAACTTGGTTGGGGTCAACTAAAAATTTTCTTGCTAATAACTCATGCCCCTTATTATTGAAGTAATTAAATTTAGCTACATTTATGGGGACTTGATAGGTTTCTGACAAATAACTAATAATTCTCTCAGTACTAGGATCTATTTCTGATGCAACTATTAAAATTTTGTGTTGACTATTTATAATCTCTGGAAATATCTTATCAAATTTTGTTTGAAAAGCTTGTTCTAAAGTTCCTTCATTACCTAAATAATTGAAATAATTAACAGCAATATTATTTATTTCATCAGCAGATAGATTTTTCACCCATGAGGCATAATCTAACGCTTGAGCAGTTACTTCTCTAGATGTTTGATCACGTTTTAACTCCACAATGACAACATTACCACCATTATCTAAACAAAGTAGATCAATTATTCCGTTATAATCTGTAGCTACCTGCCTACCAATTACTAATAAATCTGGTGAAAGAATAGAGATATCTCTTTCTAACCACTTTTCTAGACGAGCCTCTAAATTCAATTTAGTTTTAATGATTTCCGTAAGTTTGTCTTCTGCGGATACTTCCCAGATTTTCAGGTCTTCTTCCATATAAATGATTTCAGTTTCATTAGAGTTTTATCAATCAAGATTACCGTTAATTTTGGCGTTAAAGCCGTAGACTTGGCGAGTACCGACTAAGGGGACTAAAGTCACTTCTTTTTCATCCCCTGGTTCAAAGCGAACTGCGGTTCCGGCGGGAATATCGAGGCGCATTCCTCGCGCTTGTTCTCTGTCAAAGTTTAAGGCGCTGTTAACTTCATAAAAGTGATAGTGGGAACCGACTTGTATGGGGCGATCGCCTGTATTTGAAACTTGTAATTTTACAGTTGGACGACCAAAATTTAACTCAATTTCACCTTCTAGTGTAATGATTTCTCCAGGAATCATTTTTTCTCCTTGGCGCAAGCCTTAACGAATTGGATTATGTACTGTCACTAACTTTGTGCCGTCAGGAAAAGTAGCTTCAACTTGCACATCATGCACCATTTCTGATATCCCTTCCATGACATCATCCCGCGTCAATAGAGTTGTACCATAACTCATCAATTCTGCTACAGTTTGCCCATCCCTTGCACCTTCTAAAATGGCAGCAGAAATATAAGCGATCGCTTCGGGATAATTCAGTTTCAAACCCCTTCCTTTACGTCTTTCTGCTAATAAAGCAGCAGTAAAAATCAATAGCTTATCTTTTTCCTGCGGCGTAAGTTGCATTCTTATCTCCTCTGTGTTCTCTGCGCCTCTGCGGTTCAAATCTGCCACACTCTTGGTATACAATTACCACGATTCAAAAAAGAAACTCGCAGCAATTGCCAAACATGAATAAACCAGTTTCTCACCTCAGATGTGGAAGAACCGCGATATCGACACAATAATCCATGTTGTAACCTAGTAACACCCGCTTCTCCTTCCCCATTCCATAAATTGCGCGTTTTCTCAACAATTTCTGCTGAAACTGCACCACCAACCCAAACTAGACTACCTACAATTGGTTTTCCTGCCAACCCGTGGGGACTGTGAAAAATGTCTTCGCTACCCCGTAGATATTGCCGATCTATCCATAAAGGAACATTTTGCTGCCAAATTTCCGTGTGCGATCGCCATTCTCCTTGTAAGAATTTTTCTCCTCTAGCACTGCGACCAAATCGGGTAATTTCCCAACCTAACCAACTGCCCCCGGTTGCTAATTCTACCCGTAAATCTTGCCGATAAATCGCACCGTTAAATAAAATTGTCTCTTGCGGCAACCATTCTAAACAAGCGCCAGCGTCAACTTGCATCTGGATATTTTGTCTAGCTTGTAAGCCATTGCTGCGATATATTTTGCTTGCAGCAGCCGTAGTGATTAAGGCTTGGGCTTGGGGTTGGAGGTGGATATTAGAAGATAAGCGATCGCCTCCTACAACTCCCCCAGCTGTATGTAAAATTACGCTATGACAAACTTTTTCCCCTTCTGGATAAAATGGGCGTTGTACCTTCAGGGGCGCTTGGTGGTAATTGTAAATTAACTGGGTTGTGTCCTGGCGATCGGCATAGACTAAATTAAGTTTGCCATGCCAGCCTTCTGCTATTTGTGAGTTGCAGTCCATTTATAAATTCAATATTAAAGTTCAGATACCTTATATTTATTTAATGCTTTACCTGCAATTTATGATTATTTTTTTGCCAAAATTACATAATCATCTGCTGAAAGTTTAGAAATTGCCCGTGATGTAGCGCGTAAATTACTAGAAGCACAGTCTCGAATTTGATAACTGCTAAGACACCAAGAGCATGAAATTTAATTTTGATAATGCAATTGCACGCTTGAATCTCGAAAAAACCACTGAATTTAATGAGTTTTGCAGAAAAATATCCGTGTGTACCCTGAAACTGTTTCTTTGCTCTAGATGATAATCTGTGTTTATTAGAAAATATATGGTCAAAATATCATGTTAAGTAGAGTGGCTAGCGAACATTTGTCTTTAGGAACAGCTTTATCTAAGGAAGTTTTCAGAGATTTTCAAAATGCCAAATCTTTTTTTAATGAAACAACTGGCAAAACTGTTAATAGTTTAACTCAATTAACGAATAAATCCGTTGGGAATGTATCAGAAATAGCTGAAAAGGTAAACAATTCTTTAAATGAAACTGTTGGTGAGGCAGTTACTACCATTAATACAGTTGTTGAAGTTACGGACAAAGCGAAAGCCTCCTTAAGTCAAACAGCTGCTAAGACAAGCGACATTGTAGCTGAAAAAACTAGCAAAGCTATTTATACATTTACACAAACAGCTGAATATGCTAAAAATTCATTGACTCAAAGTTTTTCTGATGCTTTTTTCAATCCGAATTCTAAAGATTTACTTCGCAGTAAACGGTCAGTAGGTGGTTGAATTGATGATTTTCCTTTATAGCTTAATTCTTGCTCTTTTGCTGCTTCTAATAATATGCTTAAACTTCGAGGAAAGGTCGTACCACTTGAGTCTGTTAATCTTTCATAAACCCATCTGGATACATATTTAGCTTTGTCTCCGGTTCTGCGACGACTTCCCCAAAGTAATTCTAAAGCTTTATCAATCACTTCTTCACTAGCTTGATCAATACTTTCAACAGCAATAGGAGAGAATTTATCAACTAAGTTCTTGAAATCTTGAGATTGTATTACTTGGCGCAGTGCTAATCGTAGAAAATCAACCCTATTCCACTGCAAGAGAATATCGCGTCCATTGAAATGACTTCTGTTGTCAAAAATTAACCGATTCCATATATCCTCTCTCAAGAAAACTTTAAACCTAATTGCAGTTAATCTATTGGCATCACAAGACTGAATCAATTGAAATAAGCCAGTTATTGCTTGTTGTCTTACTTCTCCTGCTTGACGAAAATCTTCATCTAAATCATCGTAAAGAAACCACAGTTTTTGAGATTTATTCTTGGCTTCTTGATGAATTATATTTATGGCATCTTTGACGATAAGTCGGAGATCAGAATGAGTAGATAATTGTACTAAAGCTTGGGTAGATTCATACTGCCATCCTTCTTTAGGCAACTTATTAATAATCTCTTTCAATCCGTTAAATTTATCACTTCTAGGGAATTTAAATAATTTTTCTTGATGACATCTCAGCAGTAAATAAGCTCTCCAAAAAGATTCCCATGTTCCATCATTTTGCTGCGAATGTCGATGAATGATTTGGAATTCATCACGAGAGGGACGGCTTTCCTTAAATCTACCATGTGCTGACAAAAATACAGTATTATCCAATCGTCCATGAGCCAGTTTTTGACCAACGCTTTTGTGTTTTAAAAAAAGTGAATACAGAGCAGTTTTACCTGTTCCTTTTCGTCCTCTTATCAAACAGGTAGTATCATCTAAGAATTTTTCAAAATCAGTGGTACGCTGAAATATTAGACCCAAATGTTCTGTATCAGCAGCATTTACTTCAGGAAATTGCAGGCTTTCAATAATAGTCCAGCGTTTTTCTGAGTTAGTTAAAATATTTTTGCGTTGGAGTTCATCAGTTTCTTCATCAATCAAATTGGCAATTTTATTATAGTAATCTAGTAAAACTGGGACAGGATAGTTGTCAGCCAAAGCAATTAGCTGTATGTAAGGAACTACTAAAGGTTCTTCTATTTCTGATTGATAATTCTCTATATCTTCTTCATTATTATTTACATTGGTTACTGTTTTTATTCTTTCAAACAAAGATTTACTAATTTCTTTTACTTTAGATAAGCCTCTTTTAGTAACATCAGGTACAGGAGAAAAAACAAAATTAATCGATAATTTTTTCAGGCTTTGAAGCGATTGTAAAAGTACTTCTATGCCCTGTTTGTTTTGCTCATTAGGAAAAAGAAAAATGATTGCTTCGTCAGCAGCTTGGATTAATGATAAAGCTCCCCATTGATTAATTCCAGTTCTCGAATCAATTAAGAGAATATCAGGTTTTAATTGTTCGTAAATTTCACGCTTGAAAACAGACCAAAGACTTTGATCTCCATCAATAACAGTAGTAGCATGAAGATCATCAACCTTAGAAACATAATCAAGATTAAGAAAACCAGCAGGAACAACAAATAATCTCCCTGTAGCGTTAGGTATTCTCACTTCACCAAATATTTCTGCAATTGAAATAGTTGGTTCTATTCCTTCTGGTAGGTAGGAACGCTCATAAAAATAGTCAACAATTCCATATTTTGGTTGCGGTTTGAGGTTGAATGCTGTACTCAAACCCGGTGCTTCTAAATCTAAATCAATAGCTACAACTTTACGTCCCCGCATTGCTAGAATCCAAGCAACATGAGTTAATGCTGTAGTACGTCCTACTCCTCCTTTAAAGGAATAAAATGTTACTGTCCTGGGTAAACTAGGTTCGCGCTGGGGCGTGGTTAATTGATTTTGCGGATTTGCTGCTTGAATTGCTAAATATTGCCAAGTGTTTAGTGAGGTTGCATTTAAAACCTGTGGCGGTGAAAGATTCAATGAGTGTGCTTCTTGAAGCGTATATAAGGAGAGAAATCCAGGAGATAAATGAGGAACCTGAGATTTAAGTAAGCTTGAGATTTGCTCTTTACGCTGGGGAGTAGATAAACTAATAAAGCGATCGCTTACAATAGTCAAATTCAATAAACCTGATGTAGAAATATTTAAATCAACCCATTCTTGTAAATTATGCACATATTGGTTTGCAATTTCATGCTTTAGCAAAACCTGCCAACTTTCCTGCATTTGACCACCTCTTTAAAGTTGAGTAGCTTGCTTTTGTAACCACCCCCTTGAGACTCCGATAAGCTTTTAACCAGCGTTTATAACTTTCATCATCAGGCTCAAGGCCACAATAACGCATATTTATAAAATTTTGGCTATTTGGATTTTCCACTTCAGTAAGCCATTTTTGCACTTCAGGATAATGATCAATTCTAGATTTAAGTCGATTGTGCCGCTTTAATGCTTCCATGTAACTATGTCCTGGATTAGTAATAGTATGCCCAGGATGAGTAGAATCTGTCTTCCATTCCTGAGTTGCACCCTTTGGTAAGGTAGCAAAAATCATTGCTTTTAATAAACATTCAATAGTTACACCTCCAAAGTGCATAGCGGCTACTCTTCTTTCCGATTCCTTTTTACATAATATTTCAGTATCAAGGTGACGCTGCATAAAAGCGGCTTGGTAATCTTCCATTTCGTTATTTTATCGTTTGAAACACCTGAATCTTGACACAAAAAAACAGCCGCCTCCATAAAGGAAGCAGCCGTTTTCACAAATTATGTGACTACAAAGTACTAGTAATCGAAGTCTCCGCCACCAGCGCCAGCAGGAGCGCCATCCTTAGGCTCAGGCTTGTCAACTATGATACATTCGGTTGTCAACACCATGCCCGCGATAGAAGCAGCGTTTTGCAGAGCAGAACGAGTCACTTTAGCAGGGTCAACAATACCAGCAGCTAACAAATCGACGAATTCGTTTGTCGCAGCGTTGTAGCCAACGTTGAATTCTTTCTCTTTCACACGTTCAGCGATCACAGCACCATTCTGACCCGCGTTTTCAGCAATCCGCTTCAGAGGTGCAGGTAAGGCGCGAACAACAATCAAAGCACCAATCAACTCTTCATCCTTAAGATTTTCCTTCGCCCAAACTTCCAATTCAGGAGCAAGGTGAGCCAGAGTTGTACCACCGCCAGGAACAATACCTTCTTCCACAGCAGCTTTGGTGGCGTTGATAGCGTCTTCTAGGCGCAACTTCTTGTCTTTCATTTCGGTTTCGGTCGCTGCACCCACTTTCACTACAGCGACACCACCAGAAAGTTTAGCAAGACGCTCTTGTAATTTCTCTTTGTCGTAAGAAGATTCGGTTTCATCGATTTGACGACGAATCTGTTCAACACGAGCCTTAACCGCAGCTTCGTTACCTTCGGCAACAATTGTGGTGCTGTCCTTGGTAATGGTGATCCGGCGAGCTTTGCCGAGGCTATCCAGCTTGGTGTTATCTAACTTCAGACCAGCATCTTCGGTGATTAGTTGACCACCAGTTAAAACAGCAATGTCTTCTAGTAGTGCTTTGCGGCGATCGCCAAAGCCAGGAGCCTTAACAGCAGCCACGTTGAGTACACCGCGCAAACGGTTTACTACCAAGGTTGCCAAAGCTTCTTTTTCAATATCTTCGGCGATAATTACCAAAGGACGACCAGCACGAGCTACCTGCTCTAATACTGGTACGAGGTCTTGCACTAGAGCAATTTTCTTATCGGTCAGCAGTATGAAAGGCTCATCAAAAACCGCTTCCATCCGCTCAGGGTCGGTAGCGAAATAAGGAGAGATGTAGCCTTTGTCAAAGCGCATCCCTTCAGTGATTTCCAACTCGGTGAACATAGATTTCCCTTCTTCTAGGGAAATTACGCCTTCCTTGCCCACCTTGTCCATTGCTTGGGCAATCATCTGACCAACTTCTTCGTCGTTACCAGCCGAGATCGCACCAACTTGGGCAATGGATTTAGAATCTTCCACTGGACGGGCGTGTTCAGCAATTTTTTCTACGAGGAAGGCAGTAGCTTTGTCAATACCACGCTTCAAGGAAATCGCATTAGCACCAGCTGCAACGTTCCGCAAGCCTTCTTTGACGATCGCATGAGCTAAAACGGTAGCAGTGGTGGTGCCATCGCCAGCAGCATCATTGGTCTTAGAAGCAGCTTGACGAATCAGAGCTACGCCAGTGTTTTCAATGTGGTCTTCTAATTCGATTTCTTTGGCGATCGTTACACCATCATTAACAATTTGTGGTGCGCCAAATTTCTTTTCTAGGACTACGTTACGACCTTTGGGGCCAAGGGTAACAGCTACAGCCTCAGCCAGGATGTCAATGCCTCGTTCCAAGGCGCGACGGGCGTTTTCGTTGTAGATAATGCGCTTTGCCATAGGTGTCTAAATTCCGGGAGTAAGTCAATTTTTTGTTGAATTAGGCATTGGGTATTGGGCATTGGGCATCGGGAAAACTCTTTCCTATTCCCCATTCCCCACTCCCCACTAGATAACAACTGCTAAAATATCTTTTTCAGAAAGCAGTACATATTCTTCGGTGCCGAGTTTGATGTCAGTGCCAGCGTACTTCGAGTACAGCACCTTATCGCCGACTTTGATTTCCAATTCCTGACGGTTTCCGTCGTCATTACGCTTGCCAGGACCAAGGGCTACTACTTCCCCTACTTGGGGCTTTTCCTTGGCGGTATCGGGCAAATACAGACCACCTGCGGTCTTTTCCTCAGAGGCGTTCACTTTTACGAAAACGCGATCGCCTAAAGGTTTAACTGTAGAAACGCTTAGAGATAAAGCTGCCATATTATTTCTTTCCTTTAGAGATTAGCACTCTCAACTCCTGAGTGCTAATCTACCGAAAAGTAGCGTCTAATGGCAAGAATTCTTTGAGTACGGGTTCCCGAACTAGAGGGTCAAAGATGTACTTAAGTATAAATGCTTAATTATTTTTACCTTTCGGGTTTTGTTCCGTAAGTTACGAAGAGAGTAGGGAGTGGGGAGTAGGGAGTTAGGAGTTAGAAGTTAGAAGTTAGGAGTTAGGAGAATTCCCATTCCCCATTTTCCACTCCCCACTGCCCATTCCCTTCTATTGCTAGCTGCTGCTCAAAACAAGCTAGTCTGGAATCCTGGGAATACTTAAAAAAGCGACTTAAAGAGTTAAAATTTGATGAGCCGCAACAGAGTCATCCCATTTGCGTCTATAGAACTAAAAGCCAACTTCTTGCGCGTTTGTTGTTCTGGACTCATAATGGTGGTTTACCCTGATGGTGTCTGATATCGCCAAGCAAGCCCGGAAGTTATTGAGCGGATCATCCAAGAACACTTAATAGGCAATTAAGGTGTAATGGGCAATAAGGTGGTAGAAGAATATGCATTTTTAACCCATCCTTTGCCAGAAACTTCCCTAGTTTCTTGTGAACACCTCATAGAGGCTTAACAACCGAAGGATATGGTACAGCAGTAAGCTTTAAGAAAGTGCGGGTTGGTTTTGAGGTAGGGTCATCTTTAAGCCAATACTTACTTGTGAGTCAGAAGGATTATTATTTAATCAGTGTTTTTTCGCCCGCCACTTTCAATGCGATATATAATAGCGCATTATAGATACTACTGCTATACGTATCCTTGCTGGACTTTTGCTATCCAGCTACTAGTCTCTTGAAAGTGCTCCGCATTTTTGAGGTTTCGAGACAGCAAAGGCAAGTTAAGTAGGAAAAAGGACAACATCTCGAAATAACCCACGATAGAGGATAAATATTCAAGACTTTGATGGACCGAAGCGCGACAAGTGCCACTGCTATGAAAGAGCCCAGCATGAAAGATCACAAACGACTTCTATTGATTGATGATGACCCTAACCTCATCTTGCTGGTGAAGGATTACTTAGAATTCCGGGGATACGAAGTCATCACCGCCGAAAATGGACGTGAAGCTCTGGAAATTTTAGAGCAAGATGTTCCAGACATGATTATCTGCGACGTGATGATGCCGGAAATGGACGGATATACTTTTGTGGAACAAGTCCGGCAAAACGAACGCACCAGTTGGATTCCGGTTCTTTTCCTTTCAGCTAAGGGACAAAGTGCAGACCGAGTTAAGGGTCTGAATAAAGGTGCTGATGTTTATATGGTCAAACCCTTTGAACCAGAAGAACTCGTAGCGCAAGTTGAATCCTCGCTGAAACAAACTATCCGTTGGAAAGAACACCAAGCAAAAGGAGGCGAAAACGGTTCCCGTATCCAGGTTCCCTTCGATGTCCAGTTAACCCCAACTGAACTGAAAGTAGTTCAGTTTGTTGCTAGGGGTTTAGCTAACCGGGAAATTGCTGAAGAACTAAATGTTAGTCAGCGCACGGTTGAAAGCCATGTGTCCAATATGTTGGGCAAAACCAATCTGCATAACCGCACTGAACTAGCGCGGTGGGCGATTGAAAATCAAATGGCATAGTGAATTTTAGATTTTAGATTTTGGATTTTGGATTAATAATCTAAAATCCAAAATGCAAAATCGAAAATTGATTACCAACCATCTTGCTCAGGGCTGGATTAGTGCAAAACTTCTAAATCCAGTTCATCCAGGTAAGTTAGGGCGCTTTCAATCTGAGAAACAGTACCTCGCAGTTCCAGATCGAAGCAGCTATATTGTGGCACGTTTGCGCTTACCTGAGCATCAGCAATAATCACTGTTATCCCATAGTGAGAAACCAGTCGTGAAATGACTGGTTCCTCATGCAAATCTTTAGGAATGCGAACTTGGATACGAGTTTGGGTGCGTCTATTATCTAAAATATCAGTATTAGATTTTACTTGTTTATTTTGAATTGCCATTCTAGCTTCCTACTCGACTTCTGGGATGAAGGTTTTACATTGCACGATTCTTTTAACACTAGCGTCACTTATCCCACGCAGGCAAGCCAGAAAGCATTTACCTTTGCAAACCATTAATCTAGATGTAGTGAATGTGAAGAATTGCTCATAATTCGGTAGTTATGAGATTAATTGTTATTCTGTAGTCGTTTTCGAGCAGATTGAATATAGCGAATCTGTAGGGTTACAACAATTGTTGTAACCCTAGTTTATTGTGTATTAAATTTAATAATTACTACATTCTCTTTCCAAACTTCAATATAAATATGTGAAAGCCAACTTATGTAATACCACTTAATACAAATCCTGATACATATAGATTTCTCGTAAGGGCACAGCATTGCTGTGCCCCTACTTTATGTTGCATCGAAATGAAAACTGCTACATTCAGTCAGGGCAAACGCACGTAATTTGTGAAACCCTTGTTGCATAAGGATATTGATGAAAAAATAGCCTCACTGTTCAAACGCTCAAACCCTTGATATTAAAGAATTATTATCATACTTTAGATGCATTTGCCCTGTACATTCAGTAGCTTAAACCTATAGCGGTTTATTTTTAAACCTCACCCCCAGCCCCTCTCCTTGCTAAGGAGAGGGGAGTGTTTGCGTCAGCAAATACGGGGTGAGGTTCAGACTGTATTGCACTGAAGCGAGAACCCATAAATATGTTACTTTGTCAAAGTTTTAGGGAACTCTATCAATAGAATCTTATAGATTTAGCCCGTCTGTTTAGATACCAATAAAAATTAATTTTTTAGGATATTTACTTTTGTGTAATGACCTCTTGTATAAATCCCCATTGTCCAAAATCTGTTGACCCACTGAATGCAAACAACCTTATTTGTCGTAACTGTGGGTCAGAAATACTGTTGCAAGGCCGCTATCGGGTACTCAAACAACTAGGACAAGGTGGCTTTGGTAACACTTTTTGAGAAAAACAAGTTCAGAATTAGTCAGTGAAAACAGTTTTAAATTAAAGAACACTTACCATCAGTTTGAGGTAATACGCCTGTGGGAACAACCAACAGACAGGTTTATGAGTATTCCAGGTTTATTACCCTTTGCCGTGCTAAGTCAGACAAACGATCCTACAATGGTATTAACCCAAGTAGCGATCGCAGTTGAAGCAATTAGCGATCGCCAGCTACAAAGAAATATAGCTGCTGCTAGTGGCATTTTAGCAGGTCTGGTGTTAAATAAAAATGTAATTACCAAGATTTTAAGGAGTGAGATTATGCGCGAATCAGTCATTTATCAACAAATCCTAGAAGAAGGCGAAGTCAAAGGCGAAGCCAAAGGTAAAGCAGAAACAACAAAAAAGTTGGCTTTAAATTTGTTGGGAATTGGAATGAGTTTAGAGCAAATTGCTCAAGTTACTGAATTATCTATTGAGGAAATTCAAGTTTTACAAGAGGAAATTGAAAAATCTTAATTTTAACTAATCGCTTTATAAAATACGTGGCTATACAAGCAAAACCCGCGATCGCGGGTTTCAAAGTTTTTATTAGTCCGCGCAGATGGACTTGGTTTGTGTAGACGGGATTTCTAATCGCCTGGGTTTCAAATTCTCAAATTAAAACTCGGCACTTTGCGGTGTGCGGGGAAAAGGAATCACATCACGGATATTGCCCATACCCGTCATAAATTGCACGAGTCGTTCAAAACCTAGTCCAAAACCAGCGTGGGGAACAGTACCGTAACGACGCAAATCCAGATACCACCACAAATCTTCTGGGTTTAATCCTTGCGCTAACACGCGGCGTTCTAGAACTTCCAAGCGTTCTTCGCGCTGGGAACCGCCAACAATTTCGCCAATTTTGGGTGCGAGAATATCCATTGCGCGGACGGTTTTTTCATCGTCGTTCAAACGCATATAAAATGCTTTGATTTGCGCTGGATAATCTGTAACGATCGCAGGCTTTTTAAATAATTCTTCAGCTAGATAGCGTTCGTGTTCTGATTGTAAATCTAAACCCCAACTCACAGGATATTCAAATTTAACATCGGCTTTTTGTAAAAGTGCGATCGCTTCTGTATAAGTTAAGCGCTCAAACTGGTTATTAACAATATTTTCGGCTGTGGACAACACAGATTTATCAATGCGTTCATTGAAAAATTCCATATCTTCTGGACAAGTTTCCAACACATATTTAAAAATGTGTTTCAGAAACGCCTCAGCTAAATCCATATCGCCTTCTAGGTCACAAAATGCCATTTCTGGCTCAACCATCCAAAATTCTGCTAAGTGGCGCGAGGTGTTGGAATTTTCTGCACGGAAGGTAGGGCCGAAGGTGTAAACGTTACTAAACGCCATCGCCATCACTTCCGCTTCCAACTGGCCGCTAACTGTTAAATATGTGGGTTTAGCAAAAAAGTCTTGGCTGTAATCTACTGCTTGGTCTTTTGTACGGGGAATATTCTTTAAATCTAAACTGGTAACGCTAAAAAGCTCACCCGCACCTTCGCAATCGCTAGCAGTGATGATGGGTGTGTGTACCCATAAAAAGCCTCTTTCGTGGAAAAATTGGTGAATTGCTGTTGAACAAGCATTTCTGACGCGAAAAACAGCGCCAAAGGAATTAGTCCGCGATCGCAAATGTCCAATGGTTCGCAGAAACTCAAAGGAATGGCGTTTCTTTTGCAGGGGATATGTATCGGGATCAGCTTCCCCGTAAACTTTCACTGTCTCGGCTTTCAACTCAATTCGCTGTCCTTTACCAAGAGAAGCCACTAGTACCCCTGTCACCTCGACAGCAGCACCTGTATTCAGTTTTTTTAATATAGCTTCGTAATCTGGCAAATCCTGATTAATGATGGCTTGCAAATTAGCTAGTGATGAGCCGTCATTGACTTCAATAAAAGCAAACCCTTTGGACTCGCGTTTCGTCCGCACCCAGCCTTGAATTTGGAGGGACTCATCAGGTTGACCACTTCGCAATATTTCTACAATCCGTCGATTTACCATATTTACCCAGCATAAGACTTTAATATCCAGCCTATGATAACGCCCATTCCACCAAAGCGGACGATTTGCCAGAAAGGTTTTTTGAGGCTACGCCAAGAAAATAACTGGCTTTCTAAGTTTAGTTCTAGCCTTTCCAACTGCTGTTGAATGTGCCGTAACTCTGCTTTGATTTCTGGTGTCTGAGTTTTATTGTGCTTGAGTTGATCCCGGTGCTGTTGCCATTGTGCCTGTTGTTGGCGATCGCGTTGCACTTGATCATAACGTTCTTTTAAGGATAGGAGCGATCGCTCTACTTCCTCTAGTTCTTGTTCAAAATCTGGTTCGGGATTTTCTGCTGACGGCTGTGATTGTTTAGGCGGCTTCATTTACAAGTAGTAAAGTAGAAGTAAATGCAAATGTGCCAATAGTTATGTCCCAATCTACCCAGCTGCCGAAAACCAGTCAACTGAATGAACTTAGTACTCTGGAACTAGCTCAAGCCCTCATGGAAAGACTGAGCATTTCCCCTAACGATTGGCATCGCCTCAAGTCTAACCGCAATTCCCGCGCTAATGAACAAGTGGCAGCAGCTATTGTGTATCTTTTAAAGAATCAGCCACAAGAAGCTCAAGCTAGGTTAGAACAGGCAATTGGTTGGTTAGATCGCTCCATTTCTGCCCCTCCCTGTCCAACTCACGGAAAAAGTTAAAAGTTATAGCGGTTCTCGTTTACGCGAGGTACACCCGTAGGGGGACGCTACTGCCCATTGGTGTCAACTTAAGCTAAAATCTGCTTTGAGAAGACGTTTTGCCCTCATCCCCTAACCCCTTCTCCCAACTTGGGAGAAGGGGAACTGGAGAATTTGCTCCCCTCTACCAATTTTGGGAGAGGGGTTGGGGGTGAGGGTCAAGCCTAGAAAGCTTGCCAATGCTAGCTTTTGGTTTAAGTTGACACGTAGGGGCACGGCAGTGCCCCTACACCTAGCGATATAATGTTGTAGCGCATCTGAATGGGAAACGCTATAGGAGTCAGGAGTTCAAGTTTTAAATTCTTAACTCCTAATTTCTCATGACTTACGCAAACAATGGCCGAAAAGAAAGATTTTCATGTAGGGGCAATTCATGAATTGCCCCTACTACCGCGTATAGTTTTGCGTAAGTCCTATTCCCAAATACCTAACGTCGCAGAGATAGTCCTCTGCGAGTTTCCATTTGTTTACAAAGTCTCAATTCTGTGCCTTTACGGTTCCACTCCACCTGATCAAAAATTTGATGCAGAAGACATAAACCACGACCATTTTCTGACTCATCTGGTGGGAGATAGTCTGTTGGTTCTTCTTCATTAGTAGATGAAGGAGTAAAGCCGCTACCCTGGTCTGATATTATCCACCAATATTGATTATCTATTAAGGAAAAACGGACTACGACTGTTTTACTTGGATCAAGATTATTGCCATGTTTAGCTGCGTTTACTAGGGCTTCTTGAAGTCCTAGCCGCAGTTCTGCTTGTAACTTTGATGGGATTTCTGCCAACAGTAAATCTAATATTGGACAGAGGTAGAGGGTTGAGGCAAAACTAATTGTGCCCCAATAACGTGCAACTGGACGGAGTGAAATACTAATCACAAGAGAAACCCCATAGCTTTCAGTTAGCTAGACATCAGTTTGCTATTACAGGCACCCTGATAAAACTTGAGGTGGTCATGCTGCCTTCAAACTTGCGTCTTTAAAACTAAATTTTGAAAATGCTAGGGAGCATTAGCTCTATAGTATGAGTTGGGATTGTTTAGATATATAACGGCTGGGATAGTTTTGATAATGAATTCACCAACTTAAAAAGATGCTAGTAATTTGACAGAGTATTGGCATACCCTAGTTAATTGCCGATTTGTAATTTACACAATCCAATTCATATTTATAAGAACCTATGCAACTTGAATTTATTTAAACAAAACGAATTTTTATTTTCACCTTAATTCAATTTTAGCATCTTTAGTATGCACCAGACTAAAAATTTCAAATTTCAGTTTTTGTAAAGGAATTACTATCGTTGTGCAAATCTGATAGCACAAGAAAGGCGGCAGCTTCAACATGAGCAGTTTGAGGAAAAAAATCAGCAGGTTGTACCCGTGTGATAGTATATTGCCCATCTTGACAAAGCAATTTCAGGTCGCGTGCGAGGGTAGCTACTTTACAACTGACGTAAACTATCCGAGATGGTTTCAATTGCCGTAAAGTGTCGATAACAGCGCGATCGCACCCCTTACGTGGCGGATCGAGTATTACTACTTCTGGTATTGTGCCCATTTTTGGAAGCAATTTCTCTACTGCTCCGACTTGGAATGTCACATTATCAATTCCGTTGCGGTGGGCATTCAAAATAGCTTGTTCCACTGCTGCTGGTTGCACTTCTAATCCTGTAGCAATCCGGACTTTTTTGGCGAGGGGTAAAGTTAAAGTCCCAATACCACAGTAGGCATCAACTAGCAACTCATGCCCTTGAAGATTGAGTTCTGATTGAATTATCTGCAATAGTGCCTCTGCTGTTTCTGTATACACTTGGAAAAATGTATCTGGGCGCACTTGAAATTCCAGTCCAGCAAAGTTTTCACGCAGGTGTGGGACTCCAGCGATGCAACGGGTTTCTGATCCAAAGATAGCATTTGTGCGATCGCTATTGCGATTGAGCGACACTCCCACTAACTGCGGATAGCGCTTTAACCATTCCTGGGCTTGAGTTTCAATTCCTGATAAATTCCAGTCTTTCACCACCAAAGTCAGCAACATTTCCCCAGTGTGTCGGCCAATGCGTAAACCAAGATGGCGAATTTTTCCCTGGTGACGCTGTTCGTCATAAATTTGCCAACCCCGTTGTTGAATATCCTGCTTAACTTCGGCAAGTAAGGGATTTAATCGTGCATCTTGGACTGGACATTGATTTAAGTTAATTAATTGGTGACTACCTTTTTGGTAGTAACCAGCTTGTACCTGTCCTGTTGCCGATAGCGAGAGAGGATATGTAGATTTATTACGGTAGCCTAAAGCAGAAGGGGCGGCGAGTACCCGATCTACCGGTGGTTGGACAAAACCGCCAATGCGTTCCAAAGCTTGGATAACTTGATTTTGCTTGGCTACTAGCTGGTAATCATAATTAATATGCTGCCACTGGCAACCACCGCACTTGTCAGCGACAATACAACTAGGTCGTATACGCCCAGGAGATGCTTCCAATAGCTGCTGGAGCTTGCCGTGGGCGTATTTGGGTTTAACATGAACCAAGCGGACAATGGCGCGATCGCCTGGGACAGTATCTGGGACAAACACTACACGTTCATCAGCACGTCCGACACCATCACCTGTATCACTCAGGTTAGCGATCGCCACTTCAATTAATTCACCCTGTTGCCAAATTATTTTAGTCATTAGTTATTAATCAAGAGTCAAAAGTCAAGAGCCAAGAGTCAAAAGTTATTAATTCGCCTTCTACTCCCTCATCTCTATCATCTCTCTTCACTTGTGTACCTCCGACTCGTTAAACTAACAGATAATATTTCAGGTGATTTCAATCATCATGACTGTAATTAGCCAAGTTATTCTCAAAGCCGACGACGAACTGCGTTATCCCAGCAGTGGCGAACTTAAAAATATCAAAGACTTTTTGGAAACCGGCGTACAACGGACGCGGATTGCGGCTACCTTAGCCGAAAACGAAAAAAAGATAGTTCAGGAAGCAACCAAACAACTTTGGCAGAAGCGTCCTGACTTTATCTCCCCTGGTGGTAATGCTTACGGAGAACGCCAACGCTCTCTATGTATCCGTGATTTTGGCTGGTACTTACGTCTAATTACTTATGGTGTTCTTGCCGGCGACAAAGAGCCAATTGAAAAAATCGGTTTGATTGGTGTGCGGGAAATGTACAATTCATTGGGCGTTCCCGTGCCTGGAATGGTAGAAGCGATCAATTCCCTCAAAACAGCCTCCCTTGGCTTGCTGAGTGCGGAAGACGCTTCCCAAGCAGCACCCTACTTTGATTACATCATTCAAGCGATGTCTTAATACAAAGTGCGTGCTGGTTTTAGGAGTATACTTCCGGTCTACTAGAGTGAGTGCAATATATTAGCGCTCCATAGGCATAACATCCCCAATTTGATCATACCCTCCCCACATTTGGTAGTGGCTGTGGCAAAATCTCTGTCAAGTTACTAACCAGTTGTGGGGAAATTTATTTAAGTATAACTATGGGGCATTTCTCAAAGGATGAAGGACATACGGACATAAAAAACCGACAGTCCTTGATTAAGGCTGTCGGCAATTAAGTGTGTTCCCTATTAATGACTCGGCTAGAGTTCAGTTGTCATTAATTATGCCTAGTTAGCGATCGCAAAGAGACGATCATAATCATAGATATGTGTGATTCTCGTCACTTGATTGTTACATCTAAACTGCATATACCCGAAAAATCTCTCTGTTTCAGTATATATATGTAAGTGTAGTATTTTTAACTGCACTGAAGTATTTAGTTAAATTATCTTTAAACATCGTGCGTAAATACACAGGAAAGTAGAAGTGCGTAGCTTGCCGCCGTAGGCATCGCGCTTTGCAACATAAATTAATTAGCATCCCAAAATACTTTTAACGCCATTCACCAACACAGTTACTAATTCAAGTGATGCGGTGGTTGCACCAATTGTATTAAGCATTGCTCCCACTGCTGCTGATATCGCCTCTATACTAGCTCCTGCTATAACCATTGTTATGACTATACTTGCAATAGAAACAATTCCAGTCGCAGCTATACCCGCACCAACTGAAATTGCACCGACTATAGCAATAACAATAGTCCATTCCAATGGATTAGGACTGTGACAAGCCTGAATAAAGATTATAGGAAAATTCATTTTACTACTTTAATAATGTTGCATTTAGTTAATCTTAATTTTACAAACAAGCCTTTATTTGTAATAATAGTAAAATTACTCAAATTATCCCCCTTAAGCTTAATTGGCTATAAAATTAAGTGTTTTTTCAGTTGCCTTGATTGAGTAAATCACAATAGCGCGATAAGCTAGAGTTAGGGGCAAAACTGATTCACAACTGGCAACGAAGCTAGCTTGGGGTAACGATGGCAACAGAAGAAAAGCACAGCACTTATTTATCAGAAGCCGAAAGCCGTTTGCGTCAGCTTCCTCCTGAGAAGTTGCGAGTAGCAGTCGCAATTATTGCTTATTTACAAAAAACAGAAGAAACCGAAGCGACAGAAAAACTATTATTAAATATTCCTAATTTTGCCGAATCTTTCCGCGAGATTGAACAAAATGAAAACAAGTTAGAAAATACTGCCTCAAATCAGATTGCCTCAGATGAAGAGGTATGGCAGGCTTATTTAGCTTCTAAACAGAAATGGCAGGAGGTTTACCGTCGCCTTGCAGACTCCTAGATTTCTTTCTATTTCTCAAGTCCTAGACATTCACCAAGATGAGATAAGCAGCTTTGGTGGAACATCTGGTATCAGAGACGAAGGTTTGCTAGATTCAGCATTGGCACAACCTCAAGCTACTTTTGGCGGCGGAACTTCTCCATCCTACAATTCACGAGCAAGCAGCAGCATACCTATACCATTTAGCAATGAACCATCCGTTTATTGATGGCAACAAACGCACTGCATTTGCGGTTATGGATACCTTCATAACCTTAAACGGCTACAGTTTGAACTTATCCCAAGAGCAAGCTTACAACTTGGTGATTCGAGTAGTTCAGAAAGAAATATCCAAAGAAGAATTATCTGCATTCCTAAAACTGCATCTGCAAGGTAAGTAAATCGATAGAATAATGCTCTGTCCCCCAGAGTGCATTTTCATGACTGCAACCTCAAAACCAGCCTTTTCCGCCGAAGAAATCGCCGCAGAAGGTCTTAAACCAGAAGAATACGCAGAAATTGTCCGTCGGTTAGGACGTCATCCCAACAAAGCCGAACTGGGAATGTTTGGGGTAATGTGGTCAGAGCATTGCTGTTACAAAAATTCTCGACCTCTACTCAAACAATTTCCTACCGATGGCGATCGCATCCTTGTGGGGCCTGGTGAAAATGCTGGTGTTGTAGATTTGGGTGACGGATTCCAATTAGCTTTTAAAATTGAATCTCACAACCACCCCTCAGCAGTCGAACCCTTTCAAGGTGCCGCAACGGGAGTAGGAGGCATTCTCAGAGATATTTTTACAATGGGTGCGCGTCCCATTGCTTTATTAAACTCACTGCGCTTCGGTTCCTTGGAAGATGCGAAAACTCAAAGGCTGTTCCAAGGCGTAGTGGCAGGAATTGCCCATTATGGTAATTGTGTGGGAGTGCCCACCGTTGGCGGCGAAGTTTACTTTGATCCTGCTTATTCTGGTAATCCCCTGGTGAACGTTATGGCACTAGGATTAATGGAAACACCAGAAATCGTCAAATCTGGAGCATCTGGCTTAGGCAACCCCGTGCTTTATGTTGGTTCCACCACTGGGCGCGATGGCATGGGAGGCGCAAGTTTTGCTAGTGCAGAATTGAGTTCACAGTCAATAGACGATCGCCCTGCTGTGCAAGTGGGCGATCCATTTTTGGAAAAGTCGTTAATTGAAGCTTGTCTGGAGGCCTTTAAAACAGGTGCAGTTGTCGCCGCCCAAGATATGGGAGCAGCCGGTATTACCTGTTCTACCTCAGAGATGGCGGCAAAAGGCGGTGTGGGAATTGAACTAGATTTAGATAAGATTCCCGCAAGAGAAACGGGGATGATTCCCTATGAATATCTGCTTTCGGAATCTCAAGAACGAATGCTGTTCGTTGCCCACAAGGGGCGTGAGCAGGAATTAATCGACATTTTCCACCGTTGGGGACTTCAAGCCGTTGTCGCCGGGACAGTCATCGCTGAACCTATCGTGCGGATTTTCTTCCAGGGTGAAGTAGCAGCAGAAATTCCGGCTGAAGCTTTGGCGGAGAATACCCCACTATATCATCGGGAATTGTTGACAGAACCGCCAGAATATGCCCGTCAAGCTTGGGAATGGACACCTGATTCCTTACCTTCTTGTACTACTGCTGGAATAGAACTCCAAGGAGGCGTGCAAAGTTGGAATGAGATTCTGTTAACTTTGCTCGATACACCCACGATCGCATCTAAAAACTGGGTGTATCGTCAGTATGACCATCAAGTACAAAATAATACGGTAACACTGCCAGGTGGTGCAGATGCGGCTGTTATCCGTTTACGCCCCCTTGAAGAAATCCCCAATCTAAAATCCCAAATCCCAAATCTAAAATTAGGGGTAGCGGCGACGGTAGATTGCAACCCTCGTTATGTTTATCTTGACCCTTACGAGGGAGCTAAAGCAGTGGTGGCAGAAGCTGCACGCAATCTTAGCTGTGTGGGTGCAGAACCTCTGGCGGTGACGGATAACCTGAATTTTGGCTCTCCAGAAAAACCGATTGGTTACTGGCAATTGGCAGAAGCTTGTCGCGGTTTGGCAGAAGGTTGTCGAGAATTGGCGACACCAGTCACGGGCGGAAATGTTTCTTTATACAATGAAACTCTTGATTCTCAAGGCATCCCACAACCAATTTATCCCACCCCAGTAGTAGGCATGGTGGGCTTGATTCCCGATATCACCAAAATTTGTGGTCAAGGTTGGCAAGCATCCGGCGATGTGATTTATCTTCTCGGATTGCCTCTGGCATCCAAAATCAGTTTGGGAGCATCTGAGTATTTAGCCACTATCCACGGTACTGTTGCCGGAAAACCGCCACGGGTAGATTTTGACTTAGAACGTCGCGTCCAGAAAGTTTGTCGTGAAGGAATTCGTAATGGTTGGGTACGTTCAGCCCACGATTCTGCTGAGGGGGGATTGGCGATCGCAATAGCAGAATGTTGCATTTCTGGTAATCTTGGTGCCGAAATCAATTTAGAAATAGCACCAACACAGTTAAACCGATTGGATGAGGTGCTGTTTGCCGAAGGTGGTGCCCGGATTTTAGTTTCTGTAGCATCAGAAAAACAAGAAATTTGGGAATCATATTTACAGGAACATCTGGGTCAACAGTGGCAAAAACTGGGTATCGTTCGTAATTATGAGACGGGTTTGGGGGTTTTCACTACTGATAATCAAGCCTTAATCAAAGTTAGGATCGAAGATATGAACGATCGCTATTCCCATGCGATCGCTAGGCGTCTTGCTATCCATACCACTAACCCCAATTAAACAAGTGAGGAGCTAGGAATAAACAGCATAACTCCTAACTCCTCACTCCTAACTTCTAACTCTTTTATTGGCGTCTCTGAGCATAATTACGGTACTGTTTTAATAGATGGTTAAAGATTTATTAAGAAAGCTACAACTATCTATAGACATAATCCCAGTGACTTGACCCCCCCCCACCAGGAGCAAAACTAGCATGATTTCTATTCATTCTGTCACTTCGGATGAATACCCCGACCAGACCAACAACCAAATCAATAGTCATGAAAATCAGCCTGACAAGCCAGAAGAAGCTTGTGGTGTCTTTGGCATCTACGCACCAGGAGAAAACGTTGCTAAACTGACGTACTTTGGATTGTATGCCCTCCAGCATCGGGGTCAAGAATCAGCTGGTATTGCCACCTTTGAGGGTACACAAGTCCACCTTCACAAAGATATGGGCTTAGTGTCTCAAGTCTTTAATGAATCCATCTTGGATCAATTACCTGGTAGCCTTGCTGTTGGTCACACTCGTTATTCCACCACAGGTTCTAGCCGCAAAGTCAATGCCCAACCCGCAGTGCTGGACACTCGTTTAGGTTCATTAGCTCTTGCACACAATGGTAATTTAGTCAATACAGTACAATTGCGTCAAGAGTTGCTTGAGAAAAAATGCAACTTAGTCACCACAACAGACTCAGAAATGATCGCTTTTGCGATCGCAGAAGCCGTCAACGCTGGTGCAGATTGGTTAGAAGGTTCAATTCAGGCATTTCATCGTTGCCAAGGAGCCTTTAGTTTAGTTATTGGCACTCCTAACGGCGTTATGGGTGTTCGTGACACCAATGGTATTCGCCCCCTAGTAATTGGGACTTTAGCGGGTAATCCAGTTCGTTATGTTTTGGCTTCGGAGACTTGTGGTTTAGACATCATTGGAGCCGAATACCTGCGAGATGTAGAACCAGGTGAATTAGTTTGGATTACTGAAGAAGGTTTGGCTTCCTATCATTGGAGTCAACAGCCCCAGAGGAAGTTGTGTATCTTTGAGATGATTTACTTTGCCCGCCCTGATAGCATCATGCACAACGAGAGTTTGTACAGCTATCGGATGCGCTTAGGACATCAACTAGCTAAAGAATCTTTTGTAGATGCCGATATTGTCTTTGGTGTTCCTGATTCTGGTATCCCTGCTGCGATCGGATTTTCCCAAGCTTCTGGTGTAGCCTACGCTGAAGGACTGATTAAAAATCGCTATGTTGGACGAACCTTTATTCAGCCAACACAAGCCATGCGTGAGTCAGGTATCCGCATGAAACTTAACCCCCTCAAAGATGTACTGGCGGGTAAACGAGTAATTATTGTTGATGACTCGATTGTTCGTGGTACTACCAGCCGTAAACTAGTCAAAACCTTGCGTGAAGCGGGCGCAGTGGAAGTACACATGCGAATTTCTTCTCCGCCAGTAACTCATCCCTGCTTCTATGGCATCGATACCGATTCTCAAGATCAGCTGATTGCTGCTACCAAATCAGTAGCAGAAATTGCGAAGCAACTAGAAGTAGACAGCCTCGCCTATCTCAGTCGGAAAGGAATGCTAGAAGCAACACGAGAAGACACCAATAGTTTTTGTTCTGCCTGCTTTACTGGAGATTATCCCGTAGCGATTCCTGAACTAGTGAAGCGTTCTAAGTTGAGTTTAGAAAAGGTAGTGCTATAGGAATTGGGGGAATGGGGATAGGGGATGAGGGAGAAGAATTAATAACCAATGCCCCATGCCCCATGCCCCATGCCCCATGCCCCATGCCCATGCCCATGCCCCATGCCCCATGCCCCATGCCCCATCAAGATAAAATAGGTAAATCCCCTAACAGAGATGGTTTTTGACACTCTCAGGTCTAAAGACACGCTCGATTCTGCGGACAAAGGAGAATTCGGAAGAATCCAAATTCTGACTCTCGCTGCGGTCGTCAAAACCCGCC
>Ga0335397_10001643_pt1 | contig 30438 bp, 19 predicted proteins | sample MAT04_FD_205740 | JGI IMG/M metagenome (GOLD analysis project Ga0335397, IMG submission 205740) | Freshwater microbial communities from Lake Fryxell liftoff mats and glacier meltwater in Antarctica - MAT-04 (spades assembly) (version 2) ... | reverse complement strand
TATTGGCCTTGGATATTGTGGAGAATTTAGAAGCGGGGCTGGAGAGTTTTAGGGCGATTATTGCAAGTTTAAATGTGAAAAATTAAGATAGCATGAGTTAAAAAAAAGAAGCTATATAAACGGCACAAATTGCGAGGGATTATAATATTTCTCCTGTAAAAACGAGACAATTCTTTGCAGAAAATAAATACACCGATTCTAAAGACAGCCAGGATAAAGGATGTCCAAAAAGTACTTTCCTCGGATTATGCCAGGAAGGAATGCTGAAAGATATTCCCGCTGGTTATTATACCAATTCACAACATAACAAGCGTTACGGCCTCAATGCTGTTCAAATTCTTTTAAATAATCCTGACAAGAAATTTGAACCATCTGAATTATGGAAGGAAGTTTTGAAATTGGAAGAAGACAAAAACAAAAGACTAAATAGCCAGATGGATATAGTGTTGGGATTATGGGAAAATGGGCTGATAGAATCGTACACTGTGTTATTAAAAAAATCAATTTTATGAACGGGTCGCAATTCCTTGCAGCCTACACCTTTTTTATTTATTAATAATCGGTTAACAATTTTCCGTATCAGCTTACGTAGCTTTAAGCATGAAATGGAGAAAAATTATGAAGCGTTCATTTTTTGGGATGGCAGTATTTTTAGTTTTGTGGTTGGTGATGGCACAGGGCTGTATGAAATTTAGAATAACTGATACCGAAGCAAAAAAGGATTTTACTACTGCGGGGGTGGCTTTAACTACGTCAACCGTAAAGGTTGATCATAGGAATTTGCATTATGCAAAAACCGGTGATGATACTTTACCCACCATTGTTTTTGTACATGGCTCACCCGGTAGCTGGGACGCATTCGCCAAGTATATGCAGGATAGCGTTTTATTAAAAAATTACCGGATGATCTCGGTCGACCGTCCCGGTTTTGGCTACAGCGATTTTGGAGACGCCCAACATTTGGAATACCAGTCTGCGTTAATGAGCCCTTTATTTAAGCGATGGCAAAACGGGAAACCACTTTACCTGGTGGGGCATTCACTGGGTGGTCCAATCATCATACAATTGAATGCAGATAACCCGGGCCTCTTCAGTGGCCTGGTTTTACTGGCCGGTTCTGTCGACCCGGCAGAAGAGAAAAAGGAGCGTTGGCGCTACCTCCTTAATACCGGTGTAATGCGTTACCTGGTGCCCGGCGCAATGCGCCCGAGTAACACAGAGCTCGTCTATTTCAAGCAAGATGTATATGCTTTGCAGGATAAATTTGCCCAGGTAAAATGCAAGGTATTCATTGTACATGGAACGAAAGATACTTTTGTACCTGTTGGTAATGCAGGCTATGCCGAAAAGAAATTGATTAATGCCGCATCGGTTAACGTTACACTAATACCTGGCGCCAATCACTTTATTCCCTGGACTAAATACGAGACTATTAAGCAGGTACTGATGGAGCTTTATTGATTTGTAAAAGAGAAAGTAACATTTAATGCAGACAGCATCTTTGAAAATCATTTAAAATAAAAGAAATTATTAGCTGTGTTGCTGTTAACACAAAATAGGAATATTTTTGCCATTGATGACAGGTGTTTATATTGGTCATCTTCCAACTATTTTTAACTATTGATTTGGGTGAAAATGAAACGCTTCAAAATTCTGAATGGAAAATTATCGGTAACGGAAATTGCATTACCCTCACCAGGTGACAATAAATTGTTGGTAAAAATACATGCAGTGGTACTCAATTTTAGAGACCTGTTGGTTACCGAAGGTATTGTCATTAAAATTATATAGTTACTAATCAGCACCGTCAAATGAAAAAAAATCTTTTAATCTTCAGTCTCTTTCTATTTAACACCGGTTTCCTTTATGCCCAGCAAACCATTATACAGTACTTGTCCGGTACCGATAAAGATCACACCGTGCCATGGGATTTTATGGTAACAAAGGGGATGAACAGTGGTAAATGGACCACGATTGCTGTGCCTTCCTGTTGGGAACAGCAGGGCTTTGGCACGTTTAATTATTACCAGGATGCTATAAATCAGGAAGAGCAAGGTTTGTATAAGCATTCCTTCAAAACCGATCCATCCTGGCGCAATAAAAAAATATTCATTGTGTTTGATGGCTCTATGACGGATACCGAAGTTAAGATTGATGGTCAATTGGCAGGCCCCATTCACCAGGGCGCTTTTTACCAGTTTAGGTATGATATTTCCAGCGTGTTAAAGGCCGGCGGTGATCATTTGCTGGAAGTAACGGTCAGTAAAAAATCGGCCAATAATTCGGTTAACCGTGCAGAACGCCAGGCTGATTTCTGGTTATTTGGTGGCATCTTTCGGCCCGTGTTTTTGGAGATTGTTCCGGAAACTTTTATTGAAAGAGTGGCAGTGGATGCAAAGGCAAATGGGGCTTTTGGCATGCAGGTGTTTTCAAAGAATACCAGTAAAAATCAGTCAGTAGAAATACAGGTGCAGGAATTGAATGGTAAAAAAATCGGTACACCTTTTAGGGTAAGTGCTGCTGACAGCAACTATCTAAAAAATAATTTTACCGGCATAAAAAAATGGAATGCGGAACAACCCAATCTTTATAACGCCATTATCTCCATCAAAGAAGGTACAAAAACAATTCATACTATTCGCCAGCGGTTTGGATTCCGTACGGTGGAATTTAGAAAACAGGATGGGTTTTATGTGAACGATGTAAAAATTGTTATGAAGGGTGTTTGTCGTCATAGCCAATGGCCGGAGAGTGGCAGAACATTGAGCCGTGCCATCCATTTAATGGACATCGGATTAATAAAGGATATGAACATGAATGCCGTGCGGATGTCGCATTATCCGCCCGACAGGGAGTTTCTCGATTTATGTGATAGCCTCGGTTTATTTGTGCTGGATGAATTAACCGGCTGGCAAAAATCGTATGATACGTTGGTGGGCAGAAAGCTGGTGAAGGAACTGGTGCTGCGTGATGTAAACCATCCATCCATCATCATCTGGGACAATGGCAATGAAGGTGGCTGGAACCGTGCACTGGATGGCGATTACAACTGGTACGATCCCCAAAAGCGTTTTGTAATGCATCCATGGGAAAAATTCAATGGAACCGATTCCAAACACTATCCCGATTTTAATTACGTAACCAATGCAGCGCTGTATAATAATGATGTTTTTTACCCAACTGAATTTATGCATGGTTTATTTGATGGGGGCCATGGTGCCGGGTTGGATGATTTCTGGAACGAGATGATGAAACACCGTGGCTTTGCAGGCGGCTTTTTATGGGCATTGCATGATGAAGGCGTGGTGCGTACCGACAAAGGAAATGAAATTGATGTAGCCGGTAACGCGGCGCCTGATGGTATTGTGGGCCCTCACCGCGAAAAGGAAGCAAGCTATTATACCATCAAAGAAATATGGTCACCGGTTTATATCGATACGAAATCATTCCCTAAAAAATTTAACGGTAAAATTGAAATTGAAAACCGTTACCTGTATACCAATCTCAATCAATGCAAATTTGAATGGAAGCTGGTATCATTACCTAAGGCAGGTGATGCAGCATCAAAAGAAAAAATTGTTCAAAAAGGAATCAGCACTTCGCCTTCACTGGCACCCGGCGATAAAGGATGGCTGAATATCAACTGGCCTTCAGCAATCAATGCAGATGCTTTATATCTAACCGGGTATGATCCAAAAGGACATGCTATATTTACCTGGAGCTGGGCGTTGCAATATCCTGAAGACATCACTAAGCAAGCAATCAACATTACAAAAAAGTCGGCGGTTACGGCAACTGAATCATCTGCCGGTGTAGTAATTAACTGCGATGGCATTGGCTATAGTTTTGACAATACCACCGGCTTTCTGCAAAAGGTTTTAAATGGTAAAAAGGAAATTTCGTTGAACAGCGGTCCCGCATTGGCAGGAGCAAAAATTACACTCTCCGGGCTAAGGCATTATCAACAGGGCGATGCTTACATTGTTGAGCCTTCTTACGGCGAAACAAAATTTTATGTAAAATGGATTTTTAAAACCGGGCAATTGCCAAAACTGGAATACAGCTATTCACAGAGAGGTGCTTCGGATTTTATGGGTATCACATTCAACTTTCCGGAAGAAAAAATCAACGGCATGCAGTGGATGGGGCGTGGGCCATACCGTGTTTGGAAGAACCGGATGAAGGGCCAGCAATTGGGTGTTTGGAACAAAGCGTACAACAACACCGTTACCGGCGAAAGCTGGAACTACCCTGAGTTTAAGGGATGGCATTCAGAATTATACTGGGTGAAGCTACATAATAAAGAATCCGACTTTACCGTGTACACCGATCAGCAAAATATATTTTTAGAAATGCTGCAACCGGAAAAACCCAAAGGGCAAAAAAATGATCATACCAGTCCGCCCTTTCCCGAAGGCAATATTGGTTTTATGCATGCTATTTCCGCCATTGGTACAAAATTCCAGGCGGCTGATTTATTGGGTCCACAAAGCCAGCAAAATATGCAATTGAATTATACACCCATCAGCGGGAGTTTGTATTTTGATTTTAGGTAAGTTTCTAATTTTGAATAGGGGTATTTTTATCAAATTCATGCTCTTTAAACTGCGATTTATTATGGTGGCATATCACAAATAGAATGACATTCAATTCTCAAAATTCCTTGGTGAGTCACCCCCAAAAGAGTGAGTCACCAAGGAATTTTATCTCTGACAAATCAATTCACTTATTTTTTATACGCTCTATCCCGCTCTTTATCTATACTACCACCTTCATATCCGCATACACCCATCCGGGGAGAATTTACTATTGGCATTCGGGCATAATCTGCAAACTCTTCACAAGTTGCTTCATGTTTGATGGCGCATTCTTCGCAATACATAGCCTCTTTATTCCATTCACAACTGGTACAAAGGTACGCTGCGGGTTGTTTTGTACATTCCTAACACATTAACTTTAATGGTTCGTTTCTTGACAGCAGCAGCAGGTTTTCCTTTAGATGAAGTGCATAGGATTTTCCACCTTTTAAATCTACCTGGGTAGTAGAACCATAATCATAATCGTGAAAGATTTTTATTTTCCCGGCAAAAACTTTGGCTACAGTTTCCGACATGAGGATATTAAATTTTTTATAGCCAAAATTACTAAGGTGCCCACAACACTCCAGCCAGATTGATCTTAAGAAATTATCGATTGTTTTCATTTTACTATCCCCCCTAACCAGGATATGCAAAAACAATGCATTCCCACCAATAATGATATGGTAAAAAGTACTGGTGGTTCTGCCAATGTCTTCCTTTTCCTTTTGCGACAAATGTTTGGCAAGGTGTTTTCCTATTTCATCCTGATCAAACAGTCCGTTACAAAAGATGCATTTGCCATTTGATATTAAGTCCTGTTCAATAAATAATAAAGTTTGTTGCTGAATGTAATGAGTGCTTGTATCAATCAATTTTTTTTGGCATGGAATAAACATAATCCAGGTGCGATGAGTACCGGTGCAGCTTGTCGAGGTAATCATTTATTTTAGGCAGGTACTGAATTTTAAAGTCTTCATGCATTTTGGATTGCACCAGGGTTATTGCCCGTTTTAGCAGTGTTACCACTTTAAAATTGAAAGCGGTAAAACAAGTGCCAAACCAGTTCCCTGGCTTGGAAAAGGGTATTTTCAATACATACATTATCAGGTCTGCTTCCAGGTTTTTGTTTTTGCAAATTTTTGAAAATGCCGTAATCCTTTTTGCACATTCACCCAACATATTTGCCAACTGGAGTTCTTCAGCATAGCCTTTATATTTTTTTTGAAATAATTTGTCCAGGTCTTCCTTTGCCTGTTCAAACAAATCCTGTTCACCATCTGATTTGTCAAAATAATTGACGAGCAAATGGTCATGAAATGATTTGTCTTTTGCGGCTGCTTTTAATACCAGTTTTTCCAGCTCTTTTTTATCGAGGTTACCAATTTGCGCTGTGATGATGGGTGCTACTTTTGCCATATTTATTTAAATTGTTTTGCGGATATGCTTTAAAATTAATTTTCCGGGTATGTAATTGTTTGAAAGCTTGAATTGTTTTTTTTTGTACGTGAAATTATGAAAATGCAAATTACACTAAATGAAATAAAAATGAAAACCGCATTCAAATACGGCTGCCCTGTTTGAATGCGGTTTAATAAATCAATTGAATGCGGTTTCTTTTTCACCAATCGGCCACTGGACAGGCAGTGCTGCAAAAATTTATTTCTTCTTCCTGAAATCAGGTGTGTAATAAAAAAAGAGACGAAACGTATGGTTTTTATCATACTGGTATCCGGAGGCTTTTTGCTGGTACAGTAACATATACCCTGCATCAAAACTAAGGTGTTTGGTTACGGGTTGCTTAATACCAATAAAGGTTCTGTTTTGATCAAATGTATTGTAAATGATTTCTTTTCCAAATTGAATGGCTATTTCATCTGCAACTACCAATGACGGATAATGTGGATTTTTGAAAATTGGGATGTTGATACTTAGCAGGTACCGGATCCTGTCTGAAAATTTATTGCTATGAATGGGCTGGTCGTTTACAATTCTTTCTTGCCAGCGCTGTTCATTTCTAAGCCTGTTTAGCAATCCAACTTTCCCAATTTTGGTAACCAACTGTACCTGTTGATAGATCCGTTTTTCTTTCACAAAATGATGCCAGTCAGGGATAGACGGAGCGGCCCATAATTGGGCATATCCCAGGGTAAGGGTAAGGTTATCCTTTAACCAGTAATTTACACCTGCTCTTGCAAAATAGAAACCAGGGTTGGCCATAAAATTGTTTCGTCTTACGTGGAAATCAGCAACAGCACCCCATTTCTTATGCAGCCGGATAGTGTTATTAATACTAAACCAACTTTGACTTTGGGTATTCACTTCTTTGGCTTTGACCTGGCCAAATGAATTTGGTTGCAACACCAAAAATGCAATGGTGATAAAAAAAAGGGTACGTGATATTTTTATGATGGTATTCATTTTAAAATTGCTTTATAAAAGCAAAATGCTATTTGTTCACACAAAATAAGATGTCTTTTTAATTTGGTTATTACAAGGATGAATGATTGAATCAGGTAAAAAATAAGATCAGTAACTGGGCAGCCAGTATTCTTAAAATCATTGTTAAGGGATATACGGTGGCATAGGTAGCCGAAGGAATATCATTACCCGCAAGTTTTAAAGCGAAGGCAAGGGCGGGAGGATCTGTACAGGCTCCGGCCAGTAAACCGCAAATTTCGAAATAAGTTTTCCTGAAAAATTTATGTGCCACCAGTCCTACTATGATCACCGGAACCATTGTAATAGTAATGCCCATTAAAATCCATCGGTACCCGCTTCCATCACTAAATGCAGAAGCCAGGTTGTGCCCGCTGCTTAATCCTACACTGGCCAAAAACAGGGCGATGCCTATTTCTCTTACAATCATGTTGGCGCTGCTGGTAGTATAATTATTGAGGTATAAATGATTTCCAAAACGGCTGAGGAAAAGCGCAATAATCAGTGGTCCCCCAGCCATGCCTATTTTAACAGCCACCGGGATATTTGGTATATAAAAAGGGATACTACCTAATATCACGCCTAAAACAATACCCATAAAAATGGGCCCCAAATCAGGCGCTTCCAATCTTTTTAATGAGTTACCTACTACTTCTGAAAATTGCTTTACGCTTTCTTCTGTACCCACCGCTGTAATCGTATCGCCCAATTGCAAAAATATATTGCCATGGGCCACCATTTCAATACCAGCTCTTTTTATCCTGGTTAGGGTGAGGGATTCTAATTGCATTTCTGCAATATCTCCCAGTCTTTTGTGGGTAATTTCCTTTCTTGTTACCACTATCATACGGGATATTAAATTACTGGTAGCCTCAGTAGTGAGGTTCATACTGCTTTCGGTACCCACCAATAATCTTACTTTTTCCATTAATTTTTTAGGAGCTATAAACAACATTACATCACCTTCAGCCATTACAACATCCGGGGTTGGGGTAATGATGTTGCCGTTATGAAACATCCTGGAAATAATCACCGGTTCATTGAGCATTTTAAAGATCATCCTGATGGGTTGTCCTATCAGTTGTTTATTGTCTAACCGGATATGGGTAGAAAGCGGCCGGTTGGATTGAAAGAAATTTAGTTTACGATGTAATTCTTTTTCATCTTCCACATTTACACGCAATACCTTTCTCAGGAATATCAGTGAAAGAATGATGCCGACTACTGCGAAAGGGTAAGCTACTGCATACGCTAAGGTAATGGTAGCATTGTCTACTCCCTGGATTTTCAAATCAACTACTGCCGCCTGTGCCGCAGCAAGCCCGGGGGTATTGGTAACGGCACCGCTCATTATACCAGCCATTATGGAAATATGATTACCGGAAGCATAGAAAAAAATGACGGTGATAATAACGCCTAAAATGACCACCGATGCAGCAAGGCTATTATTTCCCAATGCGCTTTTTTTAAGTGAGGCAAAAAAGCCGGGCCCTACCTGTAAGCCAATGGCGTATACAAATAGTATGAGGCCAAATTCTTTTACAAAATGTTCTGTCTCTTTATTGATGGTAATACCAAAATAAGAAAAGAATAAACCAACAAAAAGTACCCACGTAACACCTAAGGAAATGCCCAGGATTTTAACTTTGCCAAGCGCTATGCCTACTGCTATTACCAATGAATAGACGATAACAGCCTGGGCTACGGTAGGTTCTGTAAACAATTGAGTAAACCAATTCATAATGTATTTAATTTAGATCATCACAATAAATCCGGTAATCGCTTTATAGAAATTCAAAGTTGGTCGTTTGGCCAAATCGGACTGCGGATAATTACTTTAACAGATGAAGGATAAAAACATACAGCAGGCAATCGTTTAAAACAATCAATCGTCATAGGGTGCACACAAGTATTGTGCAAAACATTCAAATGAATTAATCCGCAAAAACCAACTAAGGAATTTTACAGACGGCTATCATTAAAAAGGAGCGGATAAAACTATCCACTCCTTTTATTTATAAATTATACATGTTCAGGTGCCAAAGCCCAATGCTCTGGTGAACGCCATAAAGAACTTAATAATAACTCTCTCATAAAAAAGAATTCTTTAGGAAGCTTGTCGTAAAACCTCGCAAACAATTCTTCGTGACCCATTAACTCCTCTTTCCATGGTTCCCGGTCAATCGTCATGATTTTCGCAAAATCCTCTTTGGTGAAATTTTCAATACCGGTCCAGTCCATATCCTCATAACGTGGCATCCAGCCAATAGGAGATTCAACAGCACTTGCACCACCACGAACCCTTTGAACGATCCATTTTAATACACGCATGTTTTCACCAAAGCCTGGCCATAGAAATTTGCCATTTTCATCTTTTCTAAACCAGTTTACACTGAATATACGTGGCGCATTGGGTAAGTCACGGCCAAATTGTAACCAATGATTTACATAATCTCCAATGTTATATCCCATAAAAGGTAGCATTGCAAATGGATCACGTCTTACTTTACCTACTTCACCAAAAGCTGCTGCAGTGGTTTCACTTCCCATGGTAGCCGCAGTATAAACACCGAAGTTCCAGTTAAATGATTGGCACACCAGCGGTACCGCCGTGCTTCTTCTTCCACCAAATACAAATGCTGCTACGTGTACTCCTTTCGGGTTATCCCATTCGCTGTCAATGGCTGGGTTTTGGTAAGTTGGTGCTGTAAACCTGCTATTGGCATGTGCTGCAGGCACGCCACTTTTTGGATCATAAGGTTTACCATGCCAGTCAATTAATCCTTCCGGCATTTCTTTGGTCATTCCTTCCCACCATACATCACCATCCGGTGTAATGGCTACGTTGGTAAAGATGGTATTTGCTTTAATACTTTCCATAGCATTCGGGTTAGTATGGTAGTTGGTACCAGGTGCAACTCCGAAATAGCCGGCTTCCGGATTGATGGCATACAACTCGCCATCATCACCTTTGTGTATCCAGGCAATATCATCACCTACGGTTGTCACTTTCCAGTCATCCACTCCCTTTGCAGGAATCATCATGGCAAAGTTAGTTTTACCGCACGCACTTGGAAAGGCTGCAGCCACGTAGGTTTTTTCTTTTTGAGGAGATTCGACACCTAAAATTAACATGTGTTCTGCCAGCCATCCTTCTTCTCTTCCCATTACAGAAGCAATACGAAGTGCAAAACATTTTTTACCCATCAATGCATTTCCACCATAGCCACTGCCATAGGAAATCACTAACCTTTCTTCAGGAAAATGAGAGATGTATTTGGTAGTTGGATTATTAGGCCATTTGGTATCCGGAACCGCCGGGTTAATTGGTGCGCCTACTGTATGTATACATTTTACATATTGATTTAATTGCAGGTAAGGATAAATATTCTCACCCATACGTGTCATGATATACATATTAACAACTACATACTCAGAGTCGGTTAACTGAACGCCGTACCTTGAAAACGGGGAACCAACTGGTCCCATACAAAAAGGTATTACATATAATGTTCTGCCAGTCATGGCTCCGTCCATCAACCCATTTAAGATCTGCTTCATTGCCTTTGGTTCCATCCAGTTGTTGGTAGGGCCGGCATCCTCTTTTCTTCTGCTGTTGATAAAGGTTTTGTCTTCTACCCTTGCTACATCGCTTGGATCAGAAAAACAGGCAAAACTATTCGGACGCTTTTCTGCATTCAATTTTATAAAAGTTCCTTTCTTTACCAATAATTCGCATAAATTATCATACTCCTCCTTAGAGCCATCACACCAATGTACATTTTTTGCCTTGCATTGGTTAGCAATACTGCTTACCCAGGACTCTAACTCAGATTTAACGGAAGAAGATTCATAAAATGGAAGTTTACTTTCGTGCTTCATAAATAATAAATATTAAATTAATAAATGGATTGTTTGTTATTTTGAATATGCAAATGTTCATTAAAACCAGCTGATTAAAATATGACTATTATCATTTTTTTTATGATTTTTCAACGTGTTTTAATCATAAAAATTTATTGTGATGGCTGCTTTGAGCGGTTTTAATTTTCCGCACAACACCTGGTATGGTGTTTTGTTTTTATTGGTTCATTCTTTCATTTCATGGCTTCCGGGAGGCTCAGAGGAGGTTGATGAACTTACCCACTGTAATTTTGCGGCAGGTATAGTTGCCGAAAGGTAGTATAACCGTACACTATTTCTTCAATACAAAAACTGATTCAAACTTCCTTCTATTCCAGCCGGAAACAGTAAGTGCAGGAGTTTTAAAACAGATAGATACCGCCATCCGGCAAAAAGCTATCTTTACAAGCTCATTTATTTTAACCTGGCGAGTGACTTGTGCAGGCGAAAGATACATTGTATAAACGTGAAATGAATAATTGATTGCTTGATTGTTTTCAATTTGTTCTTAATCAATTTAATAATAATGAGGAAGATTGAGTCCATTCCAAATTATCACTTTTCTTTTGTAACTGTGGGCGGTGCGGACACCGCCCACAGTTATCTGCCTGGGTTGGTGTCCTCACCAGCCCGGCATAATTTGCATTACACCCGCAGGATTTTTCGCCTTTTTTATATTATTCTTTGTTTTGCCTGCCTTTGGATGCCGGCAAATGCTAACCCTGCAGATCCTTTTTTTGTTCAGCATTACGATAACAGGAACGGGCTTTCCAACAGTTCGATCAATCATATATTTAAAGACGCCGGTAATTTATTGTGGGTGGCAACCTGGGATGGCCTCAATATGTATGATGGAAATATTTTCCATGTGTTCAATTATAGTAAAGAAAATGATTTTAAAAGCATAGGAAGCAACGTTATACAACAGGTTACAGAAGACAAAAGGGGCAATATCTGGGTTACCACCATTGAAGGTATATCCAGGTATGAAAAACGAACCGGAAAGTTTTACAACTATTTTTATAACCAGTTCCAGCAGGCCAGGGTAAGCGAGCAGGAATACGCATTGGCGGTTGATACTGCAGGCAACGTATATTGCCTCAATCAAAAATCGGGGCTCAACTGGTATGATGCAAAGGCCGATACCTTCCGGATATGTGATCTCCCCAGGCAAATTTCAACCATCAATAAAATTGCTTTTGATGAAGCCAACAGGTTATGGTTATTAAATACAAAGGGGCAACTGGATGTTTATTCAGGAAACGCACAGCAGTTTAAACATTTGCATACCTACCGGGAGGATAAGGCCATCGTCAACTTTTTTAATGTTAACCACCAGTTGTTTTTCAGTACAGCAGATGACAGATTGCTTACTATTCCCGCCGGTACATCTATTCAAAAACAGGTGATGCAAATGAAGCATACGCTGGCTTCCCTTATCTTTTATAAAGAGCACTACCTGCTTGCATGGGCCACCAAAGGATATGCTGTGTACGATGAATGGTTTCAGCCATCTTCCTTTCTTAAACAGGAAACACAGCAAATGCAGGATATCCGGGTTACCTCCTGGGCGTTGGGGAGTGAAGATATTTTATGGTATGGTACGGATGGCAACGGCATCATAAAAATTTATCCTAAAACTAAAGCTTTTGGCACCATTACTACCTCCGATAATGGAATGCCGTACAATAAATCAGTAAGGGCATTCTGTGAAGTCAATGGCAATTTGTGGATCGGAACCAAAGGAAGTGGTATCATCAGCATCAAAAATTTCTGGTCCGATACGATGTCCCTATACAATAAGCAATACTTCTCAGCATCCGCAGAACTGGATAACAATGCTGTTTATTCTTTAAAAAAAGGCAATGACGGGCTCATTTATATTGGTACAGATGGCAAAGGAATTGGCGTGTACGATATGCAGTTGAAACAGTTTCTCAGATGGACGGATATTAAAGGGCATGCATCCTATCCTGAATTTGGATCTGTATATGCTATCAGCCAGGATCCGGATAAATCATTGTGGCTAGGCACGAGTGGTTATGGCCTGGTACACCTGAAGATCAACAGGGACAGATTGGGCAAACTTTCACTGGCATTCCTGGAACGCTTCACTTTTAATAACAACAATACCGGCCCTGCCAACGATATTATTTATGCACTTACTGATGGGGATAAGAATCATTTATGGATCGGTTGCCGGTATGGTGGCCTAAGCTTATTAGATAAAACCAACGGGGTATTCAGAACATTTAAGGCACTTTCCTATGAAGGAAGCCTTTCCAACAATGATGTGTTATCACTTTTTAAAGATAGCCGCAACAGGATATGGATCGGCACAAGTTATGGCCTCAACTATATAAACAATGCGGATGCATCAAAGGAAGCACCCCTGTTTCAAAAACTCACTACTGCCAATGGATTGCCTAACAATACCATTCATGCCATTGAAGAAGACAGTACCGGTTATATCTGGGTAAGCACCAATAAAGGTCTTGCAAAAGTGAACCAGGCCGACCTGAAAGTGTCATATTATCAGCAATTGGACGGATTGCAAAGCAATGAGTTTTGTGATGGTGCTGTTTGGAAAGACAAAGAGAGTAACCTGTTTTTTGGGGGCACTTATGGCTTCAATCATTTTCTTCCTCAAAATATCCGTAAATCAGGCTGGCAGCCCAACCTCCTTTTATCAGGTATTGCCATTGGCGGCAAAAGTATAAATCAAAATGGGTTCATTGTATTGGCTCCTTCTGGTAACGATCCGCTTGATTTTTCAATTGGCAGAAAGGATAACTTTTTTGAACTCGACATAAAAGCCGTCAGTTTTTTAAATGCCGAGAAATGCGAGTATGCTTATTATTTAGAAGGGTATGATAAAGCATGGCATTATGCCGGTACCAATGGTAAAATTGTGTATAGTAATATATTGCCCGGCAGTTATGCATTAAAAATAAAATGGAGCAATGGTGAAGGTATCTGGACCAAAGAAACCCCATTGCTAAGGCTGGAAGTAAAACAGTATTTCTGGCTTACTTCCTATGCATTTTTAGTGTATGCATTACTTGTATTGCTATTAGGTTATGTTCTCTTTAAATACAGAAAAAATAAACTGGAGATAAAACACCAGTTGGCTGTGGAGCATATGCTGCGTGAAAAAGAAGAAGCCATACACCAGAACCGCCTGGGATTTTTTACAAATATTGCCCACGAACTGCAAACGCCTTTAACGCTGATAATGGGTAGTACAGAAAGATTTTTGGATAAAACCGTATCTGCCAAAGAACAAAAGGAGAAACCCTATTTTTTATCACTGATCCATCAGCAGGCGTCACGGCTTACCTACCTGGTTCACCAGTTGATGGAATTTAGAAAAGTGGAAGCAGGCTTTTTTAAGAACCAGTTTAGTTTTTTAAATATTTCCGAGTTACTGCAAAACCTTGCTGAACCCTTTGTTCCATTAAGTGAACAAAAGAAGATGGAGTACGAGTTGAATATATCACCGGACATGATTGGTTGGGTCGACAAAGATAAACTCGAGAAAATAATATTCAATCTTTTATCCAATGCATTTAAGCATTCGGGTAAAAATGAACAGGTTGTTTTTGCTGCCAGTGAAAATAACAATACCAAAGAGCTGGAAATAACAATCGTCAATTCCGGTACCCGGCTGCCGGAAGGAAAACTTGACCAGTTATTTGATAAGTTTTATGTTGTAAGTCCAAATACTGCTGACAGTGAAAAGTTTGGAACCGGCATCGGCCTCGCATTTACCCGGCAACTGGTTACCTTGCTAAATGGCAGGATTTTCGCAAGCAGTGAAAATGACCGCATCAGTTTCCGGGTATTTCTCCCCCTTGTAAATGATAGCCAGGAAGGCATAACCCCCGGAAATACTCCTACTATCAGCGACAAACCGTCTTACCTGTACCAGACAATCACTGCCTATTCCGAGCCCCTCCATGCGGTATCTGCAATAGAAAATAACAAACAGGCCATTATAGAAAATCTGCAGGGCAATAAGCGAAAAAATGTGCTGATCGTGGAAGATGATCCTGATCTCCGTTTTTTATTAAAGGATATTTTGAAAGATGAGTACATCGTGTATGAAGCCGGCGATGGAATAAAGGCCCTCGAACTGATTGAAAAAATCATTCCGGACATTGTTATTTGCGATGTGATGATGCCCAAAATGAACGGGCTTGAACTTTGTGATAAAATGAAATCTGCTCCTGCAACCTGCCAGGTGCCATTTATTATTTTATCGGCCCGGGGAAGCGAAGATCATCATATGGAAGGATATGAAGTGGGAGCGGATGCATATATAGCCAAGCCATTTCATACTTCGCACCTGAAACTACGGGTACGGAAATTATTGGAATACAGGCAAAAGTTACTGGACCTTTTTAAAAATGAAGAGGTTGCTGAAATGCTTGTATCATCTGACCTGACAGCCGATGACAAAAATTTCCTCACCAAACTGGTGCAGGTAATTGAAGAAAACATCAGCGAAACGGAACTTAGTGCCCTCATGCTTGAAAAAACATTTAGCATGAGCAAGATGCAGTTGTACCGTAAATTAAAAACCATGACCGGCATGACACCGGGCGAATTTATAAAACACACCCGGCTTAAACAGGCAGCAAATCTCCTGACTTCTACCAGCCTTAATGTCACAGAAATTTTTTATCGTACCGGTTTCAACAATCAATCTTATTTTTTCAGGGAGTTCCGGAAAAGGTATAATTGTGCACCGAATGAATACAGGAACGGCACCCTTTCACCAAAAGGGGGAACTTAGAAATTTTTCGGCGCCCAGCATCGCAGGGAGCATTTGGTTTATTGAACCAGGGTAAATTGATATTAAGAATATAAGATATGCCAACTATTTTTCCTTTTTTGTAATTCAAAAAGGGTAGTAATGTGTGATTGTTCAGATAAGTTTTTTTCAGTACCTGACTTTTAAAAAATTCCACTCTAATATTTAGAGATTCAAGTTTGAATATTCTTTCTCCTCGAATTTAAAAAAATCATAGAATGTAACAAAAGCAGTAACAGCCTAAGTTCTCCCTTCGGGGTACAAGGGCTGATTTGTAATCATAGTACACTAAAATGTAGTAATAGTGTATAACATCGGGAGTCGATAAAGATAGCTTTGCCCTTCAATTGCTGCATTATGTTACCAGGCAAAACGAAATGCTTGTTTTTATTGCTTATTGTGTCATTCTTCTTTAATTGCGCATTCGCCACCAGTAATCAACTTTCTTTAAAAGTTGCAGGGGATGACGTTGCGGGTTACCATGTAGATATATACAATACACTTCAATTGTTGGTTAGCAATAAAGAAGAATTTTCTCTTCAACTATTTAATAATGATTTAAGCACTGTTGCCAACATACGGCAATGGAAAGGCCAAAAATGGTCCGGTAATAAAAGCAGTATCACTTTAAAAAGAGATGCTTACATAAAAGAGTTTGATGCCAATCTGTCTATTTCTGTAACCTACCAGGTGGTGAATGCAAATATTATAAAAAAGACGATTGAACTGTTTCAGCCATCCATGCCTGGCATGTTATATATATTACAACAAACAGCAAGGCCCGCAGAAAAGCCAAACAGGTATGTAACATTTGAATACGACAGTTTTCCCGGTGGCTTTGTACATGAAATGTTTCCTGCAACAGGATTTGTTACAGCAGGCAATGAGGTGGTTGGTTTTTTAACGGATGCCGGGTATAAAAATCAGTACACCCGGAACACCAGGCGCAGGTTTAGTGGCAGGGGTGGTGGTTTTGTGGGCATGCGTAAACTGCCCGATCCCAATTTATTTTCTGTAGCCGGTTTATCAGAAAGGGCACAGAATAATCATTACATCAAACAAACATTTGGTGAAATGTATAACCTGGATGCCGGTACTTCAACTATTTTAAAAATGCCTGCTGCTTTTCAAAAAGAAGGCAATGCTGAAGTGAAGAATGATAACGGATTGATATCGATAACCGGCCATGCAGGAGACAGGGCAGGAATAGAATTTATTGCACCATTTAAAGATCAGAAAGTTTATACCATCACTTTTTTATGTAAAGGAAATACTGGCCTTGCATTAAAACTCTTTAGGGTTAAGAACGGTCAAAGAACGATAGAACTGGAAGATGGAGTAAAATACATAGATAACTTTCCCGCAGTAGAAAATGAATGGACTCTTTTCAAAGGAAGTATACTAGTGCCTTATATTGAAAATGATAGTGTATCCATGTTCATAGGTACACAATCAGGTAAAGAATGTACCCTGGAGATAAAAGACCTGCAATTTGCCGAACACCACCCACAACAGGAACCGTACAACATTCTTCCTTTAGGGGAAAAAATAACAAAAACTACGTATGTTTTTGTAGAGCCATGGAAATCGCACCAGCAATTTAAGATTGCTGCACAGTCACGGTTAGCCGAAGGAAAAGGTTTTAAAGGATCGCAGATTGAAAAAATGTTGTATGCCAATTTCAATATGCTTACCTGGATCACCGATGTAAATGATTTTACTCCGTTCAATGTACCCAATATGAATTATGCACCGGATATGTATAACCGGGATTCTTATTTTTCTACGGTGGCATCCTACAATAGAGAATTAAACCTCAGCATCTGGGAGCAATGGGGCAAAACGCAAACACCCAAGGGAGGTATTGGCACTATCATAACTCCACTGATGGGGTCGGTAGAAGCAAAGGATAATGAAGCAACCATTGAATGGCTGATATGGGCCATGCTGAACAAGCGCAGGTTTGGTGTTACACTGCCGGAGGAAAAAATAAAGAAAGCAGTTGAATATGTATTGAATGAATTTGACAGCAGCCGGGATGGAAAGTGTAAAGCCCATTTTTCTTTGAGCCAGGTTGATATTGTTGATTTTAATCCAAAAACAGATCGCCTCGGTGTTAACCAGGGTATGCTGGTCATTGCATTAAGAACAATCAAAGAATTGGGTTTTGATATCAGCGAAGCATACATACAAAAAGCAACAGCCGAATACCGTAATTTTTATGATGTAAAAAGAAAGCACTTATTGTTTGACAGAAATTTTCCCGACATCATCACATTGACAGACCTGGAGCCCGAATTCTTTTCCCTATGGTTATTCAACAGGCCAATGCTAACCGATGAAATGGTAAAAAATCATTTAGATCAGATACCCTTGCTTAATAAAGTTTCCAATTCACCACACCCCGAATATGGTACTACTGCACCCATCTGTGTACGATTAACAAAAGATGCAAAAGGGTTTGCATACCTCAGTGGCGATTATCAGCCATTTGAAAAATTTGGACAGGAAAATTACAGTGATGGAAAAAGTGATGGATTTTATTACAATGGCGGAAGCTGGTTCAGGGCAGAATATTGTGCTTATGTAACAGGACTAAAACATGGTTGGGCAAAAGCAAAACCGTTAATGGAAAACCGGGTATGGGCAGAAATTTACCTCAATCCCAAATGGCCGTTCAGCAAAGAATTTATACCAACTAAATGGATCACCACTGATAGCTGGTGGCCTTCCACCAAAGGGTTGTGCTGGAATGTTTTTATACTGATGGCAAACGAAGTGGTAGGCTTGCGTACACCTGGTATGGATCCTGATTACAAAAAAATAAAAAGAAAGTAAATGGCCAGATGCTTTTTCGGGATCAGCTGGCGGCATCAATAAAATTGTTAACCATTAAAAATATCAACATAAAAAATGGTGAAATAAAATCCAAACAGGTTATACAGCAAAAGCATTTTTACAAAGGAGTTAAAATGTAGTGTAAAACTAAACTGTTCCAGAACAATGTCCGCTTCCAGTGATGATCCTGGTATTTAATTTTTCTTAAAAAATATTAAAATGTTTCAATTATGAAAGAAAATCTTACGAATGTTATTCACCTCATTCCCACAAAATTATGGCCGGGCCTAAAAGGCATTTTTTGCATCATTGTAGTTGCAATGCTGCATTTTTCGGCATCAGCCCAGGCAGACACAAATGATAAAACCATTACCGGCAAAATAAGTTCTGCTCAAGGCGAACCAATGAGCGGTGTTACCGTACGTGCAAAGAATACAGCGAAAGCAACCACTACTGATAACAACGGAGATTTTACTTTGGTTGTTCCGGAAAATACTACCCTGGTATTTTCGTATGTTGGTTTCAAAACACAGGAATTATCCGTTTCGGGCAGGTCGGCCATACAGGTAACAATGGCTGTTATGGAAAATACCCTCAATGATGTGGTGGTAGTAGGCTATAGCAGCCAGAAAAAAGGTGCTATCACCGGTGCGGTTGCTTCCGTTAACATGGCAGATCTTGATAAAAGAAGGGTGCCTGATGTGGCCCAGTTGCTGCAGGGCCAGGTGGCCGGTGTGCAGGTAACACAAAGTACCGGTGCCCCCGGTGATGGTATCAATATCACCATACGTGGAGTAAGCTCTATTGGTAGCAGCAGCGATCCGCTGTTTGTGGTGGATGGTTTACCAACTACCAGCATCTCATTCATCAACCCTGCAGATATACAATCAATGACGGTGTTGAAAGATGCCGCCGCCGCTTCCATTTATGGTGCAAGGGCAGCGGGTGGGGTAATTGTTATCGTCACCAAAAACGGACGTAAAGGAAAATCCAGCATCGATATTAATTACTTTAATGGCGTGCAACAAGTTGCCAATTTGCCAACCATGCTGAACGCCACTCAGTACATGAACAAAATGGAAGAGAGCTGGAATAATTCGGGCAACACCGGTATTAATCCTTACACAACAGATAAGGGAAGAGCAGACCTTGCCAATACAGACTGGCTGAACGAATTATTTGTCCTGGGCAAATCACAGAACCTCCAGTTAACAGCCAGCGGTGGTTCAGATAAAGTGCAATACCTTATCTCTGCCGGTTACTACGGGCAAAACGGAATTGTGGTATATGATAATGACCAGTTTAAACGCCTTAGTTTTAGAACGAATGTGAATGCAAATATTTCGGATCGTTTCACAATAGGAACCAATCTGCAGATATCCAATAGTGTGCAGGATAAAATATCTTCCAGCGGTGATGCACCCGGTGTGATACGTCATGCATTTTTACGTCCGCCTGTGTTAGGCGTTTATAAAAATGTAAGTGATCCAAATTATAATGCGGCTGATCCCTTTACAGACCTTCCTTTTTATTCACAAAACGTTGCAGCAAATGGTGGCAGGTGGAATGGTGGGGCAAACAGGTACGAGTTTTCCTCAAACCCCATTGCCATTGCTAACTACACCAATGATAAACGAACCAATTTTAAAACCTTTGGCAGTGTGTATGGCGAATTTGCTTTTTTGAGAAATAAAGAATTGAAACTGCGGACCAATGTTGGTATTGACCTGAACATGAACCATAACAAAGCATTCAATAAAAACTATGGTGATAACGATGGCTATACAAGCAATATTCCTGCTGATACTGGTCAGGGCCGCCAGAACCGTCCAACTAATTTGTCGGAGAACAGGGGACAGGATATTACCATCACCTGGACAAATACTGCCAACTACACCAAGCGGATAGAGCAGCATTCTTTTAGTGCATTGGTTGGTACAGAATTTATTACCAATCAATCTTCCGTAATTGGGGCTACCAGATCACGGTATAGCAATCCAAACGGTTCATTTCAATACATCGATTTTGGTGGAACAGTAATTTATGACGATCAGGGAAAACCTATCAACACACCATGGAATGGTGGTGCTGCTGCTGAATGGGCTTTGTTCTCCATATTTGGTTCCGTTAATTACAATTACGACAACCGGTTTTTTGCAACTGCCAGTTTAAGGCAGGATGCTTCTAGCCAGTTTGCAGCAAATAATCAGCACGCTCTATTTCCGGCTTTTTCTGCAGGATGGAGAATATCGAAGGAAAAATTTATGGAAGAGGTAAGCTGGATCAGTGACCTTAAATTGAGGGCAAGTACCGGAAAGCTGGGCAACCAATCTGGACTTAACAATTACAATTCGCTCGCTATTTACAACGAACAGGGTACTTTATTGAGATACGGAAACCCGGATTTAAAATGGGAAACCACCAATCAAAATAATATTGGTATTGATTTGAGTTTGTTCAAAAATAAAATTTCTATTACAGCAGATTATTTCCAGAAAAAAACATCTGACCTTTTATTGCCGCTTGGATTACCAAGGTTTGTGGGGGATGTGCAACCAACACTGGTTAATTCAGGAACAGTTAGTAATAAGGGTTTTGAACTGGCAATTGGCTACAGGAATAATGACCATGCATTTAAATATAGTGTAAATGCCAATGCATCAACGGTAACCAATAATGTAGACAAATTAAATGCTAACCTGCCAAATATATTTGGACAGGTTTCTAAAACAGAACCTGGCCAACCGTTGAATTCCTTTTATGGATTTAAAATGGTGGGCATTTATCAAAATCAGGCAGAAGTGGATGGTTACTTAACAGGTGCACCTCATCCCGAAGTAAAACCAGGCGATATTAAATTTCAGGATCTTGATGCCAATGGTATTATCAATGACAATGACCGTACTTACCTTGGCAACCCTAATCCAAGATTTTCTTACGGCTTCAACCTGGGCGCCAATTATAAAAGTTTTGATTTGAATGTATTGTTCCAGGGTGTAAGCGGCGTGGAAAAATACAATGACCTTAAAAAGATCATTGATTATGATACCCGTCCTTTTAATCATACAATTGCAACGCTGAATGCATGGCATGGTGAAGGCACCAGCAATACTGTTCCACGTTCTACTTTTAATGACAATGGAAGCAGCAGGGTGTCAAGCATTTTTGTGGAAGACGCATCTTATTTTAGGTTAAAGAATATTGAGATCGGTTATTCGCTGACCAATTTTTTTGGTAAATCAAAATCGGTATTCCAGGATTTGCGCATTTATGTATCTGCTCAAAATTTATTTACAGTTACCAATTATACAGGATTAGATCCGGAAGCATATAACATGTTTGACCAGGGTACATATCCGCAATCAAGGGCAATTTTATTTGGTATCAACGTTAAGTTATAATTCATCCGTTAAAAATAAAAAATATGAAATCAATTTATAAAATACTGGCAATAGTAGTAATTATGTCAACTGCCGGATGTAAAAAAGACCTGGAAAAAACACCGATAGGCATTATAACAGAGGGTGTTGCACCAACAAAAGAATCGGTTATTTTTTCTGCAAGGTCTGCTTATCAACTTCTTTCCAATTCACTTAATATTATTGGTGAATGGGGTTGGGATGATGGTACCGTACTTCGCAATGATTTTATATTGCAGGATATTGCTTCCGGCGATATGCAGAAAAAATGGAATCCCGATGGGGACCAGGCATGGATGGATCAGTTTACGGATTTTAGTTTTACATCATCCAATAGTGGTGTTAAAGGCCAGTGGAGTTACGACTATGCAGGTATCGCGAGGGTAAACCTGTCCATCAGTTACCTGGCAGATGGCGCATCTTCAACAACTCTTGGCATTGATGAAAATTTAAGAAAAAGGATGCTGGCAGAAATGTATTTCTTAAGGGCTTTCTATTATTTTGACCTGGTTAATTTGTATGGTGATGTGCCATTACTGATAAAACCACTGGCAAATTTTAATGAAGCATACAGTGTTGCAGTTAGAGAAATCAAAGAGAATGTATATATCCAGATTAATAAGGATCTGGCAGAAGCAAAAACACTGATACCGGGTGGTAAATTTTCGGATGCTGTTGAAAAATGGCGGGTATCAAAAGGTGCGATATTGGCATTGCAGGCCAAAGTGGCGTTGTACAAACAACAATGGCCGCTGGTGATTACGATCATAAACGAACTGGAAGGGCTAAATTATTACAGTTTAAATGCGAATTATTTTGACAATTTTAGTATCGCAAAAGAGTTCACTGACAATGAAGTGGTTTTTGCTTATGATCATCAATCCAATACATCACCAAGATCCGGTAATGGGCTAAATGCGCTATTGGGATGGGGTTTTATTGCACCTACCACCAATTTCATAAACGCATTTGAACCAAATGATCCCCGTTTAGGGTATACCGTTACGGGCCAGGATGTATATAAATTTCTTGGAGAACTGAATGGTAATAACAAAGGGAATGATGATGCAGCAAGCAACAAAATATATATCCGCTGGGCAGATATTTTGCTTTGGAAGGCCGAAGCTTTAAACGAAACGGGTAGTTACCCTGCAGCCATCGCATTGATCAACAAAGTAAGGGAACGTGCCAGGTTAACTGTTAACGCAACAGGTACATATGCACCTGCCGGAACACTACCCGATAGAAATGTTGCTTCAACAGATAAGGTGCAAATTAAAGCCTGGCTGGTGCAGGAAAGAAGGGTGGAGCTGGGTTTCGAATCTCAACGATTTAACGATCTTAAAAGGTGGGGTATTGCTAAAACCTTTTTAACAGGCCTTGGTAAAAATTTTCAGGATAAGAATTATTTCTTTCCAATTCCACAGGGTGAGATTGACAGATCAGGTGGAACAATCACACAGAACACAGGCTATTAATTTTATTAAATGCACAATAATTCCTGTAGCAACAGGCTGCTGCCGGTTCCTACAGGAATTAAAAATAATTTCATGAGAGACATAGCAACACGTTTCGCCCAAAACCCCCTATTATCACCGGCAGATCTAAACGCCAGTAGCGAGGGGCTTGAAATTACCTGCCTCCTCAATCCGGGCGTATTTCAATACCAGGGTAAAACCTGGCTCATTGTAAGGGTGGCAGAAAGACCGGCACAAAAAGAAAATATTATTTCTTTTCCCATACTGACGGAGACCGGGGGCATCAATATAATAGAGATACCCAAAGATGATCCGGCATTAAAGGCAACTGATGCAAGGGTCATCAATTACAAAGGAGTTGACTACTTAACCACCCTTTCGCACCTGCGGTTACTTTGCAGTGATGATGGAATTCGTTTTATCGAACCGGAGGGTTACCAGTCATTAGTTGGCGAAGGGATATTGCAAACTTTTGGTGTGGAAGATTGCCGGGTAACCTTTCTTGAAAATAAATATTATTTAACCTTTACGGCCGTCTCCGATAATGGCGTTGGCGTTGGCTTACGCACCACCACCGACTGGAAAAATTTTCAATCGTATGGCATGATGCTGCCACCGCATAATAAGGACTGCGCCATATTTGAGGAAAAGATCAATGGGAAATATTATACCCTGCATCGCCCAAGCAGCGTGGATATTGGCGGCAATTATATCTGGCTGGCTGAGTCGCCGGATGGCATTCACTGGGGCAATCATCAATGCCTTATAAAAACCAGGAATAATGCGTGGGACAGTGCAAGGGTAGGTGCAGGCGCTGCACCAATTAAAACCGGCAAGGGCTGGCTGGAAATTTATCATGGTGCCAATGAAACACACCAATATTGCCTGGGTGCATTTTTAATGGACCTGAATGATCCGTCCAAAGTAATTGCAAGAACGGAAGAGCCCATTATGGTACCTTCTACAAGCTACGAGCTGAGTGGCTTTTTTGGAAATGTAGTATTTACCAATGGCCATATTGTACATCCTGACGGCGATACCCTTACCATTTATTACGGCGCTTCTGATGAGTTTGTTTGCGGGGCAAAATTTTCTATAAACGAAATTATCTCATTATTAAAATTCAATCATGCCTAATAAACTAACGACTGAAATTGATCATTTTAAAAGCCAGCCGCATAATTTCCGGATATTGATATTGACCAACCTGGTATATGCATTTGTGCTGCCGGTGATTGACACTTTTGTTGCAGCTTATGTAATGCGCAATTCAAACGACCCCACCAAAGTGGTGATTTATCAACTGACCGTTTATACCGGTATCCCCCTCACATTTTTGTTGAATGGTTTTTTGTTAAAACATTTTAATATCCGGAAATTATATTCTGCAGGAATGATGCTGAGCGCTGTTTCGATGATATTTATGATGAGCTTACACTCGTTGAATAATGTTGGGCTGGGGGTAGCTGGAATGATCATGGGTTTATCATTTGGATTTTATTGGGCTAACCGGGATGTGCTTGCTTTGGCCATTACCAACGATGGCAACCGGAATTATTATTATGGGCTGGAAACATTTTTTTATACCATCATTGCCGTGATTGTTCCCGTAACCATTGGTTGGTTTATCGAAACCAGGGGCGGCGCAAATCAGGATGAAGCTTCTATTCACCTTGCCTATAAAATCATTACTGGTATTGTATTTATGATAACAGTGGTGGCGTCCATTGTTTGTTTCAGGGGTAACTTCCCAAATCCGGTACATAAGAAATTTGTATTTTTTAAGTTTCATCCCTTGTGGTATAAGTTGCTTTCGTTGGCATTGTTAAAAGGCCTGGCACAAGGCTTTTTGGTAACGGCACCGGCAATGCTTATCATGACGTTATTAGGAAAAGAAGGCGCTTTAGGAACTGCCCAGTCTATCGGAGCAATCATTGCAGCGGTTATTATGTATGTGTTGGGAAGATTGTCTAAACCGAAAGACAGGATTAAAATATTTGCTGTAGGCCTTGGTCTGTTTGCATTGGGTGCTGTAATAAATGGCGCATTATTTAGTGGCCTTGGGGTAATTATTTTTATTCTTTTATTGCTCATTGCAAAACCATTAATCGATCTTGCCTATTTCCCCATTCAATTCCAGGTAATAGATATTGTGAATAAAATTGAAAAACGAGGAGAGTATGCTTATATACTGAATCATGAATGGGGTTTGTACTCCGGCAGGTTGCTGGGTGCAGGTACATTTTTAGCCCTGGCCTATGGTATTTCCACTGAAATTGCATTGCGGTACGCTGTTATTATTATTGCAGTATTGCAGTTGTGCTCCATCTTTGTAGCAAAAAACATTATTGCACAGGGAAAAATAATCTCACCGGAAGAACCGGAAGTTGATTTGAAAGTAATGGGTAAAGTGGCAGAGGTAGTGGTATAATAAAATCGACAGTGGCTACAAGAGAATATTCTCAATGAAGAAATACCAGGCACAATAAACTTCCTGTTTTCATCTTCCAACTAAATCAAAATTAATCATGAATAATATTTTCAAAATTACTGTTGCTTTCATGTTTTTTAATTGCTGTGCAATTACAGCATTAGCCCAGGTAAAGCAACAACGAATACCAAGGGTAGATCAGATGCCTGATTTGCCAGGGCCGTTAAAAATAATCGATTATAAAAAGCTTGCACTGCAGTTTGACCATACGGTGTATGATTTTAATGCCAAAGGAAAATTCTGGCCAATGATATGGATTGATAGCAGTAAAAACAATTTTGATCAGAATGTAGTGGGATTATTTACTGCACTGGCAGATGTAAGACAGGGAACCAATAACAAAGGAATGTTTCATGAGGCGCTGGCCACAATGGGAGCCGTGCTGGGTGCAAAGCTGGTGGGCATTGATAAGACAAATCAAAAGGGTTTGAATTATGTAGGTATGCTGAAAAATTATTTTAATAAGGAAACAGGCTGGAATATCATGATGAACAACACTTCCCCCGAAGTTGCTTTGCTGGGTGGCGGTTATGGCCGTGACTGGTGGTATGATGTGTATCCAAATGTTTTGTTCTATGCAATATATGATCAGTATCCAAATGAGCCGGGCTTTACTGAAATTGCTAAAACCATTGCGGATAAATTTTATGATGCAGATTCAATTTTAAATGGCAATTACAACTGGTCATTTTTTGACTATGGAAAGATGCAGCCCATGAAAAATAATATCTGTACACAGCCCGATGTGGCAGCAGGACATGCATGGCTGTTATATGCTGCTTACAAAAAATTCAATGATCCAAAATATTTAAAAGGTGCACACAGTGCATTAACTGCATTGCAATCACAATCTATTAATCCAACTTACGAATTGCTGATGCCCTTTGGTGCATATTTGGCTGCAAGGATCAATGCAGAACAGGGCAAACAATATGACGTTCGTAAAATGCTGGACTGGAGTTTTGATGGCACTGCTGTTTGCCGTGAAGGTTGGGGAGTACTGGTGGGTAATTGGAATGGCTATGATATTTCAGGCATTGTGGGCAGTACAGTAGATCATGGTGGCTATGGTTTTTTGATGAATACGTATGATGCTGCATGGCCGTTGGTGCCTTTGGTAAGATATGACCAGCGTTATGCAACAGCTATAGGAAAATGGATGCTGAATGCTGCTAATGCTGCCAGGTTTTTTTATCCGCAATACATGCCCGACGATCATGAAACCATTCCCCAACTGGCCGATGTTACCAAAGGGGTAATTGGTTATGAAGGCATCATAAAACAATCCAGTTATAAAGAACATGAAGGTTTGAAAGGCCCCGTAGCACAGGGTGATGGGCCATTATGGGTGCCTGGAAAAAATCCACCGGAGTCGCAATTTAGTGTGTATGGCAGCGGACATGTGGGAATTTTCGGTAGTATTATCCGTACAACAACTGTTACTGGCATATTGCAATTAAACCTGTTGGCTACAGATTTTTACCATGATAAAGCCTATCCGACTTTTTTGTACTATAATCCATATACCAGCAATAAAACAGTTGCTATAAATACCGGGGCTGGTAAAAAAGTTGATCTGTATAATACGGTCACGGGAAGTTTTATTGCACGCAATATTTCCACCTCTGCACCAATAAAACTCTCACCCCAAAATGCAGCGGTAATTGTTTGTGTCCCTACCGGTGGTAAAGTAACTTACGCCGGCAAGAAAATGCTGGTGAATGGGATTGTAGTGGATTATATGTTTCAGCGTAAAGTTCGATAATTGTAAAGCACACGGTGAAGGTTTCGACACTTGGAGGTCTTTGCAGTCAGAATGGGGATCTCTTAAATACCAGTCTGAATGCAGGCAATGTGGGTCTCCTAAAGTCAACGGCCTGTCATCCTCATGTATCCCGGATGACAGGCCGTTAGTTCTATATGCTTAAGCCTGGTGATATATGAAGAAAAGAATCACGTATCGATTTGTGAATGGTCAATGGTGAAATATTGACCATTCACCATTCAATGCGTTGACTCAAGAAAATATTTTGTGGACCGGCAGTTACTTTACATGGCATCATCGTTGTGTCACTCACTTGTACGAATGAAGCTTTGGGCAACAATAAAATCGACAGTCTTAAGTAAACGACATTGATTAACCATTGACCATTCACACTTAACTTGACACTGGTGTTAAAAGTATTACAATAAGCAATAGCGAATCTAATGTTGGATTAATTCTTCTTCATTACCAGCGCCGTTCTGTTAGTAAGATAAACACTGATTCGCTGTTCGTCATTTGTAGAATATTCAATCGAATCATCCACCCTGTCAAATCCACCAAATTCCTTTTTATCTGAATTAAGGATAATCCGGTAAATTCCTTTTTCAGGAACAGCAAACTGGTAGCCGAAAATAGAGTTGCCAGGACTAAAATTGAAAAGGAAAATCAGGTTGTGTTTTTCGAAGATGATCACTTTATTGTGCGCATCCATGTGCAATTGTGTTGCATTGGGTGCTGACAATATGCCGTTTTCTTTAATGAGCTGTATCATGGCTTTATCCCAATTGGAAAGGAACTGGTATTTTAATTCTTTGTTATCCACCAGCGACCACTGTCTTCTTGCATATTGATGACTCCAGTTGTTGCCCAATCTCGGAAAATCAACCCACTCCGGATGGCCGAATTCATTACCAATAAAATTAAGGTAGCCCTCTCCGCCAAGGCTGATACTAAACAGGCGAATCAATTTGTGCAGGGCGATGCCTCGGTCAATAACGAGGTTCTGGTCCTGCACCTGCATGTGAAAATACATATCCTTATCCATCAGCCAGAAGGCGATTGTTTTATCACCCACCAGCGCCTGGTCGTGCGATTCGGCGTATGCAATCGTTTTCTCCTTGTATCGCCGGTTATTCAGTACCTCCCACATTTCAAATATATTCCAGTCTTCGTCCGATTTTTCTTTTAAAATTTTAATCCAGTAATCCGGTATTCCCATCGCCAGGCGATAATCAAATCCTATTCCTCCTTCATCTGGCCTTCTGCACAGGCCCGGTATTCCACTTACATCTTCTGCAATAGAAATGCTATCCTGCTTAAACCGGTGGATCACTTCATTGGCTAATTGCAGGTAGGTAACTGCGTCCCAATCCACGCCTTCTTTAAAATATTTATCATAGTGGTCAAATGATGTAGACCCATGATGAAAGTATAACATGGAAGTAACCCCGTCAAAACGATATCCATCAAAGTGAAACTCTTCCAGCCAGTACAATGTATTGGACAACAGGAATTTTTTCACTTCCCATTTTCCGTAATCAAATAATTTTGAATCCCAGCCTTCATGATAGCCTCTTCCACCGGGATGAAAATATTGGCTTTCACTTCCATCAAATTCATTTAACCCTTCTGCCTGGTTTTTTACCGCATGCGAATGAACAATGTCCATAATAACGGTGATGTTCATATTATGCGCCTTATTAACCAGGTATTTCAAATCTTCGGGTGTACCAAACCTGGAGGAGGGGCAAAAGAAATTGGAAACATGATAGCCGAAAGAACCGTAGTAAGGGTGTTCCATGATGGCCATCAACTGGATGGCGTTGTAACCACCTTCCTTAATCCGGGGCAAAATGTTGTCGGCAAATTCAATGTACGATCCTACTTTTTCGGCTTCCTGCGCCATGCCTACATGGCACTCGTAAATGATGGGCTGTTGGCTGTTTAGCGCCAGGTTAAAGTGATTGTCCGTCCATTCAAACGGTGTTTCAGGAAACCATAATTGTCCGGAAAAATCATGTGTGTCGGGATCCTGTATTACCTTCCTGATCCAGGCAGGTATTCTATCTATTACTCCATTTGCACCGTGAATGGTTACTTTAACTTTACTGCCATGTGTAAAAGAATTTTTGTTTGCTTCATAGGGCAGAAATAATTCCCAGTCTCCCCGATGGTTTCTTTCCAGTTTATGAGAAGTTCGGTCCCAGCCATTGAAATCTCCGGTCAGGTATAACTGGTCGGCGTTGGGGGCCCACTCCCGGTAATACCAACCATTTTTCTCGGTGCTGAAATTAATGCCGTAATAGGAATGTCCCCTTGCAAAATTGAGCAGGTTTCCTTCCGCATCTTCTATTTCTCTGAGCACATTTTTAAATCGGTCATACCTGCTGATGACGTCATATACATAAGGTTCCAGCCAGGGGTCCTCCTGGTTGATGGCTAGCTTTTCGTCTTGATTCATACAATATGTACTTATGAGTGAGGTACTAAGTTAGGAAATCAATGTATCTTAAGCAATCATTTTATTTTATAAATATTCTCCGCATGTTTAGGTGCAGGATGAAGATTTCATTTAGGGTAAATCATTTATTTATTTTATGTGTGTATACATCGTTCATTTTTTTAAAAATCCGTCATCGCTGCTTGAGTTATTTGCAGGATTGCTGGTCAGGAACACCATCAATCACAGCAAACAGCCACTCTCCGCCGTTG
>Ga0335397_10001638_pt1 | contig 30503 bp, 21 predicted proteins | sample MAT04_FD_205740 | JGI IMG/M metagenome (GOLD analysis project Ga0335397, IMG submission 205740) | Freshwater microbial communities from Lake Fryxell liftoff mats and glacier meltwater in Antarctica - MAT-04 (spades assembly) (version 2) ... | reverse complement strand
GGAAGTTCCCCCCCGCGCGGGCGCTGGGGCCAGCGCGCAACTTTTCGGGTTGAGGCCGGGGCGGGCAGGTCGGCGCGAACTTTTCGGGTTGCGGCGCGCTGGGGCCAGCGCGGAAGTACCCCCCAGCGCCGGCGCTGGGGCCAGCGCGCAACTCTTCGGGTTGAGGCCGGGGCGGGCAGGTCGGCGCGAACTTTTCGGGTTGCGGCGCGCTGGGGTCAGCGCGGAAGTACCCCCTGGCGCTGGGGGGAACGCCGAAGTTTGCGAGTTGCGAGTCGGTTGGGCGTGTCGCGAACTTTTCGGGTTGAGGCGCGCTGGGGCCAGCGCCGGCGATGGGGGGAACGCCGAAGTCTGCGGGTTGCGAGTCGGTTGGGCGTGTCGCGAACTTTTCGGGTTGGGGCGCGCTGGGGCCAGTGCCGGCGCCGAAGTCTGCGGGTTGAACGCCATCGGGAGGGCTCACCGACATGGACTGCTCCAGATATTTGCTTGCACAATATCTGTAGTATATCAAATATCAGTCTGATGTAAAGTAATTAGTTGGATTTTGATAAGACTCTGAATGGATGCGTTAAAAGAAGGCTGCATCCCGTGATTTGGCAATATGCCAGGAGGTAGACCCCGAGGCGCCCCGTCATCAGCCCCACCACTTCGACCAAGACGACAAACGAGGGCGCGGGGCGGCAACCCGGGATAGGCCGCGCTGCGCGGGCCAAGCCCCGGATTTGGGATGGCTTCCCCTTTGGGGAACACTGCGATGCGGGATCTGCAGCCCGTGGGGCGGGGAAGGGGGCGACTCCCCCTGTATCGTCCCACGGGCCCCATTGCTCCCTAGGAACCGTCCAGCACGGTCCGGATCTTGGCTGCCAGCATGGGCGGGGCAAAAGGTTTCTGCAGAAAATGCACTTCATCTTGCTGGATCCCATGACGCACGATGGCGTCATTCGTGTAACCCGACACGTACAACACACGGGTTTCTGGATGGAGTCTCAGCAGCCTTTCGACCAACTGACGTCCGCCCAGTCGGGGCATGACGACGTCCGTAACCACCAGGTGGATGGTGTCCCGATGCGAGCCGGCAATTTGCAGGGCGTCGTGACCATCGACGGCTTCGATCACGTTATAGCCGCAACCCACCAGGATCTGTCGCGACAACGCCCTTAGGGAACTCTCATCCTCGACGAGCAACACCGTTTCATTCCCCATCGGCATCAGCGTCGCCGATGACGACGAAGCTGTTTCACGAGGAGCAGGGTAGCTGGGGAAATACAAGTGAAAGGTGGTGCCGACATCGAGCTGGCTGTCGACTTGAATATGTCCCTCGGCTTGCTTCACCACGCCGTGTACCACAGCCAACCCCAGGCCCGTCCCCTTGCCGACTTCCTTCGTGGTAAAGAAGGGCTCGAACAGGCGTGCCCGAACTTCGTCGGTCATGCCGCATCCTGTATCGCTTACGGACAATTCCAGATAGTGGCCGGGTCGCAGGCCTGGGTTCCAGCGCGAGTACTCTTCGTCGAAATCGACTTCGCGCGTCTCGATCGTCAGCCGCCCTCCCCGGGGCATGGCGTCGCGGGCGTTCACCGCCAGGTTCATCAGCACCTGATCCATCTGTCCCGAATCGGCCCGAATACAGCCCTCCAGAGTTCCCAGCCGGGCTTCCAGGCGAATGTCCTCGCCGATGACGCGGCGGAGCATCTTCTCGGCGTCTTCGACCACATGGTTCAGGTCCAGCAGTTGGGGCGCAATCACCTGCTGCCGGCTGAAGAGAAGCAGTTGACGCGTGAGTGCCGCCGACCGCTGACCTGCCCGCTGAATCTCGAAAAGGAACTCGCGCATCGCGTCGTCGGGTTTCAACGATTCAATCGCCAGTTCGGTGTAGCCCGAGATGATCGTCAGCAAGTTGTTGAAATCGTGGGCTACTCCGGCCGCCAACCGCCCCACGGCATCCATCTTCTGGGCTTGGTAGTACTGGCTTTCGAGCAGCCTTCGTTGGGTGACGTCGGTCTGAACGCCGACAAAGTGGGTCAAATTCCCCTGGCCATCGCAGACAGGAGCGATCGAAAGCTCGTTCCAGAAAGAGTCGCCGTTCTTTTTGTAGTTCAACAGCTCCACGGTGCAGGCGCGCCCATCGCGCACGGCCTCGCGCAGCTGGGCCACGACATTAAGATCTGTGCCTGCCCCCTGCAGGAATCGGCAATTGCGACCCAGCGTCTCGGCCTCGGAGTAGCCGGTCAGGCGCTCGAATCCCGGACTGGCGTAGGTGATGGGACAGTCGGGCAGATGAGGATCGCAGATTACAATGCCCTGGGTCGCTGCGCCGATGGCGCGATCGCGTAGCCGCAGGGTCTCGGCGGCCCGCATCTGGTCGGTAACATCCTGAGCCGTTCCAGCGACTCGAGCAGGCCTGCCCTGCTCCAATTCCAGGACGCGGCCCACTTCATGAATGACTCGAACTTCGTCGCGGATCAGGATTCGATAGGTATGGTCAAATGATCCGTGGGATGCGACCGCCTGCCCGATGATCGAACTGACGTTGTCGCGATCTTCCGGGTGCACGCGAGCCAGGAAGGAGCCGTAAGTCACTTGATACTCATCGCGAGTGACGCCGAAGATTTCATACAGCATCTCGGACCACTCGACCTCGTCGGATGCAAGGTCGCGGCTCCAGTATCCCATTCGCGCCAGACGGACCGCTTCGGCAAGTTTGGCTTCGCTCTCGCGCAGTTCACGTTCCGCCCGCTTCCGTTCGCGGATGTCTCGGACGATCTTGGAGATGCCGGTCAGGCGTCCCGAGGCATCCGAAACCGGTGATAGTGTCACCGCCACGTCGATCCGTTCCCCCGATTTGTTTAAGCGGACGGTCTCGAACGTTTCGACACGCTCTCCGTTCCGCACTCGCTGCAGCGCCTGCGACAACTGCGCGATATGGTCCTGGGGAACGAGCCGCTGGATGGGCTGCCCCACCATCTCTTCGGCTTTCCAGCCATAGAGACGCTCGGCCGCCAGATTCCAACTGGTGATGATTCCGTCCAACGTTTCCGAGATGATCGGGTCGAAGCTCGACTGCACGATCGCGGCCATCTGTTGAGACTTCTGCTCGGCATGATTTCTCGCCCGACGATTCTGGGCCTCGCGCAGCTCGCGATCGACCACGGCTGCCAGGCGAATCCGATTGTTCTTAAGAACAAAATCACTGGCGCCGGATCGCATGATCGCGACGGCGGTTTCCTCGCCGATCGTGCCGGACACCACCACGAAGGGGATGTCCTGCCCGCTGGCCTTCAGGACTGCGAGCGCACCTGGCGCGTCAAACGCGGGGAGCGAATGGTCGGAAAAGACAATGTCCGCATCTCGCCTTTCGAGAGCGGCGTGAAAATCCGCGGCGGTCTCGACGCGCACGCCGACGACATCGAAACCCGCCTGGCGAAGTTCCAGCTCCAAAGTTTCGGCATCGTCGAGGGAATCCTCGACGAAGATAGCCCGCAGCACCCTGCCCATAAGGTTCTACCTCTGCTGTGAAGGGGCTTCGTTGAGAACCAGCCAGTACATCTGCAACTGTTCGATGACCTCGGCAAAGCGATTGAAGTCAACCGGCTTGCGGATATAGCTGTTGGCTCCCAGATCGTAGCTCTTGATCAGATCGTCTTCCTCGCGAGAAGAGGTGAGGATAACGACTGGCAAGCGGTGGGTGCGCGGGTTGGCGCGGATCCGCCGCAGCACCTCGAGCCCATCGACTTTGGGCAGCTTCAGGTCGAGCAGAACCAGTTCTGGCAGAACAGGATCGCTGCCCGGTTTGCCCAGCAGGATGTCCAGCGCTTGTTGACCATCGCGGGCCACCACCATTTCATTGGCGATCCGGCTGCGCTGATACGCCAAGAGGGCCAGCTCCTCGTCGTCAGGGTTGTCTTCGATGAGGAGGATGGTCTTTGTCATGGCGTTTCGGCCTGGGGAATCGTGAAATAGAACGTCGCGCCTTGATCGGGCGTCGATTCGGCCCAGACTCTTCCTTGATGGCGAAGGATGACCCGTTGCACGGTGGCCAGGCCGATGCCGGTTCCTGGAAACTCGTGCGAGGCGTGCAGCCGTTGAAAGGCCCCGAACATCTTGGCTGCGTGCGCCATGTCGAAGCCGGCTCCGTCGTCGCGAATAAAGAACGCGGGCCCTTGGGCGGTCTCAATTTGGCCCATCGAGATCGCCGCCTGGGGCTTCTTGGACGTAAACTTCCAGGCGTTGCCCAGCAGGTTGGCCAGCGCGATTCGCAGCAGCGATTCATCGCCGATCGCCGCCAGGTTCGGAGCAATGTCAATCTCGACTTTCCGACTGGCATCGGCCATCTGCAGTTCATGGATAAGCTCGCGAGCCAGACGAGACAGGTCGACCGGCGCGCGGCGAATCTCGCCCCGATTGATCCGCGAAAGCTCCAGCAGATCATCAATCAGTTGTCCCATTCGCTGGGTAGCGATGCGGACTCGCGCCAGGTAGTGTCGGCCCCGGTCGTCCAGCACTTCGCTATAGTTGCGAAGCAGTTCGCCGCTGAATCCATCGATCGCCCGCAACGGAGCGCGCAGGTCATGGGAGACCGAGTAGCAAAAAGATTCCAGTTCGCGATTGGCGGTCTGCAACTGTGCGGTCCGGTCGCTGACCCGTTTCTCCAGTTCGTGATTCAGGCGATGAAGCTCGATGCTGGCACGTCGGGACTCCGTCACGTCCTCCAATGCCACCAGGACCATGGCCAACCCATCGTCGTGGGCAACGCGACGCGCACTAACGAGCAACGTGCGCGGCCCCAACGGGCCGTCCATGCCCCATTCAAGACTCTCGATCGGACGATTCGTCGCCACGAGATCATGGAGCGACTGAAGCACGGGGGCCGACTTGCCCAGAAAAGGAATCTCTGCAAACGAAAGGGTGGGAAACCGTGGCCCGGCCATTCCGAACATGGCCAGAAAGCGGTCGTTGGCGGTGGCGATCCGCAAATCCGAGTGAAGCACGAGAAGAGGATGTCGCACCGTTTCCACGATGCTTTGTGCAAAAGCCCGCACGATCGACCTCAAGCAGAAGAGAACGAGTCACTCCCCAATGGTGGGGCTTGGTCAGACTACCACACCGCCACACCCATTCAAGCTATTTGTAATGAATCGCCGGATGAAAGGCACAAACGGCAAACGGAGAGACTGGGTCTCTTGGGTGCAGGCGGGACGCATGGTGGAAACGTTTCCGATGTTCCGGCAGGCGGGACGCCCGCACCACAAGTTTCCGATGTTCTGGCAGGCGGGACGCCTGCACCACAATCATGACGGCGGGACGCCTGGGCCCAAGACTTGTCAGACCACTTTGGGGGACGTACACTCGGTGAATGGAATTGCGGTGCGATGCGGCGGCTCACCCCGGAGACTTCGGCCATGCTCAATATTTTGGGCTCCCCCACGCGATTGTGCGACGGCATCACCCGACGGCACATGCTGCAGGCGGGCGGGGCGGGCGTGCTGGGACTGGGACTCTCGGACCTGGTCGCTTCCAAGGAGCTGGCCCGGGCCACCGAAACCACCGCGGCCGGCAGTGCCAAGAGCTTCGGCAAGGCCAAGAACTGCATCATCCTGTTTCTCTACGGCTCGCCCAGCCAGTTAGAGACCTTTGACCCCAAGCCGGACGCCCCGGCTGACATTCGCGGGCCGTTCAAGACCGTGGCCTCGAAGCTGGCCGGCGTTCATCTGAGCGAGCATTTGCCGCGGACAGCCGGAATGCTCGACAAGGTGGCTTTGGTCCGCTCGATGTCGCACGAGTTCCCCATCCACGGCGTCGCCCATGCGCTGACCGGCATCGACCGCGTCGACGTGGCGATGGAGCTGAACCGGCACGACCCGCGGCATTGGCCGACGATGGGCTCGGTGATGGAGTACCTAGACGAGCAGGATCACCCCGGCCAGCCGCCCGCCGCCGTGCCGCGAAATATCCAACTGCCGTGGGAGATCAGCTCGCGCTCGGCGCCGCACAAGCGAGGCGGCAGCCTGGCCGGCTTCCTGGGAGCCCGCTACAACCCGGTGGTCTTCGAGTTCAGTGGCAAGTCGACCTCGAAGACGACCTATCGCCCCGACGATCCATTCGGCGGCATCGCTCCCGATTGCCGCTTCAGCCTGTCGAGCCCGACCGCCAGCAACGAGCAGGTCGACGTGACGCTGGACCGGCTCGATCGTCGACGCCGGCTGCTGGAGCAGTTCGAGCGCTCGCAACGGCACCTGGCCGACACGCGGGCGGGAGAAACGCTCGACCGATTTCAGCAGATGGCCTTCTCGGTCATTACCTCGCCCACAGTCCACACGGCGCTTGATCTCTCGAAGGAGCCAACTTCGGTTCGCGAGCGCTACGGCTATCACCTGTTCGGGCAATCGACCCTGCTTGCCCGCCGGATGATCGAGGCTGGCACGCGGTTGGCCACGGTCTTTTGGGACGAGTACGGCCAGTCGTGTGGCGCGTGGGACACGCACGAGAAAGCCGAGTCGCGGCTGAAGAACGAGCTTTGCCCCGGCTTCGACCAGGCCTTTACCGCGCTGATCGAAGATCTCGAGGCGCGCGGCCTGCTGGACGAGACGCTGGTCATCGTGATGGGCGAACATGGCCGAACCCCGCAGCCCGAGAAACGCGACGGCAACCCCGACGGCCGCGGGCATTGGTCGCGGGCCTACAGCGCGCTGTTTGCCGGAGCGGGGATCTCGCTCGGCCAGGTCGTGGGGCAATCAGATGCTGAGGCCGCCTGGGTGCGCGAACGCCCGGTGAGTCCCAAGGACGTGTTGCGTACTGCGTATCATCTGCTGGGGGTGGACGCAGAGCGGACGGTGCCCGATCGACTCGGCCGGCCGTATCCGCTGGTGGCCGGCGGCGAGATCGTGCGCGAGCTGTTGAGCTAGACTCGGCGAAGAGGTGTTTGGTGCTTGGTGTTTGGTGTTAGGCTGTGCGTTCGGACGTTGCCCGCGGTGGCACTTCTTCCTCGAACCGCCAACCACCGACGGCGTTGCCTCAGACTTCGAATGTACGGCCCAACACCTAGCACCCAACACCTCTTCGCGTTTCCGCCCCCTGCCTCCCTGCTCCTTACGGCTCTTTCGCGTAGGCCTCGAACGCCTCGGCGATCTTGGCCGCCTTTTCGTCTCCGCCGTGGACGATCACGCGATAACGCAGGGTCATGCTCTCCCCCTGCGCCAGCTTGTGGGTCCCTTCGGGGCCCCCCTTGTTGAAGTCGCGCAGTCCAAACGGATTGGCGGCGAACAGTCCATAGGTCCGCACGTGCCAGGTCGTGGGATAGCGGAAGCTCTTGGGGTGATTCAAAATGGCGATGCCTTCCACGGCTCCATCGACGGGGCCATGGTAATCGACCCAACGGGCCGGCTTGCCCCAGGCGGCGTCATCGGCCAGCCCTTCGCTGTTGACGATCTTGCCCCCCTTCTTGCTCAGCACGTCCATGGTGGTCGGCACGCGGACGCCGAACGAGCCCTCCTTGGTGTCGCCAAAGGTCACGGGGCCATCGGAGGCTTTCAGCGTGATGTCGAAGTCGATGATTCGCGCGCCCCCTTCGCCGGTGCGAAAGGTAACGGTGCGGATGTCTTCCAGGACCTTCTTGCCATCGGGCGCCAGCCAGTCGTTCACCGTGCTGATGGTGGCCGCGGGGCCTCCTTCGACCTTGGTGAACTCGCGGTGCTTGATCGTGCCGTTCTTGCCGCTCTCGCTCCAGAAGTCGACATCGTTCACGTTGCCATGCGTGAACCAGAACGAGCGATGGTGCGGGTGGTCCTGCTTCTCGCCTTCGACCTTCTCCATGGGAAACGCCCGGGTGATCGGCTTGCCGGCCGGGCTGACGATGGGCCACAGGTAAGGCTTAGGCCCGGCTGCGATGAGATAGCGGGTGAAGAGTTTGCCATCGAGGTTGACGGTCACTCCGTCGTCGGCTTTGGTCACGGCGAACTCGGCCGCGAAGGCTTGAACAGAGGAAGCCAGAGCGAAAGCAAAAGCGAGACTCGCAAGCAAGCGAGGCATGGCGGGACCCTCGGAAAGTTAGGCGGGGGGAGAGGAATCGTTCTGTGGTACAGCGAACCCAATGGTAATGGGTGGCCAGCGGCCGTGCGAGTCGGAAGGAAGGAAAATGGCCAAGATCTGACGTTTCAGGCACGTACCATTCGAGATACGCCGCGTCTTACGGATCGGCCAACGTCAACGGCAGTCGCCAGTGGCGCACCTTGCCATCGGCGCTGGCGGTGAGAAGGGTCCGCGCGTCGGGCGAGACGGACACGTCCTCGACACTCTCCTTGTGCGCGGCCAGTGCCAGGCTCTCAGGTTCGTCGGCGCGATGCACCAGTACCTGGCCATCGTAGCCCCCGGAGACCACGAACTGCTCGTCAGGCGAGATGCAGACGCTGCGCACCATCCCCCGGTGACCGGTGTACTGATGCTTCAGCTTGCCCGCTGTCAGATCCAGCAGGTAAACCCCGCCTTGCGTGGTGCCGAATGCGGCCAGCTTTGCGTTGTGCGAAAAGGCCACGCAGGTCACGATCCCCGTGCGCGCGTTGCCGTCGACATCCAGCGGCACGGCAAAGACGGGCGTCTTGCGCGGCAAGTTCCAGCAACTCGCCCCTTGCTTCTCGGAGCCGAACACGGCCAGGGGGGCCATCTGCTCGTCGAAGTCGACGCCGATCACGCGCCCGCCGGGAGTCTCGAACTCGCGTCGCGCGCCGGTCTTGATGTTCCAGGTCCGAGCGCCCCCTTCGTAGTCGCCCGAGACGATCTGCTCGCTGTCGCGGGCGAAGGCCACGCTGGAAAGCGCCCCCTTGTGTCCCTCGAGCACGATGGGGGGCGAGTCGAGATTCTCAAGCGACCAGACACGCACCGTGCGGTCCTTGCCAGCGGTCGCGACCCAGCGCCCATTGGGCGAGACCCGCACACTGTTGATCCAGTCGGAATGGGCCTTGATCGTGCGCGTGACCTTGCCGTAGTTCAGATCCCACATGATCAACTGGCCGTCCATACCGGCCGAGACCGCCCGATTGCTGCGGGGGACAAAATCGACCGACAGGACCTTGCTGGTATGGCCGGAGAGTTCGTGGATCAGCGACGGACTGATCGGACTGGTGGAAGGCCTGGGCTCGGTCCGCGGAACCAGTTTAGGCGGCACAAACTTTGGCGGAGGCACCGGCGCCGGCTTGGGGAACTCGGTCCTTTTGACCGGGCTCTCCTTCTGCGTGGGTATCTTCTTGGGATCGCTCTTTACTACAGGCGAAGGATTCCGGTTCTGATTTCGATAGTCGCGGACGGCCAGGATGCCCATCACCAACGCCAGGCCCACCACCACCGTGGCGATGCCCGCGACCACCATCGTGAGATACGGAGCGTCGCGCTGAGGCCGCTGAGAAGGGGGCGACGCGGGGAGCAGATCGATCGCGGAACGAACCCCCAGCGGAATGCCGGCCATCGGCACGGGCGAAGCATGCGGAGGGCCGGCCATCGGCGGCAGACCTTGCGAAGGTGTCATGGCCGGGGGGGAATTACGCATTCCCCGCCGGACGGCCTCGGGATCGATCTTGGCCCGCGTTCGCATGGCCTCGAGCGAAGAATCGTTGACGGTGGAGTTGGCAAGCAGGCTGAGGAAATCGCGGGTCCCGGTGTCTCCATGGTCGGGGTTCTCGGCCGAGAAGACCGACGCGGGGAGCATCGGCACAGGGCCCTGCATGTCGAACTCAGGAATCGCGGCCCCGGCGGCGGCCCTGGCCTGCATCGTGGTATAGGCATACGGCGCCAGCGCCGTGGCAATTTCGCCCGGCGTCTGGAAGCGCTCGGCCTTGTCGCGGGCGATCATGCGGGCCACGATCTGCGCCACTTCTTCAGGCAGCTCGGGCTTGAAGTTGCGCACGCTCAATGCCGGGGGCGCGCTCATCTCGATGCGGTTGTTCAGCTTCTCCATCAGCGAGTTTCCGCCGAACGGAAGCTGACCGGTGAGCAATTTATAGAAGGTGCAACCCAGGCTGAAGATGTCGGAGCGGATGTCGACAGTGTGCGTCTTCAGGATCTGTTCGGGAGACAGATAGTCCGGCGTTCCCAGAATCTGCCCGGTCTGAGTCAGGTTGCCGTCGATGTGGGTTTCGCTGCTATCCTGCGAATGCGGCTTGATGTCGACCGAGTCGGGCGCTTCCTCTTCGCTGGCGTCGGCAATGAACCGCGCCAGGCCCATGTCCAGAATCTTGAGGACGGGAGGATCGGGATGGTTCCACACGACCAGCAGGTTGCCGGGCTTGATGTCGCGGTGGACCATGTTCTTTTGCCGCGCGTACTCGAGCCCCAGCGCGGCTTGTCGTACGAACTCGGCCGCCCAATCCAGCGGCAAGTGGCCGTGCGCTTTGATCCAACTGTGCAGGTCCTGGCCTTCCACGTACTCCATGACCAGAAAGTGCGTGTCGGCAATCTGCCCCGCATCGTGCGCGGTGATGATGTTTGGATGATCGAGCTTGGCGGCCGCTTTCACTTCGCGACGGAACCGCTCCACGGCGGTCTTGTTGTTGAGCCGCGCCTTGGAAAGGATCTTCACGGCCACCAGTCGGCCCATCACGGCATGCTCGGCCTTGTAGACCTGCCCCATGCCGCCGGCGCCGATCAGATCGACCAGCTTGTAGCGGCCCAGGTGAAAGTCCTTCCAACCCAGCAGCAACTGCTGCGACTGCCACAGAGTGAGGAACTTGCGCTCCACCAACCGCGCTGCCGCGGCCTGCGGAGTGACGCCGTTCCCCATGCGGGCGACCTCGCCGCGCGCGAAAGCGAACTGCTCAGGATTGAGCAGCTCACTCTTCTTCAACAGCGCGAAGAAGTCTTCTACGGTCTTCATGGCCGTCGGCTCGAGAACGGGACCCGCGCAACCCGAACCGACCAGCGCAAGGAAAGGGAGGCGCGGTTGCTGGTCCGAACGGACGCGTGAGGGAACGGGACCCGCCAGGGAGCACTGCCTCCTGGTGGTCAGAATACTAGTCCCATTCTCGCACCTGCGCGGGCTCGATGCAACTCAAAGAACGCTCTGCGCCATTCTGACCTTAGGCAGATCCTGGGACCGAGCGATACCTTGTGATGCAGGCGCCTGCTGGAAGCGGGACCGATGCTCCAATGCAGGCGGGACGCCCGCACCACAAAGAAGGTCCGCTACCCGGTTCTCTAGCCGAACGAAGCAACCAGGAGCAAAGCTAAGCTACCGATACAGCCCCTGCGTCTCAATCAGCATCTCGACCGCGCGGGGCGTCAGATAACGCAGCGATCTTTGCTCCGCCGCGCGGGCCCGCAACTCGCTGGAGCTGATCCCAACCAGCGGCATCCGCACCCGGTGGGCTTCAATCCGCGCGACGTGTTCCTCCCCGATCGCGGCCGCCAGCTTCGCCCGATCGAACCCGGGCGAATCGGGCCGCTCGACCACCACCAGCGTGGCCAGTTCGCAGATCCGACGGGGCTCGCGCCATTCGGGGAAGAGTTCCAGCGAGTCGCTCCCCATCAGAAAAAACAGTTCGCGAGCGGGGTCCTGCTGCTTGAGCTGTCCGAGCGTATCGACCGTGAAGCTGATTCCGCCCCGGTCGATCTCGATGCGGCAGATCCCGAGCCCTGGATTGCCCCCGATGGCCAAAGACAACATTTCGAGCCGCGCGGCGTCCGCTGCCTGCGGGCCGTGCTGTTTCAACGGAGAGACAGCCGTGGGAAGGAACCAGACCTGATCCAGCCGACACTGTTCGCGGCAGCTTTCCGCCAGCAGCAAATGGCCGTAGTGTACGGGATCAAACGACCCGCCGAAGATGCCCAACCGCATGCGCGACTACGACTTCTTCTGCGCGGTCTGTTGCGGCCGCGAGGCCTGCCAGTCGCGCCATTTCTTCATCGCCGTATCGCGACGGGCGTTGTCGGCAAAGCCAAGCGTGTAGGGATAGAACAGCATCTGGGGGTTCGACTGCACCCGATCAAAGCCATACTCCTTCAAGTTCTGCCCGGTCAGATGAACCAGCACGGCCAGAGCCACATCGCGGGTCTCGGTCGAGATGCGAGCTTCGTTCACCTGATAGGCCGCACAGACCGACGTATCCGCGAGCAGTTTCTCGATCTCAGGCAGATGATCCTTCGAGCCCAACTTGCCCACGGCCACAATGGCATAGGCCCGCTGGCTGGCATGCGTTCCTGTGTTCTTGACCATGTCGAGCGCGGGGCCCAGGCCTTCCTTCAGGTCGAACTGCATGGCCAGCATCATGTTCTGATAGGCCGTGTTGGTCCCCACGCGACGCCCTACCCAAGCCCCCAGCAGCTTGCGAGTCTGAGGGACGCGATTGCCGCCGTTTAAGGCCTGCTGCAAGGCGGGCTGATGGACGAACTGATAGACCATCATGGCCGCCTGTTCGGTGACCGGAACCTGCGGGTCGGAACCCACAAAAATCAGCGTGGCCGCGCTCCCCAGTGACATCGGCTGCTGCTGTCCCCGGCCGCTGTAGACCACCTGCTGCAGTTCTCGACAGGCGATCGCGAACATCTCGCCAGCGCTCTTGGGGGATTCTTCGGCCGCTTCCAGCAGATTGGATTCGCTTCGCAGCATCTCCACAAATAGCTCGCGCGAGACCTTGTCCTCACCTACCAGCTTGCGGAAGCGGTTCCAACTGGGCAGCTTGTGCTCCTGCTTCCCCTCGCTGTCGGCGATGAAGGCCTTCATGCGGTTCTCGAAATCCAGAACCAGCACCGTGGCCAGAATCCGCCGGCATCGGGTGCGGATCTCGACATCGTGGTCTTCCTGTCCGGCCTTGAGGGCCGAAAGGGCCGCCAGCCCTTGCGCTGAAAGCTGCCGGCTGGCCTCTTCGCGGGCTTCGTACAGATCCGAGCCCAGCTGGCGGACCAACTGGTCGAGTTCCGCGCGAACCGCATCGGGCTCGGCAGCGGAAAGACGCGGAGCGATGAGAATCAGCGAGACGAGCGCCAGAGGCAGGACGAGGCGAGGCATGGGGGGCTCCGCGAGGTAGGCTGTAATACGTCCTTTGAGTGTAGCCGGTCGGCGGGTGGTTGTCGAAATGTCAGTGGCTTTTTCCGAAAAGGCGATACGAACCCCACAATTCCAGTTCCAACGCGCAACTCACCGGCCACTTCTACCTTTTGGGCAATTTGCTATACTTCTGACGAAGTTGAGCCATCCTTGCTCCCTCCTTCCTCTGCGGCCTTTCACCAGGCCTTCTCCCCAAAATGACCCCACTGGCTAAGCTCGCGCTCGAAGACGGAACGGTTTACTGGGGCCAGGCCTTTGGCGCCCTCGGCGAAGTCGACGGCGAGGTCTGCTTCAATACCTCGATGACCGGCTATCAGGAGATCCTGACCGATCCCAGCTACCGGGGGCAGATCGTCACCATGACGTATCCCCTGATCGGCAACTACGGCATCAATATCGAGGACGTGGAAAGCAGCGGCCCCAAGCTGTCGGGCTTTATTGTCCGCGAGTCGAGCCGCCGGGTCAGCAACTTCCGCTCCAACGAAAGTCTGGGCAGCTACCTGGAGAAGCACGGCGTCGTCGGCCTGGCCGGCATCGACACCCGCAGCCTGGTCCGCCGGCTGCGAGTCCGCGGCGCGCTGAACGGGGTTCTCTCGAGCGTCGACCTGGATGACGCCAGCCTGATTGCCAAGGCCAAGGCCAGCCCGGGCTTGGTGGGACGCGATCTGGTGCGCGAAGTCATGCCGACTGCGGCGCGCGGTTGGGAAGAGGGTCTGAGCCGCTGGCGGCATATTGGTTCGTCGGCCAGTGACCCGCAAGGACCGAACGTGAACGACACCCAGGGGGGCTCGCATCCGCATGTGGTCGCCCTGGACTACGGCATGAAGTGGAACATCGCCCGGCATCTGGTGAACATCGGCTGCCGCGTCACGGTGCTGCCCGGCACGGCAACCGCCGCCGAAGTGCTGGCCCTGAAGCCCGACGGCGTGTTCCTTTCCAACGGCCCCGGCGATCCGGAGCCGCTGACCTATGCCATCGAGACGATCCGCGGCCTGCTCGGCAAGCAGCCGATTTTCGGCATCTGCCTGGGGCATCAGTTGCTGTCGCTGGCTTGCGGGGCCCAGACCTTCAAGCTGAAGTTCGGCCACCGCGGGGCGAACCAGCCGGTGATGAACAAGAAGACGGGCCAGGTGGAGATCACTTCGCAGAACCACGGCTTCGCGGTCCGTCCCGAGACGCTGCCGGCCGATCTGGAAGTGACCCACGTGAATCTGAACGACGAGACGATTGAAGGGGTGCGGCACAAGACGCATCAGGCCTTCAGCGTGCAGTACCATCCCGAGGCTTCGGCCGGTCCGCATGACAGTTCGTACTTGTTTGGCGAGTTCCGCAAGATGCTGCCGGCGTAGGGTGTCAAAGTAGCAGGCACACTCCGTGTGCCGTCCGCCTTATTGTGGTGCAGGCGTCCCGCCTGCCTTGAAGTGGGAGCGATATTCCAGCAGGCGGGACGCCCGCACCACAAAAGTTCACAGCCCTTCCGTGTGCCTGCTACTTTACGCTCCTGATAGAAGGACGCGCCATGCTGCACGATGGCCCGTTGGCCGTGTTCCTGGCGCAGCATCGCGCGGTGCTCAATGCTCGCTTTGCGCAGGCCCGGCATACGCTGCCGCAGTTGGACGGCCAGGTCTTCCTTCAGCATCTGCGCGAGACGCTGGCCCCGATCGCGGATGCAGTCGCGGCCGAAGCAAGCGAGCAGTTCGAGCCGGCGCTGTTCGCGCTGTACGACTTGTCGCTCGATCTGGTCGGCAAGCAACTCTTGGGACCGATGGCTCGTCGGCAGGTGGTGAACGAAGGCTGGCAGTCGCTGCTGCCGCGCGTGCCGCAGCTACTCGGGGCCGAGCCCGTCCGGGTAGCCGGTGCGGTGACCAACGCTCTGTATAATCTGTCGCGTCATCCTTCGGCCCGGCCGGCGGAATGGCTCGGTCGTATGATCCGGCTGGCCCCGGCCTGCGAGAGCGCGGTGCCGTTTCTCGCCTGCGGGCAGGTAGCTGCCTGGCTGGCCGGTTTGGCTCGCTATCGCGAGTCGGCCCTGGACGTCGCCGCCGGCTTGCCGCCGCGTTTGGCCGCGTTCGTGTTAGGTTTGGAGCACGAACTGCCGGCCGAACCACTCGCCAATCTGTTGGACATGTTGCGCGAAGATCCCTGGCGAACGCCAGAGGCTGCGCTCGCGGACCTCATCAAGCCCGGCGAGCGGCCCCGGTCGCTGGACATCGTCGCCCAAGCCGGTGCGTTTCGCGGCCTCGGGGGCGAGTTCCTCGCGCCGCCGCGCGTTTCGGCCCACGACGGGCGGCTCTACGTCACCGATGGCACAGGGGATTGGCTGTTGGCCGCCGATGTATTTGGTACGGACTTCATCCGCTGTGCCAAGCCGCGCAAACGGGCAACGGCTTCCCAATCGCTGAACCATGCCGGCGTGGTGGAGTGGCAGGGACAGACCTGCGCGTTCGAGGAGCTGGCTGACGCGTCGAGCTGCGCCCTGCTCGCGCGGACGCTGGCGGTGACGCTCCCCACGTCGCACCGCGTGTATCTGGTTGCGAATCGCTAGGATGCCGAATCGGCCTAAGGAAAGACCTCGATCTTGCAATCTGGCAGCGCCTTTCGCAACGCGTCCACGCCGGCGTCGGTGATCTTATTTTTGCCGAGCATCAGGGTGCGAAGCGATGTCAGCTTTTCGAGCTCCTTCAGCCCGACATCGGTAATCGGTGTGTTATGCAGCTTCAGATCCACGAGCGACTCGAGCCCGCCGATGACCTTCAAACTTTCATCGGTGACCAAGGTGCCGCGCATATCCAGTTCCTTCAGCGACTTCAAGCCGGCCAAGCCTTTCACTGCCGCATCCGAGAGATCGCAAAACGGGAAGGCGATCCTCTCGGGGTTCTCGACGGCCGCCAGGTAGTTCTTCAGCCCAAGGTCCGACTGGGCCTCTAGGGGGATACTCAGCTTCTTCAGCTTCAGGCCTGCCAGGTGCGCGAGCCCGGCGTCCGTTACTTGTGTGTTGTACAGTTCCAACGACTTAAGCGACTTCAATGCGGCCAGGTGTTTCATTCCCGCGTCCGACACGGGATTGTCTCGCAGGTTCAGCGTCTCCAACGTGGTGATTCCGGCCACGACCTTCAGGTTGCTGTCCGACACGCTGGCTTGCGTGAGATTGAGTTCGCGGAGCTTCAAGCCTGCCAGGTGCTTCAGTCCCGCATTGGTCACCCTGGTCTGATTCAATGTCACGCTGCGCAGCGATGTCAGCCCCGATAGGTGGGCCAGTCCCGCTGCGGAAAAGGACTTGTCGTAGAAGACCAGTTCTTCCAGCGATTTGACCTCTGCCAAATGCTTCAAGCCGGCGTCGCTCACCTGATCCCATATAAGCGTCAAAGTCTTGGGAGCATCTAGTGCCGCCAGTTCGTGTTTGAATCCCAGATCGGTGCGGGCCGCGCGGGGTACGTGCAGTTCCTCGAGTTTCATTCCGGCCAGTTGGGCCAATCCCGCATCGGTGACGAGGGTTTTGTCGAGGTCGAGCCGTCGCAGTGACTTGATGCGAGCAAGGTGTGCCAACCCTGCATCGGTGACCTGAGTTCGCGATAGATCGAGTTCCCGCAGCGATTGGAGCGCGGACAAATGCTGCAGGCCGGCGTCGCTTACTTTGGTCTGGGCCAGGTTCAGCATCTGCAGCGACGAGATCGCTGCCAGTTCCTTGAGTCCGGCTTGATTGAGGGGGCACTTCTCCAAGGAGAGCATCTCGAGTGACTTGAGCCCGGCCAGGTGCTTGAAGCCCGTGCCGTCCAATTCCGTCCCCATCAGGTCAAGCGTCCGCAACGATTTCAGCCCGGCCAATTCCTGAAGATCGGGATCCGTGACTTGCGTCGCCCGCAGGTCGAGGCCGAAGGGAACGCCCGGGTCGGGCAGTTTGGCGACTTCTCCCTTGCGTTTCCAGTTCTCCAATCGAAGTCCGGGGACTACGGATCTGAGGTGCTTCACGTCTTCGGGATAAAGAGCAATGCCCAAGGAGCCGTCGTCTTCGATACCCATGAGATAGTGCTTCGCATCGGCGGCCAGCCAGACTTGAACGACATCGGCCGGCAACGGCTTCTCTTCGGCTGATGCCGACCGTCCCAACACGAAGCAAGCGAGCAACACGCAACTTGAATACTTCATCGAACCGTTCCCCTGTCATCGATGTCTTCCTCTACTTCGCCGCGGCGGCTTCGGCCTTCCGCATCACGCGCAGCAGGTTCTGCCCCAGCACCTTCTTGATGTCCGCGTCGCTGTAGCCCCGGTTCAGCAGCTCCTGCGTGATGTACGGATAGCCGGAGACATCTTCCAACTGACCAGGCGTCTGCGAGATGCCGTCGTAGTCCGAGCCCAGCCCCACGTGGTCGATGCCGGCCGTCTTGATGATGTGTTCGATGTGGTCCACCACGGTGTGTACATTGCCCGGCGGAATCGGATTGTCGTCGAACCACTTGTCGACGGCCTTCTTGTACTCGGCGTCGTCCTTATGCTTCTCGCGCAGTTCGCGACGGACCTCCAGCAGGCGGGTCATTCGCTTGGCCCCTTCGGGCACGATGAAGCCCGAGTAGAAGTTCACCATCACCAGCCCGCCGTTCTTCTTCAGCAGGACCAGCACGTCGTCGGGCACGTTGCGCGGATGAGGAGCCAGCGTGTAAGAAGAACTGTGCGAAAAAATGACCGGTACCTCGGTGATGCGGATTACATGCCGCATGCAATCGGCCGAGACGTGCGACAGGTCGACCATCATCCCCAGGCGGTTCATCTCCAGCACCACTTCTTGTCCGAAGGGGGACAGCCCGCCCGATCGCGCGGTGTCAGTGGCTGCGTCGGCCCAACTCAGCGTGTCCGAGTGGGTCAGCGTCATGTAGCGGGCCCCCAGCTTGTGGAACATCCGCAGCAGGGCCAGCGACTCCTCAATCGCGTGCCCCCCTTCAATGCCGATCAGCGAGGCGATCTTGCCGCTCTTGTGGATCCGCTCGATGTCGTCGGCCGTGTAGGCCATCTGGAACGTCTCGGGATACTTGGCCGCCAGGCGATGAATCAGGTCGATCTGCTCCAGGCAGAAGCGGGCGGCATTGCCCTGCTTGATCGTGTCCGAGGGAACGTAAGCCGCCCAGAACTGCCCGCCGACTCCGCCCAGCCGCATCCGTTCGATGTCGGTATGCAGCTTCTTCTGGGGTTGGCTGACATCGAGCTTCTCGAGCGACGAGCCCGCCTGATCGCGCAGCTTGTACGGCAGATCGTTGTGCCCGTCGATCACGATGGAGTGCTTGTGCAACTCGCGGGCCTTGTCGCTCAATACTACCGGCGGCCGAGCCTTGGGCTCCTGCTTGTCGGGCGTGTCGGCAGACTGACCCAAGACGGGCAGCGAGCAGGCCAGGACGAGGCACAAGGGAAACAAGATCCGCATCAGAAGGTTCCATAGCAAGGAGTGCCCAACTAAGAAAGGCATCCCCGATTAAAGGAGTTCGCGACAACAACTCAGCCGCGCCGAGAATAGCACTTGGCGAAGAAAATCGCCACGCGAGGCGACACTGGGGTCATTCTCCGATACGCATGATCAATCGATTGCGAATGGAGGGATCCCATGTTTCGACCCAGGCCACCACGTCAATGTCCTGCACTTCTTCGTTGGCAGGTTTTGTCCAAGGGGTGGCCAGGCCGTCGGCCGTTTCGACAATCGCCTGGTTGTCTCGAATGCTATAAATGAAAAGCGTTGTCCACCCGGGGGCAAGCTGCGAGTCCGGCGTGCGATAGATCGCGGGCATTTCTGGAATCAGTTGCGAGTTGTGCGGGCTGTCCCAGGGTTCGTCGAGATGGAACTTCTGATAAAGGACCTCTTCGCCCAAGGCCGGCAGCAGCCAGACGCGCTGGCTCAAACCCGGGTTCTCCGGGTGATCGACGATCGCTGCGCGCGCCAGTATCCGCAGTTGTACCGCGACCGCTTCTTGCCGCTGATAGTAGCGCCAAGATCGCCCCGCTACGCCCAATGTCAGGCCGACCACCAGGGTCGTCATCAACAGGGTGCGCAGGTTAAAGCGGAGAAATCGCATCCCCCGATTCTTTCGCGCGGCGACCTGCTACGCCAGTCCTTTTCGCACCGCCCAAACCGCGACCTGCGTTCGGTCCGAGGCCCCCATCTTCTTGAAGATGTGCTGCACGTGCTCTTTCACCGTCTCGACGCTGATATGCAGCGCCAGCGCGATCTCTTTATTGGCCAGCCCCAAGGCCAGTTGCTTCAGCACCTGCAACTCGCGGGGGGTCAGCGGCACTTCCAGGTCCGATTGCTCGGCCGTGGGATCAATCGCCCCGCCCGAGATTCTCCGCAGATCGGCGGCATCCCAGGCGCTTTCCCCACGGGCAACGGTGCGGATCGCGGCCAGCAGCGTCTGGCTGCTGTCCCCCTTGCGCAGGTATCCACTGGCGCCCAAGGCCAACGCGCGGGCCGCATAGGTCGGACTGTCGTACGTCGAGAGCATCAGCACCGGCGTCTTGGGAAGCTTCGCCTTGATCGCTTCCAGGGTCGAGAGCCCGTCGCCGTCGGGCATGCGGATATCCAGCAGAACGACCTGCGGCTTGAGCTTCAGCGCCAGCCGCAAGGCCTCGTTGCCCGAGGTCGCTTCGGCCACTACCTCGATGTCGGAATCGGCTACTAAACTCTTCAGCCCGCTGCGAACGACTTCATGGTCGTCGGCAATCAACAATTGAATGGCCATAGGGGATAAGATGGGGGAGCGGAGGGTACGAAGTGGGGAATGAGAGGAGGAACTTCATCGGTCGCTCGGATTCCATTGCGAAATGAAGCAGAGAGGATGCTTGAGTCGCGTCGCATTATCTACGAGAGTGGACGATGCGACGCCTGGATAGAACCCCCCTTCTTTGGGATGGGTTCCGCATTAAATGTCAACTTGCGACGATCCTGGAGATGAACTTTCGATAACTTTTGCGATCGTTCCTTGGCCGCCGCCAAGGACTTTTAATGTCGCTCCTTGGCTGTCACCAAGGGCTTTCGATACCGCTCCTTGGCTGTCGCCAAGGGCTTCGTCCAAGGTCAGGATGGCTTCCGACGGCAGCGGCAATTGGACCCGCAGTCGGGTCCCTTTGCCGGGCGAGCTTTCCAGCGAGGTGGTTCCTTCCAGCAGTCGCACTCGCTCCGAGATTCCGCGCAGTCCGTATTGCGATTCGCGAATGCGGGAGGGATCGAAGCCGACGCCCCAGTCCTGCACTTCGATATGAAGGGCGCCGTCGCGCTGCGTCAGTTCCACGCGGGCCCGGTTCGACTTGCTGTGCCGACGGACGTTCGTCAGGGCTTCCTGCACGATGCGAAAAACGGCGCTCTCCAGCGCGGGGGCCACACGATCGAACTGGACACTGTGGATAAAGTCGATGCGCGGCTCGGCCGCCCCGCGGCGGTCGTGCACCAGATACTCAATGGCCGACACGATGCCCGACTCGTCGAGGATCGGCGGCCGCAGCCCCGAGATCAATCGCCGGGCTTCATCCACCGAGTCCCGCAGCAGCCGCATTGCCAGATCGAATTCGCGTCTTCCGCGGGGGTCGATGCTGGGCTGCTTGAGCGCGTAGACCTCCAGATGCATCAAGGCTCCGGTCACATACTGCACCAGTCCGTCGTGAATCTCGTAGGCCACCAGCCGGCGGTCGCGCTCGTTCACATCCAGCAGTTGTCGCAGGACTTTCTGTTCGCTGCGCAGGGCCGCTTCATTTTCTTTTTGTTCGTTCACATCGCGAATCGAGCCCGCCATCCGCAACGGCCGGCCTTCGGCATTCCAGATGCCTCGTCCACGCGCACTGAACCAGCGATACTCGCCAGACTTGGTCTTCAAACGGTACTCGACGTCATAGGGAACCCGTTCCTCGAAATGCTGGCGAAGCGCCTCGTAGGTCGGGTCGCGGTCGTCGGGATGAAGTCTTTCGGCCCAACTGGAGAGATGGTTCGGATACTCCTCGGGAGAGAAGCCAATCAGCTCTTTGAACCGGTCCGAATACCAGACACGCGTCCGGGGCGAATGCCAGGGTTCGATCGGGTCGACCACAAGATCCCAAAGTCCGTCCTTAGTGCCCCGTGCGGCCAGTTCAAACCGCTCGACCCAGCCATGCAGGTCCTTAGCGGCTTGCGTGCCAGATCCAAACGTCAGTGCCAGCCGTTCGGCGACGGTCAGCCGCAACTCAAGCTGTTCGGCAGAAAGGGGCAGCAGAAGGTAGTCATCAAAACCTGTCGCCAGCGATTGCCTGAGATGGTCCGGCTCGTGATGGTGGGTCGCCAGCAGGATGACACGCGGCACATCGTCCAACCGGGCGCGGACCCGGCGGCAGAAGTCGCGCGCCAGATCGACCGTCGACGAGGGCGTTTCCCCGCAGGATCGCGAGGGGTCCCCCAAGATGACCAGCGGGAAGCCGCCTTGATCGAGCTGTAGCCAGGCCTGCTGCGGATCGGCCAGGTCAACGACACGGCCTCCACGGCGCGCGCAACCCGCTGCCAGGTTGGCACGGACATCGGGATCGAATTCCAGGATCAGCGTGTCCATAAGGACCAAGGCGGTCCGGCGAACCAGACGACCTTGTTTTTTTCCTGATTTTTCAGGCCGCGAACGGGCGAGATAAGTCGATTTGTCCCATGTACCGTAGGCGCATGACCCCCTCGTGACAAGGGTTCTATCGTACTCCCAAGTTTACGGCCGAATTTCGAGTCCGATTACCCGATCCTCACAACGTTGATGCACCTTGCACTTCGGATCGCGGTGGCTCCCTGTTCGTCGTTATCAGATCTCAACTTCCGACGATTCCTTGGAACTTCCGAAGACCTCTTCCTGCGACAGGATGCTCTCTGGCAGAAGCGGCAGTTGAACGCGTAATCGAGTGCCTGTGCCGGGCGAGCTTTCCAGCGTGGTGGTCCCTTCCAGGAGTCGCACCCGTTCCGAGATCCCGCGCAGTCCGTATTGCGAATCGCGAATGCGAGAGGGATCGAAACCGACGCCCCAGTCCTGCACCTCGATATGGATGGCGCCGTCGCGCTGGGTCAGCTCCACGCGCGCCCGGCTCGACTTGCTGTGCCGACGGACGTTCGTCAGGGCTTCCTGCACGATGCGAAACACGGCGCTTTCCAGAGCCGGCGCCACACGATCGAACTCGACATTGTGGATAAAGTCGATGCGCGGCTCGGCCGCCCCGCGGCGGTCGTGCACCAAATACTCAATGGCCGACACGATGCCCGACTCGTCGAGAATCGGCGGCCGCAAGCCCGAGATCAATCGCCGGGCCTCGTCCACAGAGTCTCGCAGCAGCCGCATCGCCAGATCGAACTCGCGTCGTCCGCGAGCGTCGGTGTTGGGCTGCTTGAGCGAGTAGACTTCCAGGTGCATCAAGGCCCCGGTCACATACTGCACCAGCCCATCGTGAATTTCATAGGCCACCAGCCGGCGATCGCGCTCGTTCACGTCCAGCAATTGCCGCAGGACGCGCTGCTCGCTCTTCAGGGCCTCTTCGTGTTCCTTCTGGTCGGTCACGTCGCGGATCGAGCCTGCCATCCGCAGCGGTTTGCCTTCCGCGTTCCAGATCCCTCGGCCGCGGGCGCTGAACCAACGGTACTCGCCCGACTTGTGCAGCAGGCGGTACTCCACGTCATAGGGGACACGCTCTTCAAGATGCTGACGCAGGGCCTCGTAGATTCGCTCGCGATCGTCTGTGTGGAGCTTCTCGGCCCAACTGGATAGCTTGTGTGGGAACTCGTCGTCGGCATAGCCGATCAGTTCCTTCATCCGATCGGAGTACCAGACCCGCGTGTGGGGCGAATGCCACGGCTGGTGCGGATCGACGATGCCGTCCCACAGGCCGTCCTTCGAGCCTCGTGCGGCCAGTTCGAATCGCTCCACCCATTCGCGCAGTTCCTTGGACGCCTGGCCCCGCTCCGCAAAGGTCTTGGCCAGCCGCTCAGCCACCGTCAGGCGCAGCGACAGTTGCTCCGGGGTCTGGGGCAGCAGCAGGTAGTCGTCGAAGCCGGCGGCCAGGGACTTCTCGAGATGGCATGAATCGCTGTCGTGCGTGGCCAGCAAGATCACACGGGGTGCGTCGGTCGTACGGGCGCGAATTCGGCAGCAAAACTCTCGCGTCAACTCGACGGAGTGCGGGCAGGCGTCGAGTCCGGTGGCTTGCCGACGATCGCCCAACACAACCAACGGGTAGCTGTCCCCCTCGAGATGCCGCCAGGCTTCCTCGGGATCGCTGACGTCCACGACCCGATACCCACGCCGGGTGGCGGCCGCCACCAGCTCCGCGCGAACGGCAGCATCGGATTCGAGGATAAGCGTATCCATAGGAAGCGAAGAGGCTGGCGAACCGGACGACCCTAGATTGGTTCCCGATTTCTGAGGCCGCGAACGGGCAACAAGAGCGGAATTCACCTATGTACCGTAGGCGCAAACCCCCCAACTGACAAGAGTTTCACCACCAAAGTAAGGGACCGCCGGAGGGGTTACGTCCAGGGATTCCTTGAGATAGACAGTCGCTGGCTGAAATTCAGCAACACGGCACCGATTGGCCGATCCGCCCGACTCGCACGAGAAAGCTGGGCGGGCATTGCCCCTGATTGAAGTACAGCCCGAAGTGCGACCCGGCCGCGGCCGCGTCGAGATCGGAGTCGGCAAAGATGATGTTGGGGCTCTTGCCGCCTCGCGCATGATGATCTGGGCCGTGCGGTGCTCGCCGGTGAAGGCCACCTTGTACATGCCCGGGTGGGCGACGATCGCAGCGCCGGCCGTGGGACCATAGCCCGGCACGACGTTGATGACGCCGTCGGGGATGCCGGCCTGCAGCCCCGTTCACGGGGCTTACCGACCAACGGCTTGAGCCACGAACTACTGCGTGATCTCCCGACCCGAAACGATGCCTCGAAGATCGGTGGCTAGTTACACCGCCGATGAACCCGAAAAGTTACACGGGCTCGCCTTCGACCCGAAAAGTTTGCCACATCGCGTCCCCGCGGCGAAGCGAATCCCGCAGGGATTCCATCTCACAGCCCTGGGTTGGCCCGCGCAGCGCGGCCTACCCAGGGAAACGGTCCCCCTGGCGCGGAACTCCAACGGAGTTCTATCCAGAGACGCGTTCCACGCGCGTCCTGCTCGAACCCTTTCGCTGCGCCACGCGTGCGAGGTCGGGCAGCCACGTAGTCCGTTCAAGCCGAAAAGGTTGGCATCACGACCGGCCCCTGCCAGCTCACCTGCCAGACAAGCTGGCAGGGGTCTTGGGGGAGACGATTCGGACGGCTGGCGAAGCGCCGGCCGTGGCACGGCCTGGTTTGCTCTGCGTCGCGGCGGATGCTCCGTTGGAACGAGCAAGGCCGTGCCAACATTTCGGCTTCCAGGGAACCTGCGGAAGCTCAGAGCAAAAGGGAACGCGGAGCGTCTCGGGAAGATCCTCGAAAAGGGAGACCCGTTTTGAGTCCACACTGCTGGCCCCTAGGGGCCAGACAGTGGCACGGCCATTGATCGGCAGTGCCACGCGCCCTACAGGTCCGCCAACGAGGTTCGCACCCCCACTCATTTGGCAAAAAGTCCGGTTACCTTACTCATCGAAGGATAACACCGACGCGGTGAGGGGGCCACAGTGCATCCAGGTTGTATCTAAGTTCCCTCGATCGTTCCTGGAACGTGCACGACAACAGGGATATCTTACTCGTGTGTTGAGAACAACTTGGCCTCGATGGTCGAAGCCAGCCCTGAAAACACAGCGGGTTCCAACCTCAACCTACTGCAAAGGAGAGTCTGCGATGCCGAACTACCTGAAAGAAGCCGATTGGAAAGCAGTCCTCGAGAAGCCCAAGAATCTGGGATTGAAGGCGCAGAAGACCGGCATCTCGGAAAAGCTGCGCGACCTCGACAAGGCCGAGAAGGCTTTTCATAACGCCGAGGACATCACCAACGCGGACAAAGTACTGTCTGCCCTGACCCAATTGAAATCGACGGCCGAAGCCCAGTCGAAGAAACACAAGGCATTTAGCGAAGCGACCGCCTATATGACGGAAATCGTCAAGGCGTGCGGCGTCCGGACGGGCGTCGTCAACCAAAAGAAGGTCGAGATCAATGGTTTGATCCAGCTCTTGGCGGAGATGAAGGAGACCTGCGAAACGGCCCTCAAGTTGCTCGACGTCATTACGTCGGCGGCAACGTTCAAGAACAAGAGCGGCGGTTCACTTCACGAGTGCATCGTCAAGTTAATGAAGGCCGGCAAGTTCAAGGCGGTCAAGGGGGGCGATATGGCCACGCTGAATAACCGCTTGATGGCCGATCTCGATAAGGCGACCGATGAGAATCTGAAGGAACGGAAGGCCGACGTTAAAAAGGCTCTGGGCAATGTCAAGGCACAGCTCGCCAGCGCCAAGGTCACGGAACTGAGCGGCTATTGATCCGAACCCAGCGCCCGCATCTTTACTTCCGGTGTTCGGCTGGGTGCGAGGCGCGCGTGGTCGCCGGCAGACACGCCCGCGGCGAGTTACCCCTCGACCTTGCGGGCGTGCTTCTCCGCTACCGAACCAGTTTCCCCCGAATTGCAAAGGAGGGGACGGGTGGCACGGTGCCACCGTGCCACCCGCCCGTTGGCCCCAGCGCGTAACTTTGCGGGTTGGGACGCGGAGGTCCCGCGGGACGTCTGCGCCCCGGGGGACGTGTAATTCTGCAGGTTGGCTCCCCTCGTTGTAACTTTGCGGGTTGGGACGCGGAGGTCCCGCGGTACGTCTGCGCCCCGGGGGACGTGTAACTCTGCAGGTTGATCCCTCGTTGTAACTTTGCGGGTTGGGACGCGGAGGTCCCGCGGGACGTCTGCGCCCCGGGGGACGTGTAACTCTGCGGGTTGGGACGCGGAGGTCCCGCGGGACGTCTGCGCCCCGGGGTGACGTGTAATTCTGCACGTTGGCCCCTTCGTTGTAACTTTGCGGGTTGGGACGTCTGCGCCCCGGGGGACGTGTAATTCTGCGGGTTGGCCCCCTCGTTGTAACTTTGCGGGTTGGGACGCGGAGGTCCCGCGGGACGTGTAACTCTGCAGGTTGGCTCCCCTCGTTGTAACTTTGCGGGTTGGGACGCGGAGGTCCCGCGGGGACGTGTAACTTTTCGAGTTCCATGTGATCGGCGTTTGTTCCCCGAAGGGGATCCGCAGCACAGCCCAGGGTTGACCCGCGCAGCGCGGTCTACCCTGGGTTCGCCGACCGCTCCCATCCCTCCTCCGCTGCCCCGTTGCGATGGCCGCGGCGACGCCGCGGCCATCGCAACGAAGAACAACGAGGAAGGAATGGGGTGCGGTCCCAGGGTAGGCCGCGCTGCGGGGGCCAACCCTGGGCTATGCGATGTATCCCCTGCGGGGAATCTCGATGGCAACGTCTACCTTGGGGCGGAATTCTGCACGTTGGCAAGGCGTCCTCGATCGCGACTTCCCTGCACAGGGCTTCTACCCATTTGTCAGTATATCACAATTAGACTGATTTGAAACTCATTTGTGGTCATTTTTTCATGACTCGGTCCCGGTAAAATGCTTCCGGAGGGGAACTCCCCGACTCCGTCAGTCAGGCCAGGAACGATCGGCTTTCGACGCCCCCACGCTTAGCGACTCGTCACGAGTTCGCACTGCTGGGGTCAGCAGTGGCACGGTGGCACGGGCAAGCGAAGTCTGTCCGTGCAGGATGGCTGGTGCCGATTGCCAGGCACTCATCGGCGGCGGTTCGAGGCGGTGGCACGGACTAGCGGAGTCTGCCCGTGTCGACTGGCATTCTCGAAGTCGTGGCCTTTCGAGAGGGCCCAGCAGGGGCAATGGCTCTCGCGTCTGGGAGTCAGCGAGGGAATCACCTCGAACGGCACGGGCAGACTGCGTTTGCCCGTGTCACCCAGAATGCATGGCGGTGAGCGAAGTGGGAGTTTCTCGACGCACGCGGGCCAACTTCGCTTGCCCGTGCCACCCGTCACCCGTCCGGACTCTCGACCTCAGGCGGTAACATCCCCGAAACCCTTGGATTTGCATTTCCCAACTCCCGCCACCGCTCTACATCAAACCCAAAGTCCTGGCCCGTCATTATCTTTAACTGCACAAGGGCATCCTTAGGTGTCATGCTAAAGCCACGCGCCGGACCGTGCGCTAGCGATCGTACATACAATTGAAATGGAGTCATTTTCATAACGAAAGTCCGGGGACTCCTGTAGGGGATAACGATGAGACCTTGTTGGATTAGTTGCTCTGTACGGTAGTTATCCGCCACAGTGGCCCCCCGGGGCAAGCAAGCTGCCCGTGGCGCCGGACACTCGTGGGTCAGTACCTGGGACGGCCCGCACGCCTGGAACACCAAACTGCAGAGCGCGGTTCAGAAGTCGGGCAAAGGGCGATTTACCGGGCCCCTGAAAGTTCCCTACGAGCCGTGGCACTACGAGTACGACTACAACTAGCCACCCCGTATGACCTTGCCACCTATTTGTTTGACACGCCGGCGGGGTGGCGGGGTGGCACGGGCAAGCGAAGTTGGCCGGCGTCGTTCGCGAGAACTCCCATTTGCTCGCGGCGTGCATTCTGGGAGATCGGGCAAACGCAGTCTGCCCGTGTCGTTCGAGGTGAATCCCTCGGTCGCTCGATTTTCCTGGTCCCTGTCGCCGCTGGTCAAGCATTATCACTAGGGAACGATGGCGAGCATGCCAACCTGCACGGGCAGACGCGCTTGCCCGTGCCACACGGTTTGCATGGCCTTTGACTTCCCCCAAGGGGAGAGGGAGAAGGGAGAGTCAGTGAGAACGCCACGAGGCGGAGCCTCGGGTCAGTGTGGTCCCAGGCAGAGCCTGGGACCAAGAGTGGAGAATGGGGAGCAAGAGAGAGGGTATGCCCCTCACCCCGGCCCTCTCCCCAAAGGGGAGAGGGAGGAAGAAGGGCGGACGGCACACGGAGTGTGCCTGCTACTTTTCGAATCGCTTAGCCCAAGCTCACCGTCACGGTTTTGGTCTCCGTGTAGGCATCCAGCCCCTTCTCGCCGAGTTCGCGGCCCATGCCGGACATTTTGAAGCCGCCGAAGGGGGCGGCCGCGTCGAAGACGTCGTAGCAGTTCACCCACACCGTCCCCGCCCGAAGCTTGTTCGCAATCGCATGGGCTTTTGAAATGTCTTTGGTCCAGACCGCGGCGGCCAGGCCAAAGTTGGTCGCGTTGCCCCGCGCGACCACTTCGTCCACATCCTTGAACTTCAGCACGCTCATCACGGGCCCAAAAATCTCGTCGGTGGCGATCTCCATGTCGTCGGTCACTCCTTCAAACAACGTCGGCTCGATGAAGAAGCCCTTGCCTCCGTGGCGATTGCCGCCGGAGGCCAGCTTGGCCCCCTGCGCTTTGCCCCGCTCGATGAAGTGCAGGATCTTGTCGAACTGCGCCTTGTCGACCTGCGGGCCTTGCTCGGTCGTCGGGTCGAGCGGATCGCCCAACTTGCGGACCTTATTCATCGAGATCATCTTCTCCATGAACTTGTCGTGGATCTTCTCTTCCACAAACACCCGGCTGCCGGCACAGCAGCATTGACCCTGATTGAAGTACAGCCCGAAGTGCGACCCGGCCGCGGCCGCGTCGAGATCGGAATCGGCGAAGATGATGTTGGGGCTCTTGCCGCCGAGCTCGAACGTGAGCCGCTTCAGCGTGGTGGCCGCCTCGCGCATGATGATCTGGGCCGTGCGGTGCTCGCCGGTGAAGGCCACCTTGTCGATGCCCGGGTGAGCGACGATCGCGGCGCCGGCCGTGGGACCATAGCCCGGCACGACGTTGATGACGCCGTCGGGGATGCCGGCCTTCTGGGCCAGCCGCGCCATGCGGAGCGCCGTGAGCGGGGTCTGCTCGGCCGGCTTCAAGACGATCGTGCAGCCGGTGGCGAGCGCGGGGCCCCACTTCCAGGCCACCATCAGCATCGGGAAGTTCCAGGGGATGATCTGCCCGACCACGCCCACCGGCTCGCGGCGGGTGTAAGTAAAATAGTTGCCGCGGACGGGGATCGTCTGCCCGTGGATCTTGTCGGCCCAACCGCCGTAGTAGCGGAGGCAATCGATCACCAGCGGCAGGTCAGCCGCCTTGGCGTCGCGAATTGGCTTGCCATTGTCGAGGCTCTCGAGAGCGGCCAACTCGTCGAGGTTCTCTTCGATCAGGTCGGCGAACTTCATGATCAGCCGGCCGCGATCTCGGGCGTCCATCTTCGACCAAGGGCCGGTCTCGAAGGCCTTGCGGGCGGCCTTCACGGCCAGGTCGACATCGGCCGCGTCTCCCTCGGCCACCTGAGCGATGACCTCTTCGGTCGCGGGGTTCACGGTCTCGAACGTCTTGCCGCTGACGGACGGGATCCACTGCCCGCCGATGAAGAGATCGGTCTGTTGGATCTTGGGCCGCGGGGTGGGAGAGGAGGGGGCAGGTTTGGTGACGGTAGCCATGGGAGACCTCAGGGGGAGGAAGAGGCAGAGGGCAGGGAAGAGGTGTTAGGTGCTGGGTGTTAGGTGTTGGGCGGCGGGTGCTGAGCGGGAACGGCCAGGCAGCGTGGGAATATGGGGCCCTTCATCGCTACGCGGTGAATTTTACCCCTGAGGCTGCTTGCGGACTACCGGATTTGGCCCTGGGCGGCGGGACCGACGCCTAACCCTGCGGCCTAACACCCAGCACCTAACACCTCTTCTTCATGCCGCCTGCTACTTGCCCCGTGCCTTCGGCGGCAGCCCGTCTCGAATCGCCGATATCGACAGCGGATCGGCCGGATCCAGTTCCAGCATTTTGTCTAACACATCCCTCGCCAGGTCCGGCTTTTCCATTTCGATCAGACAGTGGGCCAAGCCCTTGGCCGACTCGAAGAACGAGCGGTTGCCGGCCGTTTCGTACAGCACAGGGCCTTCAAGTTGCGAAGGCAAGGCCCGGGTCGACGCGGTGTACGCATAGCCAAAGTGCCCGCGGGCCAGCGGTAAGTCGCCGTTGGTCAGGGCCAGTTCGCCCAGCAGTCGGTGGGCGTCGACAAAATCGGCACACTCTTCCAGCAGCCAGCGGAGTTCGTCGATCGCCACGTCGATCTCGCCCAGCTCCAACATTTTGTGGACTTCGTCTAGGTCGTCTTGCCGCTGCGTAGCGCACTTGGGTGGCAAGAACTCCCAGCCTTTCCCGCCCGGCGCTCGGCGCAGGGTGACGGCGCTGCCGACTTTGGGGGCTTCGGTCTTGGCGGCGGTGCTTGGTTTTCGGCGTCGAGGAGGCAACGTGGATTTCCAGCAGGGAGGCGGGCTCAATCGCATGGCGGACTGATCGCAGCCTACTCGACCCCGTAGCGGCTTTCTAGTCTCCGCGTCTGCATCCCAACGCGACGCGTCAGTGAGGATGCTCCCGAGGCAACGTCGCAAGGCAATTCGTCCTCGCTGACGCGTCGGGTTAGGTTACTCGCGGGGCAGGCAGGCGGGACGCCTGCACCACAAAAGACAGCCTACGCAGGGG
>Ga0335397_10001636_pt1 | contig 30537 bp, 22 predicted proteins | sample MAT04_FD_205740 | JGI IMG/M metagenome (GOLD analysis project Ga0335397, IMG submission 205740) | Freshwater microbial communities from Lake Fryxell liftoff mats and glacier meltwater in Antarctica - MAT-04 (spades assembly) (version 2) ... | reverse complement strand
TTTCTCGCTTCGCCATTGCACCCACCCGGGCCCGCATCCACCTCGCGTGGGCACCGTGGACCGAACTCGGCATCGGCCTGCGCGGCGTCGGCCGCTAGTCGTGAGCCGCTAGTTGCGAGTGATCTGGCCACATGGGTTGGTAGCTCGCGTCCTGCCGACTGCTGCTGCCGGCTCTTCTGGGCGTGCTGCGTCCCGGACTGCGGAACTGACAACACCCAGAACGAGCTATGGGACCATCGCTGCCCAGAAAGTCCTTGCGCACACAAATGGGTGCATTTCGTCTCGGTTGGCGGACTTGGTGTCCGACGGTCCAGAAATGGCGCCCCACAACGCGCCAACGTTCGTGGTCAAGCACTAGCGGTTTCAGCGGGCGGCGGCCAGGGTTTGGCGGGCTAGCTCGTGGCCGATGTCGGCCGTACTCATCACGCTGGGGGTGACGACGACACGCATGCCGGCGGCCTCGATCGCTGACGACAGGTGGGCATCGACCGGGTCGATGACCAACGTTGCCGCGATCTCCGTATAGAGCCGCGCAACACCGACCACCGACGCCTCGTGGCCGAGCTCCTCCAGCATGCGATCAGCCGGACCCTTCAAAGCGGCACCACCAACGATCGGCGAGATTGCGACCACCGAATCGCGTCGGGCCGACAGCACTGCGTCGACACCAGCGAGCGCACGGATCGGCGCGATCGAGACCAACGGATTCGAGGGCGCGATCACCACCACTTCGCTTTCGTTGAATGCCGCCAGTGCCGCTGGCGTCAGCGTTGCCTCGTTCACTCCGTCGAAGCGAACTGCTGCCACTGGCACCGAGTGGTGGCGATGCACGAAGTACTCCTGGAACGGCACCTCGATGCCCTCATCGAGCAACGTGACCATCGTTGTGACGCGCTCGTTGCTCATCGGCACCAACTGTTGCGGGACGCCCCACGCGGCGGCAATCTCGGCGGTGACCTCGGTGAGCGTGGCGCCTTCCCGTAACCGAGCCGTCCGGTAGAAGTGAGTGGCCAGATCCTGGTCGCCCAAGTTGAACCACGTCGGCGCAGCACTGGAGCCGCAGGGGCGGACCGCGACGAATCGCCCGAGGGCATCCATCGCTCGCCATGTCTCCTCGCGCAAACCCCACCCGCGGTCCGGGTCGATGGCGCCTGCCAGTGTGTACGTGATCGTGTCGATGTCGGGCGAGATGGAGAGGCCGTGCATCACCGTGTCGTCGCCGGTGTTCACCACACCGATGGTCGCTTCGGCAGGGTGTATGCCTGCGAGCGCCCGCAAAAATCGTGCGGCGCCGACGCCGCCGCACACCACGCTGACCGTTGTCATACCTGCTCCGTATTGACTTGGTTGTTGCCTGCCGCGACGTGACGGTAGAGCTGGACCATCTCGTCGGCACAGCGTTCCCAGGAGAATTGTCCCAACTGCTCACGGCCCGAGGCAACCAGGTGCGCCCGAACAGACGGCGAGGCGACGGCAGTCTGGAGGTTGCCCGCCAGCGCCATGACGTCTGTCGCAGAGGAGAGCAGCGCAGCGTCGCCGGCCACCTCCGGGATGGACCCGGCGCTGCTGGACACGATCGGTACGCCGGCCTGCATGGCATCGAGTAGGGGGAAACCAAACCCCTCGTCGAGTGACGGGTAGGCCAGCACCCGAGCATGATGCAGCAGCCACGACCGAGCGGCCTCGTCAACGCGGCCGGTGAACATCACCCGATTGGCATGGGGGCCGAGCGCGTCGACCGCTGTGTTGATGGCGTCTCGGTCGTCACCGTCGCTGCCGGCGATCACCAGCTGCAGCTCGGGTTCTTGTGCCGCTATCAGGCCGAAGGCGGCGATCAGCCGTGGCAGGTTCTTGCGCCGTTCGAGCGTGCCAATGGCGACGATGAACGGCACACCGGTGAGCTGCGGGATGGGTGAGACGGGCGGAGGCGCGCCCAGCGGCAGCGGTGCGAGGTGCACGGTGTGCACCTCCACTCCCGGCAGGAACTCGCGCAACGCGGACGCGGTGGCATGCGAGCTGGCATGCACCACTGCGCCGGTGGCGACCGCTCTTCGCAGCACCTTGCCGGCGAGCCTGACGGCTGGGTTGGCGTCGTCTGGGTGGCGCAGAAACCAGCAGTCGTAGACGGAGACCAGTCGCGGGAGAGAACTGGGCGGCACGACGTAGTTGGTGCCGTGCACGATGTCCACATCGCGCAACCATCGATCGACGCGGGGATGATCCGTGAGTGACCAACACTGATGCGCAATCGCGGCGGGCAGCGGCAATCGACGAACGGGCCCCGTCGGCCGGGCACGTATCGAGAGCAGGTAGTCGACGAGTTCCACGTCGGTGCGTCGGCGCAATGCGCCCTGCATAGCCTCGACCGCGAAGCCGATACCGGTCTTGTGCCCGTACAACGGGCTTGTATCGAACCCAATGCGCAGCGTTGACATCCTGGTCGCAGGCTAATCGGAATGCGTGCCCTAGACTTCAGCGACCCAATGGCGGTGCCGCCACGACGGAAAGAACTGAACGACCATGCCCCGCGCATTCATCACCGGAATCACCGGCCAGGACGGCCAACACCTCGCCGAGTTCTTGCATGGCAAGGGCTACGAGGTGTTCGGCATGGTGAAGGGCCAGAACAACCCGCGCATGGTGCAGATGCGCGACGAGTTCCCTTACGTCGAGCCGGTGCCGGGCGACCTGGCCGATCTGCCCTCGCTGGTCAAGGCGCTGGAATACAGCCAGCCCGACGAGGTCTACAACCTCGGTGCCATCTCGTTCGTGGCGCTCAGCTTCAACCAGGCAGAGCTCACGGCCAACATCACCGGCCTCGGCGTGCTGCGCATGCTCGAAGCAATTCGCATGGTTGGCGGTGCACAGAACAACCCCATCCGCTTCTACCAGGCCAGCAGCAGCGAGATGTTCGGCAAGGTGCGCGAGACGCCCCAGACCGAGAAGACCCCGTTCCACCCGCGCTCGCCCTACGGCTGCGCCAAGGTCTTCGGTCACGACATCGTGGTCAACTACCGCGAGAGCTACGACATGTTCGCCTGCAGCGGCATTCTCTTCAATCACGAAGGCCCGCGCCGCGGCCTCGAATTCGTCACCCGTAAGGTCACCAACTCCGTCGCTCGCATTCATCTCGGCCTGCAGCAAGAGATCGTGTTGGGCAATCTGGACAGCAAGCGCGACTGGGGCTTCGCCGGCGACTACGTCAAGGCGATGTGGAAGATGCTGCAGCAGGATGCTCCCGACGACTACGTGGTCGCTACCGGCAAGGCCTACAGCATCGAAGATCTGGTTCGCTTGGCATTCGCCGAGGTCGGCATCGAGGACTGGCAGAGCTACGTGCGCCAAGACCCGAAGTTCTTCCGCCCGGCGGAGGTCGACCTGCTGATCGGTGACCCCACCAAGGCTCGCGAGAAGCTGGGCTGGGAGCCCGAGGTGCAGTTCCCCGAGCTGGTCAAGATGATGGTTGCCAACGACCTCGCGGTCGAGGGCGCCAAGCTTCGCTGAAGCCGAGACGCCTTAGCTCTCGAACGGCATGTCGATGATGGCTTCCATCATCGATTCATTCGTCGGCAGCGAACCGGTGCGCAGCTTGTAGCGCAATGCAAACCCGAAGGCAATCAGCGCTGCCACCGACGATGCCACCAGGCCGTACTCGATGCGGCGGAACAGATCGTCGCTGCTCAGCCAGGTGACGAGTACGAAGCTCACCATGCCCAGGCCCCAGCCGACGCCGACGAGCGCATGGCCGTTGAGGGCGATGACCGCCTGTGCCAACGCCAGGGCAAACATGTACGCCGCGCTGCCGAGGGCGAGCATCGCCAGTGTTCGGCTGCTGATGTCGACTGCGTACATCTTCTCGATCACGAACGGACCGACGAGGAAGCTGCCGGCGACACCGGCCATGCCCACCGCCAGCACGATGACCATCAGCTTCTTGAAGCCGCTGCGAAACTCGTCGAACTCGTGGCGGGCTGCTAGGCGTGCCAACCGGGGTAGCAGCGCTGCTTGCACGGCCTGAAAGAGGAACAGCGGAATCCGAGATAGCAGAACGGCGTACCCGAACTGGGTGACAAGTTCCTTCTCGTTCCCGTCGGCCATCAGGTTTGCGGCCACCGGCCCGGCGTTGACCAGGCCGGCAGCAAAGACCGAGCCCAGCAAGAGCCAACCCAGGTTGGGGGTGACCTCGTGCCAGCTGGCTGGCGGCCCATCTTCGGTGCGCAGCTGGCCACGGGCGTACACGTAGAAGAAGCCGGCGAGCGGGGCGAGCGCAACAGCCATGCCGTACGGGCCGACCGTCTTGATGCCGACGATGGCGAGCACGATGCACAGCAGGACGCGAACCGCCCCATCGGCACCCATCACCACGGCATAGGCGCGGAAGCGGCCGCTGCCACTGGCGATGCCACGGGCAAGGTGCACCGGCGCGTAGCTGGAGAACGCGATGACGAGCGCCACGAGCATGACCCAGTCGCCGCCGAAGTAGGACTCCGAGATCCAGGGGCTGGCAATCAGGATGATGGTGACAACGATGGCGGCGAGGGCGCCGCCGAGCACAACCACCTTGCGAACCACCGGGCGCGCGCCCAGACCAAGCGCCCTGCGGGCAGAGATCGCGCGGCCGAGCTCCTGTTCGAGCGGCAGGAAGAAGCCCGGTGCCAGGGCGAACGTGGCGAACCACAGCGACAGCACAGGACTGAAGGCTTCGTCGCCGCCGAGGGCGTTCTTGCCGACGCGCAGGAATGCGAAACTGGCCAACCCGGCCACCAACAACCCGATACCGACGGGGATGGTGCCTTCGGGAAGGGGCACGCGAGAAGTAGAGGACTGTTCGTCGGAGGGTGCCACCAAGTGGACGAGGCTACCCGGCAGAGTGGTTGGATGGCGAGCAACCCCGTCGCGCGGCCTCAAGGCAGCGACCGCCGCCGCCGATACCACAGTGTGCGCCGCTCCCTCGCTGTTCTTCTCGCGCTCGTCGTGCAGGCTGGCATTTTTGCTGCCGGCGCGCCAACGCCGGCTCTGGCCGATGTGTCTATCACTGTCGACGGGCACGGCAATGGGCACGGCTATGGCCTGAGCCAATGGGGCGCCTACGGGTATGCGGTCGACTACGGCTGGAGCTCGTCACAGATTCTCGAGCACTACTACGGCGCCACCTCAGCGGGCACCGTCGCACCCGACACGACCATCGCTGTCAGATTGATGAACCTCGACGATGCTCAGACCGCTGTCGTCAGCGGTACCGGCGGCCTGGCTGTCGACGGGCACGAGGGTGGCCCATGGATGTCGGTGCTCGCACGCGAGGTGTCGCCGTCGGTCTATTCCGTGTGGGCCCGCGCCGACGCGCAGGTCTGCCCTGCGGGCAGCGGAGACCCAGTGGCAACCGGGTGGACCCTCGTGGCGTCAGCCGTCGCCACTCAGGTCACGATCCGCACGCAGGTGGATACCTCGACGACGGCAATGGCATCCGATCTCGCTGCCGTGTGCGAGCCGGGTGGCATGGTGCGCTCCTATCGAGGCGTCATCCGAGCGGTCAACGGCACCGCTGGCGAGAACCGCACGGTCAATGAAGTCCCCGTCGAGCAGTACCTACGGTCGGTTGTCGCCAAGGAAGTGTCACCCGGATGGGCAACAGCCGGCGGCGGACTCGGTGCCCAGGCGCTGCAGGCCCAGGCGGTCGCGGCGCGTAGTTTCGGTCTGGCCGAGACCCGCTACAGCTACGCCAACACCTGCGACCGCACCTGCCAGTACTACCTCGGTGCCGCCTCGCGAACGTCGCTGACCGCGTCCTACGTTGCCATCGAGCACCCGGCCACAGATGCTGCCGTCCTTGCGACCGCTGGCCTGGTGCGGCGATTGGCCAACGGGAACATCGCGCTGACAATGTTCGCCGCGTCGTCGGGCGGTTGGACCAAGTCCGGGCCGACCGATCTCGTGCCCTTTCCGGCAGTCGTGGACGAGGGCGACGCGACAAAGCTCAACCCGGCCTACAACTGGTCGGTCGACCTGTCGGGCAGCACGATTGCCACGAAGTATCCAGCGATCGGCACCTTCCTGAATCTGATGGTCTTGACCCGAAACGGGTACGGCGACTGGGGCGGCCGGGTCAACTCTCTGAAGATCGCCGGATCTACCGGCGAGGTCATCATCACCGGCGATCAGTTCCGCAGTGCGTTCGGCCTGAAGTCGGACTGGTTCAACGTGCGCGGTTCGACACCGATCGACCCGTGTCTCGGACGGAACGCGCCGTCGGTAGGGCCCGCGCAACCCATTGCGCCAGCGGCCAGGTACAGCCCACTGAACCCGGTGCGATTGATCGACACCCGCAATGGCATCGGGACCAGCCCCCAGCAAGTCGCTGCCGGTTGCACCCTGGTCGTCGATCCAGGCGTGGATGCATCGGTGACTGCGGTCGCTGTCAACCTGACCTCGGTAGCACCCGCTACCACCGGCTATCTCACTGTCTATCCGTGCGGTGTCGAGCGCCCGACTGCTTCCGTGGTGCAGGCAACGGCGCAGCGAACAATCGCCGGCGCGACCGTTGTGCCGCTGGGTGCTGATGGCACCTTCTGCGTGTACACCTCCGCCGCAACCCACCTGCTCGTCGACCTCTTCGGTTCCTACTCGGCTTCGACCGGCCAAAAGTTCGAACCGGTGTCGCCGGCCCGAGTCCTCGATTCGCGTTCAGCGGGCGCCCGTCTCGCGGCGGGTTCTGTCGTCACCATTTCGTTGTCGGGCGTGGGTGGCGTACCCGCCGGTGCGACCGGTGCGGCGCTGAGCGTGCAGGCGATCGACCCCACCGGTGCCGGCTACGTAACAGTCTTCCCCTGCTCGCCGACCGTGCCGGTGGTCAGCTCGTTGAATGTCGTGGCCACCGGCAACATCGCCAACCATGTCGAGGTAGCGCTGAGCGTTGCGGGAACGGTCTGCGTCTATGTGAGCTCGGCCATGCACATCATCGTCGACCTCAGCGGCTGGTACGGAACTGGCGCGACAACAGAGTTCCACGCGCTGACGCCGGTTCGCGCGTTGGACACTCGCAACAACATCGGGCTCTCCGGCGCGTTCGCGCCAATGGTCAGCCGTTCGCTCTTACTGGCAGGTACATACGGCCTCCCAACAGCGGCGACGCTGCGCGCCGTCGTCGGCGAGGTCACGGCTGTAGGGCCACCGTTGGTTGGCTATCTGACGGTGTACCCGTGCCAGTCAGTGGTTCCGCAGGTGTCCATGGTGCAGACCTGGGCGGGTGCCAACGCGGCATCCGTCGTGATCGGTGCTGATGACGACCAAGGCCGTTGGTGCATTCTGACCAGCACGTCCATGCACGTGCTGGTCGACGTCAGCGGCTACTTCTCCTAGTCAGCCCAAGTCCTCCGCCTCCATCCCACCCCGCCCATTCCTGCGAACCTGTCGCGGCCCTGACCTCCAAGCCTGATAGCCAGACTGCGACAGGTTGGGAGTGTTCGAGGGTGTTGGTGGTCGGGCCCCGGTGTCGCCTGCGCCGTCAGGCCGCCCTGGTCCTTACGGTCTTGGCGAACCTGTCGCGGGCCTGACCTCCAAGACTGAAATCCAGACCGCGACAGGTTGGGAGTGGTTCGGGACGTGCCGGGACGCCGCAATGCGCCGACGTTGCCGTCGGCGCATTGCTCGTGGGGTCTTGGGTAACTGTTTGGCTCAGGCGGCGGTGCGGATGAAGCCACGCACTTGCTTGCGTGCGGCCTTCGCCAGGTCGTGGGCCTGGCCAACGAGGACGGCGGCCTGCTCGGGCAGGCGCTCCTCGATCCTGACGACAGCGGTGTCCAGCTTGGCGTCGAGCGCATCGAAGCGTTCGTCGAGCTTGGCGATCTGTGCCTCGACCGAGGAAAGCATCTCGTCCATCTGGGTCCTGCTGGTGCCGAAACTATCGGCCAAGCCCTGGACGACTTCACGACGACGGACCTGTGCCTGCTGGAAGGCAAGCACGCCGAAACCGATGGTGATGTATGCAGCAGCGCGGACGGCACCGACGAGCTTGTCGTCGAGACCGGCGAGCTTGCTGGCGTCAAGGCCGGAGAAGTCGAAGTTCGGGAAGTTGGGAAGCTTTGCCATGACAGTTGATCCTTGTCGTTTCAGTGTCGTTCAGATGTGACGTTCGAGTTGAACGGCGGTGTGGTTGCACCATACCGCATAGTGCTAACTTTTGCAAGCACTTGGTTGGGAATCCTCCTGCCGCCTCAGGTGACAGAGCGTGGGCAGTGGTCGCCGCTAGCCTCGACTGTTCGTGGAACCCACCGGATCGCTCGCCCCGCCCGTTGTGGCCGTCATGGTGGTTCACGAACCCGGGCCGTGGTTCGACGAAGTGCTCGAGGCGCTGGCCACGCAGGACTACGGCAACCTGAAGAATCTCTTCCTCCTGGTCGGCGACCCAGGTGACCTGCCAGCCAAAATCCGTGAACGAGTGCCGAATGCGTTTGTTCGGGCGGTGGAGAGCAACCCTGGTTTTGGTGTTGCCGCCAACGAGGTGCTGCGTCTGGTCGAGGGTGACAACGGATTCTTCTGCTTTCTGCATGACGATGTTGCACTGGGGAAGGGTGCCATCCGGCTGCTGGTGGAGGAGCTCTACCGTTCGAACGCTGGCATCGTTGGCCCCAAGCTGGTCACGTGGGATGATCCGTCGGTTTTGCAGCACGTGGGCTTGGGCGTCGATCGTTTCGGCGAGGTGGACCCCATCGTGGAGCCCGGCGAGGTCGACCAGGAACAGCACGATGCCGTGCGCGACACGTTCGCGGTGCCCGCTGCATGCCTGCTGGTGCGCGCTGACCTGTTTCGAGCCATCGGTGGGTTCGATCCGACGATCGAGTTCTACGGCGACGACGTCGACATCTGCTGGCGCGCGCACCTCGGTGGCGCTCGGGTCATCGTCGTTCCCGCAGCTCGAGCACGGCACCTCGAGCGATTGGCGCAGCGACGTCCGGATCTGCGCCACGCGTCGCTGATTGCGCGCAATCGAATGCGGTCGGTCGCGACGCTCACCGGTGCCAGTCGCTTGCCGCTGGTGTCGCTCCAGCTGGTGCTGGTCACGCTGGCAGAAGCGATCATCGGCGTGCTGACCGGTCGCTTCCGACAGGTCGGAGCGTCGATGACCGCGTTGCTGGGCATGGTGCCGCGCACGCCCGGTTACTTTGCCCGGCGCCGTTCACTGGTCAAGTTGCGTGAGGTGCCCGACTCGGAAGTTGCTGGTCTTCAAGTTCGCGGCAGCGCTCGGCTGGCCAGCTACATGCGTTCGCGCGACAGCCGTCAGGTCGACCCCGACTCGAGCACCGAGCGTCGTTGGCGGCAAACCGCTGGCTCGGCACCGGCCCTGGCGTGGCTGGCCGTCAGTCTGCTCGCACTGTTCGGCAGTCGGCATCTGATCACCAACGGGGTTCCCCGGTTTGGTGAGTTTCTGTCGTTCCCGGCCAGCCCGCGATCAATGCTGTCGGACTATCTCTCCGGCTGGTCCGGGCACGGATTGGGCAGCACGACTGCCAGCCCCACGGGAATCGCACTGCTGGCGGTGGCCGGTGTAGGCACGCTGTTCCACATGTCGCTGCTGCACACCGTGTGCGTCGTCGGCCTGCTCTTCGCCGGCTACCTCGGTATGTGGCGGCTGGCGTCGCTCTTCCCAACGGCCAGAGCGCGTATCACGGCACTCGTTGTCTACGCGGCAGTTCCGCTGCCCTCGCAGCTGCTGGCCAACGGCCGTTGGGCGGCTTTGGTGTGTTACGCGGCCGCACCATGGGCGCTGAATCACCTACGACGCATCGCCGGCATCGACACCACCGGTAGCCGCCACGACGAGGCCGTCGAACGTTGGGTGGTGGTCGCCGGCCGCAAACAATTGCGGTGGGCAGCGCAGCTGACGCTCCTGACGGCAGTGGTCGTTGCATTCGCTCCGTCGTTTGCGTTGCTGCTCGTGTTGATCGGTGTTCTGATGGGCGCTGCGACGCTGCTGTGTGGCGGGTCCCCGCTGGCAGCGGCGAAACTCGCCGGAGCCGCCCTCGGCGCGGCGGTCGTGGCGTTGATTGCAAATCTGCCCTGGGCTGCATCGTTGAGCGGAAGTGACGGGTGGACGTCCATCGTCGGCGTACCCGTGTCGTCAGCAAGGTCTCTCGGCGTTGGCCACCTTGCACGGTTCCTCGCTGACGAGGGTGGCTTGGGTGTCGTTGCGACGTTGCTGTTCCTACCGGTGTTGGCGGCGCCGCTGGTTGCCCGAGCGTGGCGGTTCACGTGGGCAATCCGAGCTGCAGCATTGGTGTTCGGCTTCGGTGCCCTGGCCATCCTCGACGACCGTGCTGCGCTGCCGGTGCGGATGCCCGAGCCGGGCGTACTGCTGGTGCCGGTGGCCATCGGCGTCGCCCTTGCTGCCGCCTGTCTGGTGGCGGCCTTCCAAGATGATGTGCTGGGCGGCTCGTTCGGATGGCGCCAGCCCCTTGGGTTGCTGGCCGGCATCGGTGTGGTCGTCGGCATCGTGCCAGGTGCCTTTGCCGTGACCGATGGTGGATGGGGCACTCCCGACCGCACGCTCGTCTCGGTACTGAGCCAGCTTCCGGTCAACCCTCCGGAGGGCAACTACCGCGTGCTGTGGATCGGCGACCCGCTGGCCATTCCGGTGGCTTCGTACACCTACCAGCCTGGCGTTGGCTATGCGCTCACCGACGATGGCCAACTGACGATCGACGACTATTGGTCCGGCCGTGCGACACCGGTCGAGGACGAGGTCGCCACCGCCTTGCGTCAGATGGCGGCCGGTGTGACGCTGCGCGGTGGCCGGCTGTTGGCGCAGTACGGCATTCGCTATGTCATCGTGCCGCTCGCCGATGGTGCGAACGGCACCATCGGCGCGCCGCTCCCGACACCGAGCGGTTTGGTCGATGTACTCGAAGATCAACTCGATCTCGCAGCGCCGCTGACGCGGCCGCCGAACTACCTGATCTACGAGAACTCTGCCTACACGCCCACTCGATCTGTGCTCTCTGCTGAGGGCGCGCAGGCCAGTCAGGAGGCGGGCGGCGAGGCGATGGCCAGCGCCGACCTTCGTGGTTCGGTTCCGTTCGGTGTCGGTGGCCCCGACATCGGCGAGTTCACGGGCGACGTCGTCGCTGGCACCTTGCACGTCGCGGTGCCGTACGACAGCAACTGGTCGCTGTCGGTCGACGGCGCAAAGGTGCCCGCCAGGCGCGCCTTTGGCTCGACGCTCGCGTTCGATGTGCCGACAGGCGGTCGTGCGACCCTGTCGTACAACACGCCGCTGTCGCATCTCTTGTGGCTGACCCTGCAGCTCCTGGTCTGGCTGGCGCTCGGATCGGTTGCAAGTCGCTTCACTCTGGCCGGCGTGCGTCAGCGCCGCCGGCCGATTGCCCGCATCGTCGACACCGCGCCAGTCGCCGACCTCACCGCGCCATTGGCTGCCACTGACGGCGATGATCTGCCGTGGGTGAACAGCGAAGAGGAGCTGTCATGAGTAGGCGTGTAGTGGCCATCCTGACGGCGATCGTGCTGCCGATCCTGCTGCTGATCGGCATCACCCGCAGTGATCCGCCGCCGGTGACGCTACCCACCTTCGCAGCGCTCGGCGCGCCGTCGATGCCGTTCGTTCCCCATCAGGGTTTCATCAACTCCACCTGGTTCTGCCCCGGTGTTCCCACTGGTGGGACCGGGCTTGGTGGCTCGGTGACGGTTGCCAACCCCTCCGATGCGCCGTTGTCGGGCCAACTCACCGTGTTCAACGACGTTGCTGGAACCGAGCCGGTGGAGGAGCGCTTCGAAGTGCCCGCCCGCGGCACGTTCGTCGTCGATCTGCCCACGGTGCAGTCGGCCGGCACCTATCTGTCGGCGATGGTGGAGATCACCGGCGGTGGCGGCTTCGTCGAGCAGCAGGCCGATCACCCCGATGGCAGTGCAGTCAGTCCGTGCTCCAACAGCACGTCGGCCAACTGGTACTTCGCCGACAACTACACGTTGGGGAAGAGCAAGGAAGACATCGTCATCACCAACCCGTTCCCCGACCAAGCGATCGTCGACTTCGCCTTTGGGAGCGATGGTGGCACTTCAACCTCGCAGAAGCTGTTGGGCGTGCCCGTGTCGGGGCATTCGGTGTTGATCGTCAACCAGTCGTTCTTCAAGCTCGACGAAACGGTGTTGGGCATGTCGGTCGCGGCCTCGCGGGGCCGAGTCGTCGTCGGGCGCGCGCAGCAGTACCTCGGCGAACGCCAGGGCTACTCCATGTCGCTGGGGTCCCCCGCAGGTTCAACCGACTGGTGGTTCGCCGACGGAGAGAACAGCGGCAACTATGAGCGCTACAGCATCTACAACCCGGGTACCGAGGAAGCGACTGTGCAGCCGATCTTCCTCGGCGTCAACAGCGACACCTTCGGTAACGACCTCGAGCCGATCACGGTTGCTCCTGGGCAAGTGGCATCGTTGAGCATCAAGGACATCCCGACGCTGCCTGCCGGCCGCCACGGCGCCCAGTTCTCATCGCTGACTGGCACGCCAGTGGTGATCGAGCGTGCCATCACTCGTCAGGCGGGGGAGGGCTTCGTCACCACCGTCGTCCGTGGTGTTGAGCAATACTTTGCCGAGCCCGGCTACTTCCGCTGGAGCATGGCCATTGGCACCGATCTCGCTGTCGACAACGTGCTGGTGGTGCTCAACGTCTCGTTCACCGATGCAACGGTGGCGGTCAAGGCTCTTGGTCCCGGCGGCGAAGTCGATCTCCCCGGCCTGGAAGCGGTGCCGGTGACGGCCAATGGCGTGATCACCATTGCGATTCCCGACCAGGTTGCGGCCCTTGGTCATCCGCTGATCGTCGTTGGCACACAACCGATCGTCGTCGAACGCCTGCTGCCTCGCGGTGGCGACCTTCGTGGTCGCTCCGGGTCGCTGGCGCTGCCGGGCTGAGAGGGCACTCACCATGCAACAGATTCTGATCGCGTCGGCCGTGGTCGCGGCTGGGGTCGTGGTGGGTCTGTTGCTACGGCGCCGACAGGTGGTGCAAGCGCCGACGCAGCCAAGTGTGGCGGTGCCCGCGCAGCTGGATCGGGCCGACTTTGCGGCGCCCACGCCGTGGCTGGTGGTGGTGTTTTCGTCGGCGACGTGCTCGACGTGCGCCGACGTGGTGCGGAAGGCGCAGGTGCTCTCGTCGCCAGAGGTGACGGTGCTCGACATCGAATTCGGCGCTGCCAAAGACCTGCACAAGAAGTACGACATCCAGGTGGTGCCGATGGTTGCCATCGCTGACGCCGACGGTGTGGTGCGAGCGGGTTTCGCCGGCCCGGTCACCGCGACCGATCTGTGGGCAGCCGTCGCCGAAGCCCGTCAGCCAGGAACCGGCACGCCGTGTGACTGAACGCCGCGTTACTGAACGACGTATGACTGAACGACGTATGACTAGTCGACGTGAGCGGTCGCGTCGTCGGTGACGTCGGCGTCTTGCGTAACCGACGGGTGGTCGAGGCTGGCTTGCACCAGTGCTGCGACTTCTGCACCGTCGATGGTTTCCTTCTCCAAAAGTGCCTCTGCCACCAGCTCGAGTGCTGGACGGTACTTGGTCAGCAGCTCGGTGGCCCGAACTTCCTGCTCGTGCAGGATGCGGGAGATTTCACCATCGACAAGACGGGCCGTGTCGTCGCTGTATTCGCGACCCTGCGTCATCAGATCTTCGCCGAGGAAAACCTGCTGCGAGCCGCTCCAGGCCATCGGCCCCACAGCCTCGCTCATGCCCCATTCGCGCACCATGCGGCGAGCGATACCAGTGGCCTGCTCGAGGTCGTTGGCGGCGCCGGAGTTGAGGTGCCCAAAGACGATCTTCTCCGCCACGCGGCCGCCCATGGCCTTGCAGATCAGGTCGTCGAAGAAGTCTTTCGAGTAGGTGTGGCGCTCCTCTGGCAAGCTCCAGGTGACGCCGAGGGCCATGCCGCGCGGGAGGATGGTGACCTTGTGTAGCGGGTCGGTGTTGGAGAGCACGACCGTGAGAATGGCGTGGCCACCCTCATGAATGGCCGTTGCGCGCTTCTCTTCGGCGCTGAGCACCAGGCTCTCACGACGGGCGCCCATGACGACTCGGTCGCGAGCGTTCTCGAAGTCGATGCGCTCGATCTGCTTGCTGCCACGGCGGACAGCGAACAGTGCGGACTCGTTGACCAGGTTGGCCAGGTCGGCACCGGACATGCCGGGTGTTGCCTTCGACATGACTTCCAGATCGACATCGGGGCCCATCCGCTTGTCGCGGCTGTGCACCTTCAGAATCGCCAAACGCTCGTCGTTTTCGGGCAGCGGCACGACGATCTGGCGATCGAAGCGGCCGGGGCGCAGCAGCGCCGGGTCGAGAATGTCGGGACGGTTGGTAGCCGCGAGAATGACGATGCCTTCGCTGGTTTCGAAGCCGTCCATCTCGGCGAGCATCTGGTTCAGCGTTTGTTCGCGCTCGTCGTGCCCGCCGCCGAGGCCGGCACCACGCTTGCGGCCGATCGAGTCGATCTCGTCGATGAAGATGATGGCCTTGCCCAGCTTTCGGGCCTGTGCGAACAGGTCGCGAACACGGCTGGCGCCGACACCGACGAACATTTCCATGAAGTCGGAACCGGTGACCGAGAGAAATCCAACGCCGGCCTCGCCGGCAACGGCGCGAGCGAACAGGGTCTTGCCGGTGCCTGGAGGGCCAACCAGCAGCATGCCCTTGGGTACGCGGGCGCCAATCTCACGGAAACGCTCTGGCATCCGCAGGAAATCGACGACTTCGGTGATCTCCTGCTTGACGCCTTCGTAGCCGGCAATGTCGGCGAACGTGGTGGAGGGCTTGTCGGCCTGATAGGCCTTGGCGCGACTGCGGCCGATGGACATGACACTGCCCATCTGCCCCTGTGCCCGCTTGTTCATCCATACGAGGAAGCCAATGATGAGCACGAACGGCAGCAGTACGCCGATCCAGCTGAGCAGCCAGTTGCTATCGGGCTCTCTCGTGGTCCAGTCCACCTTGTGAGTGGTGAGCAGCGCCAGCTCGCTCTCGCTGGGGAAGCCGTCGCGGACGGTAGTGGTGAACTTCGACCCGTCCTGCCGTTCACCGGAAATGCTGTTCGAGCCGTTGGTCAGTGAGAACTTGCTGACTTCGTTCTTCTCGACGGCGGTGATGAACTCGGTATAGCTCAGCTTCTCGCCATTGTCCGACGGCCATACCTGGTTGAGTAGCAGCGTGCCGACAAGAACGGCGAGAAGAACAGGAATGGTCCAGCGGGGCCAACCGGCACCGAGCGGGCGGCCCTTTCCGCCGGCGGGCGGCTGTGGACCCGACTGCTGGCCGCGCCCAGGGGGCGGCGGAGGCGGCGGCGGGGGGAGATTGCTCATGGCCCAATGATAAGGGCGTTTTGCGTCGGCGGCTCGTCGGGCTGCCACTCCAGACACTGTTCACACCATCGCGCGCACGTTCGGGTGGGTCCACCACTTCCAACGCTCAGCGTTTTATCGTGACCTGCATGAACAGGCAGTGTTCGCGCAGCGGGTGTGCAGAGGCAGCAGTGGTCACCCTCTCGTACCAGTACGCCCGTTCCATCGTGTGGCTCGACGAGCTCAGTGCCGAGCGCGATCCGCACAGCTACGACCTGTGCCAGCGCCACACGGCCCGCCTTTCAGTTCCCAACGGGTGGCGCTTGGAAGACCGGCGCTCTCGTCGCGAGCTCGTCTACGCCGCAGCACCTCGCCTCGCAGGCTGACGGCTCGGTCGCTCCCGCGCGCCTCTCCAAGCAGAGCGGTCAGCGGTAAGCTCGCCCGTCGTGTCGCCCCCCAGTCTTGCTCCCTTTCGCTCGGCGGGCGACCGTGCCGACATCTCTATTCGCGACGCACTGCTCACCTGGTGTGGCGCGTACGTTGTCGGAGCCATTCTCTCCAGCGCCGTCTTTGCCGTCAGCGGCGCACAGAGCGCCGCCGATCTGGGCCCAGGCTGGTTGACCGCAGCATCTCTCGCGCAATGGGTCCCGATGGTTGGCGCAACTTGGTACCTGGGTACCCGCTTCGGGGTCGGCAACCTCTCCGCCGACTTCGGTCTCTCGTTTCGGCCGGTGGACCTGATCGGTGTGCCACTGGGCGTGATTACGCAGCTCGTACTGGTGCGGCTGGTCTATGTGCCGCTCGAGTCGCTGTGGCCGCGCACGTTCGCCCTCGACAAGATCGAGGAGCGTGCACGCACCACCTATGAGAGCGCGCATGGCAGCGGTCGGGTGTTGCTGGTGCTGGTCGTGGTTGTCGGAGCGCCGCTGGTCGAGGAGCTGACGTATCGCGGGTTGCTGCAGGGCGCCTTCACTCGACGGCTCAGCGATTGGATCGGCGTCGTTGTGGTTGCGGTCGTGTTCGCGGTCATTCACTTTCAGCCGATCGAGATTCCTGGGCTCTTCGTCGTCGGGCTCGTGCTCGGTGTCTGTGCGGTACGCACGGGTCGACTCGGGCTTGGTGTGGTGACGCACCTCGCCTTCAACGCGACGGGGCTGATACTGGTGGCGTCGACATGAGCTCGCGCTGTGGTGTCGTGACGCCGAAATCGACAACCTTTCTGAAAGAATGCCCGCCGTCATGATCGATGAGACGCTTACGGACGATGGCTCCGCAGATGAACAACTCCACGACACGCTGATCACCGACACGGTGGCCGCTGATACGAAGGGCGCCGGCACGACGCTCGCGGAACCGTCCGCGGACCGGTGGGGGCGGGTGTGGCACCGGATTCTTCGGCGCCCCTCGAACTGGATCAACTCTCCGTGGCCGATGGAGAGAATCGTTCAGTACCTCACCGCATTGGCGGTGGTCGGTGGCTGCACGGTGGCGATGCTGCAGGTGATCCATCTCGAGCTGGTGTTCCAGAACAACACGCCCACCGGCGGCGACATGGGCGCACACGTGATGGCGCCGGCGTACCTGCGCGACCAACTGTTGCCCAACGGTCAGATCACCGGCTGGAGCAACTACTGGTACAACGGGTTCCCGCTGTACCGCTTCTACATGGTCGTGCCGGCGCTGATGATCGTCGCCCTCAACGTCATCTTTCCCTACGGCGTGGCGTTCAAGATCGTCGTCTGCCTCGGCATTGTTTCACTGCCGTTCTGCTGCTGGGCCTTCGGTCGCTTGGCTCGTTTCCGCTATCCGATTCCGGAGCTGATGGCGATGGCCGGGCTGGTGTTCCTCTTCGACGAGAGCTTCACCATCTACGGCGGCAACGTCACCAGCACCATGGCCGGCGAGTTCTCGTTCTCCATCGCGCTGTCGTTCGGCATCCTCGGTCTTGGCCTCTTCGCACGTGGATTGGAGACCGGCAAGCACCGCAACTGGACAGCCATCCTGCTCGCGCTCGCCATGCTGTCCCATGGCATCGTGTTGATCTTCGTCGCGCTGGGCGCGTTGCTGATGTGGCTGATATGGATGGACAAGACGCGCTTCATCTACGGCCTCACCATGGGTATCACGGCCCTCGCACTCACCGCCTTCTGGGTGTTCCCGTTCCTGCAGAACCATGCGTACATGACCGACATGAAATACGGCTTTCGCCCCAATGGCGGAGGCGACAGCTTCTGGGAAATGTTCTTCGACCTCAGCACCTTCTGGAACATCGTCGTCAGTGGGTTCGCGCTGATCGGCTTCGTCAGTAGCGTCGTGAAGCGCAATCTCACCGGCGCGTGGTTGGGCATCATGTGCTTCGCGTTGATGGCCGCCGTTTACCTCACTCGCGACAGCCTTCCGGTCATCGGTCTGCTCTGGAACCCGCGCCTACTGCCCTTCTTCTACCTGTTGCGCTTCATGCTGATGATGGTGGGCATTGTCGACACGGCCCACTTCGTGGTGAAGGGCATTCGTATGCGTGCGCCCACGACACGCGAGTGGACCATCGTCGGCGCTGCCACCGCAGTGATGGTGGTGTTGGTTGCCAGTGTTGTCGAACTCTTCTTCTTCCATCAGATGCCGGGCGCTCGCTACACGACGAAGGACGGCAAGAGCACGTACTCCTGGGGCATCGGTGGCTGGGACCCGATCAACGTCGCCGTCGCGGGTAAGACCGACGCGTACAGCGACGGTTGGACGCGCTACAACTTCGCCGGCTACGAGGGCAGGCCGGCATACGGCGAGTACAAGGGCCTCGTCGACACGATGGCCGGCCTCGGCAAGAACGCCGACCCGAACCTCGGCTGTGGTCGCGCGCTGTGGGAGAACAACAAGGAAAACGGGGCCTACGGCACGACGATGGCCCTGATGTTGTTGCCGCACTGGACTGACGGGTGCATAGCCAGCCAGGAGGGTCTGTTCTTCGAGGCCTCGGGCACGACGCCGTATCACTTCCTCACAGCGGCGGCGATGAGCGCGAGTAGCTCGAACCCGGTGCGCGAGCTTCGTTACACGGACCACGACGCGGCGGTCGGTGTTCCGATGATGCAGAAGGTGGGCGTGAAGTACCTGATGGTCTTCACCGAGGTGGCCAAGGCGCAGGCAGACACCCGCAGCGATGTCGAGCTGGTTGCCAAGAGTGGCCCGTGGAACATCTACCGAGTCGCCGACACGGACATAGTGGTTCCGTTGACGGTGCAACCTGTGGTGGTCAACGGTCGCGGTGGCGATCAACGCGAACGCAATCTCGAGCTGGGTACCAGCTGGTTCCAGAACTCTGATGAGTGGGCCGCAATGCCCGCCGACGACGGGCCGGCCGACTGGCAGCGCATCAACGTCCAGGTCGACATGGACCGACGTGTCGGAGCGGCGCCGATGGCTCCAGGGCGGCGGGTGGACATCGTGGTGCCGGTCGACACGATCACACCGGTGGCGCTCGACCCGATCAACGTCACCAATTACGAGATGGGCGACCAGACCCTCAGCTTCGATGTGTCGCAGATCGGTGTGCCGGTACTGGTGAAGATGAGTTACTTCCCCAACTGGCAGGTCGATGGCGCCGATGGCCCCTATCGCATTGCACCCAATTTCATGGTGGTCGTGCCGATGTCCACTCATGTGTCGTTCCACTACGAGGCATCGCGGCAGGACCACATCGCGTATCTGCTCACCCTCTTCGGCATTGCATTGCTCGTGTTCTGGCGTTGGCGCGGCGACGTCAAGCACCGCAGCCCGCATCCGTTCATGGCGACGCCTGGTGGCGGCGACTGGACGCCGGCAGACCCGTGGGATATGCAGGGCGGCACGGGCTACGGCTGGTCGCTCGCCGACGATGACCAGTCACCAGATGATCCGCTACGCGACGACACGTTGCTGGCTGACGACACGTTGCTGGCTGACGACACGTTGGTACTCGCGTCTCCCGACGACGAGCTGCTCGATGCTGTCTCGCCCAACGACATACTCTGGGCCGAAGTGCCGCCCGATAGCGTTTAGCCCCGCATGTCTTCTACCGACCCACGAGTGCTCGACGAAATCGTCAAGGCGTACGACGTACGCGGCACAGTCCCCGACCAGATCAACACCGATGTCGCGTATGCGCTGGGTGTTGGTTTCGCCCGCTTCTGCACGACACCGCGAGTGCTCGTGGCCCGCGATATGCGGCCATCCGGCCCAGAGCTGGTGGAAGCTTTTTCGCGCGGCGTGATGGAGCAGGGCGCCGACGTTGTCGACCTCGGACTGGCCAGCACCGACCTGATGTACTACGCCGCCGGCGCGCTGGATTCACCCGGCGCGATGTTCACTGCTTCGCACAACCCGGCCGGCTACAACGGTGTCAAGTTCTGCCTCAGCGGTGCCCGTCCAGTCGGAATCGACACCGGGCTCGATGAGGTGAAGCGGGTGGCCGTTGATGTGCTGAGCGGCCGCGTTCCGTTGCACGCCGCGTCTGCTGGTTCGCTCACCCATCGCAACCTGCTGGAAGCATTCGCCGACCATGTGGTGTCGTTCGTCGACGTGGCCGCGCTGCGCCCCTTGCGGGTGGTGGCCGACACTGCCAACGGCATGGGCGGCCTCGTGGTTCCTGCCGTGTTCGAGCGTTTGCCACAGATCACTCTCGAGGTCATGTACGGCGAACTGGACGGCACGTTCCCCAATCATCCGGCCGACCCGTTGCAGCCCGCCAACCAGCGCGACCTGCAGGCGCGGGTGGTTGCCGGCGGTTTCGACATCGGACTTGCCTTCGATGGTGACGCCGACCGAGTTTTCGTGGTCGACGAAGCAGGTCGTGGGCTCAGCGGTAGCACCACCACGGCGTTACTCGCTGCTGCTGTATTGCGCACGAACCCGGGGGCCACGATCTTGCACAACCTGATCTGCTCGCGGGCGGTGCCGGAAGTGATTCGCGAAAATGGTGGAGTGCCGGTGCGCACGAAGGTGGGCCATAGCTTCATCAAGCAGCGCATGGCCGAGACCGGCGCAGTGTTCGGTGGTGAGCACTCTGCGCACTACTACTTCCTCAAGAACTTCCGAGCGGACAGCGGCCTGATCGCCAGCATGCTCGTGCTCACCGAGGTCAGTCGTGCCCACGCCGATCTTTCCGTAATCCGTAAGCCGTTCGAGCGCTACTCCTCCAGCGGTGAAATCAACACGCAGGTCGACGACACCGCGGCGGTCATCGAGAAGGTGTCAGCGCAGTTCGCCGGCTTCGAGCAGGACAACCTCGACGGTCTCACCGTCGACTGTGGCCCGTGGTGGTTCAACCTGCGTCCGTCGAACACCGAGCCGCTGCTGCGGCTGAATTTGGAAGCCCCCGATCGCGATTCGTGCGACCAGCACGTCGCCGAGCTCCTCGCGCTCATCACCAGTCTGTAGAAAGGTCGCTGTCATGGCACTCGATCCTCGCCTTGTGGCCGTCCTGGCCTGCCCCGTCGACAAGGGCCCGTTGTACTACCTCGGCGATGAAGGTGGTCTCTACAACCCGCGGCTGCGTCGTCGCTACGTGGTCCGCGAGGGTATCCCGGTCATGCTGCCCGACGAGGCTGAGTCGGTCGACGATGGCGAAGCCGAGGTGCTCGATGCTCGTATTGCGAGCGGCGAGCTCAGCCCCACGTTCGTGGCCTGACGAGCACCGTCACCGCGTCACTGGTAGCCTTTCGCAGGGCGTCAGAGTCAGTCGCTCACCGAGCTGTGTTGTCGGTGTGCGTCGAGAAGATTGGTGTTGACATGCAGCGTTCTAACCCGTTCCGCCGAGCAGTGGCCTTGGCATCGTCGTGCGCGATGGTCGCGGTGGTTGTAGTGGTGGGCGCAGTCGTCGCCCCTCCCTCGCCCGTGTCGGCCGCTGGTGAGTGCCTGTGCGCCGGTGGCGAGTACCACGCACTGACGCCCGCGCGCATCTTCGACTCACGCTTGACGTCACCCATCAACGACGTCGCCCCGTTGGGCGCCAAGCCCATGGGCCCGGCTGAGCCGTCGTTCGAGCTTCAGCTCCTCGGCATGGGTGGGGTGCCCAAGGAATCCACTGACGTCCTGGCGGTTGCCGTCAGTATCACCATCGTGAATCCCACCAGCGGTGGCTATCTCACTGCAATCCCGAAGGGCGCCGTCGGTACATCTTCGATCCTGAACTTCGCTGCGGGGCAGAGCATTCCGAACCTTGCCGTAGTGCGCGGCGGTACCGATGGCCAGCTGACAGTGAAGATCTATGGCACGACCCTCGGCAAGGCCGACGTGTTGGTCGACGTGCTGGGTTGGTTCTCCTCCAGCACCTACACCAATGGCACGCCCGGCGACCTCACCGATGAGCGCGGTGCCCGACTGTTCGTCGTCAACCCCGCTCGCATCCTCGACACCCGCAGCTCGGGACCGCTCGGACCGGGCAAACAATTGACCCTGCCGTTCCGTGGCGCCAGCGCCGCTGGCACCACGGTGCCGAATGGCGACTCCATCGTGGGAGCGTTGGTCAACGTCACCGCCGTGTTGCCGACTGCGAGCACGTTCGTGTCGGTCGTGCCGACCTTGGCTGACGGCGTGGTGCCCACCACGTCCAACCTCAATGTTCCGGCGGGGCGGGTGCAGGCCAACCTCGTGATGGTGCCCGTTGGCCCCGACGGCAACATTCACCTGTACAACTCGGCGGGTAACACCAACCTGCTGGTCGACGTCATGGGGTATCTGAAGACGGGTGAAGATGTGGCCACTCGAGCCGGCCGGGTCATCCCGCTCACAGCTCCGTATCGCGCGCTGGACACGCGTCTGGCCGCGTTCGGCGCAGTGCCGCTCGGGCCGGGGCAGGCTGAGGACTGGAGCTTCGCCTCCTTCGTTAGCAGCGTCAACATCTCCGGTGTCGCCGTGGGTAACCAGGTCGCACTGCTCGGCAACCTCACCAACGCATCGATGGCCCGCCAGTATCCGTCGGTCAGCGTCGAGCCGGGCTATTTGACTGTCTATCCGGCCGATGTACCGACGCTGCCAGTGATCTCCAACCTCAACAACTACGAGTCGACGCCAGTACCCAACATGGCACTGATCAAGTACGGCGCCAACCAAACAGTTCGGGTCTTCAACTCAGCGGGCTATGCGCATTACATCCTCGATGTCAGCGCCGTTGTCCTCGCTAACTGATGCGCTGGACCGCATCTCTACGGGCATCCGAGGCGTTGTGGCTAGCGTCGCCTAGGCTGCTACCGCTTCGGGCTGATTCGAGACTGCCAGTTGGCACCGGCCCGGTTGCAACCACGTTGCGGCACCCTGCCGCTCCTTCCTGGGAGTAACCACCATGTCATCACTCGCTGAGCGCCGCGATTTCCGCGTCGCCGATCTCTCGCTCGCCCCATTCGGTCGCAAGGAGATTCACCTTGCAGAGCACGAAATGCCCGGCCTGCGCGCGCTGCGCAAGGAGTTCGGTCCACTGAAGCCGTTGAAGGGTGCCCGCATCTCGGGCAGCTTGCACATGACCATCCAGACCGCGGTGCTCATCGAGACCCTGGTCGAGCTGGGCGCCGAGGTGCGCTGGGCCAGCTGCAACATCTTCTCCACGCAGGACCACGCGGCTGCAGCCGTCGTCGTCGGTCCTCACGGTACGCCGGAGGATCCGCAGGGTGTGCCCGTGTTCGCCTGGAAGGGTGAGACGTTGGAGGAGTACTGGTGGTGCACCGACCAGATGATGGCGTGGCCCGACACTGCCGCCGGCGAGTCCACCGCTGCCAACATGATCCTCGACGATGGCGGCGACGCCACGTTGTTGCTGCACAAGGGTGTCGAGTTCGAGAAGAGCGGAGAGGTCCCGGACCCGACCACTGCCTCGAACGCTGAATTTGCCATCGTGCTCGGCCTGCTGCAGCGGAGCTTGAAGACCGACCCGACCAAGTGGACCCGCATGGCCGCCGAGATCAAGGGCGTCACCGAGGAGACCACCACTGGTGTCATGCGTCTGTACAAGATGCACGAGCGCGGCGAGCTGTTGTTCCCCGCCATCAATGTCAACGACTCCGTGACGAAGAGCAAGTTCGACAACCTGTACGGCTGCCGCCACTCGCTGATCGACGCCATCTGCCGCGCCACCGATGTGATGATCGCTGGCAAGGTTGCCGTCGTCCTGGGCTACGGCGACGTGGGAAAGGGCTGCGCTCAGGCTCTCACCGGTCAGGGTGCGCGAGTCATCGTCACCGAGGTCGACCCGATCAACGCGCTACAGGCTGCGATGGAGGGCTATCAGGTCACGGTCATGGAAGACATCGTCGGGATCGCCGACATTTTCGTGTCGGCTACCGGCAACGACCACATCATCACCGTCGAGCACATGCACCAGATGAAGCACAATGCAATCGTGTGCAACATCGGCCACTTCGACAGCGAGATCGACATGGCCGGCCTGGCCCGCAGCGGCGCCACCCGTGACGAACTGAAGCCGGGCACCGATCTGTGGACCTTCGATGACGGCCACAGCATCATCGTGCTGGCCGAGGGTCGCCTCGTGAACTTGGGCTGTGCCACCGGCCATCCCAGCTTCGTGATGAGCTGCTCGTTCAGCAACCAGGTGATCGCGCAGATGGAGCTGTTCAACCACCCCGAGCGCTACCCGCTGGGTGTGTACGTGCTGCCCAAGCGCCTCGATGAGAAGGTTGCTGCGCTGCACCTCGACGCCTTGGGCGTCAAGCTGACCAAGCTCACCGACGAGCAGGCCGAGTACCTGGGCGTCGAGCCCGGCGGCCCGTTCAAGAGCGACCACTACCGCTACTAATGGTCGGGACTGGCCGCCGCTTCGCTTCGGCTGCTCCCTCCTACGGATCGTTCGCTGGCGCTCACTTCCCGGCGCACCCTCTTCCGCTCTGACCAAAGGGCCCGCGCACTTGCTTCCTGCAGGAATCGTCTCACTTCGAGGCGGTTCCTGCCGTTCGCTTGAGTCGGCTTGAGAGTCAGTGGGCGGATTCGAGGGCGACGGTGTCACCCTCGAGGCGCAGGCGGGGGAGGAAGACCTGTACCAGGGGACCGATGCCGAAGGTGAACGCGACGGTGCCGACGCCAATCGTGCCGCCCAACGCGATTCCGGCGAGTAAGACGGTGATTTCGATAGCGGTACGTGCGAAGCGGACGCTGATGCCGCGCTTCGAGAGGCCGAGCATGAGGCCGTCGCGTGGGCCGGAGCCGAGTCCTGCGCCGATGTAGAGCCCGGAGCCGAGGCCGACCGCCACAAGGCCGAGCAGCATGTAGCCGACGCGCAGCACCAGCACGTCGGTGTGAGGGAGATGGTCGTCGATCAGGAACACCACCAGGCCGATCTGGATGGCGTTGAGGAGCGTGCCGAGACCCAGCCGTTCGCGCAGCGGTATCCACAGCAACAGGATGAACACGCCCGTGATCTCGATGACGATGCCAATCGGGATGCCGGTCTTGCGCTCCAGTCCCTGGTGGAACACATCCCATGGGGCAACGCCGAGCTCGGCGGTGAGAAAGCAACTGATCCCGAACCCGAATAGTGTGAGGCCGGCCATGCAGCGAGCAACACGTTGGCCGAGGCGATCCTTCGGCAGCGGCAGGAAGAGCCTGGAGAGCAGGCTGATCGGCGGCGCGTCGGGCATCCGGCGAACCTATCGGAAACCCCGTCACACCCTCCTGGTACTAGTCGCACCATGATCTTCGCCACCCTTTGCGCCGGTTGTAATCAGCCAGGCACCGCTCTTTGCAACCGCTGCCGTTTCTCGCTCGCCAGCGCATCGTCGCAGTTCACCGAGACCGGCATCATGGCGGCGCTGCCGTTCGAGGGTGTGGCGCGCCAGGCGGTGCACGGTCTCAAGTACCGCAATCGCCGCCAGGTTGCCCGCCAGCTGGCACGCCTGATGGTGCGCCGTCTACGGGTGGGCAAGGTCGACGTCGTCACGTGGGCGCCAACCAGCGGCGCCCGGGCTAGGTCTCGGGGTTACGACCAGGCCGAGCTGCTCGCCAGGGCCGTGGCGGCCGAGCTGGGCGTGCCGTGCCGGCGCTTGCTCTACCGCTGCCATGGTGTGTCGCAGACTGGGCATACGCGTGCTCAGCGGTTGCAGGGCCCGGCGTTTCGGGCTCGCGCCGGGCGCTCGCAGCTGCGGGTGTTGCTCGTCGACGACGTTGTCACCACCGGCGCCACGCTCTCCGCCGCCCGCAACGCGTTGCTACGGGCTGGCGTTGGAACCGTGCACTGTCTGGCCGCCGCGGCCACGCCTTCGGCGCTTCAGGCGATGAGGCCCGCCAGCCGTCGGGTCGTCGCGATGGCTTCTGTGGGGTCTTCATCCACCAGCACGCCACGAATCCCGACGCTTTCAGCGGCCGACACGTTGGTCAGTACATCGTCCAGGAAGGCCGTCCGCCCAGCCTCGGCGCCCAGCCTGGCCAAAGCCAGCTGATAGATCGCCGGGTTCGGCTTGCGCAGCCCCACTTCGTGGCTGTCGACAATGTCGTGGAACCACTCGTCGAAGGGCATCATCGAGCGCCAGTTCTTGCGGAACTCGAGCACGTTGTTGGTCAGCACACCCAGCCGAATTCCTCCGGCGCGAAGTTCTTTCACCAGCTCCACCATCGGCTCGCTGACGGTGAACACGATCATCGGCGCGCCGCCCGGTGGCGGCGCCGGTAGCTCGATGCCAGCTTCGGCCAGTGCAATGCGGTTCAGTCGGCGGTTCTCTTCCAGCGTGATCTCGCCGCGCTCCAACCGGTGCCACGGATGATCACCGTCCTGCGAGTAATCGCCTACGAAGATCTTGGTGACCCGCTCGGCGTGTTCGGGTGGGAACCTGCGGGCAAAGTCGCTGTGGCGCCCGGTGGCAGCCAGCACGCCGCCGACGTCGAAGATCACCGTGTCCACCGCAGCCGACGATGCGGCAGGAACAGGAGTCGTGGCAGGCAGGTTCATGTCGGCCAGTTTGTCGTAGGTCGCCGGCGATCTTCGACTCGGGCATCCGAGTGGGTACTCGCACCCCGGGTTGCGAGTGAGCACTCGGATGGTGGCGTGGCACTCGCATTGGTGGCGTGGAACTCGCACTGTTGGCGTGGCACTCCCACTGGTGGCGTGGCACTCGCATTGGCGGCGTGGCACTCGCACTGGGGTGGGCGGGGCATGTCAATGCTCGTGGCGGGGCCGCCGGTAGGCTCCATTCCCGCATGGGCATCCTCGATCGCATCCTCCGCGCTGGTGAAGGCAAGAAGCTGAAGGCTCTCGAAGGCCTCGTTCCCGACATCAACGCTCGCTCCGCCGAAATGGCGGCCCTCACTGACGATGCCCTGCGGGGCAAGACCGCCGAGTTCCGCGGCCGCATCGAGCGTGGTGAGAGCCTCGACGATCTGCTGGTGGAGGCGTTCGCCGCCGTGCGTGAGGCCAGTTCTCGCGTCATCGGCCAGCGTCACTTCGACGTGCAGTTGATGGGCGGCGCGGCGCTGCACTTCGGGTGGGTGGCCGAGATGAAGACCGGCGAGGGCAAGACCCTGGTCAGCACGCTTCCTGCGTACCTCAACGGGCTCGGCGGCAAGGGCGTGCACGTCATCACCGTCAACGACTACTTGGCTCGCTTCCATGCTGAGTGGATGGGCCGCATCCACAACTGGATGGGCCTCGAAGTCGGCCTGATCATCCCTGGCTTCAAAGAACGCCCAGCCGAGAAGCGGCTGCAGTACGCGGCCGACATCACCTACGGCACCAACAACGAGTTCGGTTTCGACTATTTGCGCGACAACATGGCCAACACGTTGGCCGACAAGGTGCAGCGCGGCCACAACTTCGCCATCATCGACGAAGTCGACAGCATCCTGATCGACGAGGCGCGTACTCCGCTCATCATCTCGGGCCGCATCGCCGATGCCGCCAAGCTGTACTACCGCTTCGCCAGCATCGTGCGTTCGCTCAAGCGCGACGTCGACTACGAGGTCGAAGAAGACAAGCGTGTCGTTGTCCCGCTCGAGCCGGGTATCGAGAAGGTCGAGCAGGCGCTGGGCATCGAGAACCTGTACGACGAAGTGCAGCAGAACTTGGTGCACCAGATGTCTGTGGCCCTCAAGGCCAAGGAGCTGTACAAGCGCGACAAGGACTACATCATCTCCGATGGCGAGGTGAAGATCGTCGACGAGTTCACCGGCCGTGTACTCGATGGGCGTCGGTGGAGCGAAGGCATCCACCAAGCCGTCGAGGCGAAGGAGGGCGTCAAGATCAAAGAAGAGAACCAGACACTCGCCACCATCACGCTGCAGAACTACTTCCGTATGTACGACAAGTTGGCCGGCATGACGGGCACCGCGCAGACCGAGGCTGCCGAGCTGGGCAACACCTACGAGCTGCAGGTGGTGCCCATTCCCACCAACAGGGAAGTCGTGCGCGCCGACCAGGCCGACCTCATCTTCAAGACCGAGAAGGCAAAGTTCGAGGCAGTTGCCGCCGACATCGCTGAGAAGTACTCGCGGGGTCAGCCGGTTCTCGTCGGCACCATCAGCGTCGAGAAGAGCGAGCACCTGTCGCGTCTGCTCAAGCAGGAGGGTGTGGCTCACGAGGTGCTCAACGCCAAGCAGCACACACGTGAGGCGATGATCGTCACGCAGGCGGGTCGCCTCAACGCGGTCACGGTGGCCACCAACATGGCCGGTCGCGGTGTCGACATTCTGCTGGGTGGTAACCCAGAGGGTCTCGCCAGGCATGAGGTCCTCAAGGAAGGCCACAGCGCCGAGGTGATGGTGGACGACTTTGCGCTCCCCGTTCCCTTGGCGCAGATGCCCGACGAGTTCAAGGAGGCACGCACGAAGGCGTTCGCTCGCTACAACGAACTCCTGACCGAGCTGAAGGTGTCGTGCCGTGCCGAGGGTGACGAGATTCGTGCCCTTGGTGGTTTGTACGTGTTGGGTACCGAGCGTCACGAGAGCCGCCGTATCGACAACCAGCTGCGTGGCCGTAGCGGTCGTCAAGGCGACCCCGGCGAGAGCCGTTTCTACCTCAGCCTCGACGACGAGCTGATGCGCTTGTTCGCCACCGGTGCTCTCAGCTGGGTCATGGGCCGCGCGCTGCCAGATGACGAGGCCATCGAAGCGAAGATGGTCACCAAGGCCATCGAGCGGGCGCAGACCACCGTCGAGCAGCGCAACGGTGAGATCCGCAAGAACGTGCTGAAGTACGACGAAGTGATGAACGAGCAGCGCAAGGTCATCTATGCACGCCGCGACCAGATTCTGGAAGGCCTCGACCTCAAGTCGGCCGCGATGGAGTACATGTCGGATGCGCTCGACACGCTCATCGATACGCACTGCGTCAGCGAAGCCGTCGACGAGTGGGACCTCGATGGGTTGGTCAAGGAGCTCAAGACGTACTGGCCCAACGACATCTCCGTGTCGACGCTCGAGTCGCACGACGACGCCGACGACCTGTTCGACATCGTCGTTGCCGACGCCAAGGCGTACTACGAGAAGCGCGAAGCAGAACTGACACCGGTGGTCATGCGCGACGTCGAGCGCCAGGTCATGCTGCGCATCATCGACCAGCGCTGGCGCGAGCACCTCGAGGAGATGGACTATCTGCAGGAGGGCATCAACCTTCGCGCGATGGGACAGAAGGATCCGCTCACCGAATGGCAGCGTGAGGGCTACGAGATGTTCGGCCAGATGATGAAGGGCATCGCGCAGGACTTCGTCAAGTACGTCATGCACGTGCAGGTCATCCGTAAGGACGAGCCCTCGCAGATCGTGCAGAACGTGCAGCAGTCGTCCAGCGAGACCTCTCCCACCGATGGCATCGCCGCCGCAGCACGCGCGGCAGCTGCCGCCGGTGAGATCCCCCAGGAGGCCGCTCCGGCTGCTCCTGCCGTGACGAAGCAGCAGACCGTGATCAAGGATGAATGGTCCAAGACGCCGCGCAACGCACCGTGCCCCTGTGGCAGTGGCAAGAAGTTCAAGTTGTGCCACGGCGCAACCCTGTAGGGGTTCCATGCGTGATTTCACCGATGATCTGAAAGATTTGCGCCGCCGCCTGGGCGAGGCCGAGGGCTACCTCAAGATCGATGTAGGGCGTTCGCGTCTGGCCGAGTTGGAGATGGAGGTCTCGCGCCCCGACCTGTGGGACGACCAGGAACTGGCCAAGAGGGTCAACAGTGAGTATGCGAACGTGAAGAGCGATCTCGACACGTTCGACGGCCTCAGCCGCGAGCTGGAAGATGTCGAGCTGCTGCACGAGATGGCGCGCGAGGTAGATGACGCATCCCAGGAAGCCGACATCGAGAAGGCGGTGGGCTCCATTGGCCAGCAGTTGCGCCAGCTGGACCTGCGCAGCCTGTTCACGGGCGAGCACGACGAGGCCGATTGCATCGTGCAGATCAACGCCAAGGACGGTGGCGTCGACGCCCAGGACTGGGCGGAGATCCTGTTGCGGATGTACGGCCGTTGGGCCGAGGTTCGCGGCTTCGGTATGGAGATCGACGAGATCAGCCCTGCCGCCGAGGCCGGCATCATGTCGGCCGAGTTCACGCTCACCGGCCGGTACGCATACGGGTTGATGACCGGCGAGCGCGGCACGCACCGTCTGGTACGCATCAGCCCATTCGACAACCAGGGCCGTCGCCAGACCAGCTTCGCGGCAGTGCAGGTGTGGCCGGTCATGGACGCACCCGACATCGAGATCAACGAGTCCGACATCGAGATGCAGGTCTTCCGGGCCAGCGGTGCCGGCGGCCAGCACATCAACAAGACGTCGTCCGCTGTCCGACTGATCCATCGTCCCACGGGCATGGTGGCCAGCAGTCAGGAAGAGCGCAGTCAGCTGCAGAACCGTGAGAAGGCGCTGAACCGGCTGAAGGCGATGGTTGCAGCGAAGATCGAGGAAGAGCACGATGCCGAGCTGGACCGCATTGCCGGCCGCCAGGCGCAGGTCGGGTGGGGCAGCCAGATCCGTTCCTATGTCGTGCAGCCATATCAGATGGTCAAAGACCTGCGCACCGAAGTCGAGACCAGCCAGATCGATGCCGTGCTCGGTGGCGACCTCGATGAGTTCATGGAGGGTTACCTCCGCTGGCGACGTCGGGAGGCAGAGTGAGTGGGCTACCGTTGGCTCACCTGCGGGCGGCACGGCGACTGATTTCACGCGCGGAGATGCGTCCATGATCAAACTTGAGAACGTCACCAAGACCTACAGCCACGATGTGACGGCGCTGCAGAACGCCAACT
>Ga0335397_10001635_pt1 | contig 30541 bp, 25 predicted proteins | sample MAT04_FD_205740 | JGI IMG/M metagenome (GOLD analysis project Ga0335397, IMG submission 205740) | Freshwater microbial communities from Lake Fryxell liftoff mats and glacier meltwater in Antarctica - MAT-04 (spades assembly) (version 2) ... | reverse complement strand
GGAGCCTAATGCGAGCGCATGCACTGGAAATTCTCCAGCAGGCGATAAAATTGTCAGTGGTACGTTTAGTATTCCATATACTGCTTTGACCGGACCGACAGCCATGAGAGTCATCTGTGCAGAAGGGGTCTCAGGAACAGGGCTTACGCCATGTCTATCGTACAATAATGGTGAGACAGAAGATTACTTGTTTAATATCCAACAGGCATTCCCTTGTTCTGGTACGACTAACCCCGGCAATACAATAGCGAGTTCAACCGTTGCATGTAATGGCTCAACGGTTGTTTTCAGTTTGCAAAATCAACCTTCTGGAACAGGATTAACCTATCAATGGTACTCGAATACAGGTTTGATAGCGGGTGCTACTGCGTCCACCTATTCAAAAGTTATGACAGGTCCTCTCACCATACATTGCGCGGTCTCCTGTAGTGGGGGACCAGTTGTTTTATCTAATCCTGTCAGTGTTACATTAGATACCTATCTGAATTGTTACTGTACATCGAATAGCCAATCAGGTACCTCAGGTGGATATTATGGTTGGGTATCTCATGTCAGTTTTGGTACAATATCAAACCTTAGTTCATTCCCGGCAACCTCGCCTTTCTATACAAATTACCCACCTACTGCATCTACAAACACCAGTGTATTACCCGGAAGTTCGTACCCCTTATCGTTGATTGTGAATAGCGGTTTCTCACAGGCCGGAGCCTGGTTTGACTGGAACCAGAATGGAGTTTTTGATTCCGTTGAATATGTCTTTCTTGGAACCAATCCAACTGCTACAAATCCTTTTACCTATACCCAGAATATTACAGTGCCACTAGGTGCTGCAGCAGGTCAAATCAGGATGAGGATTCGTACACAGAATTATGGATTTGGATTAAATGGATCAAATGCGTGCTCCTTACTTGAGTATGGCGAAACAGAAGATTATGTAATCACAATAAATTCTAGCGCTTCATGTGTAGGGGCTCCTAATCCGGGCAATACATTGGCGAGTTCTGCAACGGCCTGTTATGGCACGACCGTAAATTTTAGTCTGCAAAACCCAACGCTTGGAAGTAATGTGGTGTATCAATGGAATAATGATGCAGGTCCGATTACAGGGGCTTACGGTGCCTATTATTCACAGGTAATGACCGCAGCGGATCATATTTTTTGTCAAGTGAAATGTGGTTCCGGAGCCTTAGTCGTTGCATCCAATCCTGTCTTTGTCACTCTTGATCTGTCGTCTGCCTGTACTTGTATTCCCAACACTCAATCGGGTACTTCTTCAGGTTCTGTGGGCTGGATTTCAAATGTGGCATTTGGCTCAATTTCTAATGCAAGTTCGTTTCCGGTGAATCTACCTTACTATACTAATTATGCGCCGACTGCCGGAACGACTGCGAGTGTTTCTACTTTAAATACTTATCTATTGAATGTTACGTTAAGTAGCGGACATACACAAGCGGCAGTTTGGTTTGACTGGGATCAGAATGGAATTTTTGATTCCTCAGAATATGCCTTTCTTGGAATGAATAGTTCATCTTCATCACCCGTTACTTTTTCTCAGGTAATCATTGTGCCATTTAATGCGCCTGCCGGAATAATTAAAATGAGGATACGTTCACAGAAGGATATTTTTCCATTGAATGCGAATGATGCATGTTCATTGCTGGAATTCGGGGAAACAGAAGACTATACCATCACTGTCGATGCGGTAGCGTTATGTGCCACTTCTTTGGGTGGTTATTTTACCATTGATCAAACGATTCCAACTGGTGGTAACAACTTTTCATCCTTTTCAGATGCAGCGAACCACTTGAGTTGCGGTATCAGTGCACCAGTTACGATCTCTGTAGTTCCGGGAACAGGTCCTTACAATGAGCAAGTGTATATTCCTGAGATTCCGGGAGCATCAGCGATTAATACGATTACCATTCTAGGTAATAATGAAGAACTGACTTATGAGGCTACTCAATCCTATGCACCATACACACTCTCACTGGATGGGGCTGATTATTTTCGCGTCAATTCTCTGAAAATACGTGGTACAGGTATTTTGAATAGTGGCACTTCCAATGGTGGTATGTTGATTGGTAGTACTTGCCAGCTCGGAGGTGGTGCTGATAATAATATATTTTCTAATTGCATATTTTCTTCAAACCCAGATTATTATCAAAGTACTTTCTCAATCAAATTAGCGAACGGTCTTGGTCTTTCCGGAAATAATAATCTCGTAACTGGTTGTACTATTTATGGCAAGCTGGGAATTATACTGGAAGGAAATAGCACAAGCTCCGGTGTAGGGAATAAGATTATAAATTGCAGTATTTTAAACTTTTTTACAGCAATTCAGTTAACCGGACAAAACGGGTCCCTTATAGCCGGAAACCTAATTGAAAATCAAAATGTCACTTCATCTGGAGGACAGGGTTGTTATGTAGGTAGTGGATGTTTAAATACGATGGTTAGTAAGAATAAGTTTAGGAATTTTATTTCTTGTCCTGTTTGTATAGGTGGAGATGTAAAAGCTATAGAGGTTGTTGCTATCGCTTCCCCAGGAAATGAAAACATAGTTTCTAATAATATTATTTCAGACATGAGGCAATCCATAGGGAAATTTGTTGGAATAAATCTTTCGGGTGCGAAGCATGTTAAAGCGTTTCACAATACAATTTCATTTGACAATCCTGGAACGGGTCCTAATTCCGGAATACCAAAAACGTTTGGTATTCAATGTGGTTCCAATGCGGAAGGCATTGAAATAAGGAATAATACTATCAGTATAAGTAGAGGCGGACTGACTGCAAAATATTGTTTATATCTTGGATCGACCACGGGAATTATTTGTGAAAACAATAATCTGTATATGCATTCAACCACGGGAACGACCAACTATATAGCTGGGCATATCTCAGGAGCGAGTACACTCAATTTTACAACGCTTAGTGCCTGGAAGAATGCAAATGGTAGTATTTGGGATCAGCAAAGTATTAGCATTGATCCCGGATTTACAAACCCTGCAATATATGACTATACTCCTTTAAATGTTTTGGTAGATAATCAGGGAAGTAGTACAAGTATCACTACTGATATAAACGGAACTTCACGAAACACAGTTACACCAGATATTGGGTGTTTTGAATTTACCGTTTATCCAATCGACCTTGGTGCTGCAACCTTTGTTTCGCCTGATAGTAACGGTTGTTATTCTTCATCGGTACCTGTGGTTGTTGCAATCAGAAATTATGGGTATGCCCCGATTAATTTCGGTTTAAATCCTGCTACAGTTTATTGTACTGTGAATGGTACTGTATCTGCTACTCTTATGGCAACTGTTTCTTCGGGGACACTTGCGTCAGGTGCAAGCATGAATGTGACGCTTCCTTCGTTCAATATGGCAAGCAATGGGACCTATACTTTTAATGCGTATACGAATGTAGCCGGCGATACAAATTTTGCAAATAATAATTTATTGACTCCAATCACAAGAACTGTTGGCCCTATTGGCGGTAGCATAACATCAGTGCCTGCAACCATTTGTGTAAGCACTACGCCAACTATGACACTTCATGGGCAGTATGGAGGAAGTATACAATGGCAGCAATCTTCAGTAAGTTCAAGCGGACCATGGAGTAATGTTGGTACTGGTGGACTATCCTATACTCCTTCCACCGCAGTTACACAAACCACCTGGTATCGCACTCAGATAAGTTGTAACGGGAATTCGGCTTTCTCATCTATCTATTCGCTACATGTGTATGATCCGAATGTAGTATCAACCGTAAACGGATCCCGATGCGGATATGGGCCTGTTACGTTAAGTGCAACAGGTTCAGGAAGTTCACTTCTAAAATGGTATGAAAATCTTACAGATAATATTCCTGTGGCAACCGGAAATACCTTTACAACCCAAAACATATCTACTACCACACCCTATTTTGTTTCGGCATCTGAAGGAATATCGACACCTATGAATTTGTTTACGACAACGTTATCCAACAATGGTTCTTCCGGGGTTATATTTGACATGAATATACTTAATCCAATACGGATAGATAGTTTGTCCACCAAGGTTGAAAATCCAGGAACAACAATACAAATTTATTATCGTTCAGGAAGTGGTACAGGTTTTAACAATTCTACAAGTGGATGGACTTATCTTGGATCTGCCTACGTGAGTACACCTACAATCTCTTTATGTGTCATTCCCCTAAATTTAAATCTTACTCTACAACCAGGGCTTTATTCTTTTGCATTAAAAAGTAATTCTTCTCTTCATTATACTAATGGAACTGGTTTAGGAAATTTAGTTGCATCAGATTCAAATGTACAGATAAAGGAAGGATATGGCGGAACAGGTGTTGCCAATTTTTCTTTTAATCTTTCACCGGTTATATGGAATGGAAGATTATATTATAACAAGATAGCCTGCGAATCTCCAAAGACCACCGTAATGGCTTCAGTAAATGCTGCACCACCCATTATCGCAAGTGCAATGAATCCTACTCTTTGCCCTGGTGGATCTACAACGGTCAGCGTAAGCAGCCCTACCAATCCCAATTATACGTATTCGTGGATATCCTACCCCGGAAGTTTTACAGCAATTGGTCCAGGGCCGTTTATTGTTAGCCCAACAACGACCACAACATATACTGTTATTGCAACAGATAATTCCTCGGGTACTTATGCAGGGTGTGGAAATATTTCTACAGTGACGATCATCACTGCCAATACTGTTTCCCCTGGCTTTGTTTCTTCTTCAATTGATACAATTTGCACATCAGGCTTTCCCACCTTAACGGTAGCAGGAGCATCTGGTGGTGCCATTCAATGGCAATCATCAACAAGCAGCAATGCTGGACCATGGACAAACGTAGGAACCGGCTTGCCAACCTATATACCTTCTAATCCTATGACACAAACAACTTGGTTTAGGGCGGTGGTAAGCTGTCAATCAACAAGTCTCATATCCAATGTCCGTTCTGTTGTTGTTGTTTATCCTGCGGCATCTATCCTAACCACAATTGGGGGCACTTCTTGTTCAGGAAATAGTGTTGTATTAAGTGCGACATCTACATCAGGTTCTACACCACATTGGTATGATTCTCCAACCGGTGGTTTATTAGTAGGTACAGGTAACTCTTTTACAACCCCCGCACTAACATCGAGTATTAATTTCTATGTCAGTGCGTTGCCAGGCTTAGGAGGAATTGCAACTTCTGTTATGCCACCTGAAGATATTCCTTATTCTTCGAGTGCATATACGTATGGGTATTGGTTCACTTCTCCTATTGCGTTCACAATTAAAGGTGTCCATGTTCCTTCTTCCGGGATACTGTCCGGATCGACACAGAATATAGCTATTTTAAAGTTTGATGGAGGTATTACTCCTCCACTTTTTAATACAGGCGGAACGAGTGCCTTTACGACTCTTTTCCTAACGCAAAACGATACGAATATTGGTGTTATTCCTTGTACTATTAGTATTGCCCCTGGAGATGTCATTGCTATCATGGGTCAGCGAAATAATATCGCATCGTTTTCTGCGTTTACTTCAAATCCTGTACCTGTTGCAATTGCAGGCAGTCAGTTAGATTTTTACCCCTTAAAATCTCTTGGGGGATTAGCCTCGAATGCTCCATACATTGTAGGCGATAATTTGGGTACTGCTTCCTCTAGGCTTGGTCGTGTAGAATTTGAGTACAACATAGGAGGATGTGAGGAAATCCGCACACCTGTCCTAGCGAATGTAACACCAGCTCCACTAATCGTCATCACTAATTCCTCCCCGTTGATCTGTCAAGGAAATTCATCAGTACTAAGTGTCAGCAGCCCTAATGATCCTAATTTTACCTACACTTGGCATCCCGGTTTTATGTCAGGAAATACTGTAACCGTAACACCTTCCCAGACCACAGTGTATACCTTACTCGCCGTTGATAATACAACGGGAAGTTTTGCAACATGCAGTACACAAGGAACAACTACTGTGTCCGTAATTCCAGCACCGGTATTAAGTAGTATTACTGCATCGAACCCTGTTGTATGCCAAGGTAATAACTCAACGCTGAGCGTTTCTGTTCCATTAGCTACCCCTTATTGTGCAGCGGGAACAAGCAATACATGTGCAGTTTTGCCTACGTTTCATATTAGCAATGTTCAGTTGGCTGGTATTAATAATGCCTCAGCCTGTTCGGGTGTAAACAATTATGAAAATTTTACTTCTGTGTCGACCACACTGAACGCAGGATCAACATATCCTATAAGTGTTTCAATCTACGCGTCTTCGGCCTGGAATGAAATATTTGTATGGATAGATTATGATCATGATGGAGTATTTAGTAATGCGAATGAAGAGACTGTAGTACTGGCAAGCAGTATTTCTACAGGATTCATTTCTGTAGCTACTGCTAATCTTACTATTCCGACAAATGCACTAAACGGATCGACTCGTATGCGGATACGCTTGAATAATGGTGGTAATCCTGCAAATGGTGCACAAAGTGCCTGGAACAATGCCTGTGGATATGCAGCTTTTGGCGAGGTAGAAGATTACACCGTAAACATCATAGGTGGTCTTGCAAGCCCTTATACCTGGTCGCCACCAACTTATTTATCATCTACATCAGGGGCTTCTGTTAATGCATTTGGAATGAATGCAAGTACAACTTATACGGTTACAGCAACGAACGCATACGGTTGCACAAAGACAGCTACAAAAACGATCACGGTGAATCCAACTACTTCTTCTTCCTCGGTGGTAACTGTTCCCTGTGGAAGTTCTTATGCATGGAATGGAAATACCTACACATCTACAGGTATATATACTCATACATCACTCAATGCGGTTGGTTGTGATTCAATAGCAACGTTACACCTGGCTGTTCAATGTGTTACTACATTAAACCTAACTTGTTTTATTGAAGGTTATTGGAATGGAACTACGCAAATGTTACCTGTACTCGCCAACCAATTACAACCTAGCAATGCAGGGGTTTGTGATACGATTGTTGTGGAATTGCATGACGCAGTTACGTATGCAACAAGCGCTACTACAAAAGCTGTCTTGAATCAGAATGGCACAGCAACTTGTATTTTCCCACTAGCCTCTGGCAATAAATACATTGTTGTCAAACATAGAAATTCTGTAGAAACATGGTCTGCCTTGCCCGTAACAATGGGCCAAATAGTGAATTATAATTTTTCGGATGCAGATACAAAAGCCTATGGAGCGAACCAGGTATTAATTTCAAACTCTCCAATTAAATACGCCTTCTTTAGTGGCGATATTGTAAAAGATATGGGAGAGAGTATCGACCTTATTGATCTGATCGAATTGGAAACAGGTATCAATAATTTTTATTCCGGATATGAAGCAGGAGATCTGAACGGCGATGGGAATGTAGATATATTAGATACTGTGATGATTGAATCTAATATTTCAAATTTTGTGTTTTCGAATCATCCGTAGGGAGAAGACAGGATTTGTTTTGGCTAAACTAAATTTGCAATGGAAAGAAATTGTCAATAGTGAACGTGCATTGCGGCAAGGATTGAAGTGAAAATCCCGGAACCGATGCCCTGATCGGTTGCGGATTGGAACGTAAAGCCTGTCTGCCGCCCAAAATATCATTACTAAAGTTTAGTTTAAACCAAATCCATTTACCTTTCAGCCCAAATGAAATGGTAAAATGGTCCGGCACGTGCGGAACAGCAGATGTTTCGTTCATTCCTAATTGACTATTGCAAATACATATACGGTGTTGCCGTCCCTCTCTACCTTTCGTCTAAAAATAACATTGCCAACGAAGCGTTTGAAATACATTTGCCCCCGTTTAAATATTTACTTCTATATGACGAAATTAGTAACTCTCGGATCTTTTACGTTCAGCAAACTGAACATCCGTATCCTGACTGTCCTCTTCTTCCTTTTTTGTGCGCCCGCTTTAGTATCTGCACAAAAATTTACCATCGACGGCTCTATTAAAGATGCCCGGAACGGAGAAGATTTGATAGGTGCCACAGTTCGTGTAAAAGAATCTAGCACACAAGGTGCACGTTCCAACTCCTACGGATTTTATTCGCTTACACTTGCGAAAGGAACCTATACATTAATCTATCAATATCTTGGGTATGAAAAACAAGAAATGATCGTCGAGGTGGATCAAAATATCAAGATGAATATTCAACTCGTTCCGGTTGAAAAAGCGATTAAAGATGTCGTGATCAAAGCCGTCAGGGAAGATAAGAATATTACCCGAACCGAAATGGGTGTGGTTCGACTCGATCCGAAAGCCATTGAAACAGTCCCTGTTCTTTTTGGTGAAAAGGATATCCTGAAAACATTACAACTAACACCTGGCGTGAAAGCAGCGGGTGAAGGTCAGAGTGGCTTTTATGTCCGCGGTGGCGGTGTCGATCAGAACCTCATCCTGCTTGATGAAGCCCCGGTCTATAATGCCTCCCATCTTCTCGGGTTTTTCTCGGTGTTCAATTCCGATGCCTTAAAAGAAGTAACCTTATACAAAGGTGATATCCCTGCGGAGTATGGCGGTCGCGCTTCCTCTGTGTTGGATGTGAAGATGAAGGATGGAAATAATAAGAATTACAGCGCATCCGGTGGAATTGGATTGATCGCCTCGAGGTTGACCATCGAAGGGCCTATCGTAAAAGATAAAGGTTCATTTATTGTTTCCGGACGACGAACCTATGCCGATCTGTTCCTGAAACTTTCGAAGGACAGTCTCCGCAAGCAATCGAAATTATATTTCTATGATCTCAATCTAAAAGCGAATTATAAACTGACCGAGAAAGACCGTGTCTTTGTTTCCGGCTATTTCGGAAGGGATATTTTCGGACTGGGATCTTCCTTTGGTTTCGATTGGGGGAATGCCACAGCCACTGTTCGATGGAATCATATCATCAATAGTAAGTTGTTCTCAAATACATCGGTCATCTATAGCGATTACAGTTATCGTATCAAGGTCGGTTTTGATGATCAGACCTTCGAGATCAAATCCTCTATCCGCGATTATGATCTTAAACAGGATTTTAATTATTTCCCGAATTCTAACAACACGATCAAGTTTGGTTTCAATGTGATGCATCATACGTTTCGACCGACACGGTTTTCAGGTACAGGTTTAAATCCTCCAGATAGTCTGAAGAACCGATATGCATTGGAAGGTGGAGTCTATCTTCAGAACGAACAAACCATCTCGCCTAAGATCAGCGTGAAGTATGGTGTGCGTTATTCACTGTTCGATTATATTGGTGCGGGAAGTGCCTTTACCTACGATGCCAGCGGCAAACAAATATCAAAGAAAGAATATGCGAATGGGGAGACGATCAAATTGTATGGTGGCCTTGAACCACGACTTTCCGCAAGGTATCAGGTAAACGAAGTGAGTTCTATAAAGGCTTCCTACAATAGGAATAACCAGTACATGCATTTATTATCAAATACAACCACTTCTTCGCCAACCGATATCTGGGTGCCAAGTAGTAATAATGTAAAGCCGCAGAAAGCAGATCAGGTGGCATTGGGTTACTTTAGAAATTTCAGGGATAATATGTTTGAATGTTCGATTGAAGGATATTACAAAACAATGAAGAACCAGATCGACTATAAAAATGGCGCAGATCTTTTTACAAATGCAGAACTGGAATCTGAACTTGAATATGGAAAAGGACGTGCCTTCGGAGCTGAACTTTATTTGCATAAACAAACAGGCAGGTTGACAGGCTGGATTAGTTATACCTTGTCTCGATCACTACGCACCTTTGCCAATATTAATGACGGCGACGAATACTCCGCGAAGCAAGACAGGATTCATGACATTGCCATTGTGGGTATGTACGATTTGACGAAGAAATTAAAGGTCTCTGCCAACTGGATTTATTATACTGGTTCTGCGGTTACATTTCCTTCGGGAAAATATATGGTGAATGGCATTTCAGTACCTTATTTCACAGAACGTAACGGATATCGTATGCCGGATTATCATCGTTTAGATATTGGTGTAACATGGATCAGGAAAAAAACAGAAAAGCGTGAATCAAACTGGAATTTCTCGTTATACAATGCCTACGGAAGGGAGAACGCGTATTCAATTTCATTTAGGGAAAATGAAGATGATCCTACCAAAACCGAAGCCGTGCAACTTTCTTTATTCAGATGGATTCCATCAATTTCATACAACTTTAAATTTTAATGTAAGATGAATTTTAGCAAAATGAAACATAGTATACTAGCTGCGTTATCAATAATATTCTTCGCTTCCTGTGAGAAAGTGATTAATGTAGATCTGAATGATGCAAATCCCAAAATTGTGATTGAAGCCGGTTTGTACGAAGGCACGCATGTCTTTAAAGTGCATATCACCAAAACTATTAGCTATTTTAATAATGGTATTGCGCCTACAATTGATAATGCGAATGTGACTTTAAGCGATCGTATCAATCCTGCGAAAACGTTGATCCCTGTAGGTGATGGCTGGTACGAATTATTGAACTGTACTGCTACTAATAATACCACGTACGAACTGAATGTCGTAGCAGAAGGAAAGACCTATACAGCTTCTTCCTATTTGCCGGTGTCGCCTGTGTTGGATTCGCTGACATATAAAGATTTTGGTGGTGGTTTTGGCGGCGGCAATTTTGATCCGTATCTCATGACGGCCCATTTTCAGGATAGTGTTGGTGTTGCAAATTACTATAGGTTGATCGTTACCAAAAATGATTCATTACAAAATAAACCCTTTGATCTTTTTGTCTTCGACGATAAAATTCGCGACGGCCAATATATTGAAGTGCCTGTCTTTTCAGCCTTCTGCGATATTGGTGATACGATGGATGTTGAACTCGTAAGTATGGACGAAAAGGTCTACGATTATTATATTACCTTTGGAGAAATCATAACCGGCGATGCCAACAACAGTGCCGCTCCTGCCAACCCGAATTCTAATTGGTCGAATAAAGCATTAGGCTATTTCGGTGCATATTCGATACAACGTAAATCGATACGAATTAAGTAAAAAAGAGGGATAAGTGGTAAGGAATAAGGAGTGAGGGATAAGGCGTAAGTGATAAGGAATAAGGTGTAAGCAATAGGCAGTCGGCAAAAAGCAGTATAGTGAATTGGATAATTACACTTTAACCGTCAACCAACAACCAACAACTACTGTATCTCCTCAAATCCAACATAAGGCACCAACACGTCCGGTATTTTAATTCCCGCCGCCGTTTGATTATTCTCTAACAAACAGGCAAGAATTCGTGGTAAGGCAAGAGATGATCCATTAAGTGAATGAACCAATTGTGTTTTTCCGTTTTCATCTTTGTAACGAACTTTAGCACGGTTCGTTTGGAAGGTTTCAAAATTAGACACCGAACTTACTTCAAGCCAGCGTTGCTGTGCCGTACTAAACACTTCAAAATCGTAGGTTAGTGCCGATGCAAAACTCATATCGCCGCCACATAAACGTAGAATACGATAAGGCATATTCATACTTTGAATTAATTTCTCTACATGTAATACCATTCCTTCCAAGGCTTCATAAGATTGGTCAGGTAACGAGAATTGTACGATCTCTACTTTATCAAATTGGTGAAGACGATTCAATCCACGAACATCTTTTCCGTAAGACCCAGCTTCGCGACGATAGCATTGAGAGAAGGCCGTCAATTTAATTGGCAGTTCATTTTCTTTTACAATCGTATCACGATAGATATTTGTCACCGGAACTTCTGCCGTCGGGATCATATAAAAATCATCGATGGTCGCATGATACATCTGTCCTTCCTTATCAGGCAACTGCCCTGTTGCGTAGGCAGAATCTGCATTCACCATATGAGGAACCTGATGTTCGATATATCCGGCTGCTGTATTAAAATCTAAAAAGTAATTGATCAATCCGCGTTGCAAACGTGCGCCTTTGTTAATATAGACCGGAAATCCTGCACCGGTGATTTTAGTCCCAAGTTCAAAATCGATCAGGTTATATTTTTTTGCAAGCTCCCAATGCGGCACTGCTCCTTCATACAAAACAGGAATATCATTTCCCATTCGTACGACTTCATTCTCTTCCGGTGTTTTTCCAACAGGAACATAACTATGCGGCAGGTTTGGAAGTTTAACCAACTCATCATGTTGTTGTTTTTCCAAAGACGCCAGTTTCTCCCCAAGTACTTTTGTAGACTCTTTATAGGTCGCCACATCAGCTTTCATTTTCTCGGCCTCTTCCTTTTGTCCGCCCGCCATTAGTTTTCCGATCTCTTTGGAAGCGGTATTGATCTTAGACAGAAACTCATCATTATCGGTCTGTATCTTACGTCGTTCTTCATCAATGGCAAGGACTGTATCAAAGACAGATAAATCAGATACATTTTTCACTTTTAAGCGTTCAATAACATGATCTTTCTGTGTTCTGAGAAGTTGGAGTTGTAGCATGAGAATAAAAAATTAATAGGCAAAAGTAATAGTTGAGTTTGAAACTCACGGATATTTCAAGAAATACAACATTAAGAAAAAAATGTGTACACTAAACTTCTACTACGAATTATTTGGGCGGCAGACACGCCTGTCCGGTTGAGCCATTCAGACGGGATTTCCGCTTTATTCCGATACTTCGGAACTCTCCCGCCCAAGTCTCGTCCTTCAAGACGAGAGGATGCGGGCTTTTCACTATCCCGATAGCTATCATCGGGATTGCCGCAATGCACGTTTGATTTTGAGAATTCTTTTCTGATTACAAATTTAGTTTATCCTAAAAAATGAGGTATTTTGCGCCAAATTATAAAATTATAAACATGAAAAAAATCTCCTTATTACTCGCTTTAGTTTGTTTTACATGTCTGGTCGGACAAGGTCAGGACACCGATTCTGTCAAGATCTCCAAAAAGAAATGGCTTACGCTCTCATCCGGGATTGAGTCTAATCTCATTCAGTTTGCACAGGCCGAGATGGGCGGTGTATCCTTAACCACTATTCCGCGTTATACCTATTTTTTTAACACAGGTATCGATGCGAACGTCAAACTCTCTGAACACCTGAAAGTTTTTTCCGGATTGAATTTTAAGAATATCGGTCTGATCATAAAAACCAACGATACCATAAGAACCAAGCATAGAGTATATACATTCGGGGCACCTATCGGATTAAAAGTGTATATGGCAAAAAATAAAGTGATGCTGAAAGCAGGTGCCGATTTTAGTCTCGCATTTAATTACAAATGGAAAATGTGCGTGAATGACACAAAAACCAAGAAAAATGAATTCTTCAGCGATAAAACCGAAATCTTCTTTCCTTCCGTGTTTGCGGGAATCAGTGTGATGGGCTTTACTGTCACAGGGAATTATTATCTGAATAATTTCTTTAATAAGTCGAATGTTGCTTATGCAACTACAGATGTTCAGTTATTCACCTTGGGTCTTGGTTTTAATTTCGACAAGAATATGATGAAAGGGAAGAACAAAAGCAGCATGAATTAATACAACGATGGAATTATCTCTAGTCAATAAACAAGCACTCATTTGCGGAAGCACACAGGGTATTGGCCTCGCGATTGCTGTCGAACTGGCCTTATTGGGCGCAACCTGTATCCTTGTGGCGCGGAATGAAAGCAGTTTGCAGAAAGCGTGTAAGCAACTCGATACATCGAACGGTCAGCAGCATCAATATCTTGTCGCTGATTTTTCGAATACCGAACATGTAAAGGAAGTGATTGGAAATTTCGCTAAAGAACATAGTATTCATATTTTGGTTAATAATACTGGCGGACCACCAGCCGGTAAGATCGCCGATGCTAAAGACTGCGATTTTCTTTCGGCATTGAATCTTCATCTAATTAATAATCACAACATCACCACGGCTTTCTTAGAGGGTATGAAGAGTCAGGGTTATGGCCGCATCATCAATATTGTGTCCACTTCGGTGAAGGTTCCTTTGCCAAACCTTGGTGTGAGTAATACGACTCGTGCGGCGGTTGCGGGTTGGGCCAAGACCATGGCCAATGAAGTGGCAAAATTCGGTGTGACCGTGAATAATGTCTTACCGGGAGCAACCTCCACGGCCAGGCTTTCATCTATCATCGAGAATAAATCGCAGAAGACCAATACAGCCAGCGAAGAAGTCGAAGCCGGAATGTTGCACGAGATCCCTATGGGGCGTTTTGGCAAACCACAGGAAGTAGCTGCCTTGGCCGCTTTCCTCGCAACGCCTGCCGCAGCTTATATTACGGGGCAGAGTGTGTGTGTGGATGGAGGAAGGACTGGGGCAATTTGACAATTCGACAATTCGACAATTCGACAATGAATGCAAATGTGATGATGAATGAAATGCAAATGTGATGATTGGCTAATGTGATAATGTGCTGATGGAAGAAGGCAACGATGGAGCAATTTTGTTTGTCATGTTGAGCCTGTCGAAACAGACAATGAATGCAAATGTGATAATATGCTAATGAGATAATCCCGAAGTGTCGGGAGCTGATGGATGAGATAATTGGACAATAGTCAATGGTCAATAGTCGATGGTAAAATTCTCTCCCCTCTCTCAACTAATTGCGATTATCCCTCTAACCCTTAACCTGCTAACTCGTAACAAAAAATGAATTTATCCAATTATCAATACATCCAAAACTACATCGGTGGTGAATTTGTAGAACCGCTTTCAAAAGTGTATTTGCAGAATACGAATCCTGCAACGGGGGAGGTCTTCGGGCAGATACCAAACAGTAACTCTGAAGATGTTGACCGCGCGGTGGCGGCGGCTGAGAAGGCCTTCCCGGCCTGGAGTGTATCGACGCCGGAATGCAGGTTTAAGATCTTGAATAAGATCGCCGAACTGATCGATGAGCATTTGGATGAAATGGCGATGGCCGAGACGACCGATAACGGGAAACCTTTATGGCTCAGCAAGCGTGTGGATATTCCTCGTGCCTCGAGCAACTTCCGTTTTTTTGCAACGGGTATCATGCATTTTGCGACGGAGAGTCATGTGATGGAAGACAAGGCTATTAATTATACCATGAGGCAGCCAATCGGGATCGTGGGTTGTATCTCGCCATGGAATTTACCTTTATATTTATTTACCTGGAAGATAGCGCCGGCATTGGCAGCAGGAAATTGCGTCATCGCCAAACCAAGCGAGGTGACTCCACTGACTTCTTTTTTACTGGGTAAAATCTGCAAGGAAGCGGGTCTGCCGGATGGTGTTCTGAATATTATTCATGGTGATGGGCCAAGTTGCGGAAGTGCGATCGTAGCCCACCCGAAGATCAAGGCCATTTCGTTTACGGGCAGTACACGGGCCGGCGAACATATTGCCTTAGTGGCCGCACCGAAATTTAAAAAGCTTTCGCTGGAACTCGGTGGAAAGAACCCGAATATCATTTTTGCCGATTGCGACTGGGAGAAGATGATGAAGACCACCGTGCAATCTTCCTTCTCCAATCAGGGACAGATTTGCTTATGCGGCAGTCGGATTATTGTTGAGAAAAGTATCTATGAAAAATTCAAGACGGAGTTTATAGAACGTGTAAAAAAACTAAACGTAGGTGATCCTATAGAGGAAAGTTCCAAACAGGGCGCAGTGGTGAGTAAGGTGCATTTTGATAAAGTGATGAATTGCATTACACTCGCCAAACAGGAAGGCGGTACTATTCTGCTGGGTGGGGAAGCGGTGAAACCGGAAGGGCGATGTGCTAATGGTTATTTTATACAACCCACCATTATTGAAGGTCTTGGGCCTGGATGCAGAACCAATCTGGAAGAGATCTTTGGGCCGGTGGTAACCTTGCAGACTTTTGATACAGAAGAAGAAGCTTTGGCCCTTGCGAATATGAGCCAATATGGATTAGCCTCTACTATCTGGACACAAGATATTTCCAAAGCCAACCGCACCGCCATGAAAGTAAATGCCGGTATTGTATGGATCAACTGCTGGCTCCTCCGCGATCTGCGTACACCATTTGGTGGTGTGAAGAATAGTGGTGTAGGCCGCGAAGGGGGCTGGGAGGCATTGCGGTTTTTTACGGAGGCGAAGAATGTGTGTGTGGAGTTGTAGGGGGGAGTGAAATTAAACAAAAGGGAAAACGAGTAAAAACCATTCATAGTTCCTTAAAAGGTAAAGATAGTAGTGCCTGTTTAATTATTTCTCTTCGCTAAAAACTTTTTCAAAACTCTCATATATTGATATGAGCTTTTTTTGATCAGGGTTGTCAACATGAAACATGAACGATGTGTATAGTCTGTGTTGTTCGTTATTAAGGTCTATCAGAATGATCTTATCAAGTTTTATGATTTTTTCATTTGCTTCAGACCGACGATACCATCGATCAAAAGTCTCGAGTCTCATTGCCGCCCGGCTATCTATATCGGAACATATATAAACCAGAGAATTCCGGAGGGTGTCAAAAAATCTCTCTACACTATGCCCTATAGTCCACGAAACTCTTATATCCATGGGCTCTATTTCGTCAGAAGTCTTTTCGATGATAAGTTGGAAAACGTGTGGAATATTTTCTCCAGAAATAGTTGAAAAGGTGTGGTCAATTATAAAAGCTACACGATATAAGATATTATTCTTTGTAGTGAAATTATACGTACTGGTGATGTTATCAAAAACGTAGTTATACCGGTTTTGCAAACTTTATACCCTTTTTGGTTAATGTATTTAGCGTCGTCCTACCTTTTATATAAGATACAACCAACGCCTTATCTGCAAGCATTTTTTCAAGAGCCTTTGACAGTCTTTTCTTTTCGACAATTCGTTTTTTCATAGTTCAAAAATACTTCATTTTATGAGAATGTCAATCGGAAGTTTGGAACTCGAGTCGGCATAGACAACTACTAATCGCGCTTTGCCGCAGTTTCAATATGGATCAAATATAAAATACGGACACCCATGATGTGTGTTGTAAAGCTTGGCTGATGTGAAAGGATGTAATCGGTTATAGTTTCGTATTTATTAGAGTCAATTTCGATGTCATATTTTTTTCATTAATTTGTATTGAGGGGCTGGACCATTTAAATTTCCCGAAATTATCCGGCCTTTATTCTCTCTTGGTATTTACATATATCTTCTTTCGTTTTTTGTATACGCTATGGGTTAAGAAAAACGAATCAACTGGGTTGTATTTTGTCCAGGTTAAATTTGAAATGCGAATTGTGTCACTCAGTAATGCATGCAATCCCCCAATAACAATTGGAATATAACCTCAGATTTCAGGATCAATGTGTCGTAATTATACCCATCAATAATGATATTGGTTTTGTTAACTTCGAAAGACTCGGATCTCCCGTCAACTCTTTCTATTTCTTTTCTGGAATGAAAAATACGGAGCTTCTTATTCTGCTTGGCGTGAAAGCCTGTATTTATTTCAATGTAAAGAGGTTTGGATTTTCCAGTACTAGTGATTGAGATTAGAAGGAATAGTATGGTAAATAGTATACTCATGACAGGCGTGTGAAAATACTGTAAAAGATCAGGCTTATGTCGGATTTTTTTTGTTCGCAAATCGAGAATGGCCTTATTTATCTTTTTTTAGTTTTATGAGATGGAATAGAAGCTTATTTTTTTACATCTATCTCTACCTAATCGAGGACCAGAAAACTGAATTTGAGAAATGCCTAAACAGGTATATTGTGTTCAATGATTCAGCTAATTTCCTATGAGAATCTCTCTATCTTTTTATCAAATACGCCTTTCAATTAGTAGACTGTTCTGTTTATCTTTATTACCTTGCTTGTGCATGTCAAGTACTGTTCAGCTTCTTTAAACCGTCTCAATAAAAATCTAATCGTGATTCTTTTATTCATTCTCGTGTTTTCAATGAACTTATCCTATTGTCAAACGGTAAAACAGCAGGAAGCATATTTCTCAATAAGCGAATTAAAAGCCGATCTTCATTTTTTGAAAAATAAACTTCAAAGAAATCATCCCGGCCTTTACTTATATACCCCAAAAATTATTCTTGATAAAGTGTTTGATAGTTTGGAAAACAGTCTGACTACACCACTCACTGAACTGGAATTTTATCGACACCTGACCGTTCTTAGTTCAGTGATTAAAGATGGGCATACCATCATTTTACCTAGTTATAAAACTAGCAAATACCATACGACGAATAGTTGGTTTCTCCCATATCATATGGTGCTTCTGAACGGGCAGTTGTTTGTCGACATGGTTTGTACAAACATTACATCCATACCCGAGGGCGCTAAGATCTTAGGAATAAATGATGTGGAGGCAAGTGAGATCATTAAACAGTTAACAGAACGACAAGTTCGCGATGGAAACAATCTAACCTATCCCAACTGGATTATAAGAAATTATTTCAGCGAATATTACAGCTATATTTTCGGGCATCCTGAAACCTATAAAATAAGTTATACAATCAACGGACAAACAAATAATGTTATGATTAACGCCTTAGCCAAAGACACTATTTCTTATTATCTTCAGCGAGACTATCCAGATAAAGTATTTTCAAGACAGCCAAAAGAAGGAATCAAATTGAAGTTGGAAGAAGATAAAAATTATGCAGTTATTACCATAAAAGATTTTCATAACAGCATACTGCGAAAGGAATATAAACAGAATTTTGAAGACGAAATCAAATCTTACTTTGAGAAGATACAAGTAAAATTGAGCATCTTATTGTGGACCTACGGAATAACCAAGGGGGTGATATTGAAAATGGCGTGTTTTTGCTTTCCTATTTGCAGTTGTGAACCAATACTATAAGGTTGAAAATGACAAGCTTCAACATTGCAAATGACCTTCATTAGCATTGCATGATCCGAACCCATGGAATTTTAAAGGATCCTTGTATGTATTAGTAAATGGTGGTAGCTTTTCAAATTCAGGGATAGTTGCTTCTTGTCTGCAGGTCAATAAACGGGCTTTGAAATCGGTATTAGAAATATTTTTGATCCCACATAAGGAGAAAAACTTCATCGGCCATTTGATGTTTCTCCTTCACAAGATCTGCCCAGAATAAACTTCAAAACAGCCTCTACTAATATTGTTCATACCATGTAAATTTGTCATTCACTATGGTTTTAATTTCCTTTTTTAAATACTCCAAAAAGGCTAAGGAGACAGGCGTATGTTTTTTTCCTTTTAGCCAAACTAATCTCCAGGTGGTTATAATTGGAAGCCCTTTAACAGGTATAATTTGTAATTCCTTATTGTGCAATTCATTTTTTATGCCAATTAGCGGCATAATCGAATAACCTAACCCGGCCAATAAAGCCTGCTTAACGGCTTCATTCGAGGAAAGCTCCATCTTTTTCAATACCGAAATATTATTTTTTTCAATAAAACTTTCCATTGTTTGTCGGGTTCCTGATCCCTTTTCTCTGAAAATCAATGGCAAGTTTTCAAATATTTCTATGGTTTTACCCCTTTGCTTAACGTCTGAATTTGTATGGCCTACTAAGTATAATTTGTTCTGAAGTAAATCCAATTTTTCAATGTTAAGTGTAGTCGGCAAAATGGATACAAGCGCAAAATCAACTTCGTTATTTTCGAGGCTCTTCAACACTTTGTTTTTATTGGTTACATCCATGATCAACTCTATGCCATTATGTGACTTCATAAAATCAGAAAGAAAATAAGGCATTACATATTTCCCGGTTGACACTACTGAAATTTTCAACCTTCCCGTCAATTGCCCTTTATAGGCCATTGTTTTGTAATTGATAGCATACACTTGATTGATAATGTTTTCTGCTGCTTCGGCTATTTCCCGACCAAAATCGGTGATATAAAGTTTACGTCCAACCACTTCCGTAAGCGGAATGTCAAACTGGTCTTGAAAATTTTTAAGTTGAATAGAAACAGCAGGCTGTGTTAAATGCAACTCCTCCGAAGCCTTTGTAACACTTTGTGTTTGCACAACTTTTAAAAATATCTGAAGTTGATTTAACGTATAATTCATAAATATATTTTATGTATTCCATTACAAAGGTATATAATAACTTATGAATTAAGATGTCCACTTTTGCAGTGTTAAACAAATAAAATTAAAACACATGACAAAAATCACAGTTGCAAAAGGGGATGGCATAGGGCCGGAAATTATGGATGCTACATTGGAAATATTGTTGGCAGCAGGTGCAAACATAGAGATTGATGACATCGAGGTAGGTGAAAAAGTGTATCTGGGTGGTAATTCTTCGGGTATTGAAACATCGTCTTGGGAAACGATTAGAAGAAACAAAATCTTTTTGAAAGCACCTATAACTACACCACAAGGAGGCGGTTATAAGAGTTTGAATGTAACCACCCGAAAATTTCTTGGGTTATATGCGAATGTTCGACCTTGTATGAGTATGCATCCGTTCGTGAAAACAAAGCATCCAATAATGGATCTGGTGATTGTGAGGGAAAATGAGGAGGATTTATATGCTGGTATCGAGCATCAACAAACAGATGAAGTTGTACAATGTCTAAAATTAATTAGCCGCCCAGGTTGCGAAAAAATTGTCCGATATGCCTTTGAATACGCCAAGCAACAGAACAGAAAAAAGGTAACTTGCTTTACAAAGGATAATATAATGAAGCAGACAGATGGTTTGTTTCATCAGGTGTTTGATGAAATTGCGAGAGAATATCCTGAGATAGAAAACGAACATTGGATTATTGATATTGGGGCGGCTAAAATGGCTGATACACCTGAAGCATTTGATGTGATTGTCATGCCAAACTTATATGGCGATGTGCTTTCGGACATAGCCGCACAGATTACAGGTTCTGTTGGATTAGCTGGCTCTGCGAATATTGGCGAAGAGTGTGCCATGTTTGAAGCCATACATGGTTCTGCCCCTAAGATAGCCGGACAGAATGTAGCCAATCCATCAGGATTGTTGCAAGGAGCGATTATGATGTTAAATCATATAGGGCAAACAGAAATAGCAGAAAAGGTGCAAAATGCTTGGCTCAAAACTATCGAAGAGGGCACTCATACCAACGATATCTACAAAGAGGGTACCAGTAAACAACTTGTTGGTACAAAAGAATTTGCCAAGGCCGTTATATCAAATCTTGGGAATCAGCCAACAATTCTCAAACCGGTAGTATATGCGAATAACACCGCGTTGAATTTGCCTAAGTACATACGAAAAGCTGCAGCCATTAAACAACTGGTTGGTGTAGATGTATTTGTGCATTGGAGTGGAAGTAACCCTAATGAACTTGCTGAGAAAGTTAGAATGATGGAGAACAAGGAAATTAAACTTACAATGATCACCAACAGAGGCATAAAAGTATGGCCAGATGGTTTTGAAGAGACCTTCTGCACTGATCATTGGAGATGCCGATTTAAGCCCAATGAAGGCAATGAAATTACAAAAAGCAACATCATTGAATTATTGAACAATGCACTGAATGAAAATCTTGACTCCATTAAAACCGAAAACCTGTACGAATTTGATAGCAAAGCTGCGTATTCATTAGGACAAGGTCAATAATTAAAAAAAAATAACTATGCAAATTCAATTAATAGAAGGAGAATTTAAATCCAGTGATGCATTGGACCTTATCACACAAATGATTCATATCAAAATTAGGTTTCACGAAAATAAAATAAGCAAAGGTGAAACTGAAGAAGATAGTAAGGCAAAGGAATCAAAAATCATAAAACTACAGAAAGACTTGTTTGAAATAAGGAACAATATTAATTCAGCGACTAAAAAAATAAAATTAAATGCAATAATAAACATTGAATCAAAATGAGAAAAAAAGATCTAAGAACCTATTTCGCCATTACATTGGTAATACTATTCTTAGTATTCGCATGTATAGCAAAAGATATAATTATGAGTAAACTAATGGCTTCTGTTGCCATAATAACAGGAGCCTATACATTTCATAACCTTTCTAATCAAAACAAAATACGCAATGAAGAATCAACCAACATTTAAGTTAATCGATGGTAAATTTTTACCTGAAGAAAGCCGTGTAGTATTGCAGAATGTATTTTCTAATAAAATAAAATTCCATCAAATGAAAAACTTCAGCTCGCAGGAACGTTATGGGAAGGACGATAAGACAGCGATGAAACGAATTCCGCAACTTAAAAAAAGCATTGAAAAAATTTTAGAATTGATTGATTCTGCAGAATTGAGAGGCGAACAACTCGAGATTAAATCGGAAATAATAATAAATTTCATTAAACCTCCTAAAAATGTTTAAAGGAAGAACATTGCTAATCGCGACAAAACACGAAAAGGAAAAAGTGATTGCTCCAATTTTAGAAAAGGAACTTGGTGTGAAGTGTGTTGTTTCTTCAGACTTTGACACCGATACATTGGGAACATTTGCAGGTGAAGTTGAAAGAACATTAGATCCATTGGGTACTGCAAGACAAAAATGCGTACATGCATTATCGGATACAACGTATGATCTGGCCATTGCAAGTGAAGGTTCCTTTGGGCCTCATCCTACTTTTTTCTTTTCTTATGCAGATGATGAAATTTTATTGTTAGTAGATACTTTAAATGATATCGAAATTGTAGTTCGATTTTTAACTACAGAAACTAATTTTAATGCAATGAACGTTACTTCCAGAAAGAGCCTCATGGAATTTGCAAAAGCAACTCGATTCCCATCACATGCTTTAATTCTTAAGCGTTCGAAGGATGATTTTCAAGATATGAAAAAGGGAATTACGAATTGGGAAACCTTGCATGCCCATTTTTTATTTTTGATGGAGAAATACCAAACCGCGTATGTAGAGACGGATATGAGAGCTATGTTAAATCCTTCACGAATGAATTTTATAGAAAAAGTAGCTGAAAAATTAACCGCTAAAATAAAAACAACATGCGCTGTATGCAATACGCCAGGTTTTGGAATTACAGTGGTCGTGGAAGGATTGCCTTGCGAGTTATGTAATTTACCAACAGGTTCAACGTTGAGCTATATCTATAGTTGTCAAAAATGTGATTTTACTAAAGAAGAAAAATATCCAAATGGCAAAACAAAAGAAAACCCAATGTATTGTGATGTATGTAATCCGTAAAGTATGATTAGTACTAATATAACGTTAGCAGGATATATTTTAAATGAAGGTGGAATTATTGGTCTCCCTACAGAAACGGTTTATGGGTTAGCTGGAAATATGTAGTGCTAAAAAGCCTTCATGACAAATATTCCATTAAACAACGCCCGCTGTATAATCCTATTATTGAACCCATAGCCACCCTAATTTCCTACTTAATAATCTTCCTCTCTCTCAACACATCTTTTAATATAGCTAGTCGCACTTTTTTTGTGTCCATGGTCGTATCAGTTGTTTCCATATTCATGGCAAAGAAGTAAGGCTTGAAATTAGTTTCTTCTTTTTTTGTCAACACACTTTTCTGCACTTCTTTTCTTTCAATAAAACCAACCACCCAGGCAAGTACACGATTGTCGCGTTGCGCGGTGCCAGTTTTGTAATATAATTTATACTCGGTGCTGTCTTCTTGTAACATCATACTACGAACGATACGTTGCGTTCGTTGCGAGAAAGGCAGTTTATTGAAGTATAATTTCTTCATGAGCCCTACTTGTTCATCTACAGAAATCTTTAGGGTATCATTCAGCCAGAACTCATCCACCTTTGATCCTATCCGCTTATTTCCATACTGAACAGAATCTAACCATTTCTTCATTTCTATGGGGCCTATTCTTCTTGCGAGTTCCTGATAATACGGCACTGAACTTTGCTCGAAGGCTTCCCGCATAGTCATATCCTTATTCCATTCTGAACGTGAGCGAACGACGCTATCCCATGGAATGATCATATTCTCATCTTTGGCCACATTGGTTTCTAGACCGATCAATGAATTCATGATCTTAAAGGTGGATGCAGGTGAATAGGGTCTGGAAAGTCGATCGAGGTTATAATAGTATACTTGTTCGTGACTGTTATCGGCGATCTCAAAACATATAGAATCGATGTTGTATTTCGTAAAGATCTCAGCCCATTGTGTTTGTTCGTTGATATTGTGCCGCTGGCAGGAAACAATGAAGAAGGAACTAAGCAGGACGAATAACGCAGAATTTTTCATGGCGCAAAGGTAAGCCACTGACGCATTTTTGCTACCACAGTTTTTGCCACCACAGAAATTTTTTAGATTACTATCTGCGAAACTCTGTACAAGCTGCGAAACATGTCTGTTGACAAACAGGTCTGTTTCATCTGTGGTAAAATAATAGCTTAGTGATTCGTGGCCAAAGATTTTTGCTGATTACACAGATTGTTGTGTGGTAACTATCTGCGAACCCGCCTGATAGTCGGGCAGGTTTGTTTCATCTGTGGTAAAATAATTTATTGTGGTTGGTTGGTCACAGAATTTCACTGATACCAAAGATGCTTTGTGCTATCTTGTATTGATCTGGGAAACCCGCCTGACGGCGAGGCAGGTCTGCTCAATCTGTAGTGAATACTGATAGTTGGTTTGTGCTCGCTGATTACACAGCTTTTTTTCATCGATAGCTATCTGAGTTATCTGAACTTGCCTGCGGCAAACAGGTCTGTGGCAAATCAGCGTTCATTACTGCTAAGTAGGGAAAGTATGTGGTGGGTTCAACGGAGCTGATTACATTTGCAAAAACTCAAGGATATGGAACAGCGAACAGAGATTTCTTCGATGGGAGAATTCGGATTGATCGATCATCTAACAAGACATAATGAGATCAGGAATGCTTCAACCTTATTAAGCATCGGCGATGACGGGGCTGTAATTGACACGTTTGGAAAGCAAATTGTAGTGTCGACAGATATGTTGGTCGAAGGAGTTCATTTCGATTTGATGTATACACCATTAAAACATTTAGGCTATAAATCGGTCACTGTGAATCTTTCTGATATCTATGCGATGAATGCCGAACCGACCCAGATTACATTGAGTATTGCAGTTTCAAACAGGTTTAGTGTAGAAGCGCTTGATGAATTTTATGAAGGAGTGAATCTGGCCTGCGAACGTTACGGTGTCGATCTTGTCGGAGGCGATACAACCTCCTCGCAGAAAGGATTTGTGATCAGTGTAACCGCGATCGGTGAGGTAGAAGAAGGAAAGTTCGTTACCAGAAGTGGTGCCAAAGAGAATGATCTGATTTGTGTAACCGGCGATCTGGGAGCTTCCTACATGGGACTGTTGCTGATGGAACGTGAAAAACAGATTTATCTCGAGAATCCAAAAATCCAGCCGAATTTTGAAAATCAGACGTATATTATAGAGCGTTTCCTTAAACCTGAAGCAAAACGGAAAATGATCGCCTGGTTGAAAGAGAATAAGCTTCAACCGACCTCTATGATCGATATCAGCGATGGGTTGAGTTCTGAAATTCTACATATTTGTAAACAGAGTCAGGTCGGTTGTATATTGTATGAAGAAAAATTGCCGATCCATGAGGAGACCAGGGCCGCGGCGGCCACCTTTGGAATTGCTTCCACTACCTGTGCACTGAATGGCGGGGAGGATTATGAATTGCTCTTTACTATTTCGCAGCATGATTTTGAGAAGGTAAAGGAATGCGAATTGCTCAATATAATCGGACATATCACCAAGCCGGACGAAGGAAAAGTATTGATCACAAATGGCGATAAGCGTGTGGAACTTAGTGCGCAAGGATGGAATCCTATAAAAAATGTATAGGATTATACAAAAGTTACATAATTTTAACTAAGTTTGTTATCCATTGATTGAATTATGAAGCAAGTTAAACTGATTTTAAGTACAGCCCTTATTTTTATATGTATCGCTACAGGTATTGTGTTCAACGCTTGTATCAAAGATCCTTGTGCAGACATCAGTTGTAAGAATAACGGGGTTTGCAGAGATGGCCGCTGTAAGTGTCCGATTGGTTTTGAAGGACCTTATTGTACAGAAAGGATGTATGAAAAGTTCATAGGAACGTACCAGGGAGCCTATCGTTGCAATGGAAATATACCGGATAACAGAATGGTCATTATAGCCCCAGGAGCGAAAGCATATGACATCAGTATTTATAATATTTTCGCCCAAAATGATGCCCTCAATGCAACCGTTGACGGTGATAAAATAGTGGTAGCTGAGCAAACGGTCAATAATATTGTCTTTAAAGGAACCGGCTTTGTTGAAGGCCTGTATATCACTATGTATATCGAAGAAAAAGACAATTCTACAGGCGTTTACAGTTCATGTGTTTTAAATGCCACAAAATTTATCCAACCCTAATATAGTGTAATGAAGAAAACGATACTTTATACGACGATCCTGATGTTGTCAATTTTTGCTGTAACAGGCTATTTTACTGCATGTAAACAAGATTCTTGCGTGACGCGTGACGTGGATTGCATGAACGGAGGAACCTGTAAAGATGGGGATTGCCTGTGTGCTCTTGGCTATGAAGGCGATAGTTGCCAGTTTAAGGTCAATAAAAAATTTGATTCCTACTATGCTTGCATACGTACCAGAATTACGAATGGTTCGCTAAAAGAAGACAATGATGATACTCTTCATGTTATCGCATTGAACGACAAGTTAAGTATTCGGTTGTTTTCGATTCGCGATTCTATTGTAGAAGTTATTGATGCCAAAGTAGACGGTAATTATGTGACTATTCCGGAACAAACCAAAGATTTTATTTTTTACTTGGCTACTTATACAGGGACCGGAAGCCTGAATAATGGCGTGCTTACCATTACACTGTTCAGATCCTGGATGATCGGAACTACTCCAATGACATCTAAAACGACATACGTCGGATATAAATACGAGTAATCTTTGGAAGTTTAGAAAACTGTCCTTACTTTCGCATTCCTTTTAAAAACAGGTATTAAATTAGATTAGCATGAAACGTACATTCCAGCCTCACCGTCGCAGAAGAAAATCAGTACACGGATTCCGTACCCGTATGGAAACTCCTAACGGACGACGAGTTTTAGCAGCACGTCGTAGAAAAGGACGAAAGAAATTAAGTGTTTCCGACGAAAGACGTTTGAAATAAACCTTGTCCATGACGAAGCCTTTCTCCTTATCTAAACACGAAAGGTTGAAAAGCAAGAAAGATATAGATACGCTTTTCCTTACCGGGAAAGCGTTTTTTGTTTTCCCATTTAAACTGTTCTATTTCCTTCAGGAAAGTAAATCGCAACAGCATCCGTTGCTTTTCGGCGTTAGTGTTCCTAAAAAAATATATAAACACGCGGTCGATAGGAATCTTATTAAACGAAGAGTACGGGAACTTTACAGAATTGCAAAACCGGAACTTTCAGCATGTCTTTCTTTACATAACAAGAAACTTCATGTGATGTTTGTGTATACGAACAAAGAAATCATGGGCAGCGAAGAGATGAGGCCGATTATGTATGAAATCATGAAAAAGTTGAAAGATAGGTCTGTGTCCTAGTTGAATTTTTTGGCTCTTTCGCTTTCGCGGATATTATAATCCTTGATCATGATTGAATATAAATCTTCTTCGATCGAAAGATTAACCGTTTCAACAATACGACCTACTTCCCTGTATTGATGCATAATGATAACCGTAGGGATATTCTTAATGCCATACAAAGTACTTTCGATATTCAGTGCTTCCTTAGCCCTGTTTACACCATACATTTCGACAGATCTGAGATCGATCCCTACTTCGGTGAGCACCTTGTAAAATTTTGGGAGAAGTTCTTTAGTATCGCTGCACCAGGTTCCTGCAAAAACAACAAAACGATAATCGCCGGATATCCTGTTCAAACCATCTATCATATCACGGTTCGGATGATAGGTTTTAGCGCCGGTTGCAAGCCAATCAAAGGAGGTTTCGTTCAGAATATGGTCGAAGTTGATTTTTCCACGTAGTAAAACGTTGCCGGTTTTTTTATCAGACTCCCGGACAAAATCCTGGGCATTTGATGCGTTCATATAAAATAGGGTAATCAGTAAAAGGATGACATTTTTCATGTGTAGTAGTATTTTTTTTATTGAATATTCTTTTTCAAATCTAACAAAAACTCCTTTATTTTTTCTAAATTCTCAATCAAAGTTTTATCGTCTTTGACTTTTTTCTTGTTGTTTTTTAAATAATCTCGCGCACCTTCAAGGGTCATACGTTTTTCCTTGACAAGGTGAAAGATGAGTTTTAAGTTGGCAATATCCTGCTTGTTATAATAACGATCACCTTTTTTATTCTTCTTGATATTCGCGAGTTGATGCGGGAATTCTTTTTCCCAGAAACGAAGCAGGGACGCATTTACATGAAACATCGCAGCGATTTCTGTGATGGTATAATAGACCTTTGTAAGTTTCGACTCATCTATTTCTACAACAGGCTTCACTTCCTTTTGAAGTTGCATTTGTTCGAAAAGAGAGAGTTGTTGCACGGAGATAAAGATAAGGCGATTCTTAGTTATCTGGGTAGAATTAAGGGATAAGTTAAAAAGGGTAAGGGGGAAGGAGTAAGGCCTAAGGGATAAGGGGAAAGTTGTAAGTTGTATGACGTAAGTAGTAAGGGATAAGTTGTAAGTAGTAAGGGATAAGTTGTAAGTAGTAAGAGGTAAGGGATAAGTAGTAAGTAGTAAGTTGTAAGTAGTAAGGTATAAGGTGTAAGTGAGATTATCTCCCAAACCCGTAACCCGCAACAAATTAACCCGCAACAAATTAACTCGTAACTCTCAAACTCGTAACAAAATAACTCCAAACCCGTAACTCTTAATCAAACGCTTGATTACTCGCTCCGGCAATTTTTACTAATCGTTCAAAATCTTCTGCTTTCAGATCGTTATAAAAGAAGTGGACGGGATCCTGTTTCTCTCCATTTCTTTCTACTTCGTAATGACAATGGGGGCCAGTACTTTTTCCTGTATTTCCAACCCAGCCTATAACCTCCCCGCGTTTCACCGATTTGCCATGGGCTACTTTAAGCTTGACCATATGGCAATAATGCGTCCGGTAGCCATAGCCATGCCTAATCCAGATATTATTTCCATAACCGGTCGTGCTGTATTCTGCCACCTCAACTGTTCCGTTTCCTGTCGCGTAAATGGGAGTTCCTACAGGTGCTGTAAAATCCAGTCCGGCATGAAATTTCATGATTTTGTAAATTGGGTCTATCCTTGCACCAAAGCCTGAAGCAATCCGCTCAAGTTGTTTATTCGAAACTGGCTGAATAGAGGGGATGCTTGCCAAAAGCTCTTGCTTATTCTCAATAAAAGTTTGTAATGTATCGTAGGATTTTTCCTGGAAAATCATTCTGGTTTTTAGTTGCCTCATATTCTTCTCCAGTGCCTCCACCAACTCCTCGTTGGTAAAGGGAGACAATTTCTTTTGAAGTTCTTTATCATTGACCGTGATTTTTCCATTCCGTATATTTGAGGGCAACGGGTCTGCTTCAAAAATAACACGGTAGACCTCATTGTCACGTTTCTCTAAATCCGCTATTTTTTTCTGGTTCTCACGAAGATCATTTCTCAATAGATCATACTTTTCCTGCAAAAAAGAAAGCTGAGAATTCATTCGTTTTTCATTAGGTGATTGAAGATATTGGAAAGCCAGTGCAACAATGATCGTAGCCGTCACCAACACCGCGGATAGCAAACCAAAAACGCGTAAGAGTTTTTTCCAAAGAGGAACCTTCAGTGGTACAAACTGTTGTGTTTTGGTGCTATAATAGTATTTAACTTTTTTCAACGGAAACGAATAGGGTAATAAATTAGGTGCTTCTCGTAACACGCAAATTAAGGCAGAAAGCGGGCAAGGTTCAAAACCCTGCCAGTGTTTAAAAATATTAACAAATATACTTATTAGTTGGTATAAATATTCTTGTCATCATCCCGACATACATAGTATTCTGACCATTAATTTTGGACTACCTACAAAGTATCGTCTATATCATCGTTGTCTCGAAATAATTATTTATTTTCGGGTATGAAAAAATATACCGAATCTATCCTGCCAGGAAGATATTATCATGTCTTCAACAGAAGTATTAATCGTGAGCCCTTGTTTCTAAAACCCGATAATTATGTTTATTTTATGAAGAAATTTTATCTCCATCTTGGGCCTGTATCAGACATTTTTTGCTATTGTCTTTTGGAGAATCATTTTCATTTCCTGCTCAGAACAAAGACAGAAGAGGACATTAAACGTGTGTTTAAAAACAGGTATAAAGAAAGATCGGCGGACTTTATATTAAGTAAGCAGTTTTCTAATTTTTTTAATGGTTATGCACAGGCGTTTAATAAAATGTCTGATAGAACGGGTGGCCTTTTCGAAGAGCCTTTTCGAAGAAAGGAGATCACCACCGAAGCACAGTTGGCAGAGACAATCTTATATATTCATTTGAATCCGGTAAAGCATAAACTGAGTATCGATTATACAACCTATCCGTATTCTTCGTATTCGAGTATTCTGAATGCGTCGGATCAGCGCATTCAACACCAATTTGTTGTTCAGTTCTTTGGAAATCTTGAGGAGTTTGTTGTTGCTCATGCAATGAAGTTGGCGATGTATTAACGCTGGCAGGGTTCAAAACCCTGCCAGCGTTTCGCATCCGAGGAATATTGTGTATCAACGGAGATAGATT